>Ga0265296_1000118_pt1 | contig 155335 bp, 171 predicted proteins | sample MunlanPumphouse1_FD_189073 | JGI IMG/M metagenome (GOLD analysis project Ga0265296, IMG submission 189073) | Groundwater microbial communities from a municipal landfill in Southern Ontario, Canada - Pumphouse #1 | ecosystem: Environmental > Aquatic > Deep subsurface > Groundwater | place...
CGATCCCACTGCGCATCGTCGAGTTCGTAACGCTTCACACCCATCAAAGACCTCCGCCAACACGGAGACCTATGAATCACGCATCAGGACGCTCGGGAATCACTGAATGTCGATTGGGCCTAGGCGCCGGCCGCCTGCGCACCGATTCGGCCGGGATCCCCACAAATGCTGAACTTCACCGCCATCCGTATGGCGGCGCTTCAACGCGCGATTGCCGCACTTATGAAGATACCTCTACCAAGCATGGTTAAGACGTGATAACCATAAGTCTCTCGTAACCTTATCTGAGGGGCTTTCATGGACCGCACTGAAGTCGTCACCAGCGTTGCTGGCGACCTGCACGCTACCGAACTCGCGATCGACGCCGCGATCACCCAGGCGACGACGCTGGTTCAATCCTTCATCGGCGCCCGCGCCGCGCTTTCGCTGTCGCCCGTCAGCGGCACGGTCGCCCAGGCCAAGGCCATGGAAACGATCGCCGCCCTGTCGGCTGCGCGCGAGTCCATCGTCGCCTGCCACGCCGAACTGCAAAAAGACCACCGCCGCCTCGGCTACGGCACCTACGCTGCTGGTCCTGTGGCGAAGCCGGACGACTGGCTGGACCCCAAGTCCGCCCTCACGCCGACGCATCTGCACCGCGTCGCGTGAATTCTTGGTAAGCTTGGCTTACCGAGATTTCAGTTTGATCTGACTTCGGTCATTATCGCCCCTGCGCATTTCTGCGTGGGGGCGATTTGTCATGCTCAATATCGCTTATGCGATCATTGGCGCGGTCTTCATGGTCGGCATGGCGCTGTTTGCCTTTCTCAAAGGCGGTTCAGCCGAACGCGCAGGCGCAGGCGCTTATTTGTTCGCCTGGTTTGCGACCATCGTGATGCAGGAAAACAGCGGCTTTCGTGGCGTTCCCGTGGGAATGTTCCTCATCGACCTGGCGCTATTGGTCGTCTTCATCGGAATAAGCTGGCGGTATCGCCAATCCTGGCCAGTATGGGCAAGCGGCCTGCAACTGATTGCGGTCATGTCGCACATCATGATCCTTACCGGACAACCGATCATGGTGGGATCGCTTTATACAGTCGTGAATCTGATCGGCTATCTGATCATCATCTGCATTATCATCGGCACATTCTACGCTTGGCAGGAACGCCGAGCGGCTGCGATGAATAGGTAGAAATTCCTAACTCCCCATCGTATCCTGTGGGCGAATCGGTCGCCGGGACGCCATGCCGCTATCACACGCCAAACTGTGGAAGGCCGTCGACAGCCTGGCGCGGCGCGAGGGCCTAACGCCGTCTGGCCTCGCCCGCCGCGCCGGTCTGGACGCCACCAGCTTCAACCCCTCCAAACGCTTTGGCCCCGGCGATCCACCGCGTCCTCGCTGGCCATCGACCGAAAGCATGACCTTGGTGCTCCAGGCGACCGGGGTGTCGCTCTCCGACTTCGCGATCCTGGCCGATGATGCACCGGATAGACCCACCACCGTTCCGCTTCTCGGTTTGGCCAAGGCGGGACAGGACGGATTTTTCGACGATGCCGGCCTGCCGATGGGGGAAGGCTGGGACCAGACCGACTTGCCCCGCGCCAAGGACACCCTGTTCAGCCTGAAGATCACCGGCGAGTCCATGTCGCCGCTCTATCGCGAGGGCGACCGGGTCATCGTCGATCAGGAGGCGACGCGCGTACGACGCGGCGACCGGGTTGTGGCCCGGCTGACGACCGGCGAGACCGTCGCCAAGGAGGTGACCAGCCTGACCAGCCGTGCGGTCACCCTGTCATCAATCAATCCAGAATATCCGCCCCGCGTCGTGCCGCGTCGCGAAATCGAATGGATGGCCCGCATCCTGTGGGTCAGTCAGTAAGCGCCAGCAGAAAGCCCCGCCCGGCGAACCGGACAGAGCTTTCGATGATCTTGGGTGAAGAGACTAGTTGGCCGAGACGTAGTTGGCGTTCACCCAACCGCCGCCGGCGATCTGAACCCACTCGCCTTGCGAACCGATGGCGGTGAAGGGCTGGCCTGCCGACAGGGTGCCCGCCTGGCGATAGTTGGTGCCGGGACCGCTGCGGATACGCAGGTTGGACGAGGCGCGATATTGCGAGCCGTTCGACGTGGCCGCGGCACGCGTCCGCTGCTGGTTACAGCCGATGTATGAACCGGCCGCGGCGCCAGCGCCCGCACCGACGATGGTGCCGGCGGTGCGCTCGTTACGCGCCAGGTTGGAACCCACCACGCCGCCGACGACGGCGCCGATCAGGGCGCCCGCACGCTGGCGACCACCGGGGGCGTCGCAGTTGGTCACGCCATTGGCTTGAGCCTGGGCGGCCATAGGTGCGGCCGTCACCATGGCGGCCAGAGCAGCAGCCGTAGCCAGACCGGTCTTGAAAATCTTGTTCGACATAACTCTTCTCCTGTCAGCGCGTTTGCCGATGAGGGGAGAATGCCTGGACGAACCTGAAGGCTCCCGGAGCTTCGCCGTTATTTTCGGTTCATCTTTGCGAGCGCGCGCTCCTGCGTCGCTCGATCAACCGACGCGCCGCATTCGTGTCCCGCTCGATCAGGTGTTTGCGCCTTGCGAATTGAAAGTCCAGCACGCGCGCCCACAGATGCAGCAACCGATCGTGGGTGACAAAGACCGTCACCGCCTCCACCTCGGGCGGCGTTCCCCAAGCCTGCGCCAATTTCGCCAGATGCTGGACAGTGGCATCGTCGGTCATGGGCTCGCATTCGACGATCCAATCCCAGGCGCAGAGGTCGGGTCGCTCGGTGACCAGGCCAACCGTCGCCTCCAACACCTTGTCGGCCGACCCGGCAGAAACCAGGTCCAACCACAGGATCCGCGCTTGCTCGTCGATCTCGTAACTCAACTCGCCTCCCCGGCTAAGCCGTCGATCCCAAAGCCTACGAGTTACCAATCCTGACCAAACGTCAAGATTGCGCCAGTTCTCCGTTCGCCCCGGCCTCGATCAGTGCGATGGTCTGCGGCAACCCGTAGATGGCCGCGAACGAGCCGAAGCGCGGCCCCTGGCTTGCGCCCAGCAAGACCTCGTAAAGCGCCCCGAACCAGGCCCGCAGCGGCTCGAACTCATGCGCCTTGCCCACGGCGTAGACCTCGTTCTGGATCAGCTCGCCATCGGTCGTGTCCGACGGCAGGGCCCTAAGCCGCCCAGCGAGGTCCAGCAGCGCCGCCTTCTCCTTGTCGTCCGGCAGGCGGTAAGACTTCGAGGGCTTCACGAAGTCCTCGTAATAATTCAGTGCCGACCCCATCAGCCGGTCCAGCAACGGCTCGTTCTGCGGCGTCGCCTCGGGCAGGTATTTGGCGAAATAGGCCCACAGGTGGTCCTTGGTCGAGGCGTTGGCCACGCCGACCAGGTTCAGCAGCAGGGCGAACGACACCGGCGAGGTGTGGGTCGGCGGATCGCCCGCATGGATCGACCAGACGGCGTTGTCGATTCGCTTGGCCGGCTCCTGGGTCTTGTAGCTCTCGATGAAGGCCAGATAGTCGTCGATCGCGCGCGGGATGACGTTGAAGTGCAGGCTCTTGGCCGACTTCGGCGACTGGAACATGTACCAGCTCAGGCTCTCCGGCGTGCCGTAGCGCAGCCACTCGTCCATCGTCAGGCCGTTGCCCTTTGATTTAGAGATTTTGCGGCCCTCGATGTCGAGGAACAGCTCGTAGTTGAACCCTTCCGGCGGCGTGCCGCCCAAGGCGCGGCACAGCTTGGAGCTTTCGCGCACGCTTTCGATCAGGTCCTTGCCCGACATCTCGTAATCGACGTCCAGTGCGACCCAGCGCATGGCCCAGTCGGGCTTCCATTGCAGCTTCACATGGCCGCCGGTGACCGGAACCTCGGTGCGGTTACCCGGCTCGCCTGCGGGGTCTTCGAAGGTGATCGTCCCCTTCTCGACGTCGCGCGCCAGCGTCGGCACCTGCAGCACATGGCCAGTGATCGGGCTGACGGGCAGGAAGGGCGAATAGGTGGCGCGGCGCTCCTCGCCCAGGGTCGGCAGCATGATGGCCTGGACCGCGTCGAACCGTTCCAGAAGGGTCAGCAGCGTCGCGTCGAACCGGCCCGATTTATAGGTCTCGGTCGAGGACATGAACTCATAGTCAAAGCCGAAGCTGTCGAGGAAGGCGCGCAGGCGGGCGTTGTTGTGCGCGCCGAAGCTGTCGTGGGTGCCGAAGGGGTCGCGCACACGCGTCAGGGAGAGATGCAGATCCTCTCGCAGCATCTCGGGGTTCGGCACGCCCTCCGGCACCTTGCGCAGGCCGTCCATGTCGTCGGAGAAAGCGATAAGGCGCGTGGGCCAATGGTCGCCGGTCAGGGCGCGAAAGGCGTTGCGCACCATGGTCGTGCGCGCCACCTCGCCGAAGGTGCCCATGTGCGGCAGGCCCGACGGGCCATAGCCGGTCTCCAGGATCACCGGACGCTGCAAAGCGGGAAAAGCCGCCAGAGCTTCATCCGCCTTGCCCGCGTCGATCAGCAGTTTCGCCGCATCCCGCTCGGCGTCGGTCAGACGCTTCTTCAGCACATGGGCCAGCAGATTGCGGGCTTGTTCGAACGGCCAGGACTTGGCCTCGCGGGCGAGGGTTTCGAGGTTCTGCAACATGTTGGCGGTTTGCAGTCTGCATACCGCCCGGTCAACCGCTTAGCCGCAGGGATCAGCCCTTGGCGGCGATCACGATCACTTCGACCAGATAGTCCGGCGACGCCAGTCGGTTCTCGCCCGTGGCGCGGGCGGGGGGATTGGCGGTGTCGACCCAAGCGTCCCAGACGCTGTTCATCGCGTCGAAATCTCCGATGTCGGCCAGCCAGATCTGGGCCATCAGGATTTTCGACTTGTCGCTACCGGCCTCCGCCAGCAAGGCCTCGACCTCGGCCAGAGCCGTCTTCGTCTGGGCGATCACGTCGTCGCCGGGCTCCCCGACCTGGCCGGCCAGATAGATGGTGTCGCCGTGAATGACGGCTTCGCTCATGCGGGCGCCGGGTTGGATACGGGTGATCATGACGGGTTCCTCTGGAGATGCTGTCGCACCTATCGCCGCCAGTTCCTCGCCTGTCGAGCGCTTAGCGGCGGCTGAACCGCGCGACCGTCAGGCCGACGACCAGCGCGCCCGCCCCGACGATCACGGCGTCCTCGATCAGACCGCTGCGGGTCTGGCCGATGCGGGCCATGGCCTTCTTGCGACCGGCCAGCGTCAGATAGGCCAGCGGCACGGCGGTCGCGACGGCGACGCCGGCGCCCAGCTTCTCCTTGCCACGCGGCGCCAGGGCCGATCCCGCGATGCCGGCGCTCATCACCCGCGCCAGCAGGCCCAGGAAGACCGTGCGGTCGGGCGCCGACTTCATCTTGTCGCCGAACAGCTCGCCTACGCCCATCAACAGCGCACCGAACTTGAACAGGGGTTGGTTCAGCAGGAAGACCCGCCCCGGCGTCGGCTTGTGCGCCAACTCGGCCGCCGCGATGGCCGCCATCGGGGTCATGGATCGGGCGCTGGCGACAGCGCCGATGAGAGCGGAGGGCAACAGTTCGGTGATTTTCATCCGGTCTGAACACCGAAAGGCGGCTGGGGTTCAGCCGCGCGCCGCCAGGACGTTTCGGATCGCCAGGCTGGAGTGGATGCGCGACACCCCCGGCAGGCGCGACAGCACGTCCTTGTGGATCACCTCATAGGCGGCGATGTCGGGCGCCACGGCGCGCACGATATAGTCGGCCTCGCCCGCCATAAGATAGCAGTCGCGGATTTCCGGGTGGTTGCGCACCGCCGCCTCGAAACGGCGCATATGGTCGTCGGTCTGTTTCTCCAGCGTGATCTCCACATAGGCCACCACCCCGTCGTCGGCGTCATTGGCCAGGACGGCGGCATAGCCCCGGATCACGCCGCGCTCCTCAAGCCGTCGCACCCGGCGCAGGCAGGCCGACGGCGAAAGGCCAATTTCAGCAGCCAAGTCCGCATTGCTCACCCGACCATCGGCGCGAAGCCGCTGAAGAATGCGCTGATCGATGGGATCAAGCAGGGTCACAAGTTTCCGCCTTTCGGCCGCAGATAATTGCGCGCAAACCTTATCAGTCGCAGATCATTGCGCAAACAGACAGGATCATCGAACGACGCGAGGGTAACTTACGCGGCGAACAAGAGATTTGCTCGGGGTCTTCATATGCGCGTTCTGGTGCTCGGAGCCGGCGTCATCGGCGTCACCACCGCCTGGTATCTCAGCCAGGCCGGGCATGAGGTCACGGTCGTGGATCGGCAGGCCGGTCCGGCGCTGGAGACCAGCTTCGCCAACGCCGCGCAGATTTCGCCGGGCTATTCCGCGCCTTGGGCCGCGCCGTCGATCCCGGCTAAGGCGATGAAGTGGCTGCTGATGCGCCATGCCCCGCTGATCGTGCGGCCTCGATTGGACATGGCCATGGTGCGCTGGACGGTCGCCATGCTGCGCAACTGCACCCATGATCGCTATGGGCTGAACAAGAGCCGGATGGTGCGTCTGGCCGAATACAGCCGCGACCAGATCGACCTGCTGCGCCGCGAGACCGGCATCACCTATGACGGCCGCCAGCAAGGCACGCTGCAGCTGTTCCGTACCGAAAAACAGCTGGCCGACGTGCACAAGGACGTGGACGTGCTGAAGGCCGCCGGCGTCCCGTGCGAGGTTTTGGACCGCGCCGGCTGCATCGCCGCCGAGCCGGGTCTGGCCGCCTCCGATGTCGATTTCGTCGGGGGGCTGCGCCTGCCGCATGACGAGACCGGCGACTGTTTCCTGTTCACCAACGCCCTGGCGAAGCTGGCGGCGGAGCGCGGCGTGCTCTTCCATACCGGGACCGACATCCAGTCGATCACGACGACGGACGGTCGCGCGACCGGCGCCCTGACCAGTAAGGGCGCCATAACGGCGGATCTGGTGATCCTGGCGCTCGGCTCCTATTCGCCGATGATGGCCAGGCCGCTGGGTCTCGACCTGCCGGTCTATCCGGTCAAGGGCTATTCGATCACGGCCAAGATTTTGGATGCCGACCGCGCGCCCGTCTCCACCGTCATGGACGAAAGCTACAAGGTGGCGATCACCCGCCTGGGCGACCGCATCCGCGTCGGCGGCATGGCCGAGCTGTCGGGCTACAACAACACCCTGCCCGCGCTGCGTCGCGAGACCCTGGCCCATTCGGTCGGCAGCCTGTTCCCCGGCGGTGGTGATCTGGCGGGCGCGAGCTACTGGTCCGGCCTGCGTCCGATGACGCCCGACGGCACGCCCGTGATCGGGGCGACCAAGATCCCCGGCCTGTATCTCAACACCGGCCACGGCACCCTGGGCTGGACGATGGCGTGCGGCTCGGCCCGCGTGTTGGCCGATATGGTCGACGGCCGGTCGCCGGAGATCGAGACACGCGACCTGTCCCTGAATCGCTACGGCGCCTGGGCCGGGGCGTTTGCGCCGGGATACACCTGACATCAGACGCCAGCCGGGCATTTTTACCGTCTACAGTGTCTAATTCGTCTGATCTCTCGGCGTCGGCACCCTGAGGCGCGGACGAGAATTCACCGTCTAGAGTATCTAATCGTCTAATCTGCCGGTGTGGTCGCCGTGAGACGCAGGCGGGAATTGGCCGTGTGGGTTGCCTGAACTTACGCTGTCAAAGACCGGCGGCCATTCTAACGCATGTATAGGGCGCGTTAGGGTAGAGGCCGTTCGGGCGACAAATCCTTTTGGAAATCAAGGACCGGCTCGAGCGACATGCGCTGGTAGCGCGTTCTCAGCCCATCTCGCCTGACAGGACGAACGGAAGTTAGTCAGGAAGCGTCCGGATATTTCCGCCGCATTATCCGGATGCGCGCAGCGCGCACTGATGGTGTCAAAGTAATCCCGGCAGAGATGAGGGACGCGACGACCGCAACGGCGCCAGCGATAATCAGATCGCGAGATATGGCGATCGCCAAACCAAACCCGAACACAGCGGGGAACGCGGCTGCCGAGACGATGAGACGGTCGCGAATGATCATCCCAGCATTTTGTTCTGGGTCGATGAACAAGTTCATAAGGCTCAACTCCGCATTTCACCCACCTTACGTCGTGGCGCACTGCGAACGACGCTCGTATAGAGCGGCCGATGAAGACCGCCGATTTCGATTTCGACCTGCCCGAAGACCGGATTGCGCTGCGCCCGGCCGATCCGCGCGATTCCGCGCGTCTGCTGGTCGTGAAGGGCGACGTGCTGGAGGACCGGGTCATTCGCGACCTGCCGGACTTTCTGCGCCCCGGCGACGCGCTGGTGTTCAACGACACGCGGGTGATCCCGGCGCGTCTGTCGGGCGTGCGGCAGCGGGTCGGACCCGAGGGCGAGACCCTGACGGTCGAGGTGGAGGCGACGCTGCATCACCGCGACGCGCCCGACGTCTGGTCCGCCTTCATGAAGCCGGGCAAGCGGATCAAGCCGGGGGATCGGATCGTCTTCTCATCCCTTCCCCCCTCGGGGGAGAAGGTGGATCGCGAAGCGAGACGGATGAGGGGGTTGCCCGACGCGGGCACGACCTCAATCGCCGAGATCGCGGACATAGCCCCGTCATCCGAGCCCTCCGGGCCCACCTTCTCCCCCGAGGGGAGAAGGATGTTGGAGGCGACAGTCGTTTCAAAGGGTGACGACGGTCTGATCACCTTGACGTTCGACCTGTCCGGCCCGGCGCTGGATGACGCCATCCGCGAGGTAGGCGTCATGCCCCTGCCGCCCTATATCGCCGCGAAACGGCCCGAGGACGACCGCGACCGGTCGGACTATCAGACCGTCTTCGCCGAGCATGACGGGTCGGTCGCCGCCCCGACCGCCGGCCTGCATTTCACCCCTGCCCTGCTCGACGCCATCCGCGCCAAGAGCGTCTCGACCCACGCCGTGACCCTGCACGTCGGCGCCGGCACCTTCCTGCCGGTCAAGGCCGACGACCTGGCCGATCACAAGATGCACAGCGAATGGGGCGAGGTGTCGCCTGAAACCGCCGCCGCGCTGAATGCGGTTCATGCGAACGGCGGCCGCATCGTCTGCGTCGGCACCACTTCCCTGCGTCTGCTGGAGAGCGCGACGGCCGAGGACGGCGAAATCAAACCCTTCCACGGCGACACGGCCATCTTCATCACGCCGGGCTATCGGTTCCGGGCGGTGGATGTGCTGATGACCAACTTCCACCTGCCAAAGTCGACGCTGTTCATGCTGGTCAGCGCCTTTGCGGGCAGCGAGACGATGAAGGCGGCCTACGCCCACGCCATCGCGGACGGCTATCGATTCTATTCCTACGGCGACGGATCGCTGCTGTTCCGCGCCTAGAGCCATCGACGCTTGAGTTGATGCGGGCCTGCAAGGCGTTCATCATAACGGGCACAACGAGGTCACAGCGAACACGACGAGACCGAACGCGCGTCGGCTCGTCTCAACTCCATGTCCAGGCCGTAGATCGATCTGCGGCTTCGCCGCCGCAGGCCATCAAGACGTTCCGAACCGGGCACAGCTCCGTCGTGTTCGCTGTGACCTCGCCGTGACCTTTGTGACGAACCTTGTTCTGAACTGCACTAGCGTCAGGGCCACAGGCGGCCCGACCGCCAGGCCTCGCCGTCGCGCTTGAACCGCAGCCGGTCGTGCAGGCGGAACGGCCGGTCGCGCCAGAACTCGACCGAGCGCGGTACGACGCGCCAGCCGGTCCAGTGGGACGGGCGCGGCACGTCCTGACTATCGAAGCGCGCGGTTTCGCGGCCCACGGCCTCTTCCAGCACGGTGCGATCCGACAGCGGGCGGGACTGGTCCGAGGCCCAGGCGCCGATCCGGCTTTCGCGGGCGCGGCTGGCGAAATAGGCGTCGGCCTCGGCCGCCGAGACCGGCTGGACCGCGCCGCGCACCCGCACCTGGCGACGCAGGGATTTCCAGTGGAAGGTCAGGGCGGCGGCGGCGCAGGCCGCCAGTTCGACGCCCTTGGCGCTCTCGCTGTTCGAATAGAAGGTGAAGCCGCGCGCATCGACATCCTTGAGCAGGACGATCCGCGCATCGGGCAGGCCATCCGCATCGACCGTGGACAGGGTCATGGCGTTGGCGTCGTTCGGCTCGTGCGCGCGCGCATCGGCCAACCATTCGACGAACAGACCGATGGGTTCGGCGCGCGTGAAGATGGTCTCGTCGCCATTAGCGGCCAGGGCGGCGGCGTAGTCGCGGGCGTAGTCCTCACGCGACGGGCTGGGCGGGATCACGGATGCGGTCATGCCGATGATCTAGCCCCTGTGGGTCGTGCTGGGAATGATCGAGGTCAAAAACGGCTGTTTGAGCATCACGGTTAACCGCCCATTGACCCTGATGGGCGAACGGTGACGGCATGAGCGCGCATGGTCACCCCTCCGATGTTTCCGGCGTCCGCGAGGCCCTTTCGACGCTGGGTCTCAGCGGCGATGTCGACGCCGCCGCGCTGAAGACGGCCTTCCGCGCGGCGGTCAAGGCGGCGCGCCCCGACCAGGCCGGCGGCGACGCCGAGCGGTTCCGGCGCGTGATCGCCGCCTATCGCCTGATCCAGGCGCATCAGCCTGCCCGCCCGGCTCTGTCCGCCCCCAAGCAGCGTCCCGCGCCTGCGCCGGTCCTGGTGCTCAGCCCGATGCAGGCCATTGCCGGCGCGCGCGTCGAACTGCAGCTGGGAGATCGGGTGGTGCGGGTCACGGCCCCGAAAGGCCTGCGAAGCGGCGATCATTTGCGGCTGCGGCGCGGCGCGGCGGATGGCGGCGACCTGTATCTGTCGGTTCTGATCCGGCCCGAGGACGGATTGTCGGTCGTCGGCGACGACATCTTCATGACCTGGCCCACGGAACAACGCCTGATGGCCGACGGCGGTCGGGTCGAGATCGAGACCTATGCCGGAACGCGTTCGGCCTGGATAACGGCGGACATGGCCGCGCCGGTGCGGGTTCGCCTGAAAGGCCTGGGCCTGCCGGCGCGCGGATCGCGCGAGGCCGGGCATCTGTTCGTGACGCTGACGCCGTCGTCGGATGTGCCTTCGGCGGCGGAAGACCTGCTGCTGCGGTTCACGCGGGTCTGGACGCAGGAGCGTCTGGCGGCATAAGTCACCGCATGTCGCACAATACCTTCGGCCATCTGTTTCGCGTGACCACCTGGGGCGAGAGCCACGGGCCGGCCATCGGCTGCGTCGTGGACGGTTGCCCGCCGCTGATCCCGATGACCGAGGCGGACATCCAGCCGTGGCTGGACCAGCGCAAGCCCGGCGGCAGCCGCTTTGTGACCCAGCGCAAGGAAAGCGATACGGCGCGCATCCTGTCGGGCGTGTTCGACGACGGCGACGGCCCGGTCACGACGGGCACGCCGATCTCGATCCTGATCGAAAACGAGGACCAGCGGTCCAAGGACTATGGCGAGATCGCCCGCGCCTATCGGCCGGGCCACGCCGACTATGCCTACCAGACCAAATACGGCGTGCGCGATCACCGGGGCGGCGGACGGTCCTCGGCGCGCGAGACCGCCAGCCGCGTGGCGGCCGGCGCCGTGGCCCGCAAGGTGCTGGGCGAAGGCGTCAGGATTCGTGCGGGCGTGGTGCAGATCGGGGCCCACCGGATCGCCCCGGATCAGGTCGATTTCGACGCCGTATCCGGCAATCCGCTGTTCGCCGCCTCGGCCGAGGTCGTGCCCGCCTGGGAGGCCTATCTGGACGGTGTTCGCAAGGCCGGGTCGTCGGTCGGCGCCGTCGTCGCTCTGGAGGTCACGGGCGTTCCGGCCGGCTGGGGCGCGCCGATCTATGGCAAGCTGGATTCCGAACTGGCGGCGGCCCTGATGTCGATCAACGCCGCCAAGGGGGTCGAGATCGGCGCCGGCTTCGAGGCGGCCGAACTGACGGGCGAAGAGAACGCCGACGAGATGCGGCTGGACCTGAACAAGCAGCCGGTCTTCCTGTCGAACAAGGCGGGCGGCGTGCTGGGCGGGATTTCGACGGGCCAGCCGGTGACGGCGCGGGTGGCGTTCAAGCCCACATCGTCGATCCTGACCCTGCGCCAGACGGTTACGCGCGACGGCGAGGAGACGGACCTGCGCACCAAGGGACGCCATGATCCCTGTGTCGCGCTGCGCGCCGTGCCGGTGGTGGAAGCCATGGCCGCCTGCGTCCTGGCCGACGCCTTCCTGAGGCACCGCGCCCAGGTCGGTTAGGCGTCAGCGGGGCGGTCGGGGCGTCGTAGCGATCATCGACTGAAGGGCTGGCGTGCGGCTTGCGGCGGCTTTCAACGGTCGGCCGACCGGCCGCTCGTCCTGCCGCATCAAGGCCATGAGGCCCGTCATTCCCGTCGTCATCACGATCATCGCTCGACTCCTGCAACTGCGAACCGTTTGCAGGTTTGCGCATGTTCGGGCGTCGTGCAAGAGGGATCGGTCGGTGGCGTCGAACTGAGGAGATCAACCGTGCGTGAAGACGGAAAGCTGGACTATCTCGAACTGCCCGCCGCAGACCTGCCCGCGACAAAGGAATTCTACAGCCAGGCGTTCGGCTGGACCTTCGTGGATTACGGCCCGACCTATGCGGCCTTCGATCAGGGGCTGGACGGTGGGTTCGACGCCGACCAGGCCGAACGGACCAAGACGCCCCTGCCCGTCCTGTACGCCCATGACCTGGAAGCCATGCTGGCCAAGGTCGAGGCGGCCGGCGGCCAAATCCTGAAGCCGATCTACGCCTTCCCCGGCGGTCGCCGATTCCACTTCGCCGATCCCGCCGGGACCGAAATGGCGGTCTGGTCCGAGGGCTGACGGCTCAGTGGGCGTCGATGGACTGGCCGATCCGTTCGGCCAGATCCCGGTCGGCGCCGGTGACGCTGGCGATCCAGGCGTGGATTTCCTTTGGGGCGGTCGATCGCTGGAACAGATGTTCCATGGCCAGGCGCCGCCCGCCCTCCGTCACCACCACCGAAGCCCGGCCGCCGGCGCGCACCATCTCGCCGTCATAGATCGGAAACTGCGACGACGGCCCGGCGTAGATCATCAGCAGTGTCTGATCGCCGCGCTGGACCCGATAGATGCGGGCGTCGGCGCCCGCGCGCGCAGGCGTGATCGTCAGGCCGGCCGGCAGTTCGATGCTGAACGGCAAAGCGGCGATGGCTGCGGCGTCGAGCGCGGCAGGCGCAGGCGCAGGCGCTGCGGGTGGCGGCGTCGCTGTGACGGGTGCGGGCGTCGTGGCTTGTGGTGCAGCGGTGGTCGGCGCCGGGCGCGGGGTGGTTGTTGAGGCGGCGGGCGGTTGCGACGTGGCGGGCGCCGTCGTCGCTCGGCCAGGCGTCTGCGTCGAACGTGGCGCCGATGGTGTCGTCGGCGCCGAGCGCGGCGTCGCAGCCGGACTCTGACCGATGGGAGGCAGGGTTTGCGTCGTCGCCCCGCTGGGCGTCTGGGCCGGTCGTTGCGCCGGAGATGTCGTCGGCGCCGGGCGAGGCGTCGCCGCTGGACTTTGACCAATCGGCGGCAAGGTCTGGGTCGTGGTGCGGGCCGGGGCCTGAATCGGCGTCGAACTTGCGCTGGACGAGGCTGGCGGCGTCACGGCCGACGGTGGGGCGCTGTTCAGACCGCGCGTCAGATCGGAAGACGAGCGTTGAGGCGGCGTCGTCGCCTGTCCTGAAATCAACAGAGCAGCGGCAAGGGCGATCATGGGCATGTCCCGACAATCGCGCGGCCGGGGGCCGACCGCAAGCGCGACCTCACGCCTTGGGCAACAGAGCCCAGAAGGTGGCGCCTTCACCCGGCGCCGAGATCACGCCGATGGACCCGCCCTGCAACTCTACCAGCCGCTTGGCCAGCGCCAGACCCACGCCGTGACCCTCGACCGTCGAACGCTCCAGGCCCAGGCGGTTGAAGGGTTCGAACAGTTGGGCCTGCTTCTGGACGGACAGGCCGGGGCCGAAGTCGGTGACCTCGATCCGCACACAGTCGTCCTCACGCAGCGCACGAAGAATGACGCGCCCGCCGGAACTGCCGTATTTCAAGGCGTTGATCGTCAGATTTGTCACCACCTGCGCCAGACGCTGGGAATCGGCGATGGCGATCAGGCCGTCGCCTTCGCACATCACTTCTATGGCGACCTTGTAGGCATCCGGTCGCAAGAGGCAGGTGCGACGCACATCCTCCAGCAGACCCGGAATGTCGGTCGGGCGCAGTTCCACCCTGACGGCGCCGGATTCGGCTCGCGCTACGTCCAGCAAATCATGGGCCAGGGTTTCGACCTGACGGGCGGTCGCGACCAGCATTTCGGACATTTCAGCCTGCTGGGGCGTGATCGGCCCCAGTTGCCCCTGACGCCAGAGGTCGCCGATGCCGATGATGCCGGCGACCGGGCTCTTGATCTCGTGCGCGACGTTGGCGAGCAGACGGGACTTGGCCTCGGACGCCTTTTCCGCACGCTCGCGACCGAGACGCGCGCGCTCGGCCAGCAAATCGCGTTCTTCCAGAAGTGAAGCCACCAGCAGAACCGGCATATAGCCGACCAGCACCAGCATCTGCGCCATCATCACCTGTTCGGGAAGCGATCCTTGACTATAGGGGCCGTGGCCGATCATCGCCCCGCCCACCAACAAGAAGCTGACGACGACGAGGGTGAAGGCTATGCCCGCCACGCCCAACCGCACGGCAATGGCCAGCAACAAGGGCAGCAGCATGAACCCCATGGGAGTGCTGCCCGCAAAGGCGACATACCAGAAGACGGGAATGAGCCCCACCAGGACGGCGGCCTCGACCATTTTCGCCGGTCGAAGAAGTTTTTTGAGCGTGGTGCGCGTCAGCGATAGCCCCATGGAGCCGAGCACGGCGATGCCAAGCGCATGACCGAACCACCAGGTCTGAAACCCCTGCCAGATCTCCCCCTGTCCCATCTGATTCAGGATGACCAAACTGGCCAGCGCCGCCGGGATGGGCGCGATGACGGCGGCGACGAACAGGAAGCTGACGGCGCCATTCAGGCTAGACAGGTTCAGCGTCGGCGAGAACCGCCGCGCCAGTAGGACCGCAGCCACGATCTCGATCATATTGACGATGGTGAAGGCCAGCGCCAGCGCCGGATTGTTGCCTGCTATGATCTCACCGATCAGGATGCTGACGGTCAGAACCCCCGCAAACGTCAGGTCGCTGTTGCGGCCGCGGCTGGTCCGCAACCATACAGCGACCGCGACGCCGCTGGCGCCCCACAGACCTGCGACCAGTCCCGCCGAACGACCATAGGCGATGGCCAGGGCGACGAGGATCGCGACCGCCACTCCGGTCAGCACAGGCACAAGAGGCTGGAAGGGGTGGTGGCCGTCGTTCAGGTCAATCGGCTGCTGGCCAACCTCCGGCGTCGTCGTCGAAGACGAGATAGGCGGGTCGTCGCTGTTGAGCGCGCGGCTCATGATCATGGAACCGTCCCGACCGAATAGAGGCGGGGTAAAAGACCACAGGGTTCCTAATATCCCCTGAAGTCAGAACTTCAACCTTTGATTGAACAACTTGACCGCTTCGGCTGCGCCTTCTCCGTAACCCCAGACGCCGTTGCTGACGGCGACGAAGTCCGCGCCTGCACGCGCCAGCTCAGCGGCATTATCGACGGTGACGCCGCCGATGGCGACGCAAGGGGTCTCGACCGTGTCCTGCCAAACCGTCAGGATTTCCAGATCCGGACGATAGACCGTCTCTTTTGTGTCCGTGGGATAAAAAGCGCCGAAGGCGACATAGTCCGCCCCGCCCTCGGCCGCGTCCCAGGCCAGGTCGCGGTCGTCGTGGCAGGTGACGCCGATCATGGCGTCCGACCCCAGGATGCGCCGCGCCTCGGTGAGCGAGCCGTCCTCCTGACCGATGTGAACACCGTCGCACCCTGTTTCGCGGGCCAGGTCCGGTCGGTCGTTCAACAGGACGGCCACGTCATGGCGACGGGCGATGGGGGCCAGCGCCGCGACCGCCGCGCGGATCGTGGCGTCGTCCGCAGGCTTCAGCCTGATCTGCAGGGCCGCGACATCGCCGGCCGCCAGGGCCTGATCCAAGGTCTCGGCGAAGGCGCTCAGGTCCGCGATCGCGGGCGGCGTGATCAGATACAGCCGGCAAGGTGGTCGGGCGGGGACGGTGGGTGTTCTGGCCATGCCCGTCCTTGCCTCCCCCCGCGACGATCCGTCAATGTTCGAGCCATGCGAACGACTTGCAATCGCCTTATCTCGTGCTATAGCGAACCATTCTCAGTCGATGGAACGTGTAGCGCCTCGTGTACGTCTGTAACTGTAACGGTCTTCGCCAACGTGATGTCGCCCAAGCCATAGAGGCCGGGGCCTGCCGTCCGCGCGACATCTTCGCGCGCAACCAGTGCCAGGCCCAGTGCGCCAAATGCGTCTGCGAGATGCGCCAGATGATCCAGGACAGCCGCGAAGCGTTCGCACTCGCAGCCGAATAGTCCTCAGCCCTTCTCGCGGCCGAAAATCACTCGCACTATCAATGTAGTGATAAAAACTCGCAAATAAACAACGCGCGTTTTACTGTGGTATTGCCTCGCTCGACAGACGGCGAACGCGCCGTGGCGAGACCAAGGACCATGGCCATGAAGGGCGACCCCGCAATCCTGCGCACGCTGAACGCAGTGCTCACCAACGAACTGACGGCAGTGAACCAGTATTTCCTGCATGCGCGCATGTTCGAAAGCTGGGGCCTGTCGCACCTCGGCAACGTAATCTACGAAGAATCGATCGGCGAAATGAAGCACGCCGATATGCTGATCAAACGCATCCTCTTCTTGGATGGCCTGCCGAACCTTCAGGACCTGCACAAGCTGAAGGTCGGCGAGGATCCGATCGAATGCCTGGGCGCCGATCTTCAGCTGGAGCTGGACAGCCGCGCCACGACCGCCGCCGCCGTGACCCAGTGCGAGGAGACCCGCGACTACGTCAGCCGCGATCTGCTGATGAAGATCCTGGCGGATACCGAGGAGCACATCGACTTCCTCGAAAACCAGCACAAGCTGATCGAACTGATGGGCGCGCAGAACTATCTGCAATCGGCCATGAAAGAGATCGTCACCGACAGCGCCGCGACCGGCAACTCTGCCTTCTGACGGAACTCCGGTCCGCTCCGGTCATTAGCCTTTCAGGGCCAAGCTGGAGCGGACCATGACCGATATCGACGACGCCATCGACGACGTTCGCGACGCCGCCAAGGATCTGCTGAACAGCGAGGGACGCAGCGCCGGCCATGTCGTCGCCGGCATCGCCCTGACGGTTGGTTTCGCCCTTCTCGCGCACGGGATCGCGTCGGGGGCGCTGACGCCCAAGCGCAATCTGAAACAGGTCCGCAAGAAGGATCTGCCGATCACCGAAAAGCCGCGCGGCGCCTTCAGCCTGATCCTGCCTGCCGTTTTTTCCGCCACCACCCTGTCGGCGGTGCGGGTGTGGAACGCCCCGTCACGGCCCGAACGGACCCATGCCCTGGGTCTCTGGCTGGCCGCCCAGACAGTAAACGCCATCTGGCTGGGCCTGCGGCCGTCGTCGATGTGGCGTCAGGTGATCGCCGCCATGTCGTCGGCAGGCCTGGCCGCCGCCTTCGCCCACGAGGCGCGCAAGCTGGACGAGGGCGCCGGCAAGATGGCGGCTCCGACCGGATCAGGCGTGCGCTTCGGCAACTTCCTGCATCGCAAGGTGGACGACGCGTCGCGCGAGCGCACGCTGCATTAGGCCCGGCTTGCCCTTTATCGGGGCTTCCTCTAGGGATCGCGCCCTATTCGCCTCGCCCCGACCGGCGCGAGAGCGCAACCCTATTCCCGATGTGACCCCATGAAGATCAACGGCAACACCATCAAGCCCGGCATGGTCCTGCAAGTGAACAACGGCCTGTGGGTCGTCACGAAAGCCAGCCACGTCAAGCCCGGCAAGGGCGGCGCCTTCGCCAACGTCGAGGCCAAGAACCTGGAAACCGGCAACAAGCTGAACGAACGCTTCCGTTCGGAAGACAAGGTCGAGCGCGTGACGCTGGAACAGAAGGACTTCTCCTATCTGTTCGACAACGGCGACAGCCTGGTCTTCATGGACGACGGCACCTACGAGCAGATCGAACTGCAGAAGACCTGGGTCGGCGACGACCGCATCCCCTATCTGCAAGAGGGCATGAAGGTCGTCATCGAGATGCACGAAGAGCGTCCGATCGGCCTGTCGCTGCCGGATCAGGTCGTGCTGGAGGTCGCCGAGACCGAGCCGACGGTTAAGGGCCAGACGGCCTCGTCGTCCTACAAGCCAGCGCTGGCGTCGAACGGCGTCCGCATCATGATCCCGCCCTATATGTCGGCCGGCGAGCGCATCGTCGTCGACACCGAGACCGGCGAATACGTCCGCCGCGCGGACTGACACCGACTGCCGGCCTCATTCGGGGCCGTTCCCTTCCTTGAACTTCTCCGCATGTCCGGGCCAACCAGCGCCTTTTCAGGATATGCGGACCAGGAGATCCGCCGATGGCCCTCGCTTCCGCCCTGCTCCAAGTCATGCTCGACGCGGTGCGCAAGACCGCCCGCCCCATGCTCCGCGACTTCGGCGAGGTCTCGCAGTTGCAGGTCTCGCGCAAAGGCCCCGGCGACTTCGTCACGGCCGCCGACCTGAAGGCCGAGGACACCCTCTACGAACTGCTGATGAAGGCCCGCCCCGGCTACGGCTTCCTGGGCGAGGAGCGCGGCATGATGGAAGGGACCGACAAGTCCCACACCTGGATCGTCGATCCCATCGACGGCACCACCAACTTCATGCACGCCATGCCCCATTTCGCCATCACGGTGGGTCTGGAGCGTCGCGCGCCCGACGGCTCGTCCGAGATCGTCGCCGGCGTGACCTACAACCCCGTCATGAACGAGCTGTTCTGGGCCGAAAAGGGCAAAGGCTGCTATCTGAACGATCACCGCATCCGCGTCGCCGGTCGTCGCGACCTGTCGGAAAGCCTGATCGCCACCGGCCTGCCCTTCATCGGCAAGTCAGGCCACGCCCAGGCCATCAAGGACATCCACGCCGTGGGCCAGCGCGTCGCCGGCATGCGCCGTCTGGGCTCGGCTGCGCTGGATTTCGCCTGGGTCGCGGCCGGCCGCTATGACGCTTTCTATGAGCGCAACCTGAGACCCTGGGACGTGGCGGCGGGCATCCTGTTCGTCACCGAGGCCGGCGGCAAGGTGACGACCATCGAGAACGACGGCGATCCCAAGACGGGCGTGTCCGTTTTGGCCAGCAACAGCGAACTGCACCCGCAGCTGCGCAAGGTGCTGCAGGGCTAAGACCTCAGTCTGGTCGTCATGGGGCTGTCACGCCCCTGCCCTATCCATCGGGCATGATCCGCGCCATCGTCACCGCCCTCGCCCTCCTTGTCGGAACGCCCGCCCTGGCCCAGCCCCTGATCATCGCCCACCGCGGCGCGTCCGGCGAGCGGCCGGAGCATACGCGCGCGGCCTATGAGTTGGCGGTCGAACAGGGCGCGGACGTGATCGAGCCGGATCTGGTGCTGACCAGGGACGGCGTCTTCGTGGATCGGCACGAGAACGAGATCGGCGGCACGACCGACGTCGGCGACCGGCCCGAGTTCGCAGACCGCAAGACGACCAAGACCATCGACGGCGTCCCGACTACCGGCTGGTTTACCGAAGACTTCACCCTGGCCGAACTGAAGACCCTACGGACCAAGGAACGGTTGCCCGCCTTCCGCCCCGGCAGCGCGACCTTCGACGGACAGGAGCCGATCCTGACCTTCGACGAGGTGGTCGCCATCGCCCGCGCGGCCTCAGCGCGAACCGGCCGGACCATCGCCGTAGCGCCGGAGCTGAAGCATCCGACCTATTTCGCCGGGATCGGCCTGCCGATGGAGGACGCCTTCGTCGCCGAACTGGAACGGCTGGACCTGAAGGGCGCGGACGCACCCGTAATCATCCAGTGTTTCGAGGTCGGGCCGCTGGAGCGTCTGGCCCAGCGGATCGACACGCCCCTGGCCCAGTTGGTCAACAGCAGAGGATCCCCGGCGGACCGACCGGACATGACCTATGCCCAGATGATTACGGCCGAAGGTTTGCAGGCCATGGCCGCCTATGCCGCGTGGGTCGCGCCGGAGATGACCCTGGTCCTGCCGCGCGACGCGGAGGGCCGCACGACCACGCCCAGCGCCCTGGTCGGCGACGCCCATGCGGCGGGGCTGAAGGTCGTGATCTGGACCCTGCGAGCCGAGAACGCCTTCCTGCCGGCCGAGCGGCGGCGGGGCGAAGGCCTGGCCGAGCACGGCGACATGGCGGGCTATGCCGCCGCCTTTGCCGAAGCGGGGGTAGATGCGATCTTCAGCGACTTCCCGGCGCTGGCGCTCGCAGGCCTTTAGCCCAAGCGTAGGCCTAACCTGCCCGGAACTGCAGTTCGGCCAGACGCGCATAGAGGCCGCCCTTGGCCACCAGTTGGTCGTGCGTGCCTTCTTCAACCACGCGGCCATCGTCCATGACGACGATGCGATCGGCCCGAAGGACGGTGGCCAGGCGGTGGGCGATGACGATGGTGGTGCGCTCTTCCATGGCCTGGTCGAGGGCGACCTGGACCAGGCGTTCGCTTTCGGCGTCCAGGGCGCTGGTGGCCTCGTCCAGCAGCAGGATGGGCGCGTCGCGGACCAGGGCGCGGGCGATGGCCAGACGCTGGCGCTGGCCGCCGGACAGGCTCTTGCCGCGTTCGCCGAGCGGGGTGTCGAAGCCTTGAGGCAGGGCGTCGATAAAGCCCAGGGCCTGGGCCTTGTCGGCGACGATCCGGGCTTCTTCCAGGGTGGTCGCTTCGCGACCGAAACGGATGTTCTCCAAGGCCGAACCCGAGAACAGCGGCGTTTCCTGGGACACCCAGGCAAAGCGGTCGCGCACGGCGACGGGATCGGCCTGGCGCACATCGACGCCATCGACCGAGACCATGCCGGTCTGCGGATCATAGAAGCGTAGGAGCAGGCGGAAGACGGTGGACTTGCCCGCGCCCGATGGACCGACCAGGGCGACGGTCTCGCCCGGCCGCACGGTCAGGCTGAACCCCTTCAGGGCCGGCAGGTCGGGACGGCCCGGATAGGAGAAGCCGACGGCCGACATCGACACCTCGCCGCGCGGGGGCGTAGGCAAGGCCGTGGCATGGGCCGGGGGCGCGATGCCGGCGACGGCCCGCATCAGCTCCTCGATCCGCTCCATGGCGCCGGCCGCCTTTTGCACGTCGCCCCAGCTTTCACCGAGGGCGCCCACGGCCCCGGCGGCGAACACTGACAGCAGCACGAACTGAAGCAGGGCGCCCGGCGACATGACGCCGGCGACCACGTCCTGAGCGCCCAGCCACAGCACCAGGGTTACGCCCCCGAACATGACGACGATGATCAGAGCGGTCATCCAGGCCCGCGCCCGCATCCGGGTCAGCGAGGCGGAGAAGGCGTCCTCGACCGCCGCGCCGAAGCGGGCGATGGCGCTCTGTTCGCGACCGAAGGCCTGAACCGTCTCGATGGCGTCCACACTCTCGCCGGCGAAGCCGACGGCGTTGGCGAACCGATCCTGGGACGTGACGGTCAGCTTCCTGACCTTACGGCCGAAGATAAAGATCGGCCCCAGCAGGAAGGGCACGATCAGCAGGACGAAGCCGGTCAGCTTGGGGCTGACGAAGAACAGCAAGGCCACGCCACCGATCAGGGTCAGGAAGTTGCGCAGCGCATAGGAGATAGACGTCGTCATCAACGTCTCGACCAGGGCGATGTCCGTGGTCAGGCGCGACAGCACCTCGCCGGTGCGCATATGGGCATAGAAGGACGGGTCCAGCGTCAGGATGCGGCCGAACAGGCCCTTCCTCACATCGGCGATGACGCGCTCACCCGTGCGGGTGACGAAATAGTATCGGGCGGCCGTCGCCAGCCCCAGGAACAGAGCGTTGGCGCCCAGCAGCAGGAACCAGATGTTCAGATTGGCGCCACCGGCCTCGAACCCATGGTCGATGGCCCCGCGCGCAAGGGCGGTCAGACCCAGGGAGGCGGCGGTGGACAGCAGCAGCCAGAAGACCGCCATCAGGGCATGACCCTTGTGCCGCATCGCAAAGGGAATCAGCCGCGCCAGAGGACGGATGTCGCGGCGCTTGGCGCGCTTGGCGCCCGCCTCCGACATCTGGTCAGCCAGCAGGGCGCCGGCGCTGGGCCGCCCTTCTACAGTCGCCACGCCCGAAGCGCGGTTGGCGGAGTGGGCGGATGCGGCGGTGTGATCGGTCATTTCGCCCGCCTCTTGCCCCGGAACGCCCCCCGGTGTAAACGCCGCCCCTCATTCCCGCCGGCCCTTTCCCTAAAAAGGAGTGGGGGCGGGTTTCTCATTTCACGCGCACCGACGGTCGGCATCGTCATCGCGCAGAGACCGGACGACGACCATGAAAGCGGATACGCACCCCGACTATCACTTCATCACCGTGGTGATGACCGATGGCAGCTCCTACCAGACCCGTTCGACCTACGGTAAGGAAGGCGACACGCTGAACCTGGACATCGATCCGTCGACCCACCCGGCCTGGACCGGCGGCAACGCCCACCTGCTGGACCGTGGCGGCCGCGTCTCGCGCTTCAACAACAAGTTCGCCGGCTTCATCAAGAAGTAAGCGCGTCTTGGCTGCGACATGTCGCAGCAAACAGCCTACCAAGGGCGTCGGTCGCAAGGCCGGCGCTTTTTGTTTGGCCGGAACACCGATAATGTGGCGGCGTTCGGGTACCAGGGGCGTCGGCCACGCTGGCCGAAGCGATCGAAGAAGCGGACTGGATATGAATAGACGGCAACTGGGTCTGGGCGTCGCCACGGCGGCCATGACCCTCGGCTCGGCGGCGCGCGCGCAGCAGGTCTTCGTGCAGCGTGGGCCGGAGGCGACCGCCTTCTACAACAGCTTCAACGAACAGATCTCGCGCCTGCCCGCGACCCAGCAGGCGGACGTGCGCGCCTTCTATGAGATGAACGGCTGGCGGCCCGTCTGGAACGCCGAACGGATGCGCGCCCTGAACGCCGCCGCGGCTCGCGCCGATCGCCACGGCCTGTCGGGTGCCGATTATTTCGATTTCGTGGGACTGGCGGCCGATCCGGCCAGCGCCGACCTGCGCACCACCACGGCGGCCATCGGCTATGCACGCGTCCTGGCCGAGGGCAAGGTGCGGCCCGAGACGGTCGAAGACCTGTGGGAGATGCAGAAGAACCGCGTGGACCTGCCACGCGGCCTCAGCGACGCCCTGAGCCGCAATGTGCTGGTCAACTGGTACGACGGCCTGGCGCCCACCGACATCGGCTATCAGAACCTGTCGGCCGGCTATGTCCGCTATCGCCGTCTGGCGGAGCAGGGCGGCTGGCCCGCGTTCGCGCCGGGCGCCACCATCGAACCGGGCAACAGCGATCGCCGCATCCCCGCCCTGATCGACCGGCTGACGGCCGAGGGCGACCTGTCAGCCGCCGACGGCGCACGGCTTAAGGCGCAGGGTCTGACCTACAACGCCGAACTTCAGCGCGCGGTGCAGGGCTTCCAGAACCGCCACGGCCTGGGCGCCGACGGCCGCATCGGCACGGGAACGCAGCGTTCGCTGGGTGCATCGGCCGAGGACCGCGCTCGCCAGATCGCCCTGAACCTGGAACGCCGTCGCTGGCTGAAGCGCGACGTCGCGCCCGAGCGGATCGAGGTCAACACCGCCGCCGCCATCATGGTATATTGGAAGGACGGCAAGCCCGTTCACTCCAACCGCGTCGTCGTCGGATCTGCCGAGAACCAGACGCCCAGCCTGGAGAAGCCGTTCGCCTCGGTCGTGGCCAATCCGCCGTGGTATGTGCCGGCCGGCATCGCGCGCCGTGAAATCCTGCCCAAGGGTCCAGGCTATCTGGCCGCCAACGACATGTATGTGAAGGACGGCACGGTCATCCAGCGCGCCGGCCCGCGTTCGGCCCTGGGCTATGTGAAGTTCGAGCTGCGCGACAGCTACGCCATCTTCCTGCATGACACGCCGTCGAAGGCCGCCTTCAACCTGTCCACGCGTCAGCGCAGCCACGGCTGTGTGCGGGTTCAGAATGCGGTCGAGTTCGCGCGCCTGCTGCTGTCGCCCGATCCGACCAAGCTGGGCCAGTTCGACGCCGCGCAAGACAGCCGAGAGACGACGCGCGTCACCACCGGGCGCGAGATCTCGGTGCGGCTGCTGTACTGGACCGCCTTCGTGGATGGTCAGGGACGCGTGGCCTTCCGCGAGGACGTTTATGGCCGCGACGACAAGCTGGCTCAGGCGCTGGGCATAGGCGTCAACCTGCCCAAGCCGGTCGATGACGGCCGCGCCGACGCCAACGACGTCGGGCCGTAACAGGGGCGATTAGCCTCGGAAGGCGGCTTCCAGCAGGCCCATCTGGCTGAGGACGGCGTTTTCGGGCGCCGTCTCCTGGGCGTCCGCATACATGCGGCGGTCCAGATACAGGGTGCGGTCGAACAGCTTTTCGGAGCGCACCAGATATTCGATCAGGGCGATCGGCAGTTCGGCGTGGCTGGGCTCGGCCTCGATGCGACGCTCGTTCAGGCGATAACGCGGCTCGCAGGCCGTCTCCGGCGTCATGTCGTCCTCGCGCACGGCCCGCTGGACCAGCAGCCACGAGGCGATCTGCATCAGGCGCGTCGTCAGCTTCATGCTCTCGGCCGCATAGGCCAGGGCGGCGGCGCGCGACAGCATCTTGGAATCGCGACGACCCTCTCCGTCCAGATAGGCGGCGGTCTCCTCGACCAGTTCCATGCCTTCGCGGAAGGTGCGGTCGAACAGCTCCGAACGGGCGAAATCGCGCACGGTGCGGCTGCGGTCAGCGAAGGACGGAGCGGAGGTCATTTGAGCTTTGATCATTAGGGAAATGCGATTCCGTCCTGCAATCGGCCCCTGACGGAACCGTTCGCACGAAAGATGCAACGCTCATGCCATGCCAGCGTGCCATTCGCGATCAGGAACCGAAGTTGAAAAGGGCGTCGGCGGCGTTTTTCTTGGAGCGTTTGGCCTCGATGGCGCGGCGAGCGCGGCCCACCTCGTCGTCCAGGGCAGCGATCCGCTCTTCCAGATCCTCGATGGAATAGACGTCCAAGTCCTCGCGCGACAGGGCGCGCAGGGGTTCGCCGCGTTGCGGGCGGGGTTCAATATCCTCGAACATCGTCGTCGCCTTTCCGCGCTGTCATGGCCAAGGCGGCCCAGGACCCTTATCTGAACGCCCGGATACGGACGAATGCAAGGGAAGTGCGATGCGCGTGATCGAGATCGAAGGCGGTTCAGGCCCGGCCGAGGCGTTGAAGATCGCCGAACATCCCGATCCCGTCGCCGGGCCGGGACAGGTGCTGATCCGGGTGCGGGCGGCGGGCGTCAACCGGCCCGACCTGTTGCAGCGTAGCGGCGGATACCCCCCTCCCCCCGGCGCGTCGGACGTGCTGGGCCTTGAGATCGCGGGTGAGATTGCTGACGTCGGCGACGGCGTGACGCGCTGGCGAGTCGGCGACCGGGTCTGCGCCTTGCTGGGCGGCGGCGGCTATGCCGAACAGGCAATGGTGGACGCGCGGCATGTCCTGCCGATCCCTAAGGGTCTCGATTTCATCCAGGCGGCGGTGCTGCCCGAGACCGTCTTCACCGTCTTCGCCAATGTGTTCGAGGGCGGCGGGCTGAAGGCTGGCGAGACCCTGCTGATCCACGGCGCGACCAGCGGCATCGGCGTGACGGCGATCCAGATGGCCAAGGCAGCGGGCGCAAAGGTGATCGCCACCTCGCGCGGGGCGGACAAGGCCAGCGCAGCGAAAGCGTTGGGCGCCGACATCAGCCTGGACGCCTCGGCCGACGATCTTGAAGTCCAGATCAAGGCGGCGGGCGGCGCCGACGTCGTTCTGGATATGGTGGGGCGCGACTACGCCGACCTGAACCTGAACAGCCTGAACGCCGGCGGGCGGTGGGTCGTCATCGCCTCGCTGACCGGGGCCAAGGTCAAGATGGATTTGCAGCGGATCATGCTGAAGCGATTGACGCTGATGGGATCGACGCTGCGCAGCCGTCCCGCTGACGAAAAGGCTCGACTGGCCGCCGCTGTCGAGGCGACGGCCTGGCCGTGGGTGGCGTCACGCCAAGTCAGACCGCCGGTTCAGGCGGTCTTCTCGTTGGAGCAGGCCGCCGATGCACACGCCGAACTGGAAGCCGGCGGGCACATCGGCAAGATCGTCCTGAGCGTCTAGTAGCGCCCGTCGCCACGTACGGGGCGCATGGACGAGATGTTGTCATTGAAGCCGCCGCTCAGGTTGCGGATGTCGCCTTCGACGACGCGGCAACGGCCCCGGAACTCGGCGTCGGTGCAGACTTCCCAGCGACCCTCGACGCGGATCGAGCTGATCCGATCGTTGAAGGGGGTGCGGCCCAGGTTGCGATCCTCGCTGGTGAACTCGCGCGAGGCGCCGCGGAAGTTGGAGTTTTCATAGACGGTGATGGACGAACGGCCCCAGCCGCCGCCATTGCCGCCGCCCCAGCCGGGGCCGCCGTTTCCGGGTCCGCCGCCGTTCCCCGGCCGACCAGGCTGGCTGTCCTCATAGTCGCCACGGAAACGGCCGCAGACCAGAAGCCCGTCGTCGTTGTTGATCTCTTCGTTGCCGCAGCGCGCCAGTTCGATGGACGTGCCGCGAATCTGGCCGCGAACGGTGCGACAGTCGGCATAGAGCCGACCGCGATTGGTGTAGGCCTCGGTGCAGGACTGGGCGTAACTGCCGCGCGGCGCGACGCGTTGCGCGCTGTAATCTTGGCCCGAAGCCATGGCGGCCATCATCGCCGCCCCAAGCAGAATGGACATGGTGTTTCTCCTCTCCCGAAGCTGAAAAGCTTCATTACCGTAGAGGTTGCGTCAAGGCGGATGAACCGTTGCTGTATAGGATTGTCGGGCGGCGTTTTCTTTTCGGGCGAATAGGCCTATATCGACATCATACGCGCCCGGTCGAAAGGCCGGGCGCCGTCGTATCCAACGCCAGCCGAAGCCCCATTCGGCGGCTTAACAACACCGGGACGAACGCCCCATGAGCGACATTCTGATGCCGAAGGCCACTGCGGTCTGGCTGGTCGACAACACTTCCCTCAGCTTCGAGCAGATCGCCGATTTCTGCGGCCTGCACCCGCTTGAAGTCCGCGGCATCGCCGACGGCGACGTGGCGCGCGACATCCGTGGCGTCGATCCCGTCACGGGCGGCCAACTGACGCGCGAAGAACTGGACAAGGCCCAGGGCGACGAAAACTACCGGATGAAGGCCATCGTCAGCCGTCACGCCGAACTGATGAAGTCGGCCAAGCCGGCCCCGAAATATACGCCGGTCTCGCGTCGCCAGGACCGCCCGGACGCCATCGCCTGGTTCGTGCGCAATCACCCGGAAGTGACCGACGCCCAAATCGCCAAGATGCTGGGCACCACCAAGTCCACCATCGAGAGCGTGCGCAACCGCACCCACTGGAACAGCGCCAACATCAAGCCGGTCGATCCCGTCACCCTGGGCCTGGTCGGCCAGCTGGCCCTGGACGAAATCGTCAAGAAGGCCGCTGACAAGAAGACCAAGGACGACCTCAAAAAGGGCGGCGGCACCATCCAACCCGTCGAACAGGTCGAGGCCGAGCCCGAGTTCGTGCCGGAAGCTCGTCAGCGTCCGACCGCAGAACCGACCGCAGCCTCGGTGTTCGGCACCAAGGACTGATCCTCGCTTCACGAAACGAAAACGGCCCCGGAGAGCGATCTCCGGGGCCGTCGTCGTTTTCGGGAGGTGGGACGCTAGTGCGCACGTGCCTCCAGACTGGTGATTTCTTCCTTCAGCCGAAGCTTCTTCTGCTTCAGCGCCCTGACCTGCAACGGATCCGTGGACGGGCGGGTAAGCTCCTTCTGGATGGTCTCATCCAGACTACGATGACGATTACCCAGTTCGCGAATACGAGCCTCGATGGTCATGGCTTGCGCCTCCTCAGGTTAGGGACCAGTAGAGTGAGCGCCCGGTTTGGCAGGCTGTGGAATCACTTTCCAGTGACAGCCCGTCTCGCCGGACCCCACGGAGGCTGACCCCAAAAATGGTCGATGATGTGAACGGAGCCATACGGAACCCGCCCGCCCGGATGGTGGTCGGAATTTCAGGGGCTTCCGGAGCGATCTACGGCGCGCGCATGCTGGATGCGCTGAACGACCTGGGCGTCGAAAGCCATCTGGTGGTGACCAAGGCCGCCCTGCTCACATTGTCGCAGGAGACGGATCTGTCGCCCGACGACCTGACGTCAAAGGCGTCCGTCGTTCACAAACTGGCCGATGTGGGCGCGACCATCGCCTCCGGCTCGTTCCGTACACTGGGCATGATCGTGGCGCCCTGCTCGGTCAAGACGATGAGCGAGATCGCCACGGGCGTGACCTCCAGCCTGCTGACGCGCGCGGCTGATGTGACGCTGAAGGAGCGGCGGCCGCTGGTGCTGATGGTGCGCGAGACGCCGTTCCACCTGGGCCACCTGCGCACCATGACGGCCCTGACAGAGATGGGGGCCATCATCGCCCCGCCCCTGCCCGCCCTCTACGCCAGGCCCGCGTCGATCCTGGAGATGGTGGATCAGTCGGTCGGGCGGACGCTGGATCTGTTCGGCCTGGACTGGGGCGCGGTAAGGCGCTGGGAAGGCCTGAAATAATGCGTCTGTGGGATTGGGCGGTGACGGCCTATGCCGCGCCGGGCGTTGGAGAGGCTTGCCTGGCGCTACAGGACAACAGCGAACAGAATGTGCCCGTCCTGCTGTGGTCCGCCTGGGTCGCAGTGACCGGCCGCAAGCCGGATGCAGAGACCATCGAGGCCGCCTGCGACACCGCCCGCGCCTGGGACAGCGTCGTCGTCGCGCCCCTGCGTTCGGTGCGCCGCACGCTGAAGGCCCCCATCCCCGACATCGACGACGGTCCGCGCGAGGCGGTTCGAAACCGCATCAAGGCGCTGGAGCTTGAGGCGGAAAGACACTTGCTGGAGGCGTTGGACGCGCTGGCGCCCGAACCCTCAGGTCCGGCCCGGCCGGCCATTGAGGCCCTGATCGCCACGGCGCGGGTCTGGGCCTCCGTCACGCCACGACCGGCGCTGATCCGTCTTGCCGACGCCCTTCCGGCTTGACGACGGCTTGGCTATAAGCGTCCGGGGATGACACGATGAACGACGACCTTCCAGACATCAGCGAAGAGGAAGCGGCGCTACACGCCCGCGTCAAACTGCTGCGCCAGGAACACGCCGATCTGGACGCATCCATCGACGCCCTGAGCCTGGCCGCTGTTCCCGACCAGCTGATGCTGGCCCGGCTGAAGCGCAAGAAGCTGGCGCTGAAGGACGAGATCGTGAAAATCGAAGACGAGATTCTGCCCGACATCATCGCCTGATCGGGCCTGATCCAGGACGGCAAGGCGCGGGTTCCCCCGTGCGACCATCCGCCGCCCCGCCACAGCCCCAAAGTCGCCCCAGCCGATAGGCATAAGCCGGCCTTTCCACGGAACGCCGTGCGCCGTCGGGCGCCGCGTGCCTTCATTCCAGAGCGTAAAGACGCTGGAGACGCCGCCGAATGCGACGCCTGCTTACCAACGCGCCATTGGCGCTGTGCAAGACCCTTTTGATCCACTCCGGCCAGACGGCCGCCTTCGCCGCCGTGGCCGTCTTCGCCGCCGCCGCCGCCCCCAATGCGGCCCGTGAAGCCGCCCCCCCGCCGCCCGCCCAGATCGCCATCCCCGTCGCCCCGCCGGTCAAGGCCGAGGTCGAAAAGGCCGGTCCGATCACGCGCCAGATCGCCTTTTCCGCCCCCGTACGCGGCTATGCAATCAACTCTGCCTTCGGCCTGCGCAAACTGGCCATCGAGGCCAGGGCCCGCGCGCACAAGGGCGTCGACATCGCTGCGCCGAAAGGCACGACCGTCTTCACCGCCGCCGAAGGCGAAGTCGTCCGCACAGGTTTCGACCCTGAGGGCTATGGCAACTTCATCGAGGTGCGCCACCCCAACGGCATGAGCACCCTGTATGGCCACCTCAGCCGCATCGACGTGGCGAACGGCGACGCCGTGACGATGGGCCAGCGCATCGGCCTGGTCGGATCCACCGGCTATTCCACCGGGCCGCACCTGCATTTCGAAGTCCGTCGAGACGGCGCCCAGGTGAACCCGACCAAGGTCGTCGATCGCCATTTCGAAGTCACGGTCAAGCCCAAGGCCTGACGGGCGACTTGGACGAACTTTCCGATTGCCGCTGGCCTCCGCGCCGCCTCGCTTGCTAGGCTGACCGTCACAGGACGGGGGGCGACATGGCGGCGTTGACGCTGGACGGCGTAGGCAAGCGGTACGGCGATTTCGACGCCGTGCGCGATCTGAGCTTTCAGGTCGAGAAGGGGTCGATCTGCGGCTTTCTGGGGCCGAACGGGGCGGGCAAGACCTCGACCCTGCGGATGATCCTGGGCCTGCAGCCGGCGACGTCGGGACGGATCGAGATCCTGGGCGCCGACGACGGGCGCAAGGTGCGCGACCGGATCGGTTTCCTGCCCGAGGAACGCGGCCTCTACAAGAAGATGACCCCCGTCGAGGCCATCAGCTTCTTCGGCGCCCTGAAGGGCCTGCCGGTCGCCGAGGGCAAAAAGCGCGCGAAGGCCATGCTGGAGCAGCAGGGCCTGGGCGAGGCGCAAAAGAAGAAGATGAAGGAGCTGTCCAAGGGGATGGCGCAGAAGGTGCAGCTGATCGCGTCGGTCGTGCATCAGCCCGAGTTCGTGATCCTGGACGAACCCTTCTCGGGCCTGGACCCGATGAACCAGCAAGGGCTGGAGGCCATGATCCGCGACTTGGCCGCCAACGGCGCCACGGTCCTGTTCTCGACGCATGTGATGCAGCACGCCGAACGGCTGTGCGACAAGGTCGTGCTGCTGGCGCGCGGGCGAAAGGCGTTCGAGGGTACGGTGGATCAGGCCAAGGCCACCTCGCCCCGCTTTCTCGATCTGGACGGCGCCATCAGCGCGGATGCCGCCGCCGCCCTGCCCGGGGTGGCGGGGGTCGAGACACTGTCTGACGAAGACGGCGTGCGCCGGCTGAAGATCGCCCTGTCGCCCGGCGCAGGCGGCCAGGAGACGTTGAAGACGGCCTTCCTGAACGGGCTGGACGTGCGCGGCTTTGCGTTGAAGGAGCCGACGCTGCACGACGCCTTCATCGGCCTGACCGGCGACCATCCCGATCAACCCGTCGTTCCCGCAGAGGCCGTCCGATGAACCGCACCCTGCTGATCGCGCGACGCGAATATATCGCCTATGCCAAGACCGTCGGTTTCTGGCTGTCGCTGCTGGCGTTTCCGCTGTTCGCCGTTCTGGGCGGCGGCATTCCCCTGCTGATCCGTTCGGCCGAGCCGATCAAGGCGGTGGCGGTGATCGAGGAAGGGCCGGCCGCGACGGGCCTGGCCGCCGCCGTCCGCGCCTCGTTGCAATCCGATCTGGATCGCCAGAACGAACGCCTGCGCGAGGCCGCCGAAAAGGGTCAGGCCGGCGCCGGGCGCGCCGTCGCATCCATCAGTGGGCCCAAGATCCGTCTGGTCGCCGCGCCGCCCGCCATCGCCGATGCGACCGGCCCGGCGCGCGACGCCGCCATCAAGGCCGCGCTGGACAAGACGGCGCCCAAGGACCGCCGTCTGGACGCCGTGGTCTTCCTGAACCGCGTGGACGGCAAGCCCGCCGCCCAGGTCTGGACCGCCCGCGCCACCGACAACGACGTGTCCAGTTTCGTTCGCACCGCTTTGCGAGACGCAAGACGCACCGAACTTCTGACCGCCGCCGGTGTGGCACCGGCTGTGGCTCAGGAGGTTCAGACCTTTCGGCCCGAGGTGAAGGCGTTTTCGCCCAACGCCGCCAGCGGGGGCGAGGTCTCGATGCGCGACCGCATCCCCTCCTTCATCGGCCTGGGCGCCGGGTTCCTGCTGTGGTCGCTGGTCATCACCGGCGCCTCAATCCTGCTGAACAGCGTGATGGAGGAGAAGTCGAACAAAATCCTGGAGGTGCTGCTGTCCTCCGCCTCGGCGACCGAGATCCTGACGGGCAAGGTGCTGGGCGTGGCGCTGCTGACCCTGACCGTCATGGGGGTTTGGGGCGGGATCGGGACGTTCAGCCTGCTGTCGGCCTCGCCCGAGACGGCGGCGACCATCGGCGAAGTGCTGCTGCACGACGGCCTGATCTTCTACTTCATCGCCTATATGGTCGGCGGATACCTGATGTATGCGGTGCTGTTCGCGGCCATCGGCGCCTTCTGCGAGACGCCGCGCGACGCCCAGACGCTGATGGGGCCGATCATGATGATTCTGGTCGTGCCGATCCTGGTCATGCAGATGGCGCTAACCAGCCCGGACGCGCCGGTGGTCAAGGTGCTGTCGTGGATCCCCTTCTTCACCCCCTTCCTGATGAGCGCCCGCGCGCCCAGCGATCCGCCGCTGATCGAGATCATCCTGACCCTGATCGGCATGTTCGCGACCGCCGCCTTGATGGTCTGGATCGCCGGGCGGGCCTTCCGCGCAGGCGCGTTGTCGGACGTGAAGCTGAGTTGGAAGAGCTTCGGAAGAGCGATCACCGGGCGGACGTAGGGGGCCAATCCGTCTCCTCCCTATCGCGCAGCGATGGGGAGGTGGCGCGGCGCGTCTTCGCGCCGTGACGGAGGGGCTCTTCTTACCGCATCACAGGCGCCAGTGGGACTTCAAGAGCCCCTCCACCACGCTACGCGCGGTCCCCCTCCCCGCTTCGCAGGGAGGAGACAAAGAAAAAGGCCGCTTCCCGAAGGAGGCGGCCTCAAATCTTTTGGCTTACGCCAGAGTCTTACCGGCTGCCGCCACCGGCGCCAGCGCCGGGAACGCGCGGCTTCGGCGCTGGCAGCAGGCCCTCGCGCTGCATGCGCTTGCGGGCCAGCTTGCGAGCGCGACGGATCGCCTCGGCCTTTTGACGGGCGCGCTTTTCCGACGGCTTTTCATAATGCACGTGGCGCTTCATTTCACGGAAGCTGCCTTCGCGTTGCATCTTCTTCTTCAGGGCTTTGAGCGCTTGATCGACGTTATTATCGCGAACGAAAATCTGTACCAGGTTGAACTCTCCTTTGGCCGCCCGCCGCGTCCTGTGAGGGAGACGGGCGAACAAAATAAAATCGTCTTCCGAAAGTTAAGGCTCTCGGATGAAGGCGCGCTGATACACGAGCCGCCCCATTCTGTCCAGATCGCCTGTCCAGTTCGTCGCGACCATTCTTCAAGGCTCGAAACGCCGCAACGACAGGCGTATGATCGCCACATGACCGAGCCGACAGACTGGGCCGACCGGACCGAACAGACCGTGCTGGACGCCGCCATCGCCCGCGCGCCGGCGCTGGGTTGGAACGCGCGTCTGGTGCGGGAAGCGTGCGAGGCGTGCGGCCTGTCGCGCGGCGACGAAGAACTGCTGCTGCCCAACGGCGCGCGCGATCTCGCCGCTTTGCTGTCGCGCCGCCACGACGCGCGAGCGCTGGCGGCCTTGGGCCAGATCGACGCCAAGTCGCTGAAGATTCGCGAGCGAATCGCCCGCGCCGTGTCCGAACGAATGGAGGCCGGCGCCGCCGACCTGGAGGCCACGCGCCGCTGCGCCGCCTTCCTGGCTTTGCCCATCAACGCCGACCTGGGGCTGAAACTGGCGTGGGAAAGCGCGGACCACCTGTGGCGCTGGGCCGGGGACGAGGCGACCGACTGGAACCACTATTCGAAGCGCACGATCCTGTCGGGGATATTGATCCCGGCACTGACAATGCGCTGGTTCGACGGCCGCGAGGCGGCGGAAGCCTTCGTCGCGCGGCGGATCGAAAACGTCATGGCGTTCGAGAAGTGGAAGGCCGGCAAGGACTTCGACGCGCCGTTCCGCCGGGTGAGCGATGCGCTGAGCCGGATGCGATACGGGGCGCGGACTTAGTTCTCTCTTCTTTCGTCATCCTCCGACGAGCGCAGCGAGATCGGGGGACCCAGCGGCGCGCGTGAGCGCGAACCTGTCGCGGACAGGGTTGTCAAACAGGAAGCAGCGGACGCATCGCCTTCGGCGCCGCTGGGTCCCCCGGTCTGCGCCGCGAAGACGCGGCTTGCCGGAGGATGACGAAAGAAGAAGTTAGACCGTCCCCAACACCCGATTCACATGCGCCATCTTGCGGCCCGGCCGCGCTTCGGCCTTGCCGTAGAGGTGCAGGCGTTCGTCGGACTTGGCCGACAGCTTGCGCCAGTCTTCGACCTCGTCGCCCAGCAGGTTGGTCATTTCGATGCGGGCGTGGGCATTGGTGGGGCCGAGCGGCCAGCCGGCGACGGCGCGAATATGCTGTTCGAACTGGTCGCAGACGCAGCCGTCCTGGGTCCAGTGGCCGGTGTTGTGGACGCGCGGGGCGATCTCGTTGACCAGAAGGACGTTGTCACCGAGGTCGAACAGTTCGACGCCCAGGACGCCGACGTAATCCAGCCCGTCCAGAATCGCCTCGGCGATGGCGCGGGCGCGGACCTGGGTCTTTTCGTCCACGGCGGCGGGGGCCAGGGTCGTGCGCAGGACGCCGCCCTCGTGACGGTTCTCGCCCAACGGATAGACCGCCATATGGCCGTCACAGTCGCGAGCGGCGATGACCGACAGTTCGCGCACAAAGGTCGCCTTGGCTTCCAGAATGGCCGGACGGCCGCCCAGGCTTTCCAGGGCGGCGGGCGCGTCCTCGATGGCGTGGATCCAGACCTGGCCCTTGCCGTCATAGCCTTCGCGGCGGGTCTTCAGCAGAGCCGGTACGCCCAGGGTCGTCAGGCCGACGACCAGATCATCCAGCGTATCGACGACGGCGAAGGCGACCGTCGGGGCGCCGACGGCGTTCAGGAAGGTCTTCTCGTCCACCCGGTCCTGCGACACGCGCAATGCGGTCGGTCCCGGCGCGACCAGGGCGCCGGCCTCGGCCAGGCGTTCGATGGACTCGGCGGGGACGTTCTCGAACTCGAAGGTGACGACGTCGGCGGCGCGGCCCAAGGCGGTCAGGGCGTCGGGATCGTCATAGGCGGCGACGATCTGATGCGCCGAGACGCGGCCCGCCGGGCTGTCTGCCTCGGGATCCAGGATGACGACGTCGAAGCCCAGGCGCGAGGCGGCCTGGCTCAGCATCCGGCCCAGCTGGCCGCCGCCGATGATGCCGAGGGTCGAACCGGGGTGAAGCGGAAGCGTGGGCACTCAGTCCTCGACGGTTTCGGCGATGGAGTCGGTCTGGGCGGTGCGGAAGGCGGCCAGGCGTTGCGCCAACCCTTCGTCCGACAGGGCCAGGATCTGGGCGGCCAGGATTCCGGCGTTGGCGGCGCCCGCCTCGCCGATGGCCAGGGTGGCGACGGGCACGCCGGCCGGCATCTGGACGATGGACAACAGACTATCCATCCCCTTCAGGGCCTTGGACTGAACCGGCACGCCCAGAACCGGCAATTCGGTCATGGAGGCGGCCATGCCCGGCAGATGGGCGGCGCCCCCGGCCCCGGCGATGATGATCTTGTATCCGGCGGCCTTGGCGCCCGTGGCGAACTCGACCAGGCGCTGGGGCGTGCGGTGTGCGCTGACGACCGTGGCCTGCCAGGCGACGCCCAGTTGGTCCAGGCGGTCGGCGGCCAGCTTCATGGTCGGCCAGTCGGACCGGCTGCCCATGATGATCGCCACCGGCGGTGCGGAAGTCGCCATGTCTGTAAGGCCCCTCGCGGAAAGGCGCCCGTTACAGCACGCGGGTGACGCCCGCAACCGCACGCGGGCGGTTTCACGCCTCCAGGCCCTTATTGTCGGCCTTCAATGTCGGCGGATCACGCTCTACCATTGTTCGACCGCGCGACGCAGACTGAGTCGCGCCTTCGGAGCCATCCCTGCGCCGTGACCGACGTGGCCGAACACGACCTGACCGCCGAGATCGAGCGCCTGCGCGTCGAGCTGGAAGCGTGGAAGACGCGCGCCGCCGCCGCCGAGGCCGCCGCCGACCACGATGTGCTGACGCCCGCCCTGAACCGGCGCGGTTTCGTCACCGCCCTGCATCGCACCATGGCCTATTGCCAGCGGCACGGGGTGCCGGCGGTGCTGCTGTATCTGGACATGGACGGGTTCAAGAGCGTCAACGACCGGCTGGGCCATGCCGCCGGCGATGCGGCCCTGGTGGCGGTGGCGGAGCTGTTTTTGGCCAATCTGCGCGAGTCGGACGCCGTGGGCCGGCTGGGCGGCGATGAGTTCGCGCTGCTGATGCTGCATGCGGGCTACGAAGAGGGCCGGGCCAAGGCGCGGCAACTGTCAGAGGCCCTTAAGACCGAAGGCTTCGTCTGGGACGGACAAAAGACCGAACTGGGCGGTTCGTTCGGCGTACGCGCCTGGGACGGCCATACCGACGCCGAGACCTGGCTGACCGAGGCCGACGCCGCCATGTGGGTGAGGAAGAAGGGGCGCTGAGGCCCCTTCCCGCCCCGGCCGCCTAGAGCGGCAACGTCAGCTGGATGCCGCCCAGGTGGCTGTCGGCGCGTTCGCCGAAGCGGCCGCGATAGGACACCGTCACCTTGACCGGCCCGACAGCCCCCTCGACGCCCGCCGACGCCAGGAACTGACCGCCGAACGGATCGGCGATCTCGCGCGACTGCACCTGGGCCGGGTTGTTGAAGATGCCCACGCGCACCGGGTCGGAACTGTCGTCCAGGGCGTCGCGATAGCCGCCTTCTGCGAAGACGCCGAACCGGCCCATTTCGGCCTCGGCGCGCAGGGCGACTTCGCCGGTCAAGGCCTTCACCGTGCGGTCGCCATATTGATACTGGGCAGCCACGCCCTGCTCATAATAGCCGTCCACGTCGCTGGAGACATAGGCCAGGGCCGCGCGGGGCGACAGGGCGATGCGGCCCATGTCGAACCACATCCCGCCCTGCAGGCGCGCGCCGGTGCTGAGCGCCCGCGTCTCGGCGGTATGGACGATGGGGGCCAGGCTGGTGGTGCGTTGGATGTCGTCGATATTGTCGCGCGCCACGCCGACCGCGGCGTTCACGAACACATCGCCCGAGCGCCAGCCGCCATAGACGTCCAGGCCAAAGGTCTCGACGTTGAAGTTCAACGCCTGGCTCTCGACATCGGTCTTGCGCGCGGTTCCGGCCAGGCCGAAGCGCCAGTTCGCCGAGGGTCCGGCCTCCAGCGCGATCCGTCCACCCCAACCGTTGCTGGAGGAACTTGTCACTGAACCGCGTGCGTCCGTATCGACGCTGTCGATCAGGGCCGCCGTGGTGACCAAGACGCCGGCTTCCCAGGCCTCGCGGCCCGACAGAGCCTCGCCGGCCGCGTCCAGGGCGTCCTCGCGGTGGCGATAGGTGGTCTCGCCCTGCAGCGTCGATTGGGCGCCGATGTCGCCATAGTAGAGGTAGTCGGTCGCCAGTTGCGCGATGATCCGATGCCCCGCCGCCGTCGGGTGGACGCCGTCGAAGTAGAAATAGCTGTCGGGGTTGGAGCAGACCGTCACGCCGTTGAAGCAGGGCTGGGTGATGTTGGTGATGCCGAACTGGCCCGGATTGGCGGCCAGGGTGTCGCCCACCTTGAACAGGTCCATCATGACGATGTTGCTGCCGGGCTGCGCGGCGGCCGTGGTCGTCAGGCCGGTCTGCAAGGCGGTGTTGAAGGTGGTGACGGCGAAATCGGCCAGGGGAGCCGCCGTCGTGCCGCGGAACTGAGGCGTCAGGCTGAGCTTGGGCAGGTTGGTGACCAGGATGGTCCCCGCGCCGGCGCCCGCAACGGTGTTGACCAGGGTGTTGATGTTGGCCGCGGCGGTCGTGGCGACCGGCGTGATGGCGGCGACCGGGCTGGCGGAGGCGCCGGCGGCGGGCAGGCCCTGGAAGATGTCGTTGGCGCCGCCCAGCACGCTGACCAGATCGGTCGAGCTGAACCGGCCGCCCGAGGCGGTGTAGCGCGACAGCTGGTTCAGCATGCCGAACGGCACGCCGGCCGAGGCGTCGGTGCGCGAGCCGCCGAAGGCGTAGTTGATGCTGCCCGCCACCGAGCCGTTGAAGTTTGCGGCGTTGAAGCCCAGCAGTTCCACGAACGTCGGCCCATTCGAGAACCGGCGAGCGTAGGGCGGCGACGGCGGCTGTGTTCCGCCCGAGATCAGGAACAGGTTGCCGTTGTCGCTGAGACTGTCGCCGAAGACGACGAGACGGCTATAGGTCTGGGCCGAGGCCGACCCCGCAAAGGCGCAGGCGGCGAGCGCAAGAGCGGCGACGGCGCCGCCGGTGATGAAGCGTGACATATGGAATCCTCCCGCAGCCGTCGTTGTTGCGGCCGTTGAACCGGAGGATGCGCCAGTTGGCGCAGAGCGCAAGATGCCGTCGGGGAAGGACCGGGCGAAAATCGCTCAGCGTTCGCATTATTTTCCTTCTCCCTGAGGGAGAAGGTGGCCCGCAGGGCCGGGTGAGGGGTTACGGCGCCGATCGCGTCGCACAGCGTAACCGCTCACCCTTTCCCGCCGGGAGTGGGCGGGCTATTGCAAGGTGCGGAATTTCAGCGTGCCCGGCACCGTTTTCAGCTCACGCAGGGCCTCGGGATCGTAGTCCCGGTCCACGTCGGTGATGACATAGCCGGTGCGTTCGTCCGTCTTCAGATGCTGGCCCAGGATGTTGAGGCCCGCCGCCGCCAAGGCGCGGTTCAGTTCCGCCAAGACGCCCGGCTGGTTTCGGTGAATGTGCAGGATGCGGTGCGTGCCGGACACCTCGGCCAACTGCACGTTCGGCAGGTTGACGCTGAAGGTCGTGTCGCCCCGGTTCAGATAGCCCAGCAGCCGCTCGGCCGCGAACTCGGCGATGGCCTCCTGCGCCTCCTCGGTCGAGCCGCCGATGTGGGGCGTCAGGATCATGTTGGGCAAACCCTGCAGCGGGCTTTCGAACGGATCGGCGTTAGTGCGCGGCTCTTCCGGGAAGACGTCCACAGCGGCGCCGGCTACCCGGCCCGAGCCCATGGCCTGGGAGAGGGCGCCGACATCGACGACATGGCCGCGCGACAGGTTCAGGAACAGCGCGCCCTCCTTCATCCGGGCGAACTGCGCCGCGCCGAAGATGTCAGCGTTGTCCTTGCGACCATCGACATGCAGGGTGACCACGTCGCTTTCGCCCAGCAAGGCGTCCAGCGACCGCATCCGCCGGGCGTTGCCCAAGGCCAATCGCTCCGAAAGGTCGTAGAACAGCACCCGCATCCCCAAGTTCTCGGCCAGGACCGACAACTGGCTGCCGATGGCGCCGTAGCCGACGATGCCCAGGGTCTTGCCGCGCAGTTCCTTAGAGCCGGTCGCAGACTTGTTCCACTTGCCGACGTGCATGGCCGCCGACTTGTCCGCCACGTCGCGCATCAGCACGATCATCAGGCCGATGGCCAATTCGACGACCGAGCGCGTGTTCGAATAGGGCGCGTTGAAGACCGCCACACCGTGATCGGAGGCGGCGTCCAGGTCGATCTGGTTGGTGCCGATGCAGAAGGCGGCGACGGCCATCAGCTTGTCGGCCTCTTCCAGCACCCGGCGGCTGACCGTGGTCTTGGAGCGGAGGCCCAGCACATGGACGCCCTTGATGGCGGCGATCAGGTCGTCCTCGTCCAGAGCGCCCTTGACCGTCTCGACCGAATACCCGGCCTCCTCCAGCCGTTCGACGGCGGCGGGGTGGATATTTTCCAACAGCAGCATCTTCATGCGGCTGCGAGGGAAGGACCAGCGGCCGACCAGGCCCTCGGCGTGCAACACCTCGTCCAGGGACGCGGCCTCAGCGTCGGCGACTTGAACCACCGGCGCGCGGCGCACGACCTCGGTGAAGGCGTAGAAGGCGTCGGCGGCGCCGGCGATCTTGACCTCGGCATCGTTCCAGCCGTCGCCGATCATGACCACTCGCCCCGACAGGTTCAGGGCGTGGATGGCGGCCGGCTTGCCGTTGGCGTGCGACAGGGGATTGGCGTCGTCCACGCCGATCACGCGGTCGTCGGCGTCATAGACCAGGTCGTTGCACAGGATGCGGTCGGGCGAGACGCCCAGTTCCTCGGCGACCGGCGCGATCACCTCGCGGAAGCCGCCGGAGATGATGATCACCTTGCCCTTGTTCTGCTCGAAGAAGTTCAGGTTGCGGCGGACGGACGCCGTCAGATGATCCGAAGCCGTCTGCGCCAGGGCCGCGACATGGGCACGCGTCAGGGGCAGCAAGGCCAGACGACGGCGCAGGGCCTCGCCGAACTCCAGCTCTCCGGCCATGGCCCGATCGGTCAGGGCGGCGATCTGTGCGCGCGTCTCGGTCGCGCCCGGCGCATCGACCAATGCGATGTCGGCCAGGGCCTCAAGGGTCTCGAAATCGACCAGGGTCGAATCGAAGTCGAAGATCAGGGTGGGGCGCGCGCTCATGGCCGGCGTCTTAGCGGCCTTCGCGCCTGCGGCAAAGCCAAGCCGTGCTGATGATTGGGCTCAGTTGCGCTTAAACCTTGCCGCCCGTCGCGATTTTCACACGGCGGGCGGCAAGAAAATATCAGAAGCGGACGATGCGGCGCACGCGGCTGTCGGGACGACGGCTTTCCAGCACGGCCGCGCCGACAGCGGCGGCGATGGTGGCGACAGCCAGAAGCGCCCCACCCTCACGCGCATGATCGCGGGCATAGGCGCCGGCGTCGTCGGCGTAACGGCGCGCGGTCTTGCCGTGCTTCTTCAGCGCCTTCTTTGAGTCCTTGCGGGCGGAGCGGAACCATTCGTCGGCCCGGTCACGCGCGTCATAGGCGGCGTCGGCGGCGCGATGGCGCACATCGCGCGACAGTTCACCGGCGCGCTCGCCCGCATCCTCGGCCCGGTGACGGAAGGCGTCGACGGCGTCATGGAAACGGTCGCGCAGTTCCGACGTATCCACCCAGCCGCGCGGGTCGATACGGGTCTTGATGCGCTGATAGCGGGTCGGCCCGCTGCGTTGTGTCAGATAGACGACCGCGACCGCGCCCAGGACGACGGCGGCAAGGCCGCCTGCCGTGATGCCGGGATGTTTGCGAATCTCTTCGATCGGATCGATATCGCGGAGCATCGGCAGAACCTCTTTGGTGGTGATGGCGTGGGTGATCGGCGGAACGGCGGCTCCGCTTGTGCGAAAAGAGCGAACCGCGCTGAAAACGGTTCCGTCGCATGCGGCAAAGCTGCACAAATCCTCACAACCAACGCGCGGTCGCGCCCGAATGGATCAGCCCTTATCATCGGGCCTTCGGGCGCCTACATAGCCGCGATCCCGAAATGAAGTCGACAAAGGACCTCGCCGTGACCGATCACGCGCCTCACACTCCCGTTTCCGACGATCTGGCCGCCGCCTTCCAGATCGAGGGCTGGCCCGTGCGCGGTCGCCTGGTCCGCCTGGGCGCGACGATCGACAAGATCCTGGCCGCCCACGCCTATCCCGAGCCGGTCGCCGCCCTTCTGGGCGAGGCCTGCGCGCTGGCGGCTCTGATCGGCTCCAGCCTGAAGTTCGAAGGTCGGCTGCTGGTTCAGGCCCAGGGCGACGGGCCGGTGCGCTATGTCGTCGCCGACTATGGCACCGACGGGTCCTTGCGCGGCTATTGCCGTTACGACGAGGCCGAGGTCGCCGAGGCGTCGGGCGGGTTCGCCCGTCCCGGCGCCCGGTCGCTGCTGGGCCAGGGCGTCTTCATCATGACGCTGGACCGCGGCCCGGACTTCGAACGCACCCAGGGCATCACCCCCATCGAAGGCGAAAGCCTGTCGCTGGCGGCCGAGCACTATTTCCAGCAATCGGAACAAGTGCCGACCAAGGTGCATCTAGCCGTCGGTCAGGTCCAGTCCGAGACGGGCTCGCAGTGGCGGGCCGGCGGGGCGATGATCCAGATCATCGCCGGCGACGACGCGCGCGGCTCGACGGAAGAGGTATGGGACCGCACCCGTGCCCTGTTCGGCACCCTGGGCGACGACGAACTGGTTGATCCGACCATATCGCCCGAGACGCTGCTGTTCCGTCTATTCCACGAGGACGGGGTGCGGCTGGAAGGCGCGCGGCCGCTTTCGGCCGTCTGCCGCTGCTCACGGGGTCGCATCGCCTCGGTCCTGGCCTCGTTCGACCCAGCCGAACGCGCCGAGATGCTGGAGGACGACGGCAAGATCCGCGTCACCTGCGAATACTGCGCGACGGTCTATGCGCTGGACCCCGACGAAGTGGTCGCCGAACAGATCTGAGCCGGTGGCGGCCTGGGTGGTTTTGTGAGAGGATCGCACCATGGCCGCCATCCGCAAGATAACCGTAGAACTGCCCGAGGAGACCGCGCGCGAGATCGACGCCAAGGTCGCCTCGGGCTTTTCCGAAACCGCCGAAGCCTATGTGGTGGAGAGCGTGGAGAGCTACCTGCTCGGCCAGAACCCGGACATCGCGACCTGGGTGCGCGAGAAGGTCAGGCCTGCCTACGATGCGTGGAAGTCGGGTGACGAGCCGGGCGTTTCGGCAGAGGAGGCCTTCGCCGGGCTAGAGGCTCGCTATCTCGCCAGAAAGGCCGCGGGTTGAGGCCGTGGCGCCTGGTCTTTTCGCGGCGCGCCCTTGCCGACCTCGACACCATCTACGACTGGATCGCTGAAAACGCAGGGCGGAAGACCGCCGACCGTTACACGGAAAGACTTCGGTCGTTCAGCCTTCGCCTGACGCACTATCCAATGCGTGCGGAAGTCCGGGACGATATCTTGCCTGGCGTGCGTCTGATCGGCTTCGAGAAAAGCGTGACCTTGGTCTTTGTCGTTGATGAAGACAAAGGCGAGGTTCGTATTCTGCGCCTGCTCTATCGCGGACAGCAGATCGAAATCTGACAGATCAGCCTTCCAGGTCCAGCGAATAGCCGGCCGAGCGGACCGTGCGGATCGGGTTGGCGCTTTCGTCGGCGATGGCCAGGGCCTTGCGAAGGCGTCCGACGTGGACGTCGACGGTGCGCGCCTCGACATAGACGTCCGAGCCCCAGACGGCGTCCAGAAGCTGTTCGCGGCTGAACACCCGGCCGGGGTGCTGCATGAAGTGGTCCAGCAGGCGGAACTCGGTCGGGCCGAGGTGCACTTCCTGGCCCGAGCGCTTCACCCGGTGCGAGACGCGGTCGATGATGATGTCGCCGTGGTTCAGGCGGTCGTCGGCCAGACCCGGACGGATGCGGCGCAGAACGGCGCGGATGCGGGCGATCAGCTCGACCATCGAGAAGGGCTTGGTCAGATAGTCGTCGGCGCCGGTGTCCAGGCCCCTCACCCGGTCGCTCTCTTCGCCGCGCGCCGTCAGCATGATGATCGGCAGATTGCGCGTCTCGGCCTTGCCGCGGATGCGGCGGCAGACCTCGATGCCCGACAGTTTGGGCAGCATCCAGTCCAGCAGGACCAGGTCGGGCAGGCGCTCGTCGATCTGGAGCATGCCCTCCTCGCCGTCGGCGGCGACGGCGACGTCGTAGCCTTCCTTTTCGAGATTATACTGAAGAAGGGTCGCCAACGCGTCCTCGTCTTCCATCACAAGGATATAGGGCTGCACGTCGGGACTCCGGTCTCAGGTCAATGAGTCGAAAGGTTCGGCGTCGGATCGGAATCCTCGGCCGTGGGCTGGGCGCGCGGGCGTTCGCCCACGATGTCTTCGCCCGTGATCTCGTAGTGGACGGTCTCGGCGATATTGGTCGCGTGGTCGCCGATCCGCTCCAGGTTCTTGGCCATGAACAGCAGATGGGTGCAGGCGCCGATCGTGCGCGGATCGCCCATCATGTAGGTCAGTAGTTCGCGGAACAGGGCGTTGTAATGCTCGTCCACCTCGTCGTCGGTCTGCCAGACGGCGACGGCGCGATCGAGCTCCGAGGCGGTGTAGGCGTCCAGCACGTCGCGAAGGCGGGTCGAGACCAGCCGGCCCATCCGCTCAATCGAGCGGGTCAGGGGCTGCATCGGCTCGCCCTCGGCCAGGATCAGGGCGCGCTTGGCGATGTTCTTGGCCAGGTCGCCGGTGCGCTCCAGATCCGTGGCGATCTTCATGGCGCCCAGGGTGCGGCGCAGGTCGCTGGCGACCGGCTGACGCAGGGCGATCAGGCGAATGGCCTTCTTTTCGATGTCGCGATGCAGGGCGTCGAGCTTGAGGTCGCGCTCGACCACCGCGCGGGCCAGGGCGATATCGCGCCGGGCGACCGAATCGATGGCGTCCGCGACCTGGGCCTCGGCGAGGCCGCCCATGCGGGCGACCTCGGCCGTGATCTGGTTCAGCTCGTCGCCGTAGGCTTTGACCGTGTGCTGGTTCATCGGATTAGCCGAAGCGTCCCGTGATATAGTCGAGCGTGCGCCGTTCGCGCGGATTCTGGAAGATGTCTTCCGTATCCCCGGTCTCAACCAGACGGCCCATGTGGAAGAAGGCGGTGCGTTGCGACACCCGTGCGGCCTGGGCCATCGAGTGGGTGACGATGACGATGCAGAAGCGCTCACGCAGTTCGTCGATCAGTTCCTCGATCCGCGCCGTCGCGATGGGGTCCAGGGCCGAGCAGGGCTCGTCCATCAGGATCACTTCGGGGTTAACGGCGATGGCGCGGGCGATGACCAGACGCTGTTGCTGACCGCCCGACAGGCCCATGGCCGACGATTGCAGGCGGTCGGCGACCTCTTCCCACAGCCCGGCGCGCTTCAGAGCCTTTTCAACGACCTCGTCCATCTCGGCCTTGGAAGAGACCAGGCCGTGGATTTTCGGGCCATAGGCGACGTTCTCATAGATCGACTTCGGGAAGGGGTTCGGACGCTGGAACACCATGCCGACGCGGGCGCGCAGCAGCACCGGGTCAATGGAGCGGTCGTTGATGTCCTCGTCGTCCATCGCGATCCGGCCCGTGACCTTGGCCCCGGCGATGGTGTCGTTCATGCGGTTCATCGTCCGCAGGAAGGTCGACTTGCCGCAACCCGACGGGCCGATCAGGGCCGTGACCGTCTTGTCCGGGATATCCAGCGAGACGTCGTAGAGCGCCTGCTTGCCTTCATAGAAGACCGAGACGTCGCGCGCAGCGATCTTGATCGGGCCGACAGGCGGGCTGTCCACGACGGTGGCGTTCGACACGGGCGTTGCGTCTTCGAGACGCGGCTCGGCGGCGGCGCGGCCCTTGGACGGCGTGACCTCGGGCAGGACCTGGCCGCCCATGCGCGGGGTCTCAGTCGGGTCGACCGGACCGGCGCCGGTCTGGTCTTCGGCGGAGCGGAAAATACGGAATTTCATTCTCTTACCACCGGCGCTCGAAGCGCCGCCTCAGGATGATGGCCGCCGCGTTCATGATGATCATGAAGACCAGCAGGACGATGATCGCCGCGGCGGTGCGTTCGTGGAACGCCCGCTCCGAGGCGTTCTCCCAGATGTAGATCAGCGAAGGCAGCGCCCCGACCGGCTGGTCGATGGCCGCCGGCACGCCGGGCACGAAGCTGACCATGCCGATCAGCAGCAGCGGCGCGGTTTCGCCCAGGGCGTGGGCCATGGAGATGATGGCGCCGGTCATGACGCCGGGCATGGCCAGCGGCAGGACGTGGCTGAATACCGTCTGCGTCTTGGAAGCGCCCATGGCCAGGGCCGCCTCGCGGATCGACGGCGGCACCGCCTTCAAGGCCGAACGGGTGGCGATGACCAGGGTCGGAAGCGCCATCAGGGCCAGGACCAGACCGCCCACGATCGGACTGGCGCGCGGCAGGTGCATCCAGTTGATGAACAAGGCCAGACCCAGCAGGCCGTAGACGATCGACGGCACGGCCGCGAGGTTGTTGATGTTGACCTCGATGATGTCTGTCAGCCTGTTCTTGGGTGCGAACTCTTCCAGCCAGATGGCGGCGCCCACACCCAGCGGAATGGCGATCAGGGCCGTGACCATCAGCATCAGGGCCGAGCCGACCACGGCGCCGAGCACGCCCGCCAGCTCGGGCTGGGTCGAGTCGCCGTTGGTGAACAGGGCGGTGTTGAAGTGCGAGCCGATCACGCCCTCGGCCTGCATCCGGTCCAGCCAGGCGATCTGCTGATCGGTCAGGCGGCGCTGATCTTCAGGGGTATCCCTGGAGATTTCGCCCTTCAGATACAGGTCGGCGTCGTCGGACAGGGGGACGGCCAAGGGCACGGTTTCGCCGATGACTTCGCTGCGCTTGGACACCAGATCGGCGGCGACGAACTTCAGTTCCGACGAGAACAGCCGCTTCATCTGCGCGGCCCTGGTTCCGGCCGCGTCGTCCTGAACGCCCATGCGGGCCAGCTGCTGCTCGGCCGCCAGCTGCTCGAAGTTGGAGCCCTGGGGATAGGCGCGGTCGATGCGGGCCGGGTCCATATAGACCGGCACGGTCACCGTGTGGGTGTAGAAGGCCGTGTGGCCCTGTTCGACGATGCGGACCAGCAGGACCGCCAGGAACAGCATGGCGGCGGCGATGGCCAGGCGACCATACCACTTGAAGCGGGTTTCCTTGGCGTGCCGACGCTTCAGGCCCGCGCGCAGACGATCCAGCCGCCCCTTGGCGGCCACGCCGTCGATCCGATCGGGGGTCGCGTCAGTCATATTGTTCCCGATAGGTCTGGACGATCCGGTGGGCGATGATGTTCAGCACCAGGGTCACCAGGAACAGGGTCAGGCCCAAGCCGAAGGCCGACAGGGTCTTGGCGCTGTTGAACTCCTGGTCGCCGGTCAGCAGGGTCACGATCTGCACGGTGACGGTCGTCACGGTGTCCAGCGGATTGAAGGTCAGGTTGGCGGCCAGGCCCGCGGCCATGGTCACGATCATGGTCTCGCCGATGGCGCGAGACACGGCCAGCAACAGGGCGCCGGCGATGCCCGGCAGGGCGGCGGGCATCAGAACCCGCTTCACCGTTTCGGACTTGGTGGCGCCCATGGCGAACGAGCCGTCACGCAGCGACTGGGGCACGGCGTTGAGGATGTCGTCGGACAGTGACGAGACGAAGGGGATCAGCATGATGCCCATCACGGCGCCGGCCGTCAGGGCCATCTGGTTCTGAACCAGCGACAGATAGAGGCCCAGTCCGTCCAGAGGCCCGCCGATCAGGAACAGGCCGATCTCGTTGAAGAAGACCCGCAGCAGCGGCCCCACCGTCAGGGCGGCGAAGAAGCCGTAAACGACGGTTGGCACGCCAGCGAGAATCTCCAGCAGCGGCTTGATCACCGCGCGGGTCGTGCGGCCGGCGTATTCCGACAGATAGATGGCCGACAGCAGGCCGATCGGCGCGGCCACGCACATGGCGATGACCATGATCAGCAGGGTGCCGGCGAACAGGGGCACGGCCCCGAAGGCGCCCGACGACCCGACCTGATCGGCGCGGATGGCGATCTGGGGGCTCCACTGGGTTCCGAACAGGAAGTCGAGGATCGGCACCTTCTGGGAGAAGCGGAAGCTGTCGAAGGCCAGGGAGGCGATGATGCCCAGGGTCGTCAGGACGGCGATGGCCGAGCAGACGAACAGGGCGCCGTAAATCCAGCCCTCGACCCGGTTGCGGGCGCGGGTATTCGGTTTGATCTGGGTCAGCGCGAACAGGCCGCCCAGGATGGCGGCCAGAATGGCGGCGACGCCGCCGCCCCAGGACAGGGTGCGCTCGATACGGACCATGCGGCGCGCCTCGACCGGCAGATGCTCGGCCAGCGGGCGCTCCCAGATCTGCAGGGCAGGTTCGCCACGACCGACGCGGTGGGCGTCGGCGAAGAAGGCGTCGCGGCGGAAGTGATCCAGAGATTCGACCGCGTCAGGCGTGCCGACAGCGGTCAGCTGACGCTGAAGCGGCGTGGCGAAGACCGAGGCCAGGATCAGCACCAGCAGGGCGGGCGCGGCGACCCAGATCAGCGCATAGGCGCCGTGCTGGCCGGGCCGGGAATGGGGTTTGGCGCCGACCGCGCGACGACGCGCCAGCTCGCGTCCGCCAACGAAGGCGGCCGCGCTCAGCGCGATGAGGATCAGCAGGTAAATCCAGATCATTCGAAGTCCGAAGCGCCGTGCGCGAATCGGCGACGGTCCTGAACATCGGGACCAACGCGGCGCGACTACTGCCTGTGAATGGTCAGCGGATTACGACGGGTCGATGACAGTTGGGTGACAGCGACAGGCCCTTGCGGGTCTAGCGCCGTTCGACCGGCTGGGGGAACCAGGCGGTGAAGGCTGCGCCCATGCCGGGCGCGCTTTCGACGACCAGGCCGCCCTGGTGACGGTTGATGATGTGCTTGACGATGGCGAGCCCCAGGCCAGTCCCCTGCCGCTCGCCGCTCTTCTGGCCTTCGACCCGATAGAAGCGCTCGGTCAGGCGTGGCAGGTGTTCGCGCGCCATGCCGGGCCCGTGATCCCGCACGGTCACGGCGGCGTAGGAGATGCCGGAGGCGCGGTCCGGGGTGACCAGCGGAAGGCGCGTAGCCCCCGGCATGCGCGCCGCCCAGGCTTCGTCGAACGACAGGTCCGAACGGACCGAAATCTCGACCGTCCCGCTCCGTGACGAATATTTGACGGCGTTGTCGAGCAGGTTCTGCACGACCTGAAGGATCTCGTCGCGATCCCCGCTGATCGACGCCCTCGCCTCCCCCTGGTCCAGGGCGATGACGATCTCCTTTTCGCGCGTCAGCACGCTGATGGCGTCCACCACGTCCGAGGCGGCGCGGTCCAGATCGACCCGCCCCGACGGCGGAATATGCTCGTTCAATTCGATGCGGCTGAGCGACAACAGGTCCGCCACCAGACGACCCATCCGGTCCGCCTGGGCCGACATGATGTCCAGGAATCGGTCCCGCGCGGCGACGTCGTCGCGGGCATGGCCCTTCAGCGTCTCGATGAAGCCGCTGAGAGAGGCCAGCGGCGTGCGCAGTTCGTGGCTGGCGTTGGCCAGGAAATCGACGCGCATCATTTCCGTGCGCCGGGCGTCTGTCTCGTCGCGCAGGATCAGCAGGGCCAGTTCCGCCCCTGGCGCCGCGCCGGTCTGGACAGACAGAGGCCGCGTCCACGCGCGCCAACGTCGATCCCTCTGACCGCCCGTCGCATAGTCCGTGGTGCGCGCCGTACCGCCGAACAGGGCCTCGTCCACCGCCTCCAGCACGCCAGGTTCGCGAATGACCTGAACCAGCAAGGCGCCCTGACGCTGGATACGCAGCAGGTCGCGCGCCGCGCCATTGGCCATGACGATGCGTCGGCCGGCGATGTCGTCCGGTTCGCCCCCGCTGACAACCAACACGGGATCGTCCAGCGCCTCGAACACACGGTCCAGCAGATCGCCGTTCACCAGATCCGTCGAAGACTCCACCGGCCCGCCGTCACTCGCGGCCGGAGCCGTCGTCGCCGTTTCCGATACGTTGAGAAGCCAGGCCGAAGCCGCCACGACCACGGCGCCGCCGACCAGCCAGTTCGCCAGCTCGGGATGCAGGATCGCCAGGATCAGCAAGATCACGATGGCGATGCCGATACTGGCGCCCACCGTCCAGAGCCGCGAGGTGGAGACCGGCGCGACGGGCGATGGCGAGACTTCGTAAGGCATGGAGTAGGAGCGACCTCGTTCTGGAACGCGTTTTGCGATCCTTGCACGGATTCTGTGACGGCGCTCCGACAGCCTGCCGATTGAAGAAGCTTCGCCGCACGGTTTATTTAGGATTTTCTGCGATTGTGTCTCCAAGGGGAGGCCTCGTGGACCGCATCATCTTTTGCATCACGCGCGATCACGACTGGCGGATCACTGTGTTTGCGGCCCTGATCTGTCTGGTCGGTCTAGGCGTTTCGACCCGCTTCATGCAGCGGATGAGCGTCCGCGACCCTCTGCGCCGCAGACGTGCAGTGTTCATGGCGACCGTGATCGGAGCGCTGTCGATCTGGGCGACCCATTTCGTAGCCATGCAAGGTTTCATCGCCGGCGTGCCGGTGCGCTACGACCTGTTTCTGACACTGGCTTCGCTCGGCGTCGCCCTTGCCATGATCGGCCTGACCATCGGCTCCACCATGATGGGCAAGGGCAGGATCTGGCGCGTCCTGGCCGCCGTGATCGCCGTCGCAGGCGTCGGCGCCATGCATTATCTCGGTATGGCCGCCATCAAGGGCCCGGCGCATATCAGCTGGGATCCCGGCATGGTGGCGGCTTCCATCATCGGGGCCATGGCCATCGGATGCACGACCGCCTTCTTCTATCATCGCGGCGGCGTATTGCGGCTGTTGGTCACCGCCACCGGCCTGTCGATGACGGTGATCGTGCTTCATTTCGTCGGCATGGCGGCGATCAGCATCACGCCCGACACCACGGTCATGATGGATCAAGGCATATCGTCCGAGGCCATGCGCGTGCTGCTGGGCGCCATCCTGCTGCTGATCTGCGGCGTCGCAGGCGCTCTGGGCGTGATGGCCTATATGTCGCGTGCGACCGCGCTGCGCCGCATTCGCGAGGCGGTCGACGCCATGCCCGACGGGCTTGGATTCTATGATTCGAAGGATCGGCTGGTCCTGTGGAACGCTCGCTATGCCGAGGTGAACCCCGAGCTTGAACCCCATCTCATCGTCGGTTTGTCTTTCCGCGAGGCCTTGCGGATCGGCATCGACGAAGGCCGATACGCCGAGGCGCTGGGGCGCGAAGAGGAATGGCTGAATGAGCGGATGCAGGCAAGGCGTCATCTGTCGTCCAACAGCGAACAGCAGATCGCCGGCGGCCGCTGGCTGCGCATCCAGGACCGCCGCACCTCGGAGGGCGGTACGGTCACGGTCTGCAACGACATCACAGACCTGAAACGCGACGCACAGGCCCTGGCCGAGGCCCGCGACGCCGCAGAGGCCGCCAACGTCGCCAAGAGCCAATTCCTGGCCAATATGAGCCACGAGATCCGCACGCCCCTCAATGGCGTGATCGGCCTGTCGCAGGCTCTGTCCAAGACCGAACTGACGTCCGACCAGCGCGAAATGCTGGATCTGATGCAGGCTTCAGGCAAGACGCTGCAGACCCTGCTCAGTGACATCCTGGATCTGGCCCGCGTCGAATCGGGCAAGCTGGAGCTGACCGAGGACGCGTTCGAACTGGCGACCGTCGTGCGTGAGGCGGCTCAGCTCTATGCCGAGAACGCCCGCGAGAAGCATCTGGATTTCCACATCGACATCGATCTGGAAGACGATGTGTGGGTGCTGGGCGACGCGGTGCGTCTGAAGCAAGTGCTGACCAATCTGATTTCCAATGCAGTGAAGTTCACCAGCCAGGGTTTCGTCGGGCTGATCGTCCAGCGTGGCGTGGATCAGGACCGCCGTCCGGTGCTGCGCTTCACCGTCGAGGACAGCGGCATCGGCTTCGACGCCGCAACCCGCAGCCGGTTGTTCAGCCGATTCGAACAGGCCGACGGCGGCATCACGCGCAAGTTCGGCGGCTCGGGCCTGGGCCTGTCCATCTGCCGTCAGCTGGCGGAAATGATGGGCGGCGACCTGGGATGCGAAAGCGAGCCGGGCGGCGGGGCCGCCTTCATCTTGACCCTGCCGCTGAGACAATGCGAAGCTCCCAAGAGCCGAGAGCCTCTGGCTGTGGAGACCTATGCCGACGACGATCAGCGCGCGGTACGGGTGCTGGTGGCGGACGACCATCCGACCAACCGCCGCGTCATCGAACTGATTCTCGCCCAGACCTCGGTCCAGATCGTGATCGCGGAGAACGGCGCCCAAGCGCTGGAGGCCTTCCGCGCCGGCGCGTTCGACCTGGTCTTGATGGACATGCAGATGCCGATCATGGACGGGCTGACGGCGACGCAGGAGATTCGCCTGCACGAGACGACGATGGGGCTAGGCCGCACGCCTATCGTCATGCTGACCGCCAACGCCATGCCCGAGCACGTCGCGGCTGGGCGCGCGGCAGGCGCCGACCACCATCTGGCCAAGCCCTTCAACGCCGCCGAACTGCTGGGCATCGTCGCAGCGCCCGCTTCGCTGCTGAAGGACCGGGCGCAAGCGGCTTAAGCGGAACCTTTGACGGTTGCGCCCTGGACGTGATGCGTGTAATAGCCCGCGCTCTTGAATTCGAGGGTTCATCACCCCCGCCGCGAGAGCCTACGAGTTGGCGCGGCGTTTCCGTTGTTGTTGAGGCGAGCCACATGGCCGAGATCATTCTGAACGTGGACGTCCGCGATGGCGTCGGCACCGGCGGCGCTCGCGCTGCGCGTCGCGCTGGTTTCGTGCCGGGCGTCCTGTACGGCGGCGAGCAAGCCCCCGTCGCCATTTCGGTGAACGAGAAGGACTTCCGCAAGTCCCTCTACACCGGCAAGCTGCTGGGCCACCTGGTGACCCTGAAGTACGGCGACGAGACCCAGCCGGTCATCGCCAAGGACGTGCAGTTCGACCCCGTGTCGGACCGTCCCCTGCACTTCGACCTGATGCGCGTCGACGCTAAGGCCCCGGTCAAGATCGAAGTGGCGGTCCACTTCGCGAACGCCGACGAAGCCCCGTTCTCGCGTCAGGGCGGTTCGCTGGAAGTCGTGCGTCACGCCGTCGAGATCCTGGTCCGCGCCGACCAGATCCCGGAAGAACTGGTTGTCGACCTGGCCAAGGCCGAGATCGGCGACACCATCCGCATGTCGGACATCAACCTGCCCAAGGGCGCGGAAGCCACCATCACCGACCGTGACTTCGTGATCGCCACGATCAAAATCTCGTCCGCCGCTCTGTCGGAAGCCGCCGACGAAGCCGCTGACGCCGCCGAAGCCGAAGTCGCTCCGGTCGAGAAGACCGAAGACTGATCCTTCGTCTCTTCGAGAAGATTGCGCCCCGCCCGGTTCGCCGCGGCGGGGCTTTTCTTTGCCCAAGGTTGCGCGGTCGCAGGTGGCGCGCTACCTTTTCGGCATGAACCTGCACACGGCGCGGCCGGACAAGTACAAGCGCTATCGTGAGCGCAAGAAGGCCGCCGGCCTTAAGCAGGTCCGCGTTTGGGCGCTGGACCCCGACGCTCCCGGGTTTCGTGAACGCCTGATGGCGGATCAGGTCCGCATACGCGACAGCGAAAGCGAACGCGCCACCGTCGCCTTCATCGAGGCCATGTTGATGCAGGATCTTTCCGAGGACGATGCGACGGAAGCCTATTGAATCGCGGCGACATCATCACCGTCGCGGTGTCAGGCGACCACGGCAAGCCTAGACCCGCCGTCGTGGTCCAGGCCGATATCGTGCAAACCGGCACAATCCTGGTTTGTCTGATGACCAGCGACACGGAAAAGACCGCTCCCTATCGTCTCCTGCTGCAACCCACGCCTGGCAATGGCTTGAGAAAGCCAAGCCTTGTTCAGGCGGACAAGATATATCCAATCGCTCTCGCACGTTGCGGCGAGGTGATCGGCTGCCTTGACCAAACGGAACGCACCATGCTCGACCTTCATCTGCTTTTCGTTCTGGGGCTGGGCGCGGAATGATCATCATCGCTGGGCTCGGCAATCCGGGCGGCAAATACGAGAAGAACCGCCACAACATCGGCTTCATGGCCGCCGACGAGATTTCGCGTCGCTGGCGCTTCGGTCCCGAGCGCGCAAAATTCCAGTCGATCGTCAGCGAGGGCCAGGTCGAGACGGCCGATGGCCCGGTCAAGGTGCTGTTGATGAAGCCCCAGACCTATATGAACGAGAGCGGTCGGGCCGTTGGCGAGGCGGCGCGCTTCTACAAGATCAAGCCGTCCGAGATCATCGTCTTCCATGACGAGATCGACCTGGCCCCCGGCCGGTTCCGCATGAAGACCGGCGGCGGGGCGGCCGGCCAGAACGGCGTGCGCAGCCTGATCAGCCACCTGGGCGCCGACTTCCGCCGTGCGCGCATGGGCATCGGCCATCCGGGCGAAAAGGAACTGGTCATGCCCCACGTGCTGGGCGACTTCCACAAGGCTGAGCAGCCTTGGCTGGACGCCATGCTGCAAGCCTGCGCCGACGCCCTGCCCTTCGCCGCCGCCGGCGACGACGAACGCTATCAGGGCGAGGTCTTGCGCCTGGCCCCTGCACCCAAGTTCAGCCCGCGCCAAGCCGCGCGCGGCGAGCTTTGAGAACCCTGCCCGCCGCATTTGCCCGATCCACCCCTGTGAAAGATTCGACGACATGAAAATCCAGTTCGCCCTCGCCGCCGTCGCCCTATCTGTGGCGGCCTGCAACCAATCCGAACAAGCCAAGACGCCCGCAGCGGATACGGTCGGTCCCGTCGCGACGGCCGCCGTCGTCGTCGCAAGCGGGGCCTGGTGTCGCCCATCGCCGAACGGCGCCAAGGCTGGTGGCTGCTACGTCACCCTCAAGGCGGCGGCCAATGACCGTTTGACGGGCGGTTCGACGCCCGCCGCCGGTTCGCTGCAGGTCCACGAGATGAAGATGGAAGGCGGCATGATGAAGATGGCCGAACTGAAGCAAGGCCTGCCCCTGCCGGCCGGTCAGGCTGTGGCCTTGGCGCCGGGCGGCAACCACCTGATGCTGATCGGCCTGACCGCGCCGCTGGTGGAGGGCGCGACGGTCCCGTTGACGCTTCAGTTCGCCTCGGCCCCGGCCGTCACGGTGCAGGCGGCGGTGCGCCAGCCGGAGATGGCTGGCATGGATCACGGCGCGCATTGACCTCAGTTGAAGCGCGAGCCTGACAAACGGATCGGAACCCGCTAAAGGCTCGCGCCTCACGAGGAATACCATGGCCCTTAAAGTCGCGATCGTCGGCCTGCCCAACGTCGGCAAGTCCACTCTGTTCAACGCCCTGACCAAGACGGCGGCGGCCCAGGCGGCCAACTACCCGTTCTGCACCATCGAGCCGAACACCGGCGACGTGGCTGTGCCGGAGCCGCGTCTGGACGCCTTGGCCGAGATCGCCGGGTCCAAGGAGATCATCCCCTCGCGCATCACCTTCGTGGACATCGCCGGCCTGGTGCGCGGCGCGTCCAAAGGCGAGGGCCTGGGCAACCAGTTCCTGGCCAATATCCGCGACTGCGACGCCGTGGCCTTCGTGGCCCGCTGCTTCGTCGATGACGACATCACCCACGTCGAGGACCGCATCGATCCGATCGCTGATCTGGAGATCATCGAGACCGAGCTGATGCTGGCCGACATGGAGAGCCTGGAGCGCCGTCGGCCACAGCTGGAGAAACGCGCCAAGGGCGGCGACAAGGAATCCGGCCTGACGCTGAAGCTGGTCGACCTGGCCCTGGCCCAGTTGAACGCCGGCAAGCCCGCCCGCACCGCCGAGGTGTCCAAGGAGGACGCCAAGGCCTGGCACATGCTGCAACTGCTGACCGCCCTGCCTGCCCTCTATGTCTCCAACGTCGAGGAAGGTTCGGCCGACAAGGGCAACGACCTGTCCGACAAGGTCGCCGCGCGCGCCGCCCAGGACAACGCCAACTCGGTCGTCATCTCGGCCCAGATCGAGTCCGAGATCGCGGTGCTGGACGACGAGGAGCAGAAGGAGTTCCTTGAGACCCTAGGCCTGGAAGAACCCGGCCTGAACCGCCTGATCCGTGAGGCTTACAAGCTGCTGGGGCTTCAGACCTATTTCACGGTCGGCCCCAAGGAAGCCCGCGCCTGGACCATCCCGGTCGGAGCCACCGGCCCGCAGGCCGCCGGCGTGATCCACACCGACTTCGAGAAGGGTTTCATCCGCGCCGAAACCATCGCCTACGACGACTTCGTCTCCCTGCGAGGTGAAGCCAAGGCGCGCGAAGCCGGCAAGCTTCGCGCCGAAGGCAAGACCTATGTCGTCAAGGACGGCGACGTGATGAACTTCCTGTTCAACTAGGCGGCGCGACGGGCGGGGTCTCGGCCCCGTCCGGCTTCATCATCTTTTCCAGCGGATTGGCGGGATCGGGCGCACGCGGCGAGCCGGGGCAGCGCGCCAGTTTTACCGTCGTCATGTCCCGGTCGATGTAGGTCAGGTTCATCACGTCGCCGGTCGTGCTCATATGCACGCGCTCGGTCCTGGTCTGGCCCTGGGTCGCGCATCTCAAGGCCGCGACATAGCCCGAACCCGTCTCGTCGATGCTGGCGATATCGCAGTTGTGCCCATAGGCGTCGAACCGCAGCGGCGTCAGGGTGATCGGGCTGCGCTCGCCCTGAGGCTGGGCGCACCATTGTGGATTGGCCGCCCACACCCCCACGAAACTACGCGGCCCGCGCGACGCCAGAGATGACGGCCCCTTCGCCTCGACCTGCTGCATCGCATCGGGCGTGCGCAGTGGCGCGGCAGGCTCGTTGGGCGGATTGACCTGATGATCGCCGCAGGCGGCCAGGGCGACGATGGCGGCAACCATCGGGAACAGGGCTGTTTTCATCACGCCACAACGTCACGGCCAAGGTTCGGGTTCAAAACCGCACAGTCATTGCGGTTGATTCTGATAGTCGTTCGCAGTAACACGCCCGCCAGTCATCAAGCGGGGCCATTCATGCGTAACCTTCTCCTCCTCTCCACCGCCGCAGCCGCCTTCGGTTCGGCCCTGATCGTCCAGCCCGCGTGCGCCGAAGCGCCCGCAGCGGCGCCGGCGGCCGAAGTCGATCCCGTCGTGGTCATCGGCACGCGCTCGCAGCGTCTGGCCTCCAATACGCCGGCGACGGTCAGCGTCATCGACGCCGCCCAGATCGAGACGATGCTGGCGACCGACATCAAGGACCTGATCCGATTCGAGCCGGGCGTCAGCGTCCCCACCTCCCCTGCGCGTTTCAGCCTAGCCCTGTCCGGCGCAGGCCGCGACGCCAACTCCGGCTTCACCATTCGCGGAATGGGCGGAGACCGGGTGCTGATCATCAACGACGGTGTGCGCCTGCCCAACGGCTTCTCCTTCGGGGCCCAGGCGGTCGGTCGTGGCGGTTACAACGACCTGGACCTGGTCAAGTCTGTCGAGATTCTGCGCGGCCCGGCCTCGGCGCTTTACGGGTCTGACGGCGTCGCCGGCGCGGTGGCCTTCACGACCAAGGATCCGTCCGACTTCCTGATCGGCGACAAGAGCTTCGGCGCGCGCGGTCGCGTGGCCTACAACTCCGCCGACGAAGGCTGGACCGAGGGCGTGGCCTTCGCCGGTCGGTCGGGATCGCTGTCGGGCCTGTTGGCCTATACGCGTCGCGATGCGCAGGAGACCGAGAACAAGGGCTTGGTCGGCGGCGTCGGCGCCACCCGCACCGAACCGAACCCCCAGGACTTCAGCTCCAACGCCATACTGGGCAAACTGGTGTGGGAGGTGAACCCGAACCACACGCTGCGCCTGACCTATGACCATCTGGATTCGGAGATGGACGGCGATGCGCTGAGCAGCCGCTCGGCGACCGTTTTGGCGGTCACCGCCCACGATGAGACCCAGCGTGACCGCGTCAGCGCGGACTGGCGCTTCCAGGACTTCGCCGGCCTCAGCGACGGCTCGGTCTCCTTGTATTGGCAGGACGCCACCACGCGTCAGTACACGTTCGAGGACCGCATCCCGGCTGTGGACCGCGTCCGCGACACCACCTTCGACAACACCGTCTATGGCTTCGCGGCCCAAGGCGCCCGGGTCTTCGGCGAGGGCAGCGCCATTCAGCACCGCGTCACCGTCGGCGGCGACTGGTCGATGACCAGACAAGAAGGCATCCGCGACGGCGTGACCCCGCCGGTGGGCGAGACCTTCCCCATCCGCGCCTTCCCCAAAACCGAGTTCCAGCTGGCCGGCCTGTTCGTGCAAGACGAAATCGAACTGCTGGACGGCGCGCTCAGCATCATCCCCGCCGTGCGCTACGACTGGTATGACCTGTCGCCCAAGGTCGACGCCCAGTTCCCGGCGGCGGCTTCGGGCCAGAGCGACGATCACATCTCGCCCAAGCTGGGCGTGGTCTATTGGACCGGCGCGCACCTGGGCGTCTTCGCCAACTACAGCCTGGGCTTCCGCGCGCCGTCGCCGATGCAAGTGAACAACTTCTTCGAGAACCCCGTCTTCGGTTATCGCTCGATCCCGAACCCGAACCTGTCGCCCGAGACCAGCGAGAGCTTCGAGGCCGGTTTCCGTCTGCGCGACATCGATGTGGCGGGCGGCAAGATGCGGCTGAACACCACCGCCTTCGCCACCCATTATGACGACTTCATCGACCAGGTGGTGGTCAGCGGCACGGGCGTCCCCGGCGTAGATCCGCTGGTCTATCAGTACGTCAACCTGACCGAGGTGGACATCAAGGGACTGGAAGCGCGCACCGACATCTATTGGGACAATGGCTTCAGCCTGATCGGCTCGGCCGCCTATGCCGAGGGCGAACAGACGACCAACGGACGTCGCTCCGAGCTGGGCAGCATCGATCCGGTCAAGGTGGTCGCCGGCCTGAACTATGCCGCTCAGTCGGGCGTCTGGGGCGGTTCGGCGACGGTGACGTGGTCCGGCAAGAAGGACGCAGCGACCTATGGCGGTCTGTCGTGCGGATCGGCCTGCTATCTGGGCGACAGCTTCACCCTGCTGGACCTTACGACCTATTGGAACGTGACGGAGCGGGCGACGCTTCGCGCCGGCGCCTTCAACGTCTTCGACGAGACCTATGGCTGGTGGAGCGACGTGCGCGGCCTGTCCGCCACATCCACCGTCAAGGACGCCTACACGCAGCCGGGCCGCAACTTCGGCGTCTCGCTGACCCTGCGCCTGTAAGCGATCATGAAATCTTCCCACACCTCAAGGAGCCGCCGGATGCGCGCCATACTGATCGCCGCCGCCCTGTTGACGGCCGCCGCACCGACCGCACAGGCCCTCGATAACGGAGCCGCCGTCCAGGCGGCTCCGGCCTCTGCGCCCGCTAGCGCTTTCGAACGGGATCGCCAGTCGATCCTGGCCCAGGCCGGCCAGTACCGCGTCCACTTCGACATGCGCGAGAACGTCAGCTTCCGCGCCGACTACGACCCGCTGGAGGAAAAGCTGTCGGGCGGCAGCGAGATCGTCCGCGTGGTCTATGACAAGGGCGACAAGATCAGCCTGCAGCACATCCTGGTCATGGAGCACGGCGGCCAGACCGTCGTGGTCAAACACTGGCGCCAGGACTGGGCCTATCAGCCCCGGACGGTCCTGACCTATGCCGGGCCGAACCAGTGGACCCTGACGGCGGTGCCGGAAGCCGAGCGCACCGGCGCCTGGTCCCAGACTGTGTGGCAGACCGACGATTCGCCCCGCTACGGCGGCGTCGGCCATTGGACCTATGACAATGGCCTGTCGGCCTGGACCTCGAACGCCACGTGGCGGCCACTGGCGCGTCGCGATGCGGTGCGCAACCCGGTCTATGACCGCTATCTGGGCACGAACCGCCACATCCTGACGCCGGACGGCTGGGTCCATATCCAGGACAATATGAAGATGTCGGGCAAGGCCGGGGGCGAGCCGATCGCCATCGTCCAGGAAGACGTCATCAACACCTATGATCGCTCGACCAGCTATTCGCCCCAGGCCGGCGACGACTACTGGACCGAAACTCAAGGCTTCTGGTCCGCCGTGCGCGACGCCTGGGACGCCGCCATCGCCGCCCATGACGGCATCCATCTGCAGGAGATCGGCGAGACAGGATCGGTCACCGGCACGCCGCTGATGGACCTGGCGCAACAGATCGCGGACGGCGAAACGACCGAAGCCGAAGCCGTCGCCAAGGCCCGCGTCCTGATCACCGAGGCCACGACGCCGCGCTGACCATCCCCCAGCGCGGAGCGTGAGACGGCGGCCGGTTTCTCCGGTCGCCGTTTTTTCGTTTCAGCTCAGGACGATGCGGCCATTGTCTAAGCGGAAGGCCACGCCGGTTCGTTGGAACAGGCGCGCGATCACGGCGGACGGATCGGCCGCGCCCTGATCCAGCAACCGTTCCACGTCCCCGCGCAGCGACGGATCGCGCGATGTCCGCGTCAGAGCCGTCAGCCATTCCTCGCGGCTCAGCACGCCGTCCGGCTGACGCAGCAGGGGTTTCAGGAAGTCGAGCCAGTCGCCGCCCATCCGCTGTTTCTGCGCGCCCTCGGCCGTCATGGCGAAGACGGCGCCGCACGCATAATAGGCGCGGTGTTCGCCGCGCGCGCCCGCCTGCGCCACCGGCTTCCTGGCCAAGTTCACACAGTCGTCGATCTCGGACTGAAGCTCGCTGCGGGCGTCATAGGTGGGGTCCAGACGCTTCAGCGCCCGCACCGCCATCAGGTCGGCCCCGCCCTCGGTGATCCAGGCCTCGTCGGCGAACTGATAGCGGACGGTCTGGCCCAGCCAGAAATGCGCCGCCTCATGGCCGATGAACCAGCGCGACCGCTCCATGATGTCGGGCTGGGCCGTGGTCACGCCCCGCCCCTCGAACGACATGACGATCAGGCCGGGAAGGACGCTGCCGCCCATGCTGGTCATCCGTTCGGTCGGACCGTTCCAGGCCACCATGACGATGGGGGTGTCGCCGCCGGAGCCGGGCGCGCCCAGCCGATCGCGGTAATATTGGCCGACGCGCGGGGCGAACCCTCGAATCTCCTCGCCAATCCAGGGCGGCAGGTTGGGGTCGATCACGGTCGACAGCCCCTCGCCCGGCGTCACGGTCGCCTCGCCCAGCAAAACGTAGCTGCGCTCGTCCATGGTGGTCAGTTGGTCATGCCGACGGCCATTGAACAGCACCGGCCCACTGTCGTCGCGCCACGTCACGCGCGACGACCCGCCGTCCAGCGTCACCCGGTTCAGGTCGTCCGGCACCGCCTCCGCCGCCTGGGCCGACGGCAGGGCGAAGACGTCCAGTTGCCGCGTCGGCAGGGCGACCGCGCCGTTGGAGAACAGCAGGGTCGGATACTCCGCCTCCAGGTCCACCGCCTGCGGCCTGACGCGGAACCGCACCTCGCGCGGCACGGGCCCGCCGTTCGTGCTGCGGATGATGTCGTAGTGACCGCGTCGCTCCATCACCATGCCCGGCGTCTGCACCGTCCACTGGCGAGGCCGCCAGGGCTGACGTGAATCCGTCTCCAGCGCCGAGTCCATGAAGGCCCAGACCGGAACGTCGCGACCGAACCGATAGTCGATGTTCAGATGGTCGCCGTCGCGGGTCACGGTCACCTGGGGTGCGCTTTCATCCAGAACGGCTTGCCGCGAGACGATCGGGCCCGCCGCACAGGCGCCGCCCATGAGAACGACAGCGGCGATGGCGGACGAAGCGAAGGCGTGGACGCGCAAAGGCGATCTCCTGAAGGATGGTCGGCGCGAAGCCTAGCGGTGCTGAACGCGCCGCGTCAGCTTACGGTTTCGTCAGGCTGAGGCCCGTTCCAGAGCGCGACCCGCCACCGCCAGTTCCCCGGCCATGACTGCCTTCAGCCGTTCCGGGGCCAGGATCTGCGCCTGCTCGCCCCAGGTGAACAGATGCCAGGCCAGTTCGCGCATGCCCGACGCGCGAAACCGCACGACGACGGCGCCGTCCGCCTGATCCTCGAAACTCTGGGTCGGATGCCAGCGCCAGCTCTTCGCCTCGGTCGCGCCCTGGGGCGTGATCCGCAGCACCACATCCTCGATCTCGTCCTGATAGATGCCGAAGGACTGGCTGGCGAAGACGCTCAGGTCGAAATCCGCGGGCGGGACGGCCAGCCCCTCCTGCGGCGCGACATGGCTCATCCGGTCCAGGCGGAAGGTCTGGATACGGCCGGTCTCGCGGTCGGCGGCGACCAGATAGTTGGCGCGGCCGAACATGACGCCGCATGGGGCGACGCTGCGCCGGCGCGGCTCGGCGCCCGGCCGCGAATAGGTGAAGCCCAGCGGCTGCTGCGCCAGCACGGCGCCGCGAATGGCGGTCAGCATGGCCTCGTCCGCAGAGGGGCGCGGCCCGGCCTGGACGGCGATGGTCTCGGCCCTGACCAGGGCCTCAAGGTCCGGCGCCATCCGGTTCAGGGTGGTAGACCGCATCGCGGCTTTCAGCTTGCGCTCCAGCCCCTCCAGCGCCGTCGCCCGCGCCGGTTCGCCGGCGGCCCGCAGGGCCGATGCCGCCTTGGACAGTTCCAGCATTTCGGTCGCCGTCGGCGCCTGTTCGAAGGCCGACAGGCCGCCACGGATACGCCAGCGTTTCGATGGCGGGTCCGACACCTCGTCCACCTGGGGGAACAGCATCATGACCGCGTCGCGCATCCGCTCGGCGGTGCGGCGCCCCACCCGCATGTCGCGTGCCATTTCGTCGATGGACAAGCCTTCGGCGCTGGCGGCCATGCGCCGCGCCAGTTCGATCACCATCGCCGCCTTGTCGTGTCTCATTGCGGCTCCCGATACCTACGTCCGTTTCTGACGCAACACTGCTCCATAACCCAATCATCGACAAGAGGCCGTCGCTTCAGGAGATCACATCATGGCTCGTTTCCAACCTACCCAGACGATCAACGCCAGCCGCTATATCATCGTGCCGTGCGAGGCCGACGGCTCGTCCGACCTCGCCGTGATCTGGGATCGGCTGGAGGAACAGGTGGTGGACGTCATCTCGGCCGCCGCCAGCAGCCGCTACTCGGACGAGGACATGCTGTGGGACGAAGGCCGTGCAGGCGACATGCCCTCGGAATGGCGGATGGCGGCCTAAAGGCTCAGGCCGCTTTCGGCTTGGTCCAGCGGTCGATCATCCGCTGCGCCGGCTGTTCGACCAGTCGGTGCGCGACGACCGCGACCGCCACGATGAAGCCGAACATGGCGACGGCGAACAGGTCGTTCAGCCAGACCGAGCCGAAATCGATGCGTCGCACAGGCACCCAGTCCAGCTTCCTGGCCACGATCATCATTACGGTCAGAATGAACATGTGGACCATGTAGATAGCGAACGACCACCGCCCCAGGGTGACCAGCGCCGGATGATCCAGCACGCGTGACAGGGCGCCGTCCTCGCCCGCAAAGACCCAGATCAGGACCCCGAAGACCAGGGTCACGGCGACGGTGATCGGCCCCTGGGCATAGCCGATGAAGATGCAGGCTGCGACGATGGCCGCGACCTCCAGCGCCGTCGCGGCGCCGCCCTTGAGCCGAGGAATGCGCGTCCACAGCCCCTGAAGTAGGCAGCCCAGGAAGAAGCCATAGACCGCGCGCGGCACGGCGAAGTCATAGGTCGTGTTCATCCAGCGCCGGGCGTAACTGACAACCAGCACGCCCCCGATGATCGCCAGAACCAGACCGATCCAGCGGAACCGTTTCGGCGCAATCAGAACCAGACCGGCGAAGATCAGATAGCAGGCCCATTCCGCGCTGAGCGTCCAGGCTGGCCCGTTCCAGGTCAGATAGGGATGCACATGCCAGGCCTGGATCATCGCCAGGTTGGTGAAGATCGCCTCGATCGACCGGTCCCGCGTGAACGGCGGGGCGCTGTCGAAGTGGAACACCAGCCGCGCCAGCTCCAGCCCGACGAAGGCCGCCAGCATCAGCAGATGCAGCGGCCAGATCCGCCCGAACCGCCGCACCATGAACCGCCCGGCGTCCCGCCCCGACTTCAGCCGGTTCGCATAGGCATGGGCGATGACGAAGCCCGACAGCACGAAGAAATAATCGACGAACAGATAGGAATGCTGGACGAAACCCCAATCGCGCCAGTGACTTGCCACCGGCATGTGGAACATCACCACCAGGATGGCGCACACCCCGCGCAGGGAGTCCAAGGCCTCGAAACGGCGATGGGCGACGGGGACGGGTCCGGACAATGTGTTCACGGACGCGTGATAGCGCCGGTCAAGGTTGGGCGATAGGGGGCTGGTGAGACTTCAGTCAGAACCGGCCTTGAGCGCTCGAACAGCATGATCGCAAAGGTCCCGCAGGACCGTCTGATCGACATCCTCAAGGCGCGCGATGTAGAGGCAGCCGACGCCGGCCTTCACCTTGCCGAGGCAGGGGATAAGCTGCGCCCGCTCAGGAAAATCGCCTGACACATACAGGACCAGATTGGCTTTTCTTGGTGAAAAGCTGATGAGGGGCCAGCCGCCCTTCGGTCCACCTGTATTGCCGAATCCGACGATGGACGGTCCCCACAGGACGGCCGGTTCGCCGGTGATCTCCGCCATCATTGCAGCGACGGCTTGAGCGTCCGACCGTCGGCGTGGGTCTTCGATCCTGGACAGGAAGTCGGCAACCGAAGCGTCGGTGGGGCCGGTCTTAGGCGTGCTGGTCATGGTCCCTACAGCCCCTTCACGATCCCCTCGACCATCTTCTTGGCGTCGGCGAACAGCATCATGGTGTTGTCGCGGAAGAAAAGTTCGTTCTCGACGCCCGCATAGCCCGAGCCCATGCTGCGCTTGATGAACAGGACGGTGCCCGCCTTCTCCACGTCCAGGATCGGCATGCCGTAGATGGCGCTGGTCGGGTCGGTCTTGGCGGCGGGGTTGGTGACGTCGTTGGCGCCGATGACGAAGGCGACGTCGGCGGTGGCGAACTCGGCGTTGATGTCCTCCAGCTCGAACACCTCGTCATAGGGGACGTTGGCCTCGGCCAGCAGGACGTTCATGTGGCCCGGCATCCGGCCGGCGACGGGGTGGATGGCGTATTTCACCTCGACGCCTTCCTCCTTCAGCTTGTCGGCCATTTCGCGCAGCGCATGCTGGGCCTGGGCCACCGCCATGCCGTAGCCGGGGACGATGATGACCTTGGACGCATTCTTCATGATGAAGGCGGCGTCCTCGGCCGAGCCCTGTTTTACCGGACGCGTCTCCTTGGCGCCGGCGGGACCGGCCGCCGCATCGCCGCCGCCGAAACCGCCCAGGATGACGCTGATGAAGCTGCGGTTCATGCCCTTGCACATGATGTAGCTCAGGATCGCGCCCGACGACCCGACCAGGGCGCCGGTGATGATCAGGGCAATGTTCTCCAGCGTGAAGCCCAGGGCCGCCGCCGCCCAGCCGGAATAGGAGTTCAGCATCGACACCACGACCGGCATGTCGGCGCCGCCGATGGGGATGATCAGGGTCGCGCCCAGCACCAGGGCGATCAGGAAGACGCCCCAGAAGGCCCAGGTCGCCGCGCCGTTGGTGCCGATCAGGATGCCGATCAGCAAGACCAGGCCCAGCGCCAGACCCACGTTGATCAGGTGCCGCGCCGGCAACATGATCGGCGCGCCGCTCATGTTGCCGTTCAGCTTGGCGAAGGCGATGACCGAGCCGGTGAAGGTGATAGCCCCGATGGCGACGCCGAGGCTGAGTTCGATGATCGACAGGGTCTTGATGCCCGTCCCGTCGTCGGACAGGATTCCGAAGGCCTCAGGCGCATAGACGGCGCCGATGGCGACCAGACAGGCGGCCATGCCGACCAGGCTGTGGAAGGCGGCGACGAGTTGCGGCATGTCGGTCATGGCGACGCGCTTGGCGATCAGCGCCCCCGCACCGCCGCCGACGATGACGCCGCCCGCGATCAGGGCCAGGGTCACGGTGTCCAGCGCGCCTGTTGTGCCGAGCGTCAGCAGGGTCACGCCAATGGCCAGGGCCATGCCGATCATGCCGAAGGTGTTGCCCTGGCGGCTGGTCTCGGGGCTGGACAGGCCACGCAGCGACAGGATGAACAGGACGCCCGAAACCAGATAGGCCAATGCGGCCAAAGACGCTGTAAGCGATGCGTTCATCACGCCCCTCCCCTCAAGACGTGCGCGCCAGCCGCCACAGGGCGGCGGCGATGAACAACGGGCCGATAAAGAACAGGGCCCATTCGAAGACGCCCAGCGGCCGGTCCTGCGTCACGACGCGAACCAGGATGGCCGAGAAGACCAGGGCGATGCCGCAGTCGTGCAGCCGCTGGCGCTTGATCGGGACCTTGGTCCCGAACCAGCCGTACAGCCACAGGCCGAACCCGACGCCAGTGGCGACCCACGAACCGGTGATGGCGATCTGCGCGGCGTCCGTCACGAAGACGCCTCGGGAGCGGCCTTGGGCGCCGGCCGCTCCTTCTTCTTGTACATGGCCAGCATCCGCCGGGTGACCATGAAGCCGCCGAAGATGTTGACGCTGGCCAAGGTGACGGCGACGACGCCCGCGCCCTTGGCGATCCAGGCGCTGGGGCCAGTCGCGTCACCCGACACGGCGGCCGCCGCGATCAGGCCGCCGACGATGATGACGCTGGAAATGGCGTTGGTCACGGCCATCAGTGGCGTATGCAGGGCCGGCGTCACGCTCCAGACGACGTAATAACCGACGAAGATCGCCAGCACGAAGATGGCCAGGCGGAAGACGGTGGGATCGACGTGTTCCATCAGTTTACTCCCTTGAGACCTTCATGCACGACGGCGCCGCCGCTCGTGACCACGGCCGCCTTCAGGATCTCGTCCTCCAGATCGACCGTCAGCACGCCGTCCTTGATCAGCAGGCCGACGAAGGCCGACAGGTTGCGGGCGTAGAGGGCGCTGGCGTCGGCGGCGATGCGGCCGGGCAGATTGGCCCAGCCGACGATGGTGACGCCGTTCGCAGTGGTCACCACCTCGTTCAGCTTGGAGCCCTCGACATTGCCGCCCGCCTCGACCGCCAGGTCGATAATGACCGAGCCCGGCTTCATCGAGGCGACATGGGCGGCGGTCAGCAGCACCGGCGCGGCCCGGCCGGGGATCAGGGCCGTGGTGATGACGATGTCCTGCTTGACCACGTGGGTCGCGGTCAGATCGGCCTGTTTGGCCTGATATTCGGGCGACATCGGCTTGGCGTAGCCGCCGGCGGTCTGGGCGTTCTTGAACTCCTCGTCCTCGACGGCCAGGAATTTGGCGCCCAGGCTCTCGACCTGTTCCTTGGTGGCGGGGCGGACGTCGGTGGCGGTGACGACGGCGCCCAGCCGCCGTGCCGTGGCGATGGCCTGAAGCCCGGCGACGCCCACGCCCATGATGAAACATTTGGCCGGGGCGACCGTGCCGGCCGCCGTCATCATCATGGGGAAGCCCTTGCCATAGGCGTTGGCCGCCTCGATCACCGCCCGATATCCGGCCAGATTCGCCTGGGACGACAGCACGTCCATGACCTGGGCGCGGGTGATGCGAGGCACGAACTCCATGGCGAAGGCGGTGGCGTTGGCGCCGGTCAGGGCCTCGACCGTGGCCTTGTCACGCCAGGCGTCCAGCATGGCGATGACGATGGCGCCGGGCTTGAGCGCGCTGGTCTCCTGGGCCGTGGGACCGCGCACCTTCAGCACGATGTCGGCGCCGTCCAGCACGGCGCGGGTGTCCGGCTTCACCGTTGCGCCGGCGGCTGTGTAGTCGGCGTCGGGAATGGAGGAGCCCAGGCCGGTCCCGGCCTCGACCGTAACGGTCGCGCCCAGGGCGATCAGCTTCTTGACCGTCTCGGGCGTGACGGCGCAGCGCGTCTCGCCTTCGCGACGTTCACGGGTGACGGCGATAGCGACGGCCAAGCGAATCCCCTCGTTCTTCTCGTTGAACGAAGGTTAGGCCGTTCCGGCGCAAGCCGTCAAAGCACGGTTATGCCAAAGCTTGGCGAGGTTGCGTGATTTCAGACCGCCGCAGCAGGAAACGGCGCAACCGATGTAGGGATCAGTGCGCAGCGCCCGGCTTGGACTTCAGCGCCACGAAGCCAGCGCCCCCCAGGACGACCGCGCCGATGACGGCGGCCATGAAGCTGCCGCCCGGATGGAACCACAGGGTCAGGAACAGCAGCAGGACCGCGATGCCCAGACTGCCCCACTTGGCCAGGTTCAGGAACAGGCGGTAGGTCGAGACCTGCTCGCGCACTTCCATATGGCCATGCAGATAGGCTTGCGCGTCGGCGTCGGCAGGTGCGTTGGCGGTGTCGTGCAGGTCGGCCATGCGTTAAATCCCCTCGTCGTTATCGCGGACTTACACCGAGGCGCCCGCCCCGCTCAAGCCCGCAGTCAGCTATCGTATCAGCCCAGCGCCTCGAACTGATCCACCAGACGTTCCAGCCTCTGGCAGCCCACGCTCCAGAAGGCCGGGTCGCGCGGGTCCAGGCCGAACGGCTTCAACGCCTCGACATAGGTGCGCGATCCGCCGCCGGCCAGCAGTTCGCGATACAGCGGCGTGAAGCCCTTTGGATCGTTGCGCCGCGCCTCCATCAGGGCCGCCACCAGCAGGTCGCCGAAGGCGTAGGCGTAAACATAAAAGGGCGAATGGACGAAATGGCTGACGTAGGCCCACCAGTGTTCATAGCCGGGGTTCAACTTGACCGACGGCCCCAGCGAGGCGGCCATCTCCTCCAGCCACAGATGGTTGATGCGCTGCTGCGACACCTCGCCCTGCAGGCGCTCGTCGTGGAATCGGGTCTCGAAACGGTGGAAGGCGATCTGGCGCACGACGGTGTTCAGCCCATCCTCGATCCGGCCGGCCAGCAGGCCGCGCTGCTCGGACTTCGGCGCGGTCGCCAGGAGACGATCAAAAGTCAGCCCCTCGGCGAAGATCGACGCCGTCTCGGCTAAGGTCAGGGGGGTGTCGGCCAGAAGCGTGCCCTGATCCGCGGCCAGGGTCTGGTGGACGCCGTGCCCCAACTCGTGCGCCAGGGTCAGGACATCGCGCCGCTCGCCCATCCAGTTCAGGAAGACATAGGGGTGGCGGTCAGCGGTGACGGGGTGGGCGTATGCGCCCGATTGCTTGCCCGCCCGCGCTCGGCCGTCGATCCACGGCTTGTCGAAGAAGCCGCCCGCCCGCTCGGCGAAGTCGCCGCCCAGGTCCGAGAAACTGTCCAGCACGATCTCGCGCCCCTGGGTCCAGGTGAAGGCGCGCGGCGCAGTGGTCTCGATTGGGGCGTTGCGGTCCCAGTGATCCAGCCGCGCCTTGCCCATCGCCTTGGCCTTCAGCGCATAATAGCGATGCGACAAGCGCGGATAGGCGGCGGCGACAGCCTCGGCCATGGCGTCCACGGCCTCGCCGTCAACCTCATTGCCCAGGTGGCGGCTGTCGGCGGGGCGTTTGAAACCGCGCCAGCGATCCTCCATCGCCTTGTCGGCGGCGACGGTGTTCAGCACCAGGGCCAGGGTCGGAGCACGGGCGGCCAGAGCTTCCGACAGGCCCTCGGCGGCGGCCTTGCGGCGCGCGGGCTTGGCGTCCGACAGGCGGTTCAGGGCCTCGGCCAGGGTCAGGCTCTCGCTGCCCGCTTTCGCACGCAGGGCGGCCAGTTGCTCGTCGAACAGACGCGGCCATTGGGCGGTGATCGGCCCGCGCTCGGCGATGAAGGTCTCCAGCTCGGCCGACAGTTCATGCGGTTTCATGGCTCGCACCCGACGCAGCCACGGCCGCCAGCGCGCCGCGCCGTCGTGGGCTGTCAGGGCCGCCTCCAGCGCCGCATCGTCGATCTGGTTGATCTCCAGCGTCAGCCAGACGGTGGGGGTGGCGATGGCGGTGATCTTCTCACGCACATCGGCCTCGAACCCCTGCGCCGTCGCATCGTCGCGCGCGGTCGAGGCCGACAGGAAGGCGTAGGCGCCCAGCGCGCCCAGCACGTCCGACGCCTGCTCATACAGGTGGATGGCCCGGTCCAGCACGGCCCCCAGGCTGGCGGCGTCCTGTTCGGCGGCCAGCTTCCCCTTCAAGCCATTCAGCGAATCCACCAGACCCCGCGCCTTTTCCAGGTCGCCCGCGACCTTGGCGTCGTCGCGCGAGGCGTAGAGGTCGGTCAGGTCCCACAGCGGGGCTTCGGTGCTGGGCGTCTTGAAGGGAGCGTTCATGATCCCTGTTCTGGGGATGTCGGACGACGGCTGCAACCTTCCGCCACGCTTTCTCGACGATGCCGGCCGTGCAATCCTGCGTTTTGGAGACATGTGAATGACCGAGACGACGCATCAAGATACCGGCCGCACAGGCCTGGGCGGGACGTCCGGTCTGTTCGCGATTCGGTTGGCGACCGGTTTGGTCCAAGGCTTGGCGCTTTATCTGCTGTATCTGGCGGCCGACAAGAATGTTTGGCCCGAGACCCAGCCGGCCCTGTTCGGCGCCCTGGCCCTGGCGGCGGGTTATGGTCCCGTGGTCGTGCTGGCGGCGGCGGGGCGGATCAAGCCGCTGGCCCTGGCCCTGTGGACGGGCGTGGCTGCGGTGGTTCTGGCCTTGCTGGGCGCGCATGACGTGGCGCGTCAGTCGGCGGAGACCTTCCGTCAGGCGCCCTTCCTCAGCTTCCCCGTGCTGGCGTTCGGCACGGCGGCCCTGTTCATCGCCCATCACCTGATCGTCCCGGCGATCCGCGAACGGCGCTGGATCGTCGACTATCCCGAGTATTTCGACGTGGCCTGGAAGGCCGGGGTGCAACTGGCCCTGTCGCTGGGCTTCACCGGCGCCTTTTGGGTGCTGCTGCATCTGGGCGCGGCCCTGTTCAAGATGATCGGCCTCAGCTTCCTGCAGGACATCCTGCGCGAAGCCTGGTTTTCCATCCCCGTCACGGTCCTGATCTTCGCAACGGCGGTCCAGCTGACCGACGTGCGCGACGGCCTGATCCGGGGCGTGCGGACAGTGGCCCTGATGCTGCTGTCCTGGCTGCTGCTGGTGATCACCGTGCTGGTCGGCGGTTTCCTGGCGGCCCTGCCCTTCACCGGACTGGACGGTCTTTGGGAGACGCGCAGCGCCACGGCCCTGGTCCTGTCGGCCGCCGCCGCCCTGATCGTGCTGATCAACACGGCCTATCAGGACGGGCGGCCGGACAATCTGCCGCCGGTCGTGCTGAAATACGGCGTGCGCGTCGCCTCGGTGCTGATCGCGCCCCTGGTCATCCTGGCCCTATGGGGGCTGGGCCTGCGGATCGGCCAGCACGGCCTGACGCCAGACCGGATCATCGCCGCAGCCTGCGCCCTGGTCGGGACGGTCTATGGCGCGGGCTATCTGCTGGCGGCAGCGAAGCCTGGCGGGTGGATGAAGCCGCTGGAGCGGACCAATATCGTCGCCGCCGTCCTGTCGGTCCTGGTCATCCTGGCCCTGTTCAGCCCCCTGGCCGATCCCGCGCGGATGTCGGTGAAGGATCAGATCGCGCGGCTGGAACGCGGCGCGGTCTCGGCGCGAGACTTCGACTATGATTTCCTGAGGTTCGAGAGTGGCAAGGTCGGGACAGCCGCGCTGGAGACATTGACGCGATCCAACGATGCCGAGACCGCACGCCTGGCCCGCGCGGCCAAGGCCAGAACCTACCGATCCGGCGACACGCCCAAGGCGCGTCGGGATCGCGCGGCGGCCGTTCGGCTGCAATCTGTCCCAGGCCAGACCATACCGGCTAGCTTCACAGAACAGTTGGAAAGCCAGGCGGACCAGTTGTTCGCTTGCACGACTGATAGTCCATGCACCGTGCGGGCGCTGGATCTGGACGGCGACGGCCGCCAGGATTTGTTGGTCGCGACGACGCGATCGGTCGTGGCGTTCGGCCAAGACATAGAAGGACAATGGCGCAACGTCGGGCAGTATAGGGCCGCGTGCAGTCGCAATGCCGAGGCCTTGGACGCCGCCCTTTCGACAGGAGTGGTCACCGCCCCAGGCGCCCTGCCCGATCTGGTCCTTGGCGGTCAGAAACTGCAAGCAACGCCTGAGATTCGGTGCGACAATCCCAGCGCTCGTTAACGACGCAGACACCATGCCCCATCACCCGATTTTCACCTCGACGGCCTAGAAATCGTCCCGAAACGGGTCATCCGCGTTGTGGATGGGCAAAGCACAAGGGGCTTTCATGGCCAAGACCATTCTGGTCGTTGACGACGATCCGACCCAGCGCCGGCTGATCCAGGCCGTGCTGGAACGGGACGGCAACGCCGTGGTCCATGCCGCCAGCGGCGGCGAGGCCATCGACCGGATGGTGCGCGGCGGCGGAGCCGACCTGATCCTGCTGGACATGGTCATGCCCGAGATGTCGGGGCTGGAATGCCTGGCCGAACTGCGCAGCGCCGGGATCAACGAGCCGGTCATCGTGCTGACGGCCAACGGCGGCATCGACATGGTGGTCAAGGCCATGCAGGCCGGGGCCCAGGACTTCTTCGTCAAGCCGGTCGGGCCGGAACGCCTGTTGGTCGGGGTCCGCAACGCCATGCAGATGAAGCGTCTGACGGCCGAGGTCGGCCGCCTGACCAAGCGCGTCCAGGGCCGCACCAGTTTCGACGACATCGTGGGCGACAGCGCGCCGATGCGGATGGTCAAGGCGCTGGGCGCCCGGGCCGCCAAATCCTCGATCCCCGTCCTGATCACCGGCGAGAGCGGCGTCGGCAAGGAGGTCATCGCCCGCGCTCTGCACGGCGCCAGCGACCGGGCCGGCAAGCCCTTCATCGCCGTCAACTGCGGCGCCCTGCCCGCCAATCTGATCGAGTCCATCCTGTTCGGGCACGAGAAGGGCGCCTTCACCGGCGCCGTGGACAAGACGCTGGGCAAGTTCCGAGAGGCGGACGGCGGCACGCTGTTCCTGGACGAAATCGGCGAACTGCCGCTGGATATGCAGGTCAAGCTGCTGCGCGCGCTTCAGGAAGGCGAGATCGACCCTGTCGGCGGCAAGCGGCCGGTCAAGATCGACGTCCGCATCGTCTCGGCGACCAATCGCGACCCGGCCCAGCAGGTCAAGGACGGCGCCTTCCGCGAGGACCTGTTCTATCGCCTGAACGTCTTCCCGATCGAGGCCCCGTCGCTGCGCGAACGGCGCGAGGACATCGCGCCCCTGGTCGATCATTTCATCGCCCGCTTCAACGCCGAGGAAGGCAAGCGGATCGCCGGCTGCGCGCCCGAAACGTTGGCGCTGCTGCAAGGCTTCGACTGGCCCGGCAATGTGCGCCAGCTGGAGAATGCGGTGTTCCGCGCCATCGTCCTGGCCGATGCGCCCTTCCTGCAGCCGCACGATTTCCCCGCCGTCTCGGGCGTCGCCGCCCCCATGCCGGACGCCCAGCCGCTGTATGCCGCCACGGCCGCCAGCGCCCACGCCGATCACGCCAGCCAGGCGGACCAGCCGATTCGCATCCTGGACGACCGCGGGCATCTGCGGACGCTGGAAGACATCGAACGCGACCTGATCCAGCACGCCATCGAGGTCTATGCCGGCCACATGAGCGAGATCGCACGCCGCCTCGGGATCGGCCGCTCGACCCTGTATCGCAAGGTCCGCGAACAGGGCCTGGAAGGTCAGCTGAAGGAAGCGGGATGAGGCTAGATCGACGGCTACCCGTACCGGTTCGCCGTCTTCGTCCCATCAAGCAGCAGCAGCACGACCAGACCAATTAGGCTGGCGATGTAGAGCATGTTGTTGAGGAAGAGACCGAGAAACAGGGCTATCGGCGGGTTCGGATTATTGAGGACGCTGTTCATCAAAATCGGGAATAGCGCCAGCCCGATCAGCAGAAACACGATGGGCGGCAGTCCCCAATAGCCCGGCCTGCCCGTGTCATGCAGACGCCTTGTCACAGCCGCAGAGAGCAGAGCGGCGGCGATCAGCACGACCCCGCCCACTCCGCCGATCATGAGGGGTATGTTCGGCATATCCGCCGTACCCATGAGCAACCCCATCATCGCCAGGTTCATCGCAACCGCCACTCCGATGAAAGCCAGGACGAAAACCAGAATGGCGTATGGCCAGAACTGCGCCCGTCCATCTCGCCCAGAGAAATCGGTCAGTCTCGACAAGTTTCTCGGTATGGCTTGCAGCATGCGATCATCCCCCTGCGCCCAGGCTAACGCCATCCAGCGTTCGAGACCACGGTCATTGCGATGGCTCTTTCGGCTTCCTGCCCCACCGCCGTTTCGGCTCCTCACCATTGGCCTTGGCGGTGATTTCCTTGAGCTTGAGGCCCTGCATGGCCGATAGGGCCTGACCCGGCGCGCCCTTTTCGGGGTCGGCGAAGGCGCGGCCGTGGGTCTTGACGCGCTCGCTGACGGAATCGAGGAATTCGCCCTCCCATTCGGACAGAGAAACGCCCGCCTTCTCTGCCGAGCGGCGGGCGCGTTTCAGGGCGTTCAGCGCGGCGCGTTTGGCCGCCTCGCGTTGTTGCTCGAAGGGACTAGGCGCGGCCTTCTTAGAAGCGCCATCGCCTTTAGGGCCGCCTGATCGCGACAGCCCGCCTCCTGGCTTGAAGAGGGTGCGCTTCAAGCCGGGTCAGCCTCAGATCTCGCCGAGAGCCGACAGGTAGAGGTCCAGGATGGCGTCTTCTTCCTGGCGCTTGGCCTTGTCCTGCTTCCTGATGCGGATGACCTTGCGCAGGATCTTGACGTCGTAGCCCTCGCCCTTGGCCTCGGCGAAGACTTCCTTCATGTCGGTCATGACGGCCTGCTTGTCCTCTTCGAGGCGTTCCAGGCGCTCGATGATGGTGCGCAGGCGGCCCTGGGCCGTCGCGTTTAGAATGTCGGGACCACCGTCGAAGGACGCGTCGTCAGCCATGAGGGATACTCCAGAAATCAGGCGCGGACGCTAACCATGCCGACAGGTGCGACTCAACCGCGAACACGAAAAAGGCCGCGGACAGAAATCCGCAGCCTGTGGATCATCGTCTCTCAAGCGCGCTATCGCCCTTCGGGCTGCTTGAGCGCGACCCAGCGTGTGCACGCCGCCGAGGCGGCGCGCAGCAAACGCTGCTTAGCCCTGCTTCGCCTTGAAGCGCGGGTCGGTCTTGTTGATGACGAAGACGACGCCCTTGCGACGCACGACCTTGCAGTCGCGGTGGCGGGTCTTCAGGGACTTGAGCGAGCTACGGACCTTCATGGTCGGACGTCCTGAGAGAAACCAATAAGAAAGCCGCTGACCCGGTCGGATCGCGGCGGAGGGCGGTCGTATAGAGAGAGGGGTTCGTAAGGTCAACCCGCCAAAGGCCAAAACCGCATGAAACCCAGGCCCAGCCTGCCTGGCGACGCATTTCCTCTCACGTGCTCAAGTAGCGCGAAGCGCGATAGCACGCTCAAAAAGGATGGAGGCCTGACCTCCGAGTCGAACGGAGGGTTTACGGGGTTGCACGCCCGCCGCGTCGCCACTCCGCCATCAGGCCGTCAGAGCTTGTGCGTCATTACGCTACACACGCTTAAGTCGTCCAATATAAAGGTGGTTAATACAGTGCATTGCACCCGAGCCGGGAGAAGCAAGGCAACGCTTTCGCCTCACAAGCGCTTTATGGCCGTGAAAAGGACATTCGCGCGGATGTCATTTCACGTCTGACCTCGGGGGCTTTAGTTTGAATCTCATGCGCTTTTCCTATCGCCTTCTCCTCATCGGCTGCGTCTCGGCCTGCGCCCCCATGTTGCCCGAGCCGCAGGTGGGTCTGCCGACGCCGCAGCCCCAGCCGCAACCGGGCGCGCCCGTCACGTCCCCTGCCCCCGCGCCGCAGACGCCGCCGCTAGCCGCCTATGACCAGCAAGGATTCGAGGGTTGGAAACAGGGGTTCCTGGCGCGCAAGGGCGGCGCCCGCCGCGCCGACTACGCCCGCGAACTGGACGGCCTTGCGCCCGATCCGACGGTGATCCGCCTGGACCGAAACCAGCCGGAATTCTCCAAACCCGCCGGCGCCTATATCCAGAACGCCGTGACCCCGGTGCGAATCGCCCAAGCCAAGCAGCGAATCGACCGGGTGCCGTGGTCGGTGGTGCAGCGGTTCGGCGTGCCCAGCGAAATCCTGGTCGGGGTCTGGGCGCAGGAAAGCGCCTTCGGGCAAGTCCAGGGCGACTATGACGTCATCCGCTCGCTGGCGACCCTGGCCTATGACGGTCGCAGGCGGGATTGGGCCGAGGGCCAGCTGAAGGATGCGCTGGACATCGTTGTGGACGGCCGGCGCGACCGTGCAGGCCTGAAGGGCAGCTGGGCCGGGGCCATGGGCCAGACCCAGTTCATGCCCGACAACTATCTGCGTCTGGGCGTGGATCAGGACGGCGACGGCAAGGTCGACATCTGGGCCGACGACGCCGACGCCCTGGCGTCCGCCGCCAACCTGCTGGCCCAGGCCGGCTGGAAGCGCGGCCAAGGCTGGGGATACGAAGTCACCCTGCCCTCCGGCTTCGACTATGCCGAGGCGGAAGGCCCGAAACACAACTGGGCCTATTGGGCGGCCAAGGGCGTGCGCCTGGCCCAGGGCGGCACGCCGAACGGGGCCGAGGCCCTGGAAGAGGCGACCATCCTGCTGCCGCAGGGCGCGAACGGTCCGGCCTTCCTGGCCCTGCCGAACCATTATGTGATCCGCCGCTATAACAACTCGGTCAGCTACGCCCTGGCCATCGGCCTGACGGCGGACGGGATCATGGGCAAGCCGGCCCTGACCAAGACCTGGCCCAACGACCCGTCGATGTCGCGCGAGCAGCGGATCGGGGCGCAGCGCGCCCTGACCCAGCTGGGTTACGACACCCAGGGCGTCGACGGCGTGATCGGGTCCAACACCCGCGCGGCCCTGCGCCGCTGGCAGGTGGCGACGGGCCGGACCGCCGACGGCTATCTGACGCCGACGCTGGCGGATGAGCTGGTCCGCCGGGCGGGCTGAGGCTGTAAATCCGGGCATGGTTCGGCGCTCCTGCCTTTCACGGGCGGAGGGGATGGAGGGCTGGGCGGAGCGCCGGGCCTTCGCCCGGAGTTGGTTTGTGTTGTTACCGTTTCGACGAAGGGTTGACGCTCCGCGCGGGTGGTTGGCCTGCAAGCTCGGGGCGTCGAGCGGTGGCGGTCTTATCGCCTAACCCCATAAGCCTGCGACGGGTCGGCAGGGTCTGCGAAACCCCGTCCCGAGTGCGATCGAGTATCCCCCTCGACCCTCCGACACCGCTCCATGAGTCGATGTCAGCGCGAGCCGTTTCAGACCCGCTCCCGTTCCATCCGCTCCCGCCGCCGCAAGGTCGCAGGCCAGGCGAGCCCTCCGGTGCGACGGGACGGGTGTAGAATACGCGCGTTTCGGAAGGGGGATGGGAGACGGGGGACATAAATTGCCAAGCGATTGGATTCGCTGGGAATGAACCAGCGGCATTGTGATGGCTAGAGCCAAATCGGCGCTATGCGTTCCTTCTCCCCTTGAGGGAGAAGGTGGGGCCGGAGGCCTCGGATGAGGGGTATCTGTCCGCCTCGAAACGGTGAGGAAGAAGCTGCGGAACCAACCCCCTCATCCGTCTCGCTCCGCGAGCCACCTTCTCCCCCGAGGGGAGAAGGGAAGATTCAGCCCTTCATCCGCCAGGTGGCGCCTTCGGGGCCGTCCATGACGACGACGTTCAGGGCGTTCAGGCGGTCGCGGATGCGGTCGGCCTCTCCCCAGTTCTTGTCGGCGCGAGCGGCGGCGCGTTGGTCCAGCAGGGCCTCGACCTCGGCCTTCAGGTCGGGATCGCCGCCCTCGAACCAGGCGTCCGGCGTCAGCGACAGAACGCCGAGCAGGCCGGCGGCCTCTGCAAGGCTCCAGCGGGCCATGGCGACCTCGTTGATGTCGGCCTCGGCGTCGTTCAGCAGGTCGCGCAGAGCGTTTCCGAGACCGAACAACTGGGCGATGGCGCCCGGCGTGTTGAGATCGTCCTCCAGCGCGTCCAGCACCGGATCCAGGGCGTTCTCGGCCAGCTCCATCTCGGCCTCGTCCAGCGTGGCGAAGTCGAAATCGGCCAGGGCCGCGTCGGCGTCGCGCAAAACGCCATAAAGACGATCCAGGTTCTTGCGGCTCTGATCCAGCAGGCCCTGGTTCCAATCCAGCGGCTGGCGATAATGAGCGCTGAGCAGCGCCCAGCGCACGACCTCGCCCGGCATGGCCTGGACCAGATCGTGCAGCAGCAGAACGTTGCCGACGGACTTGGACATCTTCTCGGCGTCCACGGTCAGGAAGCCGTTGTGCATCCAGTAGCGGGCGTATGCGTCATGGGCCTGATCTTCATGGGCGTGACCGTGGGCGCAGACGCCCTGGGCGATCTCGTTCTCGTGGTGGGGGAAGACCAGGTCGATGCCGCCGCCGTGGATGTCGATGGGCAGACCCAGGGTCTGTTCGATCATGGCCGAGCATTCGATATGCCAGCCGGGACGCCCCTCGCCCCAGGGCGACGGCCAGGACGGCTCGTCGGTCTTGGACGGCTTCCACAGGACGAAGTCGTGGGGGTTTTTCTTGTACGGCGCGACCTCGACGCGGGCGCCGGCGATCATGTCGTCCAGGTTCCGGCCCGACAGCGCGCCGTAGGCTTTGTAGGACGAGACGTCGAACAGAACGTGACCCTCAGCCGCATAGGCGCAACCGGCGTCGACGATGGCCTGAATCTGATCGACGATGGCGGGGATATAGTCGGTGACGTGGGGGGCCAGGTCCGGCGGACTGACGTTCAGCAGGCCCATGTCGGCGAGATAGGCGGCCTCGTAGCGGGCCGTGACATCGCCGATCGGCACGCCCTCGCGGGCGGCCTTCTGATTGATCTTGTCGTCCACGTCGGTGACGTTGCGGGCGTAGATCACATGATCCGCTCCGTAGGTCCGGCGCAGCAAGCGCACCAGGACGTCGAACACCACCGGCGGGCGGGCGTTGCCGATATGGGCGTAGTCATAGACCGTCGGGCCGCAGACGTAGAGGGTCACCCGGTTTGGATCGCGCGGTTCGAACAGGCGCTTTTCACGGCGCAGGGTGTCGTGGATGTGCAGCGGCATAGGAGAGGTGGACTTCGTTTTCTTGCAGGACGGAGGGTCCGTCCCATATAGCGGCCTGACATATAGTCTATCGTTTATAGAGGCGCCTGCCTCAACGGATCGAGTTCATGAGCGTCATCCCCGCCAAGCCCGTCCTCGTCAGCGACGACACAGTTCAACGCCCGTCGCGCGAACAGGCGCTGGAGGCCGTGCGGACCCTGATCGCCTGGGCCGGCGACAATCCGAACCGTCCGGGCCTGATCGACACGCCAAAACGGGTGGTGGAAGCTTACGGGGAATGGTTCGACGGCTATGACGCCGATGCGGGCAAGGAGCTGTCGCGCACCTTCGAGGACGTGACCGGGTATGACGACATGGTCATCCTGCGCGACATTGAGGTGGAGAGCCATTGCGAGCACCACATGGCCCCCTTCCTGGGCAAGGCCTATGTCGCCTATCTGCCCGGCGAGAAGGTGGTCGGCATCTCCAAGCTGGCGCGGGTGGTCGAGATCTATGCGCGGCGCCTGCAGAACCAGGAAACCCTGACCAACGACATCATCGACGCCATCGAATCGCATCTGCAGCCGCGCGGCGTGGCGGTGCTGGTGGACGCCGAGCATCAGTGCATGACCACGCGCGGGGTGCATCACCGGCACGTTTCGACCATCACGACCCGCTTCACCGGCGCCTTCAAGGACGATCCTGCCCTGGCGGACCGTTTTTTGAAGCTGGCCAAGGCATGAAGCCCGAACTCGGGGACGACTGTCGCGTATAATTGACGTTCGGGAACGGCAGATCGTTTAGAACCGCTTTACAAGCCCGCATCGGGACGCCAAGAACCGAACAAGCCTTCGGGCGATCCATAGGGAAATGTCGGCGCGGATTGCAGCCGGCGAGTAACGGAGACGAGCATGGCTGCGAAGATCGGCGGTTCCGGTGGGGACAAGCACACGATCGAACAGACGGCGGATATCAACATCACGCCGTTCATCGACATTCTGCTGGTGCTCATGATCATCTTCATGGTCGCCGCGCCGATGGCGACCGTCTCGATCCGTCTGGACCTGCCGCCGGCACAGCCGCCCACCAATCCGACCGAGGAAAAGGAACCGGTGTACATCACCATCCAGGACACCGGTCAGCTGTTCATCGCCGAGAACCAGACCTCGATCGACAACCTGGCGGCTGATGTCTGCACGGCCCTGGGCGGCGGTTCCTGCCAGGAAGAGCGCGTCTTCGTCCGCGCTCAGCCGGAAGTGAAATACTCGCAGTTCATGGAAGTCATGAACAAGATGCAGGAGAACGGCTTCTTCAAGGTCGGTCTGCTGAACGAAGACATCGAATAGGACGTTCGTCCGTTCAAGAATTTTGGCCGCGTTCCGAGAGGAACGCGGCCTTTTTCTTTGCCGGCATGATCTGTGAGATTGGGGCTTGCCGGATCGACGTGACACCCCCTTGATGCCGCATCGGTTGTTCGAGGAGTTCGCCCATGCGTCGTCGCACCTTCTTGTCCGCCCTGCCCGTCGGGATGCTGGCCACGACCGCAGCCCAGGCGCAGCAGCCCGCGCCGGCGTCAGCGCCCCCTGCCCCTGTCCGTCCCGCCGATCCCTATGCCGGCGTTGGCATCGGCGACCGGATTTCGGGGCCGAAGTTCATGGGGCGCTCCACCGTCTGGGGCGCAAACGGGGCGGCGGCGACCGCGCATCCGGCGGCCAGCCTGATCGGCATCGACACCCTGAGACGCGGCGGATCGGCCATCGATGCGGCCATCGCCATCAATGCTGCTTTAGGTTTCCTGGAGCCGGTGGCCAACGGCATCGGCGGCGACGCTTACTGTATGCTGTGGGATCCGAAACAGAAGAAGGTTGTCGGCCTGAACGGATCGGGCGCCAGTCCGCGGGCCTTGAGCCTGGAGACGGCGCGCTCCAAGGCCATCGACGGCTATCTGCCCCGCTATGGCGCGGTGACGGTGAACGTGCCGGGCACGGTGGACGCCTGGTGGAGCGCGCATCAGCGGTATGGGAAACTGCCGTGGAAGGAAGTGCTGCTGCCGGTCGCTGAACTGTGCGAACAGGGCGTGCCCGTGCCCCAGGTCATCGCCTACTATCTGGAACGCAACATGGTCGCCTTCGACCGGGGCCAGATCCCGATCGAGGAAAACGAGAACCGCAAACGCATCTGGGCTGCGAACGGCGCGACGCCGAAAGTAGGCGAGATGTTCGCCAATCCCTTCCTGGGCAAAACCCTGCGGATGATCGCCGAGGGCGGGCGCGACGCCTTCTACGAGGGAACGATCGCCGATCAGATCGAGGCCTATTTCAAGCGAATCGGCGGCTGGATGACCCGTGCCGACCTGGCCGCCCACCACACCGAATGGGTCGAGCCGATCCAGACCAACTATCGCGGCGTGGACGTCTTCGGACTGGGTCCGAACACGCAAGGCCTGAGCACCAACCAGATCCTGAACATCTGCGAGCAGTTCGACCTGAAATCGATGGGCTTCCAGTCCGCCGCCTCGCTGCACGTCCAGGCCGAGGCCAAGCGGCTGGCGTTCGAGGACCGGGCGCGCTGGTTCGCCGACGACCGCTTCTCCAAGACGCCGGTCGAATGGCTGAACTCCAAGGCCTACGCCGCCGAACGCGCCAGGCTGATCCGGCCCGACCGGGTCATGGACCGCGTCATGCCGGGCGACGCCCCGCACCATGGCGACACCACCTATTTCAGCGTCGCCGACAGCGACGGGATGATGGTCAGCTGGATCCAGTCCAACTATCGCGGCATGGGCTCGGGCCTGGCGGCCGACAATGGTTCGGAGCCGCTGGGCTTCATGTTCCAGGACCGGGGCGAACTGTTCGCCCTGACCGACGGCCATCCCAACATCTACGCGCCGGGCAAGCGGCCCTTCCAGACCATCATCCCAGGCTTCGCGGTCAAGGACGGCGAGCCCTGGATGGCGTTCGGCGTCATGGGCGGCGCCATGCAGCCCCAGGGCCAGGCCCAGATCATCATCAACATGGTCGACTATGGCCTAGAGCCACAGGCGGCGGGCGACGCCCCGCGCTGGCAGCACTACGGCTCGTCCGAACCGACCGGCCAGCCGCAGGAAGGAACCGGCGTCCTGCATCTGGAAAGCGGCGTGCCCGAGGCGACCAAGGCCCAGCTGCGCGCTATGGGCTGGACCCTGGGCGAACCGGACGGCGGCTTCGGCGGCTATCAGAACGTGATGATGCAGCAGAACCCCGGCGGCCGCTGGACCTATGGCGCGGCGACCGAGATGCGCAAGGACGGCGTCGCCCTGGCCTATTGAAGGCTGGACGCCGGGTCGCTCGGCGCTAAGGTGTGGCGGGGTTCTGCCCCGCCAGAGGCCGTCTCGGCGCGACGCCCGGTCACGGGCGCGGTCAACCGCAAAGGGTCGGCCTCTCGTGTTTGGTCACAAGAAGGACGCCCGGCGCCGGCCGAAAGGCAAGCCGTGGACGGGCCATGCGGGCTTTGAGCCCCCGCCCCTCCGCGGCGGCGCCGGGCATCCCGATCGGAGGATGCATGTTCGATTCCTGGGGTCTGTCGGCCGTCGCCGTCGTCGTGGCAGTCGCTGTCGCCGTGGCGATGCTGAGCGGCCGTCGGCGCGTCAGGATCAACGCCTGGCAACGCGGGGCCCTCTATGTGGATGGTGTCTATGAGCGTCTGCTGGATCCCGGCGTTCACTGGCTGTGGAAGACCGGGCGCAATCTGCATGTCCAACCGGTCACTCTGGATCGTCAGGTGCATGTGATCCGCGCCGACGTGATGTCGTCCGAACGGATGGCTCTGAGGCTGTCTGCGGCCCCGGCTGGACGACAGCATCGTGGTGCATCTGGACAATCTGGATGAGCGTGACCTGCTGATCGAGATGGACCCGGCGACGTTTCATTTCACAGACCACTATCGCGACCATCCCATCGTGCTGGCGCGGATCGCGACGGTCGATCCGGTCTGGCTGAAGGCGGCGCTGGACAGGCGATGGCGGCGGGTCGCGCCGAAAAGACTGGTGAAACAGCATCCGCGTCTTACCGGAACGGGGTCGGGCGCCTAATTACACCCTCCCTGAACGCAGCGAAGGCGCGCCCCATGGCCTATGGCGACCAACCCACCATCACAGTCGATGGAATCGAAATCCCCCTGCTCGGTTTCGGCACCTGGCAGCTGGAGCCCGACGATGCGCGGCGGATGGTCGCCGAGGCGTTGCGGATCGGGTATCGCCACATCGACACGGCCTGGATCTACAAGAACGAGCAGGCGGTGGGCGAAGGCATTCGCGACTTTCTCGATTCTGGGAGCGTGGCGCGCGAGGACCTGTTCCTGACGACCAAGATCTGGGTCGAGCATTTCACCCATGACGCCCTGCTGAAACAGGCCGAGGAATCGGCGGCCAGCCTAGGCACGACGCCGAACCTGTTGCTGCTGCACTGGCCCAAGACGACGCCTTCGTTCGAGGAGACGCTGGGCGCCCTGAACGCCGCCAAGGATCGGGGGCTGACCAAGTCGATTGGCCTGTCCAACTTCCCGTCCAAGGAGTTCCGTCAGGCGCAGGGCCTGTCCAAAGCGCGGTTGCTGACCGATCAGGTCGAACATCACCCCTATCTCGGCATCGATCAACTGGTCGCGACGGCGGCCGAACTGGGGTCGTCGATCACCGCCTGGTCGCCGCTGGCCCAGGGCAAGATCGCCGACGACGCCACCATTTCCGAGATCGCGGCGGCGCACGGCAAGACCAATGGGCAGATCACCCTGCGCTGGCTGATCCAGCATGGCATCATCGCCATTCCGCGCACGACAAAGGAAAGCCGGGCGCGCGAGAATTTCGACATCTTCGACTTCGCCCTGACGGACGAAGAGATGCAGCGGATGGATGCGCTGGATCGCGGCGAAAGACTGGGCGACTGGCTGGACCCGGCGTTCGAATGGGACAAGACTGGCGCCTGATCGACGACGGAGGCGCCCGTGCTGCGTGCAAGAGACCGGCCCAGGCTGTGGCGTTCGACCTTCGCGGTCGTCGGCTGGGCCGCGCTGGCGCTTCAATATATTCTGATGGTTGGGCCCGAGCCGCTCCAGGCGATGCCGGGTCTGACCGTCAACTTCTTCAGCTATTTCACCATACTGACCAATGTCCTGGCGGCGCTGGCCCTGACCGCGCCGCTCGTTCGGCCTGAAAGCCGGTTGGGGCGATGGGCGGCCAGCGAGGGCGTCCGGGCAGCCCTGGCCATGTATATCGCCGTGGTCGGCCTGACCTATCATTTCCTGCTGTCGCACGTGTGGGATCCGCAGGGGCTGGCGTGGCTGGCCAACGGCCTGCTGCACTATGTGATGCCGATCGCGGTGGTGCTGGACTGGCTGATGTTCACGCCCAAGGGCCTGTTGCGGTGGCGCGATCCGGTGAAGTGGTTGGCGTTTCCGGTGATCTATACCGGCTGGACGTTGATCCACGGCTTCGCTTCAGGCTGGTGGCCCTACTGGTTCATGAACGTGCCGGCGCTGGGCTGGGCCAAGACCGGCTTCTGGGCCGCAGCCATGCTGGGTCTGTTCCTGGTGGTGGGACTGGCGCTGGTGGGGCTGGATCGGGTGATGGGACGCGCAGCCGTTATGAAGTCTGAAGGCTAAGCCGCCCTTATCTCCACCTGACCAGAAGCGCCGTCATAGACCAGACGGTGTTGGCGCAGAAAAGTACGGCCCAGGATCAGCTTGTGCCATTGATCGCCCGCCTGCAGCCGCACGCCGGTGAAGGGCTGAAACAGCAAACGGTCCAATCCCGGCACATAGACCCTAGCGGTATAAATGTAGGCCCGGTGACGACCGCCGACGCCGCTTATCTCGCCCTCGTCGGTGATGGGCAGACCAAGCATTTTCGCCAGATCGTCGTCTATGCAGTCGCCGCCGGCGCCCGTATCGATCAGAGCTTTGACCTGTTTATGCGCCAGATCGGGTTTGCCATCCGTCCCCACGCGCGCCTTCAGTCCGATATCGACACGCAAGGTCGGCCCCAACTCGACCAGCAGGTCGGTCGGGCTTCGACCGTTCGCGCCGCGCCTAAAGCCGGCCTGTGTCGAGAGCATGGGCAGGCGTGAAGATCATACCACCCGTCAACTGCACCGCAGCCGGGGCACCGAGCTGCCGGATCAGATAAGGCCCGGCATCAAATCGCTCGACTGCGGCCGAGGCCGCCGCTTCAAAATCGGCGTAGGCGTCGACGTAGGCTCCATTGCGGAAGACGACCCAGGCGCTGGGATGGTCGGCTTCCAACTCGCCTTTCATCCTTTCGAACGAGGCGATGTCGTCATGCAGAACGGTCATCGAATTTCTCGTACTTGAGCGACATATCGATCCAAAACTTCACACGGAAGTTTGTTTCTCGTGTGGAAGATTACGCGAGTCGCCTAGCCTTGGGTTAACTCGCGTTAACCATTCTGTGGATGAACGCCTGGCCGAACCACGTGACAGGCCCTGCGCAGGGCTTTAGGCGGATCACATGGCCTACAAATCCCTGCGTGACTTCATCGACCAGCTGGAAGCCAAGGGCGAGTTGGTGCGGGTGTCCGAACCCGTCTCCACCGTGCTGGAGATGACCGAGATCCAGACCCGGTTGCTGCGGAACGGCGGGCCGGCGGTGCTGTTCGAAAAGCCGGTCATGCCCGACGGCACGATCAGCCCCATTCCCTGCCTGGCCAATCTGTTCGGCACGGTGAAGCGGGTCGCCATGGGGGTGACGCTGGAGGGCAAGGACCGGACGACGGCGGGCGAGCTGCGCGAGGTCGGCGAGCTGCTGGCCTTCCTGAGGAACCCGACGCCGCCGCGCGGCCTGGGCGATGCGATGGAGATGCTGCCGCTGATGCAGACCGTCATGTCGATGCGGCCCAAGACGGTGAAGAAGGCGCCGGTGCAGGAGGTGGTGCTTAAGGGCGACCAGATCGACCTGACCGCCCTGCCCGTCCAGTCGTGCTGGCCCGGTGAGCCGGCGCCCCTGATCACCTGGGGCCTGGTCGTGACCAAAGGGCCGTCGGACGACCGCGAGGACGACTTCAACCTGGGCATCTATCGGATGCAGGTACTGGGCAAGGACAAGGCCATCATGCGCTGGCTGGCCCATCGGGGCGGGGCGCAACACTATGCCCGGCACAAGAAGGCCGGAAAGCGCGAACCCCTGCCCTGCGCCGTCGTGCTGGGGGCCGATCCGGGCACGATCCTGGCGGCGGTGACGCCGGTGCCGGACACCCTGTCGGAATATCAGTTCGCCGGCCTGATGCGGGGCGCCAAGGCCGAGCTGGTCGCCTGCAAGACCGTGCCCCTGATGGTGCCGGCCCAGGCCGAGATCGTGCTGGAAGGCCACGTCCTGCTGGACGAGTTCGAGGACGAAGGCCCGTATGGCGACCACACCGGCTATTACAACTCGGTCGAGAAGTTCCCGGTGTTTCAGGTCAGCGCAATCACCATGCGCCGAGACCCCATCTATCTGACCACCTTCACCGGCCGTCCGCCGGACGAGCCGAGCGTGCTGGGCGAGGCGTTGAACGAGGTCTTCATTCCCCTGCTGCGCCAGCAGTTTCCGGAGATCACCGACTTCTGGCTGCCACCCGAGGGGTGCAGCTATCGGATCGCCGTGGTGTCGATGAAGAAGGCCTATCCGGGCCACGCCAAGCGGGTGATGCTGGGCGTCTGGAGCTATCTGCGCCAGTTCATGTACACCAAATGGGTGATCGTCGTGGACGACGACATCGACGCCCGCGACTGGAAGGACGTCATGTGGGCCATCTCGACCAAGATGGACCCGGCGCGCGACATCACCGTGATCGAGTCGACGCCCATCGACTATCTGGACTTCGCCTCGCCCGAGAGCGGGCTGGGCTCCAAGATCGGTCTGGACGCCACCGACAAATGGCCGCCCGAGACCAAGCGCGAATGGGGCGAGGAAATCCGCATGGACGACGCGGTGATCGAGCGGGTTTCCGACATGTGGGACCGGCTTGGCCTGCCCGGCGACAGCGCGCCGATCTGGAAATAAATCAGGCGGGACCGGCGGCCGCGCCGAGGACGCCCAGGATCGCCACAACGGCGCCGACATAGTTGATCCGCGACCGGGTATAGGACCGCAAGCGGTCCTTGCCGCGTATCAGCCGCACGACGAAATAGACGAGGGTGTGAACCGCGTAGAAGACGATCACCGGACCCACGAAAAGCGCACCGAGCGCCTCGCCCCAATAGCCGACCGAGACCATCTGGGCGGCGGCGACGCCATTGAGCAGCAGGGCGACGACGAGGGTTAGGGCGATGGCGATGATCTGGTGCATGACGGGTCCGAAGCTGACGGCGATGGGGAAGCAATGCGGTCAAGCTTGATTGGCTCCCAACAATCCAAAGGCGAATTTCTGGCCGCCCGAAAGCTTTGGCGGGTCAATAACTTGCGATTTATTCGCAGTTAATTGGCGGTTTTCTGCGAACCCAACCTTGGCCGTGACGTTGTCCTTGTCCACTCCGGCCAAGCTGAACCTTGGCCGGTCCAGGAAGGGAAAATCACATGAAGTCTCGGACAGCTGTAAGCGCCATGGCCTTGGTCTGCGCGATGACGATGGGCCTTGCGGCCTGCGGACAAGGCGACGCCAAGGGCGGGGCCGATGGGAAACCTCAGTCGGTCAGCGCCGCGACGGGCAACGAGGCCACGCAGCAGAAGCAAGGTCTCTATACCGAAGGCTTCAACAAGCTGATCGACGAGCACTGGGGCGTGCCGGAAAACTTCGACAGCTACCAGAAGCTGGATATCCCGAACGCCAGCACGACCAGCTCGATCTCCTTCCCCGAGAACATCACCACGCTGGAAACGGCGATCGAGAAGCTGAAGGAAGGCAAGGCGCTGTCAGGCGGTAACCAGAGCCGACGCACCGATGCGGCGGTCGATAAGCTGCTGCCGCAACTGGAGGCCCTGCTGGCCCAGTGGAAGACGCTGGACCCCTATTATGAATCCCGCGCCTATCGCGAAGACGGTCTGGCCAAGGGCAAGACGGCCCACGCCGCGCTGATGACGGCCTATCAGGGCGCGATCGCGGGGATCAGCGAATTGGATGCGGCCCTGAGCGATTATCAGCGCGCCAGCAATGCGGCCAAGATCGAGGCCTTGACCAAGTCAGGCCACCCCGCCGAAGCCAGCCTGATCGACGCCATGCAGAAGGCCGATCTCTTCACCACCGCCGTGATCGAGGACAATGCAGCCGAAGCGGATCGCCTGCTGCCCGAATTCGTCGCCGCAGCCGCCAAGCTGCGCACGGCCGAAGCCGGCCTGCCTGCAGACGATGAGAACAAGTCGGAGTTCGGCTCCATCGCCGGCTACGTCGACTCGATGATCGGCTCGTGGCGCGACTACAAGCAGAGCCAGAGCGACTATGAGCGCGAGAGCATCGTGGACGACTACAATCGCGCCATCGATCGCATGAACGACGTCGAAATGCCCGCCTGATGAGATCGCCGCCTCCGTCGCTCGCAAGTGACGGAGGCGGCGGACTGGCGATGCGGCGTCAAACGGTCTAGCTATCGCCCCCTGACATCGGGGGATGGCTGTGAGCGCATTCGAATTCTTCTTCAGCTTCTATGGCCTGCTGCTGGGCCTGTCGGTCGCCGAACTGGTGGGCGGGTTCGCGCGGGTGCTGCATGAGAAACAGCGGATCCGGTTCGGCTGGCTGACGCCGATGCTGGCCCTGTTCGTGGCCATCGACATCGCCACCTTCTGGAATCAGGCCTGGGTCATCTTCCGGGGCGCGCCGTTCAACACCTTCGTGCTGATCGTCTCGCTGGCCATCGCCGCGACCTTCTATGTCGCCGCCAGCGTAACCTTCCCGCGCGTCTCGGCCGAGGGCGGCCAGGAGCGGATGAACCTGGACGACCATTTCTGGGCCAACCGGCGCCTGGTGTTCGGCTGTATCCTGGCGGCCAATCTGATCGTCGCCGTGATCGTGATCATCCTGGCCCAGCTCAATCCCGGCTTCGCCCAGGTCGCCAGTTCGGTGCGCCTGTGGGTCGGCGTCGCCATCTTCGTAATCGGCACCGCGACGGCGGCGTTCGCACCCTGGCGCAGGGTGGCGGTCGGAGCCCTGATCGTCGTGCTGCTCTACAGCCTGTGGGGCATGGCGAACTCGGCGGCGCTGCTGCTCAAGGCCGGCGGGTGGGCGCCCGCGCTGGGCGGCGGCGGTTGAAACCTTGTCAGCGCACGGCAATCGGCTCACGAAAGGCCATGCAATCCCCTCTTCTGGTTTCGGCCTTCCTTGCCGCCCTTGCCTGTAGCGTGAGCCCCGCCATGTCCCAGACGATCCCAAACACCGCCCCCTGGGACCAGGCCTTCCTGCCGCCCGCACCCGCTTGGGACGGGGCGTCCAAGGCCCTGTTGCGCGACGCGAGCGACCCGTGGGTCACGGCGTTCGAGGCCGATCCGGCGCATGATTTCAGCCCCGACTACGCCGACACTCGCGCCTGGTTCGACCGTCTGGATCAGGCCAGCGACCTGATCCGCATCGAACAGTTCGGCGTCTCGCCGGAGGGGCGGCCGATCTATGCGGTGATCGCGTCAAAGGATGGGGCTGCGTTCGATCCGGCCAAGCCGGTGCTGATGATCCAGGCCGGCATCCACCCCGGCGAGATCGACGGCAAGGACGCGGGCATGATGCTGCTGCGCGACATCGCGTTTTACGGCAAGGACGCCCTGCTGGACCGGGTCAACCTGATCCTGATCCCGATCCTGAGCGTGGACGGACACGAGCGGGCCAATGCCTATTCCCGACCCAACCAGCGCGGGCCGCGCATCCAGGGCTGGCGCAACACGGCGACTAACCAGAACCTGAACCGCGACTATCTGAAGCTGGACCAGCCCGAGATGCGGGCGGTTCGCGGCCTGATCCTGAAATACCGGCCGGACCTGTATGTGGACGTCCACGTCACCGACGGCATGGATTACCAGTACGACGTCACCTACGGATTCAACGGCGAGGATGGGGCGTTCAGCCGGTCGCCGAACGGTTCGGCCTGGCTGGATTCGATCTTCAAGCCGGCGATGAACGCGGCGCTGGAGCGCGAGGGTCACATCCCAGGCGAACTGGTGTTCGGCATGGATGACGACGAGCCGAAAAAGGGCCTGTCGGACGGCGGCCTGGGCGAGCGGTTTTCGAACGGATGGGGGTCTGCGGCCCATGTGCCCACCATATTGATCGAGAACCACAGCCTGAAGCCGCACGAGCAGCGGGTGCTGGGCACCTATGTCTTCATCGAGGAGGCGATGCGGCTGCTGGCCGATCAGGGCGCGGGTCTGAGGGCCGCGACCGAGCAGGACAAGGCCCTGCGCCCGGCGCAGATCCCCGCCAACTTCGAGGCCGAGGAGACGCCGTCATCCACCCGGCCGTTCAAGGGCATACTGTACGAGATGTACGACAGCCCCGCCTCGGGCCGGAAGGAAATCCGCTGGCTGGGCCGGCCCGATCCCGAGCTGTGGCAGATGCCCTTCTATGGCTCCAAACCGACCCTGACCCTGACGCGGCCGACGGCCTATTGGGCGCCGGGCTATCGCACCGACATCATCGAGCGGTTGAAGACGCACGGGATCGCGATGGAGACGGTGGAGGCGCCGCGCACGGTGAACCTGTCGATGCTGCGTCTGGTCGAACCCAAGCTGGCGACACGGACCAATGAGGGTCACGTCCAGGCCTCGGTCAAGACGGTCGAGGTCGAGCGCCGCGACTGGACCTGGCCCGTCGGCTCGGTTCGGGTGCCGACCGATCAGCCGCTGGGCGACATCGTCGTGCTGTTGTTGGAACCGCAGTCGAGCGAGAGCTTCTTCGCCTGGGGCATGTTCCCCGAGGTCATGAGCCGGGTCGAATATATCGAGGCCTACGCCATCGCGCCGCTGGCGGACAAGATGATGGCGGCCGACCCCGCGCTGAAGGCCGAGTTCGAGGCGAAGGTGGCGTCCGATGCAACGTTCGCGGCCGATCCGCAGGCGCGCCTAGCCTGGTTCTACGAACGCACGCCCTTCTATGACGACCATTATTTGCTCTATCCCGTCGGGCGTGAGGACTGATCGATGACCACGCCGCTGATGTACGCCGTCCAGGCCGCCGCCCTGTGGAGCGGTCTGCTGATCCTGATGATGCTGGTGCTGTCGGGCGTCGTGGTCAGCGGACGGCGCAAGCACATGGTGTCGTTGGGTGACGGCGGAAACGCAGACTTGCTGGCCGCCAGCCGCGCCTTCGGCAATCTGACGGAATATGCGACGCCGGGCATGATCGCCATGCTGCTGCTGGCGGCCGTGGGCGCGCCGGCCTGGATGGTTCACGGGGTGGGCGCGACCCTGCTGGCCGGGCGAGTGATCCATGCGCTGGGCCTGCTGTTTCAGACCGGGCCGTCGCTGGGGCGGGTGATCGGCATGTTGCTGACCTGGGTAGCCCTGTTGACGGCCGCGGTGGGTCTGATCGCCTTCGCGGTGGTCTGACGCCAGGGACGCGACAGGTTGCGGTGCAGCAAGGCGTCCGCCATATCGGGGCATGACTGAAGCCTCCGTTTCCGCCGATCTTCTCAACGACATCGTCCAGGCCGCGCTGAAGGCCGGCGCCGACGCCGCCGAGGCGGTCAGCGCCGATCGCCGGTCCCTGTCGGTCGGGGTGCGCAACGGCAAGCTGGAAGACGTCGAACGCGAGGAATCGCGCGACCTGGGTCTGAGGGTCTTTGTGGGCCAGCGCCAGGCGTCGGTTTCGGCATCGGACCTGTCGCCGGCGACGCAGGCGCGACTGGTCGAACGGGCCGTGGCCATGGCGCGTCTGGCGCCGGAAGACCCCCATGCCGGTTTCGCCCCCGAGAATCGGCTGGCGCGCGGGCCGTTCGTCGATCTGGACCTGTTCGATCCCACCGAACGCAGCGCCCAGGTTCTGGAGCAGGTGTCGGCAGAGGCCGAGGCCGCCGCTCTGGCCATCACGGGCGTGGCGCGGTCGGAAGGCGGACATGCCGGCTGGTCGTCCACCCGCTGGCGGCTGGTGACCTCGCACGGATTCGACGGCGCCTATGAGGGCTCGGCCTTCTCGCTGGGCGTCGGCGTCATCGCGGAAAAGGACGGGGCGATGGAGCGCGGCGGCGAGAGCCGTTCGACCCGCCACCTGTCCGACCTGCCTGGCGCCGAGCTGATCGGCCGCACGGCTGGCGAACGCGCCGTGGCCCGCGTAGGACCGCGCAAGATCGCCTCGACCACCGCCCCCGTGATCTTCGACAACCGGATGGCGGGCCAGATCGTGTCGCCGGCCATCGGCGCCATTTCCGGCCCGTCGATCGCGCGCGGGACCTCCTTCCTGAAGGAACGGCTGGGCCAGCGCGTGTTCGCCGAGGGCGTCACCCTGATCGACGATCCGTTCCGCCCGCGCGGCATGGGATCCACCCCGTTTGACGACGAGGGCGTGGCGGTCGAGAAGCGCGCCCTGTTCGAGGATGGGGTGTTGAACACCTGGCTGTTGAACAGCGCCGCCGCCCGGCAGCTGGGCCTGAAATCGACCGGCCATGCGTCGCGCGGTCTGGCCGGGCCGTCCGGCGTCTCGACCCACAATCTGCACATGGAGCCGGGCGAGCGGGATCTGGCGGGCCTGATGGCGGACGCCGGGACCGGCCTGCTGGTCACCTCGATGTTCGGGCCGTCGCTGAACGGAAACACCGGCGACTGGTCCGCCGGGGTGTCGGGCTTCTGGTTCGAGAATGGTGTGATCGCCTATCCGGTCAGCGAGGTCACGGTCGCCGGCAAGCTGACCGACCTGTATCTGCGCATCCAGCGCGGGTCGGACCTGGAGTTCCGGGGCGGGTTCAACGTGCCCAGCCTGATGTTCGACGCGGTGGCCATCGCGGGCAAATGATCGATCTGGCCGCCGACCTCGAACTGATCCGCCAGGCAGCCATCGACGCCGGGGCGCTGGCCATCGCCGAACGCGAGGCGGGGCTGAAGATCGAGTCCAAGGTCGGCGGATCGCCTGTCACCAGCGGCGACCTGAAGGTGGATGCCATGCTGAAGGACCGGCTGCTGTCGGCGCGGCCCGACTATGGCTGGCTGTCGGAGGAGACGGCGGACTCGGCCGAGCGGCTGTCGAAACGGCGCATCTTCATCGTCGATCCCATCGACGGGACGGTCGCCTATATGAAGCGGACGCCGTGGTGGTGCGTGCCCATCGCCGTGGTCGAGGACGGCGAGGTCGTCGCCGCCGTCATCCATGCGCCCGAGGTGGACGAGACCTATGTCGCTGTGCGCGGCGGCGGGGCGCGACGCAACGGCCGGCCGATCCACGCCTCGGATGTAGATACGCTGGAGGACGCCTCGATCCTGGGCGATGCGCGACTGATCGAAGCGCCCTATTTCGACGAACCTTGGCCGCCGATGCGGTTCGAGAAACGCAACGCCCTGGCCTATCGGATGGCGCTGGTCGCCGCCGGCGCCTTTGACGCCGCCCTGGCCCTGACGCCGAAATGGGACTGGGACGTCGCCGCCGGCTGGCTGATCGCGACCGAAGCCGGCGCCAGGGTCAGCGACCATCACGGGCGGCCGTGGGCCTTCAACCTGCCCGATCCGCGCCAGGCCAGCCTGGTCTGCGCGGCCCCGATCATCCAGCCGATGATCGTGCGACGCTGTAAAAACGTGCCTTTATCGACCTGAGGCGAGGGCGGAAAAACCCCGCCCCACATTGATTCGAGGGCGTTCTCGGCCTATGCCGCGCGCAAACCTCCTCCCCCCAGCCTTCAGGATTTCCGATGACCGATCAGAACGCCGTCCCGCCGCAACTTCTGCACATCGTCATCGGCGGCGAGCTTCGTCACCTGGGCGAACCCACCTTCCGCGACCTGTCGCAGGTCGAGTTCGTCGGCGCCTTCGGCAGCTACGACGAGGCCAAAAAGGCCTGGAAGGCCCGCGCCCAGGCGACGGTGGACAACGCCCACATGCGCTATTTCATCCTGCACGCCCACAAACTGATCGATCCGCGCGGCGACGCGGCTTGATGCTGCGACATCGGGGAGCCGAACCGGCTCCCCGATCCGACGTTTAAGTCTGTATGCGAGGACGATCATGAACCTGGAACCGCAACAGACCTTTCAACTGGTCAGCCTGCTGGCGGTGCTGGGGCTGTTCTGCTTTTCACTGCGCGACAAGATGAACTACGCGCGCTGGTTCAAGCGGTGGGAGGCCGACCGCAAGGCCCGCCGCGACGCCGAACTGGCCGCCGAGGCGCGCGCGAATGGCGAAGGCGATGAAACGCCTAGAAACGGCCCCTGGGGTTAGGCTGACCTTCCTTGTCATCCTGCCCAAAGGCGCGCCGCTGCCGATAGTCCTGGCGCGGCGCACGAAAGCGAACGCACCGGCATCCATTACCACAATTGACGCAACTTAGACGGGGCACATGCGGCGAGAATACACACGGGAAGAACGCCTACACCGGGCCGCGCACCGCGTGGCGTTGCACATTCGCGGCATGTGGCAAGAGAAGGGAAGCTCTGACACCAGGTTGCTAAATCCGCCACTGATCCCCGACGAACTGGTGATCGCTGGTCGATCCGTCGCTGTCGGCGCCATCTATCGCGAGCATGTCGTTCCCAGGCGGGTGATCGTCGCGGCCTGCCACTCCATGCTTAAGCAAAGCGACAGCGACGCCACCGTCGAAGAGATGGCCGCCTTCATTCAGCAGCACCTGAAGATCGTCTATGTCACGCCTGAAGAGGCCGAGCATCTAAACGCCCCTGGCGTCCGGCAGCACATGCCCGACGAGTGGTTGGCAGGCGGCGATATCTTCATCCGGTTAGAGCGAGCCGGAATCATCTGGGAGACGACATCTGAAGCGGTCCAACACGGTGTGTCGGGGCCTACTGAATGATCGCGCGGGGCGGATGGTCTGGCGACGTGACGGCCTGACGTCTACTCCCGCCGCAGCAGCTTGTCGGTCAGCAGCGTGCCCCACCAGCCGGCCTTGAACTCGGCGCGGATCGCCTTGGGATCGTAGTCGGGGCTGTCGACCCAGTCGATGAAGCTGATCCCTAGAGGTTCGATCTCGGCGACGTATTTCTCCAGCGTATAATCCAGCACGCCCGTAAGCCCTTCGCGCGAGTGCAGGTATTTCTTCGACAGCTGTTTCATGGCGACCGAGATCGGTTCGCCCAGATGGAAGTGGCGATAGAAGACCGCCATCATCCCCGCCCGGTCCGCGCCGGACTTGCAGTGGATCAGCACCGGATACTGGATCGTCCTGAACAGCTCGCGCGCGCGGTGGATGCGCGCCGTCTCGGGCGGATCGCGGGAATCGAGCGGGGCGTCGATCAGGGCCAGGCCCAGCCGCTCGCAGGCCTCGCGCTCCAGCCAGTAATAGCCCTCGTCGCGCTCGCCGCGCAGGTTGATGACCGTGCGCACGCCCTTCTTCTTCCAATAGGCCAGTTGGCGCGGCGACGGCTGGTTCGTGCGCACCAGGTCCGGCCCCAGCCAGTGGGCGTTGGAAAAGACCACGCGCAAAAACGCGTGGTCCACCCAGAAATAATGCCAATGCGCCCGAAAACGGCCCATCGCGGTCGAGAGGTCGAAGCGCGCCATGCCCGCCAGATAGCGATCCGCAGCCGCCGCGTCACCTGTCCCGGCTTGACTTGAACCGCAAGCCGTCCGACCGAGAGCCGATGATCGCCCCCGCCTCCGAGTCCATGCCCCTGCGCGCCCTGCTGGCGCGGATCTGGCGCGACTATCTGTCCAAGCACAAGGGGTCGCTGATCCTGTCGGTGCTGTGCGCGGCGACGACGGGCCTGCTGACGGCGGCGCTGCTGAAGCTGCTGGAGCCGGCGATCAACGGCCTGTTCCTGGGCGGGACGAAGCCCATCAGCATCTTCGGCATCTTCAGCTTCCCCGCCGACAAGGCGGTGATCGGGATTCCGGCGGCCATACTGGCGGTGGCGATAGCGCGAACCCTGGCCGCGCTGGGCCAGGCGGCTTTGGTCAATCGGCTGGGCCACACCATCGTCGGCGACATCCAGATCCGCCTGTTCGGGGCCATGATCCGCGCCGACCTTGCCCGGTTGCGCAGCCAGCATTCGGGCGGCTTCGTCTCGTCGGTGCTGTTCGACGCCAATATGGTGCGCGAGGCCTTCACCTCGGGCGTGGTCAACTACACCCAGAACCTGCTGACCCTGATCGCGGTGCTGATCTATATGGGGTTCATCGACTGGCAGCTGACGATCGTCGTGCTGCTGGGCGTGCCGCTGGTGGCGCTGGTGCTGCGCCGGTTCGGGCGCAAGACACGCAAGGCCGCCGTCGGCGCCATGGCCGAGACTGAGAACCTGTCCACCGCCCTGATGGAGAACCTGGACGGGGTTCGCCTGATCAAGATCGAGAACCGCGAGGCCGCCGAACAGGACCGCGTCGCCGAGGTGGTGGCCCGTCGCCAGCGCCACGTCATCAAGGGCGCCAACGCCCGCGCCTTCGCCGGCCCTTCCAGCGACCTGATCGCCTATATCGTCGTCGCCGCCGTCATGGCCTATGCGGGCTGGCGGGCGCAGTCGGGCGAGATGACGGTGGGCGGGTTCGCCGCCTTCATCGGCATGCTGCTGGCGGCCGGTCAGGCCCTGCGTCAGGTGACCAATCTGGCGACGGTGATGAGCGAAGGTTTCACCGCCGCGCGTCGCCTGTTCGGCGCCCTGGACATCGAGGCCGAGATCCGCGAGGCGCCCGACGCCGCGCCCCTGGCTCCTGGCCCGGTCGAGGTGGTGCTGGACCAGGTGTCGTTCGCCTACGCCCCCGGCGGGGCGCCGACGCTGGATGCGGTGTCGTTGCGGGTCGCGCCGGGCGAGACGGTGGCCCTAGTCGGGCCGTCGGGCGGGGGCAAGAGCACGATCCTGAGCCTGCTGCCGCGCTTCTATGACGTGACGAGCGGGGCGGTGACGATCAATGGGCGCGACGTGCGGTCCCTGCGCATTCACGACCTGCGCGACCATATCGCCCTGGTGACGCAGGAGCCCTTCCTGTTCGATGACACCATCGCCGCCAACATCGCCTATGGCCGGCCGGGCGCGACGCAAGCCCAGATCGAGGAGGCCGCCCGATCCGCCGCCGCCCACGACTTCATCACCGCCTTGCCGCAAGGTTACGACACCCGCGCGGGCGAGGCGGGCCTGCGTCTGTCGGGGGGGCAACGCCAGCGGATCGCCATCGCCCGCGCCTTCGTCAAGGACGCGCCGATCCTGCTGCTGGACGAGGCGACCAGCGCGCTGGACACCGAGAGCGAGGCCTTGGTCCAGACGGCGCTGGAACGACTGATGCAAGGCCGCGCCACCCTGATGATCGCCCACCGCCTGTCCACCGTCAGGAACGCCGACCGCATCTATGTGATCGAGGCCGGCCGGGTGGTCGAGGAAGGGTCGCACGACGCCCTGGTCGCCCAAGGCGGCCTCTATTCGCGCCTGGCCCGCCAGCAGTCGCTGGACGGCGTTCAGCCCACGGTCGAGACCGTCGCGTGAGGCCGCTGCGCATTCCGGCCGTCCAGGCCAGCCTGTCCTTCATACTGGCCCACTGGATGCAGTTCTGCTTCGCCACCATGCGCTGGACCCATGAGAACCAGGGCGTGGCCGAAGGGGTCTGGGCCAAGGGCGGCGGCGTTCTGTGCGCCTTCTGGCATTCACGCATCGGACTGTCGCCGGCGTGCTGGCCGCTGAACCGGGCGCAGCCGGCCAAAGCGTTGATTTCCCTGTCGGCCGACGGTCAGTTCATCGCCAAGGCCGTGGCGCGCCAGGGCTTTCCCGCCATTCGGGGTTCGTCGTCGAACAAGGACAAGGCGGACCGGGACAAGGGCGGATCGCAGGCGCTGCGGGCTGGCCTGCGTCAGTTGAAGATCGGCGCCCTGGCCATCACGCCGGACGGCCCGCGCGGCCCGGCGCGCCAGATGGCCGAGGGCCTGCCGATGATGGCCAAGATTTCCAAGGCGCCGACCCTGTTCATCGGCATGTCGTGCAGTCCGGCGATTCGGCTGAAAAGCTGGGACCGGGCCATCCTGCCCCTGCCTTTCGCCAAGGGGGCCATCGTCTGGGACGTCGCCGACTTTCCGACCGTCGACGACCTGGAACAGGTTCGCCAGGACTGGGCCGCCCGGCTGAACGCCGTCGAGGCGCGGGCCGATGCGATCACGGGCCTCAAACCGTGACGCCGCCGCCGCTGATCGCCTATCGGCTGGCGACCCGCGCGCTGGAGCCGTTGGCGCCGCGCCTGCTGGACGCGCGCGCGCGGCGGGGCAAGGAAGACCCCGTGCGGGTGGACGAGCGGATGGGCTTCACCCGGACCGAGCGACCGGCGGGCGATCTGGTCTGGCTGCATGGCGTCAGCGTGGGCGAGAGCCTGTCGCTGCTGCCTGTGGTCGAGCGGTTGGTCAAAGCGCGGCCGGACCTGACCGTGCTGGTCACCTCCAGCACCGTGACCTCCGCCCACATCCTGGCTGAACGGCTGCCCGTGGGCGTGATCCACCAATATGCACCGGTCGATGCGCCAGGCGTGGTTGATCGGTTTCTGGACCATTGGCGGCCGAGCCTGGCGGTCTTCGTCGAGAGCGAGCTGTGGCCGAACCTGTTGCTGGAGGCGAAACGGCGGGACGTGAAACTGGCCCTGGTCAGCGCGCGCATCACCGAAAAGACGGTCGAGGGCTGGGCGCGGTTTCCGGCCTCGGCGCGGGCGTTGACCGGCGCCTTCGATCTGGTCCTGCCCCAGGATGCGGTCTCGGCCCAGCGGTTGGAGCGCCTGGGTGCCCGGATCGACGGCCTGGTGAACCTGAAGCTGTCCGGCGAGGCCCTGCCGCACGATCCCGCCGCCTTCAGCCGTTTGAGCGCCGCCATCGGCGACCGGCCGGTGATCGTCGCCGCCAGCACCCATGAGGGCGAGGAAGTCGCCATCGTGCGGGCGTTGGACAAGCTGGGCGACCGCGTCTGCCTGATCCTGGCGCCGCGCCATCCCGAGCGGGGGACGCACATCGCCCAGGCCCTCCAGCGCGAGGGATACGCCTTCGCCATGCGTTCGCGTGGCGAGACCATCGGGCCGGACACCGACATCTATCTGGCCGATACGCTGAACGAGATGGGCCTGTTCCTGCGGCTGGCCGATGTCGTGGTGATGGGCGGGTCGTTTGCGCCCGCCCTGGGCCTGCCGCCGGTCGGGGGGCACAATCCGCTGGAGCCGGCGCGACTGGGCAAGCCGACGATCACGGGGCCGGATGCGTCCAACTGGGCGCCGGTGACCTCGGCCCTGTCGGAGGCGGGCGGGCTGGTTCTGGTTCAGGCGCCGTCGGACCTGCCGGGCGTGATCGAACCGCTGCTGAGCGATCTGAACGCGGCCAAGGCCATGGGCGAGCGCGGACGACGCGCGGCAGTCGAGGCCGGCGGCGGGCTGGAGCGGTTGTGGGCGCTGCTGTCGCGGATAATGCCGCAGAGGCAGGCCCGGCGATGAAGCTGAATACGCCGCGCTGGTGGTATGTGCGCGACAGCAAGCACGCCCGGATGACGCGCACCGTGCTGAAGCCGCTGGGCTGGATTTGGGCCGGGGTGACGGCGCGTCGGATCGCGCAGACGGTTCCGGTCGACCCCGGCTGCGCGGTCATCTCGGTCGGCAATCTGACGGTGGGCGGATCGGGCAAGACGCCTGTGGCGCGCGAGACCCTGCGGCTGCTGCGGGCGGCGGGGGTGGAGGCGCAAGGCCTGTCGCGCGGATACGGCGGGCGGCTGGAAGGTCCGGTTCGGGTCGATCCTCAAATCCATACGGCCGAGGATGTCGGCGACGAGCCGCTGATGCTGGCCCAGGGTTCGCCGGTCTGGATCGCGAGGGATCGTGTGGCGGGCGCCCAGGCGGCGGTCGCAGGCGGGGCGCAGGCCCTGGTGCTGGACGACGGCCACCAGAACCCGGCGCTGAGGAAGACCGTCAGCCTGATCGTCGTGGACGGCGAGACGCGCGGCGACGAATGGCCGTTCGGGGACGGATCGGTCTTTCCCTCCGGCCCGATGCGCGAGCCGTTGAAGGCGGGGCTGGCGCGCGCCGACGCCGTGGTGGTCATGCTGCCGACCGATGTCGAGGACGCCGATCCCGAACTGCTGGCGGTGTTCGGCGCCCTGCCTGTCTTCGTCGCGCGCCTGACGCCCGAAGGGCCGCCGCCGTCCGGGCCTCAGGTCGGGTTCGCCGGCATCGCCAAGCCGTGGAAGGTCGAGCGGTCGCTGAAAGCGGCCGGCTGCGACCTGGCGGACTTCGTCCCCTTCCCCGACCATGCGGCCTATAGCGCCGAGAACATGAAGTTCCTGACCGACCGCGCGGCCGTCTATGACGCGGGCCTGGTCACGACGGAAAAAGACTGGGTCCGGCTGACGCCCGGCCAGCGCGCGCATGTCACGGCCTGGCCGGTCGTCGCCCGGTTCGAGGATGAGGCGGCTTTCGCCGCCTTCCTGACGAAGCGGATTCAGTCGGCGCGATAGACCACGCCGGACTTCATCACGAACCTCATCCGCTCCAGCTCGGTCACGTCCGTCAGCGGATCGCCCAAGACGGCCACGATATCGGCGGGCATGCCCGGCGCGATCTTTCCGGCCTCGTTCGAAATCCGCAGGTGTTCGGCGGCGCCGACGGTGGCGGCCTGGATGGCCTCCAGCGGCGTCAGGCCGGCGCGGACCAGAAGCGCGAACTCCTGGGCGTTGTCGCCGTGGGCCGAGACACCGCTGTCGGTGCCGAAGGCGATCTTGACCCCGCCCTCATGTGCGCGGCGCGCCATGTCCAGCATCTTGGGACCGGCCTCCAGCGCCTTGGCGGTCTGGGCGGGGGTGAAGAAGTTGTTCGGGCCAGACGCGACGCGGGCCACGAAATCGCCGGCCAGCAGGGTCGGGATCAGCCAGGCCCCGTTCGACTTGAACAGACGGATCGACTGGTCGTCCAGATAAGTGCCGTGTTCGATGGAATCGCCGCCCGCCCGCAAGAAGGCGTTGATGCCATCGACGCCGTGGGCGTGGGCGGTGACCTGACGGCCCATCCGGTGGGCGCTTTCGACGATGGCGCTCAGCTCGGGATCGCTGAACTGCTGGTTCAGGCCGGCGGCGGTGTTGGACAGGACGCCGCCCGTCGCGGTGATCTTGATAATGTCGGCCCCGGCGCGAACCTGGGTGCGGACGGCGCGCATGCAGTCCTCAGGCCCTGAACAGATGCTCTCGGACGACAGCAGGTGCATGACGTCCTCGCGATAGCCGTTGATGTCCCCGTGCCCGCCGTGGATCGACACCGACGATCCCGCCGCGATAATGCGCGGTCCCGGCACGTCGCCGGTCTTCACCGCATTCCTCAGCGCGAAGATGGCTTCGTTCGAGGCGCCCAGATCGGCGACCGTCGTGAAGCCGGCCATCAGGGTGCGGCGCGCGTAGCGTGCGCCGACCATGGCCTTGTCCGCATCGGACAGGGTGACCTGTTCCAGCCGCCCATTCGGGTTCTGCTGGCTGGTCAGGTGGACGTGGCTGTCGATCAGTCCGGGCAGGACGAAGGCCTGTCGCAGGTCAACGATCTGGCCTTGAGAGGCGTCGCCGACGAAGCCGTCGCGCACTTCGACGACCTGGTTCCCTCTGATCACGAGAGTTTTATCGCGCTGCACAACGCCGTTCGACGGGTCGGCCAGCAACCTTCCGGCCTCGACGAACGTTGTCGTGAGTTCGGACGAAACCCCAGCACCCGTGGGGCTTTGCTGAGCCTCAGCGCTCATGGCCGACGCCATCAGCGCCGCCAGTGCGATTCCGAAACGCTTCATCGTTTTCTCCCCGCGACACGTTGGCCGCAAAAATGCCCCACAAGGCTCAGGTTGCCTCGCCGGTAACCAACTGAAACAAACACGCCTCAAGACCAACCGCAACGAGGGCGTCGCATGCGGCTATCGAGACGAGGGCTAATTCTGGGTGGATCGGCCATGCTGGCGGGATGCGCCAGCGCAAGCGCCACGGCGCCGCTGACCACGGCTCAGACCGGAGCCCCGATCGCGATGCCTCAGGTCGGATTGCCGACCATCGAGACCACCGCCCTGACGCCCCCGCCGCTGGATCCGCGCGGTCATGTGCGCAAGGAACTGATGGAGCACGCCATGACGGCGCTGGACACCCATCACCGCCACCTGCCGCTGCGCGACCGGATGTATCTGGTCGATTTCAAGAAATTCTCGGGCGAAGAGCGCCTGTACGAAGTCGATCTGGTCGCCGGCGAGGTCAAGGTTCTGCGCACCTGTCACGGTCGCGGCTCGGACCCCAGCCATACTGGGTTCGCCCAGAGGTTCTCGAACACGCCGGATTCGAACATGTCCTCGGTCGGGGCCTACGCCACCGCCGGCGCCAACTGGGGCGCGCAGCAGGGGCCGAACGTCCTGCTGGACGGACTGGAATACTCCAACGACAAGGCGCGCGAGCGGGCCATCATTATCCACGGCGCCGACTATGCCGACCCGGACTTCCTGGCGCGCGAAGGCAAGCTGGGCCGCAGCTACGGCTGTTTCTCGGTCGCCCACACCGACCTGCCAGGCTTGCGCGAACGCATGGGCGAAGGCCGGTTGCTGTTCGCAGCGGCTTAAGGCTTAGCGCTCGGGCCGTCGAGCGGAGTGGCGAATGGTGACGACCTCCACCCGATCAGGCAAGATCGCGTATCGGATCAGATAGGGCTTCACGAGAGTCAGTTCGCGCGTTCCGTGGATTGCCGGTCGTCCTCTGTCGGCAAAATGCGCGAGACTCTCGGCAGCCGCCTTCAATCTAATGAAGAAGCGGGCCGCTGCGGCTGGGTTGAAGTCGGCGATGTAGAGGCTGATATCCTCAAGGTCGCTCAGCGCCTGATCCGTCCAGACGACTAGCCGCATTTGGGCCGGGGCAAAGGATTGGCTGTCGACCAGGATTCGACCCATCGCATGACGGTTTCATTATCGACGACCCGTCCTGCCGCTGCGTCCGCCAGACCCCGCAAGGTCGCCGCCTCGTCCGCCGCGTCGTCAGGCGTCGAAAACAGATCTTCGTCATCGTAATCGATTGCAGGATCAGCCATGGGCGAGACCCTATCACACCCCGCCGATACGGTCAGCCCCGCTCCAGCGCCCGCCAGCCGATGTCGGAGCGGTTGAAGCCGCCGGGCCAGTCGATCTTCTTGATGGCAGCATAGGCGCGCTCGCGGGCCTGGGCGATGTCATCACCCTCGGCGCAGACGTTCAGGACGCGACCGCCAGAGGCGGCCAGCAACCCGTCGTCGCGGCGCTTGGTCCCTGCATGGAAGACCTGGACGTGGGGGCCGAAGTCCTGATCAGCGCCGCGGATGATCGAACCTTCCAGCGGGCTGTCGGGATAGCCCTTGGCGGCCATGACCACGCAGATCACCGTCTGAGACTTGAAGGCCGGCGACGCCAGGCCCGAGACGTCGCCGCGCGCGCAGCCCAGCAGATAGGGGACGATATCGCCCGCCATCCGCATCATAAGCACCTGACATTCCGGGTCGCCGAAGCGGGCGTTGAACTCGACCACCTTAGGCCCGTCCTCGGTCGCCATCAGACCGGCATAGAGGACGCCGCGATACGGCGCGCCCTCCTCGGCCATCTTCTTGATGGTCGGCTGGACGATCAGGTCGTCGGCCTGCTGCACCAGGTCGGGCGTGAAGACGGGGGCGGGCGAATAGGCGCCCATGCCGCCGGTGTTCGGCCCCAGGTCGCCGTCGAAGGCGCGCTTGTGGTCCTGGGCGCCGCCGAACAACAGGGCGCGCTGGCCGTCGCACAGGGCGAACAGCGAGCCCTCCTCGCCGTCCATGAATTCCTCGATCACGACGCGGGCGCCGGCCGCGCCGAACCGGCCGCCCAGCATCCGCTCGATCTCGGCCTCGGCGTCGGGGCGGTCGGGGCTGATGGCGACGCCCTTGCCGGCGGCCAGACCGTCCGCCTTGATGACATAGGGCGGCTTGAACACGTCCAGCGCGGCCTTGGCGTCCTTGACCGTATCATAGACGCCGTAGCCGGCGGTCGGGATTTCGTGGCGTTCGAGGAAGGCCTTGGAAAAGGCCTTCGAGGTTTCCAACTGCGCCGCCTTGGCGGTGGGGCCGAAGCAGGGGATGCCGGCCGAGGCCAGACGGTCGGCCAGACCGGCGGCCAGAGCCACCTCGGGCCCGACGACGACCAGGTCGGCCTTGATCTCGCGCGCCAGGGCGGACAGGCCATCGGCGTCGTCGGCCTTGACGGCGCGAAGCTCGCACAGTTTCTCGATGCCGGGGTTGCCGGGGGCGGCGACCAGGCGCGTGACGAGCGGCGACTGGGCGATCTTCCAGGCCAGGGCGTGTTCGCGGCCGCCCGATCCGACGAGAAGAATGTTCATGAGACCGGGCAATGACCGGCCGTCGCCGGCCGGTCAAGCGCCCGTCGGGCTTAACGCCGAATTCAGCGTGCAGGCGGCGTCCAGGCCGGCAGGGCCTGAAGCTGGCCCGGCGTCAGATCGGTGACCAGATCCCTGTCGCCGTTGCGGTCGATCGGGGCCACGTCGGCGATCGGCACCAGCACCTTCATATCGCCCGGCCCCTCAAGCTCGACCACCAGATGGGTCAGGGCGCCAGAGGCGTCCAGCACCAGGGTTTCGACATCGCCCAGATCGACGTTGGCGCGCGAATACAGGTCCGCATCCTCCAACTGGTCGCGGGTCATGTTGAAGGCCAAGGCGGCGTTCGTCGCCGCCGTGTCGGCCTGTTGGTCCGGCAGGGCGACGGGCGCGGCGCCCGGCGCGGGCGCCTGGACGACATCGTCGTCGCGATCCGAACAGGCGGCGACGGCGCCGGTCAGGCAGAGGACGGCGGCGAGCGGAATGAGACGGTTCATGCGTTTCCTGACGGTCTAGAGCAGGGCCGAGACGACATAGACGCCCAGCCCCAAAAGAATGATGCAGCCGATGATCAGCCACGGGCTCATGGCGCCGCCGCCTCCGGCGCGACGTTCGAGGTCACGCTCATGCGGGTCCTGGTCGGACGGATCGGTTCCTTGCGGGTCGGCGGCCATGAAAGTCGAACGGCGCGGCGCGCGCGGCGTTCCCGCGCGGATCGACGCAGGCTAAGATGGTTGGATGAGCGACGACTCCTATGTGTTCGAGGGACCGGCCGAGGCCCCTGCCCCGCGCGACAACAATCCGCCCCTGTCGATCTCGGAGCTGTCCTTTGCGCTGAAGCGCACGCTGGAGGACCGGTTCGGCCATGTGCGGCTGAGGGGCGAGATCTCCAAGGTCAACCGCCACGCCTCGGGCCACATCTATCTGACGCTGAAGGACGACAAGTCGGCCATCGACGGCGTGGTGTGGAAGGGATCGGCGCGCGGCCTGGGCGTCCAACCCGAGGCCGGGCTGGAGGTCATCGTCACCGGAAAGATCACCTCCTATCCGGCCCGGTCGTCCTATCAGATCGTGATCGAGAGCATGGAGGCGGCCGGGGCCGGCGCCCTGCTGGCCCAGTTGGAGCGGCTGAAGCTTCGCCTGCGTGAGGACGGCCTGTTCGAGCCGGGCCGCAAGAAGGCCCTGCCCGCCTTCCCCGCGACCATCGGCGTGATCACCAGCCCGACCGGCGCGGTGATCCGCGACGTGCTGCACCGGATCGCCGAACGCTGGCCCTGCAGGGTCATCGTCTGGCCCGTGGTGGTTCAGGGCGAGGCCGCCAGCGGCCAGGTGTCGAACGCCATTCGCGGGTTCGACGCCATGACGTCGGACGGGCCGATCCCGCGCCCGGACCTGCTGATCGTCGCGCGGGGCGGCGGGTCGGTCGAGGATCTGTGGTGCTTCAACGACGAAAGCCTGGCGCGCACGGTGGCGGCGGCGCGCATCCCCATCATCTCGGCCGTGGGGCACGAGACGGACACGACCCTGATCGACTTCGTGTCGGATCGCCGGGCGCCGACGCCCACGGGTGCTGCCGAAATGGCGACGCCGGTTCTGGCGGACCTAAGATACGCCGTCGCCGACATGGATCGGCGCATGGTCCAGGCGGGCGGGCGGCTGATCGAGGATCGGCGCACGCGGCTGCGGGCCGTGGCGCGCGGCCTGCCGGCCCGGCCGGAAGATCTGCTAGCCCTGGCGCAACAACGGCTGGACCATGTTTCGAGCCGGCTGGGCTCGGGGCTGCAACGCAACGTCGCCCTGCACGAGCGGCATCTGGCGGTGACAGGCGGCAAGCTGAGCCCGGCCCTGCTGCGGACCCGGATCGAGCGCGGCCAGGACCGGCTTCGCGGCGCGGGCGACCGGCTGGGCGCGGCGCTCCAGGCGGGCGTGGCGCGCGGCGAACGGCGGCTGTTGCAGGTCTCGGCCCGCCTGTCGCCCGAGCCGCTGCACCGACGGCTGGATCAGCGCGAGGCCCGGCTTGCGGCCGTCGGCGCACGGCTGGACGGCGTCATGCCACGTCGGCTGGAGCGAGACGCCGACCGTCTGGCGGCCCTGTCGCGAGCGCTGACGACGCTGGATCCCGGACGACCCAAGCCCGGATTCGCCCGTGTCGAAGATTCGGACGGCGGCTGGATCACTTCGGCCAAGGCGCTGGAGGCCGGTCAGGCGGTTCGGCTGGTGTTCGGCGACGGGGCGCAGCCTGCTGTCATCGACGGCGGCGAACCCCGCCCGGCGGTGCCGCGTCCGATCGCCAAGCCCAAGCCGCCTGCGGCCGGTCAGGGCAGTCTGTTCTAGGGCGACCTGTTCCGGGGCGCCGTTTTCCGCTTCGCCCCGGCGCCGCTTCCTGCTAACCGCGCCGCATGAAGATCACGCGCCTCGCCGTCACCGCCTATGTGTTCGCCCTTCTGATCATCGTCCTGGATCAGTTGACCAAGGCCTGGATCATCAGCGGCGTGATGCTGCAGGAGGTCGGGCGCGTCCCCGTCCTGCCGCCGATCCTGAACTTCAGCTGGGTCGAGAACACCGGCGTCAGCTTCGGCCTGTTCGGCGGTGGCGAAGCGCGCTGGGGCCTGGCGATCTTCTCCATCCTCGTCTCGGCGGGCCTGGCCTGGTGGGCGACCCAGTCGAACCGTCGCCTGCTGATCACCGCCATCGGTTTCGTCATGGGCGGGGCGCTGGGCAATGTGATCGACCGCATCCGCTTCGGCTATGTGGTCGACTTCATCGACTTCTCGGGCACGGGCGTCTTCCCCTGGGTGTTCAACGTCGCCGACAGCGCCATCACCATCGGCGTAGTCCTGCTGATTCTGGACAGCCTGATCTCCGACAAGCCCGCGAAAGCCTGAAGCGGCTTTCCATTTTTCGAGCCTGATTCACGGCCTCGGCGGGATCGCCGCCTCGGCCGATCAGGCTCCGAGGTTGGCGTAGCCCCCGAAAAGTCGTAATCACCCCGTCTTCACTATGCCAACAACGCCCTTGCGGCGTTTCGTGCATCAGCCGACCAGAGCCTGAAACCATGCGTATCCGCAGTGTCGCCGTCCTGACCCTCGTCGCCTCCTCCGCACTGGCCGTCTCGGCCTGTGGCAGCCTGAAGCAGGGCATCGGCCTGACCAAGGTCGTGCCGGACGAGTTCGTCACCGTCTCCACCGCCCCGCTCAGCATTCCGCCCGAGTACGGCCTGCGTCCGCCCGCACCGGGCCAGCCGCGCCCGCAGGAACTGGCCCCCGAAAGCGCTGCGCGCCAGATCCTTCTGGGTCAGCGCCAGGCCGTCACCCGCACGCCGGGCGAGCAGGTCCTTGTGGCCCAGGCCGGCGGCGAACAGGCCGATCCCCTGGCCCGCTACGTCGTCGATGACGAGTTCGGCGACCTGGCGCACAAGGACGAAAGCTTCGCCAACCGCCTGATGTTCTGGCGCAAGGACGACGCCTCGACCCAGGCCCCCACCACGCGTCAGACCGCCGAAGGCCAGAAGACCATCGACGCCACGACCGAGGCCGCACGCCTCCAGGCTCTGACCGGCGGCCAGCAGGCCATCACGATCCAGCCGCGCCGCAGCGGCGGTTTCAAGCTGCCCGGCCTGTAGGACCGGAAGCCGACGGACGCTTGCCACGGCGGCGTCCGTCCTTATTGTAAACGGACTTGATCAGGAGCCGTTTGCATGACCGAACCCAACGACATCGCCGCCCTGTCCGGGGTCGAGCAGCTTCGCCTGGGCCTGAACGGCGGTTTTATCGCGCCCATCGCCCGCACCGTCGGTTTCGAATTGACCGAGGTCGAGGAAGGCCGCGTGGTGTTCGAGGCCATCCCCACCGCCGCCGTCTACAATCCGCTGGGCACGGTTCACGGCGGCTGGATCGCGACGGTTCTCGATTCCGCCTGCGGCTGCGTGGTCCATTCGACGCTGCGACCAGGCCAGACCTATACGACGCTTGAGCTGAAGACCGTCTTTCACAAGGCGCTGAGCGCAGGGACGCCGGTGCGGGCCGAAGGGCGGATCGTCCAGGCCGGTCGCCGCGCCGCCTTCGCCGAGGCCGATCTGCGCGGGCTGGACGGCCGGCTGTATGCGACCGCGACCTCGACCTGTCTGGTCATGGACCGCTAAGCGCAGCGAAGGTTTGCCGCGCCTCGCTTTAGCCGCTATCAGCGGCGAGCGTTGATGATCGGCCGCCGATCATCGTGCGCCCTCTCTCGCTGTCGGAAAAATAAGCTGATGCGTCGCGTGTTCACCGCCCTGGCCGCCCTCTCGATTGCGGCCTCCGTCCTGCCCGTCGCCGCCGAGGCCCAGATGTCTCAACGCCAGCGCGGCGGACAGCAGCGGCCGGCGTCGGGCGAGCAAGCCGCCCCCAGCCGTGCGCCGCGCATCGCGCCCTTGCGCCGCCGCGCCAACGCCGGCCCATGCCCCTATGTGAAGATCCTCTACGAGGCGGCTCGCTACGTCGAACTGGAGGGGGGGCGCGCCGCCATTTCCAACGTCGGCTATACCGGCGAGATCGAAGGCATTTCGTCGGACTGCGTATACCGCGAGGCCGATCCGATTCGCGTCGATATGAATGTGCTGTTCAACCTGGGGCGTGGGCCTCAGGCGACCGGCGACCAGCGCACCTATCGCTACTGGATCGCGGTGACCGAGCGGAACAACGCCATCCTGTCCAAGGAATATTTCGACCTGCCGGTGAACTTCGCGGGCCAACAGACGGCCTCGGTCAACGAAGAACGCACCATCGTCATCCCCCGCGCAGGCGTGGACACCAGCGGCGGCAACTTCGAGATCCTGGTCGGTTTCGACGTGACGCCGGAAATGGCCGAGTTCAACCGCTCCGGCAGCCGCTTCCGCGTCAACGCCGGCGCGACGCCGGCCGCCCCCGCCCCTGCCGCCGCACCGAGCGAATAAATGGCTGATCTGAAGACCGTCCTTAGCGAAGCGGTCGCCGCCGCCTTCGCCGCCGAAGGCGTGGATGCGGCCCTGGCGCGCGTCACCCCGTCGGACCGCCCCGACCTGGCCGACTTTCAATCCAACGGCGCCCTGGCCGCCGCCAAGGCGCTGAAGGCCAATCCGCGCGAACTGGCGACCCGGATCGCCGACCGCCTGACGGCCGATCCGCGCTTCACCTCGGTCGAAGTGGCGGGGCCGGGCTTCATCAATCTGAAGCTCTCTGACGCGCTTCTGTCCGAACGCGCCGCCGAGGTCGCGGCCGACGCCGAGCACGCCGGCGCCGCCGTCGTCGCCGATCCGCGCAAGGTCGTCATCGACTTCGGCGGTCCGAACGTGGCCAAGCCGATGCACGTCGGCCACCTGCGCAGCGCCATCATCGGCGAGAGCCTGAAGCGGCTGTTCCGTTTCCGCGGCGATCACGTCACCGGCGACGCCCACTTCGGCGACTGGGGTTTCCAGATGGGGCTTCTGATCGTCGCCTGCGGCGACGAAGACCTGGCCGACGCCTTCATGGTCGAGGGCGACGGTCCCTTCCCGGCCGAAACGCCCGTCACCCTGGCCGACCTCGACCGGCTGTATCCGCTGGCCGCAGGCAAGGCCAAGGAGGACCCCGCCTTCCGCGACCGCGCCCGCAAGGCGACGGCGGAACTGCAGAACGGCCGCCCCGGCTATCGCGCGCTGTGGCAACATTTCGTAGCCGTCAGCCGCGAGGCGCTGAAACGCGAATACGGCGACCTGTCGGTCGATTTCGACCTTTGGAACGGCGAGAGCGACGCCGACCCTCAGATGCCCGAAATGCTGGCGCATTTGAAGGACACCGGCCTGCTGGTCGAGGACGACGGCGCCCAGGTGGTTCACGTGGCCAAGCCCGGCGAGACGCGCAAGAAGAAGCTGGCCGACGGCTCGGTGATCGAGGCCCCGTCTCCTCCGCCCCTGCTGGTCATCAGCTCGGAAGGCTCGGCCATGTACGGCACGACCGACCTGGCCACGATCCTGGATCGCAAGAAGGCTCTGTCGCCCGACCTGGCCCTCTATGTCGTCGACGAACGCCAGGCCGAGCATTTCGAACAGGTGTTTCGCGCCGCCTACTTGGCCGGTTATGCCGTTGAGGACGCGCTGGAGCATCTCGGCTTCGGCACCATGAACGGCCAGGACGGCAAGCCCTTCAAGACCCGCGCGGGAGGCGTGCTGAAGCTGCGCGACCTGATCGACCAGGCGACGGACAAGGCGCGCGAACGGTTGCACGAAGCCAAGCTGGGCGACGACCTGTCGCCGCAGGAGTTCGAGGCCATCGCGCACAAGGTGGCCATCGCCGCCCTGAAGTTCGCCGACCTGTCGAACGCGCGGACCACCAGCTACGTCTTCGACCTCGACCGCTTCATGAGCTTCGAGGGCAAGACGGGCCCCTATCTGCTGTACCAGTCGGTGCGGATCAAATCCCTGCTGCGCAAGGGTGCCGAACAGGGGCTGACGCCCGGCGCCATCGTCATCGCCGAACCGGCCGAGCGCGACCTGGCCCTGACGCTGGACGCCTTCAACACCGCCGTGTCCGACGCCTACGACAAGCGGATGCCGCACCTGGTGGCCGAGCACGCCTATCGCGTGGCGCAGTCCTTTTCGAAATTCTACGCCGCCTGCCCGGTGCTGATCGCGCCGGATGAGGCGACCAAGCGTTCGCGCCTGGCCCTGTCGGCGACGGCGCTGCGCCAGCTGGAAATCGCGCTGAACCTGCTGGGAATCGACACGCCGGAGCGGATGTAGCGGGCGATCGCTCCGCATGCTATATTTGCTAGCAGATGGAGATCGCCATGCCTGCCAACCTTCATGTCCGCAACGTGCCTGATGAAATCGCACGGCGGATCAAGGTGCGCGCCGTCCAGAACGGCCGTTCCGCCGAGGCCGAGCATCGTGCGGCGCTGGAGCAGGTGTTCGGCGGGTTGGGCAAGGACGAATGGCTGAGACGCGCCGACGCCCTGCGCGCCTCGATCCTCGCCCGCAGAGGCGGTGAACTGCTGCCGTCCTCCGTTGATTTGATCCGCGAAGATCGAGACAAACGGTGATTGTGATCGACGCCAGCGTCGTCATCACCGCTCTTTTGCCAGAGGCCGAAAGCCCGGTCGCCAGGACGCTCATAGCGACAGAGGTCTGCGTCGCACCCGATCTTATCATCAGCGAATGCATCAACGCGCTTTGGAAGAACGTCAAACTAAGCCGCATCCTGGTCGCAGAGGCTGAGATCGCTCTCGAAACCCTGCCAAACCTCGGCATCAGCCTGATGGCGGGGCGAGAGCTAGCCGATCGCGCTTTTGAACTGGCCGTCGCCCTGGATCATCCCGCCTACGATTGCTTCTATCTCGCTCTGGCGGAAAGTCAGAGCGCTCCACTTTTCACCCAAGACGGACGTTTCCTGCGCAAGACACAAGGCTCAGGGGTTTCAAAAGCGGACGTACGCCTGCTCGACTCGGTAAGCCAATGACTGACCTCAACGCCTATATCGCCGGCCTGCCCAAGGCTGAACTGCACTTGCACATCGAGGGCAGCTTGGAGCCCGAGCTGATGTTCGAACTGGCGCAGCGGAACGGCGTCGCCATTCCTTACGACAGCGTCGAGGCCGTTCGGGCGGCCTATGATTTCTCGAACCTGCAGGACTTTCTGGACATCTATTATGCAGGCGCCGCAGTCCTGCTGACGCGCCGGGATTTCGAGGATCTGGCCTTCGCCTATTTCCAGCGCGCGGCCGCCGACAATGTGCGCCACGCCGAAATCTTCTTCGATCCCCAGACCCATACTGACCGGGGCGTGCCCTTCGGCGTGGTGGTCGAGGGGCTGATCGCGGGCATGGACCGGGCCAAGGCCGAACTGGGCGTCAGCAGCGGCCTGATCCTCAGCTTCCTGCGTCACCTGACCGAAGACGAGGCCTTCGCGACCCTGGAGGCGGCCAAGCCCTATCTGCATCATTTCATCGGGGTGGGGCTGGATTCGTCGGAGGTCGGTCACCCGCCGTCCAAGTTCCAGCGCGTCTTCGCCGCAGCCCGCGACCTGGGCCTGAAACTGTGCGCCCACGCCGGTGAGGAGGGTCCGCCCGCCTATGTGCACGAGGCGCTGGACCTGTTGAACATCGACCGGATGGACCACGGCAATCGCTCGATGGAGGACGAGGCGTTGATCGAACGGCTGGCGCGCGAGCAGATGACCCTGACCGTCTGCCCGCTATCGAACTTGAAACTGTGCGTCGTTGACGACCTGAAGGATCACCCCGTGCCCGAAATGCTGCGCCGGGGCCTGCACGTCACCCTGAACTCGGACGACCCGTCCTATTTCGGCGGCTATGTGAACGACAACTACAGCCGGTTGGCTGAGGCCGTCGGCCTGACGCGCGAGCAGGTGACGCAACTGGCGAAGAACAGTTTCGAGGGGGCGTTCCTGAGCGAGGCGGACAAGGCGGCGTTCGTGGCTGAGGTCGAGACCTACGCGCAACGCCAATGACAGTCATTCAAGTCACGCTGTCCATTGGTCTATGGTTGAGCATGGCGACCGGTCTCCTGGCTGCGCTTGGGGCGCATCTAGCCGCCGACCACAGCAAGCGAAACGGGATCGTCCCAAAGCGTACGTCGGACTTTTTCGATTTTTCGAAAGACGTCTTCTACTTCGGCATTGGGCCATCTTTTCATGCCATTTTTTCGGACGTCCATCGTCGCTATGAAAGCCGCTTCATAACGCGCTGCATCTACGCGGCTAGGACCGGATTCGTGCTGGCTCCAGCCTTTGTTGTCGCGCTTGTAATCAGCGCCTTTCTGAGCTGAGGCCCATTTCCAACGCCTGCATGTTCCTGATATGTTCCTTGGATGGAGCTGGCGAGAACACAGGCGGAAGACGCCGCTGGCCTTCGCTGGCTGTTCGTAGATCTGAACGCCTTCTTCGCCAGCGTTGAACAGCAGATGAACCCGGAGTGGCGTGGAAAGCCCGTCATCGTCCGGCCGGCCGAGAGCGAATACACCGGCGCCATCGCCGCCAGCTATGAGAGCAAGGCCTGGGGCGTCCATACCGGAATGCGGGTGTCGGAGGCGCGCAAACTGTGCCCCGGCCTGATCGTCGCCGAGGCGCGGCCCGATCTGTATGTCGCCGTCCACAAGAAAATCATGGCCGAGATCGACCGCCATATTCCGGTGTGGAAAATCGGCTCCATCGATGAATGTTCGTGCGAATTGATCGGCCCGGAGCGTCTGGAGGCGAACGCCGTCGCCTTGGCCCGAAGGATACAGGCGGGCATTCTGGAGAATGTCGGCGACTGTCTGCGGTCGTCCATTGGACTGGCGCCGTCGCGGTTTTTGGCCAAGACCGCCTGTGGCATGAAGAAGCCCGCCGGGCTGACGATTCTCAGGGCGAACGAACTGCCCGGCGCGTTGCTGGACCTGCCGCTGTCGAAATATCCGGGCATAGGATCGCGTATGCGACTGCGGCTGGAGGCGGCGGGCGTCACGGACACCGCCGGCCTGTGGGCCATGAGCGCGAAACAGGCCCGCGCAGTCTGGAACAGCATCGAGGGCGAACGCATCTGGCGCGGCCTGCACGGCCTGGACAGCGAACCGACGCCGGAGAAGCCGCCCGCCTCCATCAGCCACAGCCACGTCCTGGCCCAGGCCATGCGGACCCCGGACAAGGCGCGCGCCGTGGCGCGGCGGCTGGTGGTCAAATGCGGGGCGCGACTGCGGCGGATGGGTCTGACCGGGGCGAGCCTGACCCTGCATCTGGACATGGGGCCGAAGACCACGCCGAGAAGCGGCCGGCGTGGCTGGGAGACGGCGGCGATGAGTTGCGCCGTCGCGCCGACGCAGGACACCTTCGCCCTGCTGACCGCGCTGGACAGCCTGTGGCGCAAGGTCGAGCCTGAACTGGAGGCCGGGCGGCTGAGCTATGTCGGGGTCGGGGTTCATGGGCTGAAATCCCGCGACGCCTTCGAGACGGACCTGTTCGATACCGGCCCGGACCAAGGCGGCGAGGCCCCGTCCCTGCGCCTGTCCCAGGCGCTGGACGCGCTGAACCGCCGCTACGGCAAGGACACCGTCAGCATCGGCCCCAAGGCGGGTCTGCCCGAATATATCGGCGCCAAGATCGCCTTCACCCGCATCCCGGAGGCGGAGGATTTCTGGGAGTAGATTGTCCCCTTTCGTCATCCTCCGGCAAGCCGCTTGCGGCGCAGACCGGGGGACCCAGCGGCGCGCGTTAGCGCGAACCTGTCGAGCGTTCGCTGTTCGACGGTGGTGCGGCGGACGCATCGCCTTCGGCGCCGCTGGGTCCCCCGGTCGCTTCGCGCCGGAGGATGACGAAAAAAGAGATCAGCCGAAGAGTGATGCCGCCTCGATCTCCACCACCCCCAGCGCTTGGAAACTGTCCCGCGCCGTCGCTTCGGTCGGCGGGGCGATAGCGCGGCTGGCGTCCGAAATCACAACGGTCTCAAAGCCCAGCCGAACCGCGTCCTCGGCGGTGAAGCGGACGCAGTAGTCGAAGGCCAGGCCCGCGAGGAAGACGCGGGTCACGCCCAGGTCACGCAACAGGCCGGCGAGGCCCGTCGCGGTGCGATGGTCGTTCTCGAAGAAGCCGGAATAGGAATCGACCGCCGGATTATAGCCCTTGCGGATCACGGCCAGGGCCTTCTCGACCGTCGGGGCGACATCGGGATGGAAGACGGCGCCGGGCGATCCCTGAATGCAATGATCCGGCCACAGCATCTGGCGACCGTAACCGACTTCGATCTCGGTGAAGGGCGTCGCGCCGGGGTGGTTGGAGGCGAACGAAATCTGGTCCGGCGTATGCCAGTCCTGGGTCACGACCACCCGATCGAACCGCTCGGCCAGCCGGTTGATCAGCGGCATGATCGCCGCCCCGCCCTCGACCGCCAGACTGCCGCCCTCGCAGAAGTCGTTCTGCGGGTCGATGACCAGAAGCGCGTCTGTCGCGGCGATCTTCATCAGACGCCCGCGTAGGCGTCGATCTCGTTGGCCGAGCCCAGCGCGACCGGGATACGTTGGTGCAGATGCTCGGGCTGCACGTCCAGGATCGCCTGCTGTCCGTCCGTCGTCGCCTTGCCGCCGGCCTGTTCGACCAGGAAGGCCATCGGATTGCCTTCGTACATCAGGCGCAGCTTGCCGGGCTTGTTCGGCTCCCGCCTGTCCCACGGATAGAGGAAGACCCCGCCGCGCATCAGGATGCGGTGAACGTCTGCGACCATGGCCGCGACCCAGCGCATGTTGAAGTTCTTGCCGCGCGGACCGTCCTCGCCCTTCAGCAGGTCGCCGACATAGGTCTGCACCGGCTCGGACCAGTGGCGCAGGTTCGACATGTTGATCGCGAACTCCCTAGTGTCCGGCGAGATGGAGATGTCGTCGTGGGTCAGCAGCCAGTCGCCGTCGTTCGACAGGGTGAACCCCTTCACGCCCGCTCCGGTCGTCAGCACCAGCATGGTCTGCGGTCCATAGACGGCATAGACGGCGGCCACCTGATTGCGGCCCGGCTGCAGGAAGTCGGCCTCGGTCGGCGTCGCGGTCGCGGACTTCAGCACCGAGACGATGGTGCCGACGGGGGCGTTGATGTCGATGTTGGACGAACCATCCAGCGGGTCGAACAGGACCAGATATTCGCCGGCCGGATTGGTCGCGGGCTGGACCTCGTCCATCTCCTCGGACGCGACGCCGGCGACGGCGGGGCTGGCCAGCAGCGCGTCGGTCAGCATGTCGTTGGTCATGACGTCGAGCTTCTTCTGCTCCTCGTCCTGGACGTTGATCCGGCCAGAAGCGCCCAGCGCCCCGGCAAGGGCACCGCCTGCAACGACATCGCTGATCTCGGCGCAGGTCGCGGCGACGACGGTCAGGACCGTCTTCAGACCCTCGGGCGCATCCAGGGCGGCGATATGGGCGTCGAGGCTTGTGCGGGTCATGCGGTCGATCCGGTTCTGAAGGTCGCCCGTTCTTGGCGGGCGAGACGCCACACCGCAAGAAAAACCCTCTCCCGTTGGGAGAGGGCTTGAGCGCCCGAGAGCGTAGCGATTGGTTAGCGCGAAAGGGTGAGGGGTTACGCTGTGCGACGCGATCAGCACCGTAACCCCTCATCCGGCCCTTCGGGCCACCTTCTCCCTCAGGGAGAAGGGCCTCAAACTCAGATTGGCAGGATCGCCGTACCGAACGCCCGCTTCAGTTCGTGCGCCGCGAACGTCTGCGCCGCCATGGCGTCCGGCACGACCGTCGCCATGCCGAAGAACTCGTGCGTCGAGCCGTGGAAGGTCTTGTGACGCACGTCCACACCCGCCTGTTCCAGCTTCTCGGCAAGCAGTTCGCCTTCGGTGCGCAGGGGGTCGATCTCGGCGCAGATGACGGTCGAGGACGGCAGGCCGGCCAGGTTCGCCTTTTCGACGATGTTGATGCGCGGATCCTGGGCGTCGGCCTCGTTGGCGAAGATGTGCTTCACGAACCACTTCATCATCGGCTTGTTCAGCGGCTTGGCGTCGGCGTTCTCGACGTACGACTCATTGTCCATGTCCACGCCGGCGACCGGATAGACCAGCACCTGATGCACCGGCAGGGTCACGCCCGCATCGCGCGCCATCATCGACACGCCGATGGCCAGGTTGCCGCCGGCGCTCTCGCCCATGACCGCCACCTTCTGCGGGTCGCCGTGGAAGCTCTGGGCGTTGTCCAGCACCCAGCGATAGGCGGCGAGGGCGTCGTCGTGGGCGGCGGGGAAATGATGTTCCGGGGCCTGGCGATAATGGACCGACACCACGATCACATCCGCCATCTTGGACACGCCGCGCGGGCCACCGTCGTAGACGTCCAGATCCGCGATCACGAAGCCGCCGCCGTGAAAATAGACCACGACCGGATGCAGCTTGTCCTCGGAATGGTCGTGCGGCTTGTAGATGCGTGCCTGGATAGGGCCGGCGGCGCCGGGGATGGTGATGTCGGTCGTCTTGACGCCCAGATCATCGCTGGGGTCCTTGCCGTCCTTGCGCAGCAGGGATTTCACCGCGTCGGTCGGAGTCGGCTGCTGACGCGCCTCGGCCGGCGACAAGGTCTCGATCGGCTTGCCGCCGAGAGACGCCAGTTCGTCCAGCACCTTCTGCATCGGGCCGTCGGCCTTGGCTGGGGTGTCACGCGGCTTGTCGTTGTCGCCGAACAGCTTGTCTATAATCGACATTTTGGAATTCCTGGGTTTAGAGTGGGGGCTCCTCACGACAACCCGCCCCACGCATCCTTGTTCCCCGACCGCTTGACTTGGGACCAGAGTCGATGCCTTAGGTCGAGCGCTCTCGCGGGAGAGTTCGGAGTCTGGAAACAGACCTCGACGCCGAAGGCGCAACCGCCCCGGAAACGCTCAGGCAAACGGACCGCGACAGCATACGGACGCTGGAAAGTCGCTCTCGATGGGCGCGCCGACGGAGCAAGGCGACATGATTTGGTCGCCGGAATCTCTCAGGCTTCAGGACAGCGGGGGCGCGAGGACGGCGGAGCTCCGCCACAACACGCGACCGTGAAAGCCTGAACCATGACTGACCAGACCCTGAAGACGACCGCTCTGAACGCCGCGCACCGCGCGCTGGGGGCCCGCATGGTGGGCTTCGGCGGCTACGACATGCCGGTCCAGTATGAGGGCGTTCTGGCCGAGCACCGCTGGACCCGCGAACACGCCGGCCTGTTCGACGTGTCGCACATGGGCCAGTGCAAGATCACCGGCGAGGATGCGACCGCCCAGTTCGAGCGTTTCGTGCCCGGCGACTATGCGATCCTGAAGGCCGGCAAGCAGAAATATTCGCTGCTGCTGAACGACAAGGGCGGGATCATCGACGACCTGATGGCCGGCCGCCCCGATCACGACGGCCTGTTCGTCGTCGTCAACGCTGGCAACAAGGACGAGGACTTCGCCTTCTGGGACGCGAACCTGGAGGGCGACGCCAGGCTGACGGTTCTGGACCGCGCCCTGATCGCCATCCAGGGGCCGGAAGCCGCCGAGGTCATGGCGGCGCACGAGCCGGTCCTGGCCGAGATGGGCTTCATGGAATGCGCCCGGCTGATGCTGTTCGGCGCCGACTGCTATGTGTCCCGCTCGGGCTACACCGGCGAAGACGGCTATGAGATCTCGGTCCCCGCGGACCAGGCCGAGCGCATCTGGAACGCCATTCTGGAAGACGCCCGCGTCAAGCCGATCGGTCTGGGCGCCCGCGACAGCTTGCGTCTGGAAGCCGGCCTGCCGCTGCACGGCCACGACATCGACCCGACGACCTCGCCGGTCGAAGGCGCGCTGACGTTCGCCCTGTCCAAGTCCCGCAAGGAGCGCGCGGACTTCAACGGCGCCGACCGCATCCTGAAGGAACTGGCCGACGGTCCGTCACGCGTCCGCATCGGCCTGATCGTCAAGGAAGGCGCCCCGGCCCGCGAAGGCGCCGAGATCGCCGACGCCGATGGCAACGTTATCGGCAAGGTCACCTCGGGCGGCCCCTCGCCTACGCTGGGCCAGAACATCGCCATGGGTTTCGTGCCTCCCGCTTTTTCCGAGCTGGGCGCGGACCTGAAGGTCATCGTGCGCGGCAAGACCGCCGCCGCCGAAGTCGTCGCCATGCCCTTCGTGGCGCAACGGTATTACCGCAAACCCAAGACCGTCTGAGGATCAGATCATGAAGTTCACCAAGGATCACGAGTGGGTCAGCCTGGACGGCGACATCGCCACCGTCGGCATCTCCAAACACGCCGCCGACGCCTTGGGCGACGTGGTATTCGTCGAGGTGCCTGAGGTCGGCAAGACCGTCTCGAAGGGCGACAGCTTCGCCGTGGTCGAGAGCGTCAAGGCGGCGTCGGACGTCTACGCCCCCGTCTCGGGCGAAGTGGTCGAGGCCAACGACGCCCTGTCGACCGCCCCGGAAACCGTCAACTCGGCCGCCGAAGCCGACGGCTGGTTCGCCAGGATCAAGGTCTCGGACGCCTCGCAACTGGACGCCCTGATGGACCAGGCCGCCTACGACGCCTTCCTCGCCACCCTCTGATTTCCCCTTCCGCTCATCCCCGCGAAGGCGGGGACCCAGTTCTTTCGCGAGAACAGTGCTGGGATGGGCGGAAACTCCTCCGGCCACATCGGTCGCCCAAAGCACTAGGTCCCCGCTTTCGCGGGGATGAGCGGATTAGAAAATGCGTTATCTCCCCCTGACGCCCGACGACCGCACGGCGATGCTCGCCGCCATCGGCGCGAAATCGATCGACGACCTGTTCGTGGACGTGCCGCAATCGGCGCGGCTGGACGGCCCCGTGGACCTTCCCCGCGTGGCGGGCGAGCTTGAGGTCGAACGCGCCCTGTCCGCCATGGCGGCCAAGAACGCCACGGCCGGCGCCGTGCCCTTCTTCTGCGGCGCAGGGGCCTACAAGCACCACGTCCCGGCGACGGTGGATCACGTGATCCAGCGCTCGGAGTTCCTGACCAGCTACACCCCCTACCAGCCGGAAATCGCGCAGGGGACGCTGCAGTACCTGTATGAGTTCCAGACCCAGGTCGCGAACCTGACCGGCATGCCCGTCGCCAACGCCAGCCTTTATGACGGCTCGACCGCCATGGCCGAGGGCGTGCTGATGGCGACCCGCGTGACCCGTCGCAACAAGGCGGTGATTTCGGGCGGCGTCCATCCCCACTACGTCAAGGCGACCGAGACCGTGGTCCACGCCGTCGGCGTCGAGACCCTGGCCCTGCCCGCCGCCGTCGACGCGGAGGCCGCCGTGATCGACCAGATCGGTCCCGACACGGCCTGCGTCGTCGTCCAGACCCCCAACGTCTTCGGCACAGCGACCGATGTCACGAAGATCGCCGAGGCCGCCCACGCCGCCGGCGCCCTGCTGATCGTCGTGGTCACCGAGGCCGTGTCGATGGGCCTGCTGAAATCGCCCGGCGAGATGGGCGCCGACATCGTCGCGGCCGAGGGCCAGTCGATCGGCAACGCCCTGAACTTCGGCGGTCCCTATGTCGGCCTGTTCGCCACGCGAGAGAAGCTGATCCGCCAGATGCCCGGCCGCCTGACCGGCGAGACGGTGGACGCCGACGGAGAGCGCGGCTTCGTCCTGACCCTGTCGACGCGCGAGCAGCATATCCGCCGCGACAAGGCGACGTCGAACATCTGCACCAACTCGGGCCTCTGCACCCTGGCCTTCACCATTCACATGAGCCTGTTGGGCGAGACGGGCCTGCGCAAACTGGCCCTGCTGAACCACGAAAAGGCCGTCGCCACCCGCGACGCCCTGGCCGCCATCCCTGGCGTGGAAATCCTGACCTCGCGCTTCTTCAACGAGTTCGCGGTGCGCCTGCCCAGGAACGCGGCCGAGGTCGTGGATGCGCTGGCCGGCCATCACATCCTGGCCGGCGTGCCCTACAGCCGCCTGGCCCCCGACGCCGGTATGGATGATGTCCTGCTGGTCGCCGCGACCGAGACGACGCTGGATGCTGACATTCAGATCCTCGCCAAGTCGCTCTCCAAAGTCCTCGGCGCGTAAGGGACACTGACCATGAGCACCATGAACACCGTCGGCCGCCCGACCGCCCCGAACCAGGTCCAGACCAAGCCCGCCACCCTGACGGGCGGCCGCGGCCTGTTGCAGAACGAGGCCCTGATCTTCGAGGGCGACGGCTGGGGCAAGACCGGTGTCGATTTGCCGGAACCCAAGACGGACGGCTCCGACCTGGGCGACCTGGTTCGCAAGGATCCGATCGGCCTGCCCGGCCTGTCCGAGCCGGAAACCATGCGCCACTATGTGCGTCTGAGCCAAAAGAACCACGCCATCGACCTGGCCATCTATCCGCTGGGCTCGTGCACGATGAAGCACAACCCGCGCCTGAACGAGAAGATGGCGCGCCTGGCCGGATTCTCCGACATTCACCCGCTGCAGCCGATCTCGACGGTGCAGGGCGCGCTGGAGCTGATGGATACCCTGGCCCACTGGCTGAAGACGCTGACCGGCATGCCCGCCGTCGCGCTTTCTCCGAAAGCAGGCGCGCACGGCGAACTGTGCGGCCTGATGGCCATCCGCGCTGCGCACGAGGCCTCGGGCCAGCATGAGAAGCGCCGCAAGGTGCTGGTGCCGACATCCGCCCACGGCACCAACCCGGCCACGGCCGCCTTCGTCGGCTATACCGTCGTCGAGGTCGCCCAGACCGAGGACGGCCGCGTGGACGTGGCGGACCTGGCGTCCAAGCAGGGCGACGATGTCGCCGCCATCATGGTGACCAACCCCAACACCTGCGGCCTGTTCGAGCGCGACATCCTGGAGATCAGCCGCCTGACGCACGAGGCCGGCGCCTATTTCTACTGCGACGGGGCCAACTTCAACGCCATCGTCGGCCGGGTCCGCCCCGGCGACCTGGGCGTCGACGCCATGCACATCAACCTGCACAAGACCTTCTCGACGCCCCACGGCGGCGGCGGTCCGGGCGCGGGTCCGGTCGTGCTGTCCGAGGCCCTGGCCCCCTTCGCCCCGGCCCCCTGGGTCGTGCACGACGATAACGGCTATCGCCTGATCGAGCGCGAGGAAGACGAGGCGGAACAGGCCTTCGGTCGTCTGTGCGCCTTCCAGGGCCAGATGGGCATGTATGTGCGCGCCCTGTCCTACATGATGTCGCACGGCGCCGACGGCCTGCGTCAGGTGGCGGAAGACGCCGTCCTGAACGCCAACTACATCAAGGCTCGTCTGTCTGACCTGATGTCGGCCGCCTTCCCCGACGGCCCCTGCATGCACGAGGCCCTGTTCGACGACGAATGGCTGAAGGGCACGGACATCACCACGCTCGACTTCGCCAAGGCGATGATCGACGAGGGTTTCCACCCGATGACCATGTATTTCCCGCTGGTCGTCCACGGCGCCATGCTGATCGAGCCGACGGAAACCGAATCCAAGGCCGAACTGGATCGCTTCATCCACGCCATGCGCCTTCTGGCCGAGGCGGCGAAAGCCGGCGACGTCGATCGCTTTAAGGGCGCCCCCTTCCACGCCCCGCTGAAACGCCTGGACGAAACCCGCGCCGCCCGCTCGCCGGTCCTGCGCTGGTCGGCGCCGGCCGGATCGAACCAGGCGGCGTAAAGCCCGACTCGACAGCGCCCGTCTTTCGGGCGACCCTGATCTCATGCAGGTCGTGGTCGAACAGGAAGAAGACGGGCGCTGGATCGCCGAGATCGAGGCGGTGCCTGGCGCGCTCGCCTATGGCGCTACGCGCGACGAAGCCGTCGCCAAGGTCGAGGCCCTGGTGCTGCGCGTCTTGGCGGATCGGCTTGACAACGGCGAGCCCGCACCTGAACTGGGCCAGTTCTTCGCCGCCGCATGAGCCAATGGCCCAGCGCAAAGGCGCGTCGCGTTCTGGCCGCCCTGCATCGGCTGGGTTGGATCGAGAAGAGACGTTCCGGCTCGCATAGAACCCTGTCGCGCCAAGGCTGGGCCGATGTCGTTTTCGCTTTTCATGACGACGAAGAGATCGGACCGCGCATGCTCGCGCGGATCGCGAAGACGACAGGCCTGCTGCCTCGTGACCTCTAGTAAAGATTTGAATGACCTGGACCGCCAACGACATCCCCGACCTCTCCGGCAAGCGCGCCGTCATCACCGGCGCGACCGGCGGGCTGGGGCTTGAGACCGCCCTGGTGCTGGCGGGCAAGGGCGTCGAAGTCGTGCTGGCCGCCCGCTATCCGGCCAAGGGCGCCGAGGCCGAACGGCTGATCCGCTCACGGCATCCCAACGCCGTCGTGCGGTTCGACCTGCTGGACCTTGGCGCCCTGTCCTCGGTCGAGGCCTTCGCCGAGCGGCATCTGGCGGATGGCCACCCCATCGACATCCTGATCGACAACGCCGGGATCATGGCCCTGCCGACGCGGCAGACGACCGTCGACGGGTTCGAGATGCAGCTTGGCACCAACTACCTGTCTCACTTCGCCCTGGTCGGCCGCCTTCTGCCCCTGCTGACCGCCGCGAAAGCCCGTGTCGTCCAACTGTCCAGCGTCGCCCATCGCAGCGGCCATATCCGTCTGGACGACCTGAACTATCAGACCGGCTACAGCCCCTGGACCGTCTATCAGCAATCGAAACTGGCCATGCTGATGTTCGCCATCGAGCTTCAGCGCCGCAGCGATGCGCAGGGCTGGAGCCTGACCAGCGTCGCCGCCCATCCCGGCTTCGCCCGCACGGACCTGATCGCCAACGGCCATGCCGGAAAGCCCGGCCTGTTCGCGCACGGCGCTAGCCTGCTGGAGAGTGTGCTCAGCCATTCCGCCGCCGACGGCGCCCTGCCGATCCTGATGGCCGCGACCCTGCCTGATGTGGTCCCCGCCGGCTATTACGGCCCCACCGGGTTCCAGGAAATGAAGGGCCCGCCCGGCGTCGCCATCATCAAGCGCCAGGCCAGGGACGCCGATGTCGCCCGCCGGCTCTGGAGCCAGTCCGAGACCCTGACCGGCGTGCGCTATGGCTGACGAATCTAGCCTTGGTTGGGTTCGAACAGGAAGTTGTTGCAATAGTCGGGGTCACGCCAGAACCGCTCGCCCTTCTGGCTTTGATGTAGGGCCAGATCGAACTCCGACACCGGCTTCAGTGTTCGCCCTTGGACGAAAGCGCCTCTGTATCCCCGCGCTTCCAGATAAGAAAAACAGTCGTACACCGTCCCAGTCCGTAAGTGGCGCTGTTCACACTCGAAGAGAAGCACGGGGCGATGCTGACGCAGAATGCGTTCGGCGCCCTTGAACACGTCCAGTTCCGCCCCCTCGACATCCACCTTCAGCAAGGCCACGCGTGAGCCATCGTTAAAATAATCGTCCAGCGAGACCATCGGGACGCGCAGTGTCTCGGCGCCCGCGATCGGCGCGATACTGGCTTCGGGAGAGCCAGGCGAAGGCACATAGAGGTCGCAATGGCCCGACCGATCTGAAACCGCCGCCGCCTCGATCACGATGTTGTCCAATCGTAGCCGGTGCGCCGCGGATCGGATGTATTCGGCCAGTTGCGGTTGCGGTTCGAAGGCCGCCACCCGTCCCGCCCAACGCGACATCCAGTACAAGTAACTGCCCTTGTTGGCGCCGATGTCGCACACGACGTCACCGCTTGAGATGCGCATCCTGAGCAGCGCCAGTTCCGTGGCCTGATCTCGGAACCTTGCGCGATACGCCCTCCACAGGAAACGTGCTCTCATTATCTTCGCCTGCGTTCGGTTCGCCAGAAAACAGGGTCTATACTGCCTGTCGCTGAACGATGAAATAGGCAGAATAGATCCTAGAGCTATTTTGCCTCCGCCCGCCTCATGCGCGGATGACTTGGGAGGAGATCGTCGGGCGCAACATTCGTCGTTTGCGAAAGGCCAAGGGCCTGACCCAGGAGCAGCTGGCTCATGACGCAAGCGTGGCCATGCGCTATGTCGCCGGCGTCGAACGAGCCGAAGAAAATCCCTCTTTGAAATTTCTGGTCAAGATTGCTGATGCTCTGAACGTGAAGCCTGCTGTCTTGCTGACGCCGGAAGCAGGTCCGTCGGAATCCGAAGGCTGAACTCAAAGAATTCTAAGCAGGCGGCACGCGCAATCGCGTTCTGTGTCGCGCCTGCAACGGCACGGGCGTCACACACGAACATGACGAAAGCTTCACCCACCGGACATCCCGGCGCCATCGATGCAGGACGTTAAGGGTGTTGTGGCAACGTCGTCACGGTCGCCCTTTCCTTTCCCGACGAGGGATCGCGCGGCCGGGGCGTTCGTTGTCATGCGGGCCTCCCCTCCCCATCTGGCGTATTCGTGACCTTTCTGACCACCCTCCTCGACCGGCCTTCCAAACAGCACAGCCGCACGCTGCGCGTCGTGAAACGCTGGGCGCTGATGGCGGGTGGTCTGTTCGTGGTGCTGCTGGGCATTCTGATCGCGCCCCTGCCCGGCCCCGGCGGCATTCCCGTCATCGCGGTCGGTTTGATGCTGATTCTGAAAAGCTCGTTCTGGGCCAAGCGTCAGTTCATCCGCGCCCAGCATGCGCGGCCGAAATGGTTCTATCCGTTCCGCCGACTCATGCGGAAGAAGCCCGAGTTCGCGCCGGTCTTCTGGCAACAGGCCCTGCGCGCCGAAAAGGTCGTGGTGAAGCGGTCCGGTCGTCGCCTGTCGCGCGGCCGCAAACAGATGCGGCGCTATTTCCGCAAGCTGTTCCGCTAGTTAGCGGCCATCTCGCGGTTGCGTTGCTGCAACCGCTAACCACGGCAACGTGAACACGCCCCTCCCCAGTCAGGCGTATCCTGTCTGCGCGTTATCAGAGAACCACTCATGCGTTGGGAGGCGCTAAGGTCATGATGTCACGCGTACAAAAGGGTCTGATCGCCGGGTTTGCGGCGACCATGGCCGCGTCACTGCTCGAAATACCCAATATGTTCCTCAACTGGTTCGATCCCTTCCAGGGTGTCATCGCCAGCATGATCGGCATGCCGGGGAACTTGGCCGTCGGTTGGGTAATCCACCTGATCAGCGGTATCTTCATCCTGGGGCCGCTGTTTGCGACCCTCTGTCCCCGACTGCCGACCGATACGCCCGAAACCAAGGGCATCGTCTTCGCCGTCGGCGCCTGGGTGCTGATGATGGCCGCCATCGTCATGTTCGGAAACTACCGGACCTTTACGGCCGGCGCCGGCTTCGGCACCTTCGCCTGGCTGCTGATCACCCACGCCGTGTTCGGCATCGTGCTGGGCAATGTCTATGCCCGGCTGGTGGCGCGCGACAGGCGTATGGGCGCCCCGATGATCGGCGGTGCTCACGCCCACTGACTGCGGCTCTGCACCGTCCAAGAAAAAGGCCCCCGACGGCGACGTCGGGGGCCTTGTTTCATTCAGCGTCACGCCGATCAGTTCAGGCGATCGCTGATCTGGGCGATGGCGCTGTCCAGCAGCGGATCCTTGGCGCCGCTGGCGATGCGGGCGGTCAGGATCTGTTCGGCGGTCTTGGCGGCCAGTTCGGCGGCGGCGGCCTTCACCTCGGCCGAGGCCTGAGCTTCGGCCTGTGCGATGCGAGTCTCGGCCATCTTCTGGCGACGGGCCAGGGTCTCTTCCAGCTTGGCCTTGGTTTCGACTTCCAGACGACGGGCGTCGGCTTCCGCCTGGGCCATCATTTCGGCGGCCTGGGCCTCGGCCTCGGCCTTCTCCTTGCGGATTTGGGCCAGCAGAGCCTCGGCCTCGGCGCGCAAGCGAGCGGCCTCGTCCAGGTCGGCCTGGATCTTGGCGGCCTTGGCGTCCAGGGCCTTGGCGGCGATCTTGGGCACGCCGGCGGCGACCAGGATGCCGAGGAAGATCAGCAGACCGACGCCGACCCATAGTTCAGGGTTGGACAGGCTGTAGAAATGGCCGAATTCGAGGAAGGCGGGCATATCAAGCGGCTCCCTTGAGCGCAGCGGCGACGTCGGCGGCGCTCGGCGCCTTGCCGGTAAGACGCTCGACCATGGCGGTCGCTGCGTCATGGGCGATAGTGGTGACGTTGGCCATGGCCGCGTCGCGCGTTTTGCCGATGGAGGTTTCTGCTTCGGCGATGCGAGCATTCACGACCGCTTCTTCAGCGGCTTGGCGGGCATTGGCCTCTTCGGTCACCCGAGCCTTGGCTGCGGCTGCGGTGGCGCGTGCGTCGGCGCGGGCCTTGGCGACTTCGGCCTGAGCGACTGTGGCCTGCTCGGCGGCTTCGGCCTGAACTTGACGGGCCGTCGCGACGGCAGTGGAAATCGTGTCGGCGCGCTCGTCCATCACCTTACGCATACGCGGGGCGAAGATTTTGGCGACCAAGAGGTAAAGGACGACAAACAGGAGCAGCAGATAGGCGATCTGCCCGACCCAATGCTGGGTCTCGAACTGCGGCAAGCCTCCGGCTTCATGCTCGGAAACGGCATGGGCCGTGTTCTCGGGCATATGTCCGGTTTGAACCGCGACGTCGGCGGCTTCTTCCACCGAAAGGACCGGCGGCGATGCTGAGGAGTGGGCGGCCATGTTCATCCGTCGTGAAAACAGTCGCGGCGGCGCGGACCATCAGGCCGCGCCGCCGCCGGTAGCAGTATCAGGCGATCAGCCCAACCAGGCCAGGATACCCAGAACGAAGGACAGGATGCCCAGGGCTTCGACCAGAGCGGCGCCGACGAACAGGTTGCCGACTTGGCCGGCGGCAGCCGAAGGATTGCGCAGGGCGCCCGCCAGGAAGTTGCCGAAGATGTTGCCCACGCCGATGGCCGAGCCGAGCATGCCCAGGGTGGCTAGGCCGATACCGAAGTATTTGAAGGATTCAGCTTCCATGATGATTTCCTATTCCGTCTTTAGGTTGGTTGGTTTTTCAGGACTGGGTCGCGGCCTTAGTGGCCATGACCCAGGTTGACCACATCGTTGAGATAGATGCTGGCCAGAACGGCGAAAACGAAGGCCTGAAGGAAGGCCACGAGGAACTCCAGCGCAGTCAATCCGACCACCATGCCCAGAGATAGGGCGGCGACCGGCAGGCCCAGCAGGCCCAGACCACCGGCGGCGGCGAGGCCGCCCATAGACACGACGAAGCCAGCGAAAATCTTCAGCGCGATGTGGCCGCCCAGCATGTTGCCGAACAGGCGAAGGGCCAGGGTGATCGGGCGCAGCAGGAACGAGACGAACTCAATCGGCACGACCAAGAACATGACCGCCAGCGGAATGCCCGACGGGGCGAACAACTTGAAGAAGCCCAAGCCATGCTTGGCGAAGCCGATGCCGATGACCAGCAGTATGGTGATCAGGGCGAAGGTCGCGGTGACCGCCAGTTGGGACGTCGCCGTGAAGGTCAGGAACAGACCCAACAGGTTCATGCCTAGGACCAGCATGAAGATGGTCAGGATGAACGGGAAATATTTGCGACCCTCATGACCGATGATCGAGTCGGTAACCCCGTCGATCAAACCGAACAATTGTTCGCCCGTCGCCTGAAGGCGGCCAGGAACGATCTTTGCGTTCGACGTGACCAGGGTCAGGAAGCCGACGACCAGCACGAAGGCGATCGTCATCGCCATATGCGAATTGGTGAAGGCAAGGCTGGTCTCGCCGACGAGCGGCAGGTTGACCGTGCCGAAGTCCAGGCCCTGAAGGGGCGTGACTGTAAACTGTTGAATCGGATCGGCCATGGGCCTTATCGGTCCTCGTCTTCGTCGGCTTCCTCGAACGGGATAGGCTTCGCCTCGATCCCCGCCGCCTTCGCCTGCGCCATCAGCCGGTTAGCTGTGCGACGCGCCATGTAAATCGATAGTGCGAAGCCCAAAAGGATTCCGCAGATGATGCCCCACGGGGTGGTTCCAAGGAACCGATCCGCAAGAAAACCCAACCCCAGCCCCACCAGAACGCCGCCGATCAGATCGGCGATGATCTTGTAGGCCTCACTGGTCACCTTCTGGGCGGCCAGATGCGCATGCTCCTGCTGAGCGGTGCGCGTCTCCAGCGAGGATGCGCTTTCGTTGAGGCGTTTGATCGCCTCTTCGCGCGATTCCGTCATTGGGGACATGCCTGAAATGCTCAACGCCGAACGACGTCCGAACGGGTCTGAATTCGGCGCGGAAACTAATCGTGAGCGGCCCATAGGTCAAGGCGTCGTGATCACGCTCTAAACCGTTGTAGAGCCTAGACTTTCGCCACCTGTGGACAAGCCGTGACGATGCGCCGCTGTTCGCAACGACAGAATCCCGCCCCTCGCGACACGGGTCAGATGGCGATCAGCGCCGCAAACGACTAGGTTCACGGTCATGAATGCGCATGTTCCTCCCCCCGCCGCTCCGCTTCGCCCGATTTCGGTTCGGCTGGCGACGCCGCGCGGCTTCTGCGCCGGGGTGGACCGGGCGATCCAGATCGTCGAGCGCGCCATCGAGAAGTTCGGCGCCCCCGTCTATGTGCGCCATGAGATCGTTCACAACCGCCACGTCGTCGAGCGGCTGAAGGCCATGGGCGCGGTCTTCGTCAAGGAACTGGACGAATGCCCGGACGACCGGCCGGTCGTCTTCTCGGCCCACGGCGTGCCCAAGTCGGTGCCCGCCACCGCCCGGGCGCGCGAGCTGGTGTTTCTGGACGCCACCTGCCCCCTGGTGTCCAAGGTCCATGTCGAGGCCGAGCGCCACCACGCCGCCGGCAAACACATCATCCTGATCGGCCATGCGGGCCACCCCGAGGTGATCGGCACCCTGGGCCAGTTGCCGCAGGGCGCCATCAGCCTGGTCGAGACCGAGGCCGACGCCGAATCGTTCGAGCGCCCCGGCGACGCCCCCCTGGCCTATGCGACCCAGACCACCCTTTCGGTCGACGACACGGCCGGCATTCTGAAGGTCTTGAAGCGCCGCTTCCCCGAACTGCCCGACCCGCACAAGGAAGACATCTGCTACGCCACCACCAACCGCCAGGACGCGGTCAAGGTGCTGGGCGAAGGCTGCGAGCTGGTGCTGGTGGTCGGGTCCAAGAACTCGTCCAACTCGGTCCGGCTGGTCGAGGTGGCGATGCGAGCCGGGGCCGGAGCCGCCTATCTGGTGGACGATGCGTCCCAGGTGGACTGGTCCTGGTTCGAAGGGGTCCAGACGGTCGGCGTCACCGCCGGGGCCTCCGCGCCCGAACCGCTGATCGAGGCCCTGGTCGACGCCATCCGCGCCCGTTTCGACGCCACGGTGACCGAGGATGGCGGCGCCCGCGAGACCGTGACCTTCAAACTGCCGCGCCTGCTGACGGCCTAGGCTACGGCTTCCAGCGGCAGGGCGACACGGAAGGTGCTGCCGACGCCGGGCGCGGTCACGACCTCGATCTTGCCGCCCATCAGCGCAGCCAGGCCATGCGCCGCCGTCAGGCCCAGGCCCAGGCCGTCGGCGGTGCGGGTGTTGCTCTCGTCACCTTGGGTGAAGGCCTCGAACAGGCGCGCCGCCTCGGCCGGTTCCATGCCGGGGCCGGTATCTTCGACCTCCAGCACCAGTTGATCGCCGGCGACGGCCCTCAGGATGACCTGGCCCGTCCGAGTGAAGCGCACGGCGTTGTCGCTCAGCGCCGCCATCAGTTTTTCGACATGGACCGGATCGCCCAGCCATTCGCCCTCGACGGCCTCGACGTCGATCTTCAAGCCCTTGGCATGGGCCGCGCCGCTGAAATCATTGGCCACACGCCGCAGCAGATTGTCAGGCCGGAACGGCCGGCTCTCCAGCGTCACCGCCCCGTCGCGCAACCGCACCACGTCCAGCAGTTCTTCGATCAGCCTCAGTTGCTGACGCCCCGACGCCTTCAGGATTTCCAGCCGGTCGCGCTGCTGCGGCGTCACCATATCGGCGCCGATCACCTCGGCCATGCCCAGGACGCCGTTCAGGGGCGTGCGCAGTTCGTGACTGACGTTCGACAGGAAGCGGGTCTTGGCCTGGTTCGCCGCCTCGGCCCGCTCAAGCGCCGCCGACAGGGCGACCTCGGACGCCTTCAGGCGGCCCACATCGGCGGTCGTGTTCCACAGCAGAGACGCCGTGCCGATGATCAGCACCACGAACAGCACCACCAACAGCGGTCCTGCCTGGGTCAGAATCTGATAGCCCGGTCGTTCCGGCGCCCAGACGACGCGGCCCAACAATCCGCCCCCAGCCTCACGCACATCCACGCCGATCATGCCCTGGGGCGGCTCAGCGTCGCCGGGCTGGAAATGGATGCGGTCCAGCGCCAGTCGCGTCCGCAACAGGTCCAATTCACCCAGGAAAGGCTTGAACGACGCCACCACCGGATCGGACGCCGGCGTCGGCCCCATCGTGGTGTGACGCACGACTGTGGACGCGCCCAGCACATAGACGGCGTCGCCCACCTGCACGAAGCCCGCCTTCAGACGAACGGCGGCGTCCGCTGTCAGCGAACGATCACGCCCCGCCGCCTCGGCGCGCAACCGATCGACCAGACGCCGGGCCGCCCTGGCGAACGGATCGCCGGCTTCGAAGCTCTCTGGCGACCCTTGCGTGCTGATGCGGAACAGCCGGCCGCTGGCGTCATAGCCAAGCGTGAATTCGTGCTTGTGCTGCGCAGCGTAGAACGAGCCCAAGGTGCGGTCGTACCAGGCCACATCGCCGGTCGTCATATGATCGACCGCCTCGTCCCAGACCGAGGCCGTGGTCAGGTTGTCGCCGATGATTTCCAGTGCGCGCGTCAGGCGCAGCTTGACCAACGCCTCTTCCTTGCGCGCCTGGTGCGCATCGATGCCCTGGCTGACCGTGCCCAGAACGCCCGCCATGCCGATGATGGACGCCAACATCAGGATCACCGCGATCCTGAACGTGCTCCACGCCCGCCAACCCGTTTTCGATGTCACGCCACTCATATCGTCTCGCTTAGAGGGCGCTGACTAAGACTGCGTGAACGTGACGTAACGTCAGCGTGTCGCACCGACAAAATCTTGAGCGAACTCGGGGGCATCGTCGTCGAGGGGCAGACTGCCGTCCTCGTCGTCGGCCTCGGAGGCGCGGCTGGGGTCCGGCACCTCGAACCCGACCGGCAGCGACAGGTCCAAGAGGCCCGCCGCCTTCATCTCCTGCACGCCCGGCAAATCATACAAGGTCGCCAGGCCGAAATGCTCAAGGAACCGATCCGTGGTCGCATAGGTGACGGGCCGCCCCGGCGTGCGCCTGCGCCCCCGCAACCGCACGAAACCCATCTCCAGCAACAGGTCCAGCGTCCCCTTGGAGATGGTCACCCCCCGCACGCTCTCGATCTCGGCGCGGGTGACAGGCTGGTGGTAGGCGATGATAGCCAGGGTCTCCAGCGCGGCCTTGGACAGGCGCCGCGGCTCCTCGCGCTCCTGCGTCATCATGAAGGCCAGGTCCGGCGCGGTTCGGAACCGCCAGCGGTCGGCGACGCACTCCAGCTCCACCCCTCGGCCCTCGTAACGGGCGCGCAGGCCCGATATGGCGCGCGCGACGTTGCAGTTCTCGGGCAGCCGCGCGGCGATCTCGGCGGCCGTCAGCGGCCCGGCGGCCGCGAACAACAGGGCCTCGACCCGCCGCTCGATTTCGGCTTCGTCGGGTTGGAAGGCGAGGTCAGACATAGAAATATTCGCTCATCCCCGCGAAAGCGGGGACCCAGTCCTGTCGCTCGGCAATGCGTTGGCCATCCATCGGCGAAGGAATGACAGACCTTTGCGCCCAAATCACTAGGTCCCCGCTTTCGCGGGGATGAGCGGAAAGTGAAGCCATCACCCCATCAGTTCCAGCGGCTGGCCCTGCCCGCGCCGTTTCAGGAACAGCTCGGCGAACGCCTGCGTCTGTCGAATGTCCATCGCCCCCTCCTTCACCAGCTCCAGACTGGCCGACAGGGTCGAGGCCGTAAAGCTGGCCTGGCTGGGGCCTTCCTCGCCCTCGCGATGCGGCGCCACCTGGTCCAGCGGGGTCCAGTCGGCCAGTTTCGGCATGATCTCGCGCAGCCAGTCGCGCGCCGCCTCCAACGGAAAGGCCTCGACCCGCTGGCCGGGAGAATACTGCCGCGCGCCCTCGCGCCGACGCTGGGTCACATAGGCGCTCATCAGTTCGTACAGGCTGGCGTCGATCCGGTCGGAGGGTGTGATCACCGTCGCCTCGGGGTCGCCGCGCGTGAAGACGTCGCGCTTCAACTGCGGCCGGGCCATCAGCTGCTCGACCGAGCGGCGCATCGCCTCCAGCTTCTGCAACCGGAACGCCAGGGCGGCGGCCATCTCCTCGGCAGGCGGCTCTTCCCCCTTGTCCTTCTCGGTGCGCGGCAGCAGCAGCCGCGACTTCAGATAGGCCAGCCAAGACGCCATCACGAGGTAGTCCGCCGCCAAGGCGAAGTTGCGTCGCCGCGCCTCGTGCACGAAGGCGAGATACTGTTCCGCCAACTGGGTGATCGACAGCTTCAGCAGATCGACCTTCTGGTTCCGCGCCAGCGCCAACAGCACATGCAGCGGCCCCTCATAACCGTCCAGATCGACAACGAACGCCTCGCGATCCTCGACCTCGGCGACGGCCGTGAAGTCCAGATTGGGCTGAAACGCTTCGGACATTTCCTTGGCCTACCGCGCTTCGCGCGGCTTGAGGCCGGTACAGTCTAGGCGACTCATGCCTGCGCCTCCCCCACGTCCGGTCCCTTGGCGACATCCAGCCGACCGCCGATGGCCTCGAAGAACCGCGCATGGGCCGCGACGGGGTCGAGCGGCTCGGGAGCGCGAACGATCCGCGCCATCGCCGCCTCGGCCCGCGCCTTCGGCCTGCCCTTCAGCCTGCCGGTCGCCTCGGCCACGGCTTGCATCTCGGCCATATCGCCGTTGCAATGCAGAACTACGTCGCACCCAGCCTTCAGCGACAGATGCGCCCGTTCGCCCAGCGATCCGCTCAGCGCCTGCATCGACAGGTCGTCGGTCATGATCAGGCCTGAGAAGCCCAGATGCTCGCGCATCATCTTAACGGCCTTTTTCGACTGGGTCGCCGGCCGTTTCCGGTCCACGGCGGTGAAGACGATATGCGCCGTCATCGCCAGCGGCATGTCTGACATCGCCTTGAACGGCGCGAAGTCCCAGCCGTCCAGCGTCTCGAAATTGGCGTGGACCATCGGCAGGTCCTTGTGGCTGTCGGCGAAGGCACGGCCATGGCCGGGCATATGTTTGATGCAGGGCAGCACCCCGCCTGCCAGCAACCCTTCCGCCGCCGCCCGCCCCAGCAGGGTCACGGTCTGCGGATCGGGGCCATAGGCGCGGTCGCCGACGATGTCGTGGGCGCCGGGCACAGGCACGTCCAGCACCGGCAGCAGGTCCACGTTGACGCCCACCTCGCGCAGGTCGTGCGCCATCAGTCGCGCGCCCAGCCGCGCCAGCTCACGCGCCTGCGCCAGATCGTTGGCCGCCTTCAGATAGGCCTTCCCCGGCGGATATTTGGGCCAGTGCGGCGGCCCCATCCGCTGAACGCGGCCGCCCTCCTGATCGATCAGGATCGGCGCCTCGGGGTCTCCGATGGCGGCCCGCAGCGCGTCGGTCAGCGCCCGCACCTGCTCCGGCGTGTCGATGTTGCGCCGGAACAGGATGAAGCCCCACGGCCGCGCCTCGGCGAAGAAGGCACGTTCGTCCTCCGTCAGCCGATGACCGGCGCAGCCGTAGATCGCGGCCGATGTCACCGAACGATGCAGTCCCGCCCGGCGGCCTTCAGCGCATTGCAGAAGGCGACCGCCCGCTCGCGCGACAGGCCCGAGAAGGCCGTGCGGTACAGCGTCGAACCGCTGGACGAGGTCACTTCGGTCACGCGCTTTTCGGCGCCCGAGGCGAACGAGCCGAACCGGCCGGCGACGGCGGCGTATTCGCGATCGGCAATCTCGGTCGAGGAGAAGGCGCCGATCTGCACCGAGGCCGAACCGCCCGCAGCGGCCGGAGCCTTGGTCGCCGGAGCGGCGACAGGCGGCGCGGTCGTCGGACGCGGCGTCGGCGCGGCGGGGGTCGCGGCCGTCACGGGCGGCAGACCCTGGCCGGTCGGGGCGGCGGTCGGCGGCGCGGCCGGACGCGGCTGGGGCGTCTCGGGCGGCGGGGTGAAGGTCACGGGGGCGTCGGTCGTCTCGCCCTCATCGCGATAGACGCGCACGCCGGCGGCCGGATCGATCGGCTGGGCGTCCACGGGCGGGGCGGTCTTCATCTCGCCGACGGGCTGGCCCACGGCGGGCGGCGCGTCGGTCGAGGCGCGCATCCCCGAGCGATAGAAGAAGATCACGGCGACGATCAGCAACAACAGCACCACCGCGCTGATGATCAGGGTGACCGGCGGCGCCTTGCCTCCGCCCGAACCGACATTGCGGCCATTGCGCGGGTCATAGGAATTGCGACGGAACGGCAGGTCGTCGTCGGTCGGGGGCGTATAGGCGCCCCGGCCTGGCTTGTTGTCGTCGTCAAAGGACATGGTCGCACTCCGCCGTCTGTCGGCCGCGAATCGGCGCGCCGAACCTTCACTCTACGCCCCCGCGTGCATCTTTCGAATCACAGATCGAGGGCGAGGTCGAGGCTGAACAGTTTCTGGTGCACTTCTATGGCGTAACGGTCGGTCATCCCTGCGATATAGTCGCAGACCGCCCGCGCCCGCCGCGTCCGGTCCTGGGTCATCGCCGGCTCGCTCCATTCCGGCGGCATCACCTCCGGCTCGGCCATGAACAGCTCGAACAGTTGCGACAGCACCCGCCGCGCCTGGCTGCGCGTGCGGTTGACCCGGTAGTGGCGATACATCCGCTCGAACAGGAACTTCCTCAGCACCGCCAGATCGGCGTGCATCTCTGACGAGAAATCCACCATCGTTCGTTTCGCCGTGCGCACGTCCTCGGTCGTGACGATCCGGTCGTCTTCCAGCCGCCGCGCTGTCTCGGCCAGCACGTCCTCGACCATGACGCCGATCATCCGCCGCACGGCCTCGATCCTCAGCATCCGGTCGTCGATGCCCTGATAGTCGCGACGCACCTGCGCCAGCATCGGCCCGATCAGCGGCACCTGATCCAGGTCCTGCAGCGTGATCAGTCCCGCCTGCACCCCGTCGTCCACGTCGTGGTTGTTATAGGCGATGTCGTCGGCAACGGCCGCGCATTGCGCCTCCAGCGACGCGAAGGTGCCGAGACGCAGATCCCACCCCGCCTCGCCGCCTGCTGCATACGGCCGCACCACCGACCAGGCCGGTTCGTCCAGCCGGTGCGACACCGGGCCATTGTGCTTGATGACCCCCTCGACCGTCTCCCAGCTCAGATTTAGCCCATCGAACTGCGGATAGCGGTTCTCCAGCTCGGTCACGACGCGGAAGCTCTGGACGTTGTGGTCGAAACCGCCATGCCCGGCCATCTGCACCACCAGCTCGTCCTCACCCGCGTGGGCGAAAGGCGGATGGCCCAGGTCGTGCGCCAGGGCGATGGTCTCGGCCAGATCATCGTCCAGCCTCAACGCATGGGCCAGCGACCGCGCGATCTGCGCCACCTCCAGCGAATGGGTCAGGCGGGTGCGGTAATGATCGCCCTCGTGCGCCACGAAGACCTGGGTCTTCTCCTTTAGCCGCCTAAACGCCGTCGCATGGATGATCCGGTCGCGGTCGCGCGCAAAGGCCGTGCGGGTCCGGCTGGCCGGCTCGGGCACGCGGCGGCCCAGGGTCAAGTTCGCCCGTTCGGCGTATGTCGCGAGGTCTGTCTGGCTCAAGTGATCAACTTTGAAGCATGCGGGCCTTTGCGAAAGCCCCTGCGCGCCTCATATAGACAGCCGTGAGCACCGTCCAATCCACAGAACCATCCACACCCGCCTTCAGCGTCGCCTCGCGTGCGCCGGAGGGCATCGTCCTGGCCGCCAGCGCCGCCAAACGCCTGGCCAAACTGGGCGCGGCCGAGGGCAAGACGCTGATGCTGCGTGTCGCGGTCGATGGCGGCGGCTGTTCGGGCTTCCAGTATCGGTTCGAACTGGTCGAAACGGCCGAGAACGACGATCTGCGCATCCAGGCCGACGGCCAGGCCGCCCTGATCGACCCCGTCTCGGTCCCCTTCCTGAAGAACTCCGAGATCGCCTACGTCGACGAACTGGCCGGCGCCCAGTTCGTCGTCCGCAATCCCAACGCCGCCTCCAGCTGCGGCTGCGGCGTCAGCTTCTCGATCTGACGCCTGAGTCCGGCCTTGCGGGCCGGAGCCTGCGCTGCATGATGGGATAGTCACGCTATCCGACCGTCTTGCGGAGACCCCCTATGCTCAGCCTCGCCCTCGCCCTGCTCGCCGGCCCGGTCTCGACCGAGATCGCCCTGCCGTCACGGCCTGCGCCGCTTCACGGAACCCTGCTGGCGCCCGACGCGTCCACGGCCGTCGCCGTCATCCTGCCCGGCTCCGGCCCGACGGATAGGGATGGGAACAGCCCGATGGGCGTCTCGGCCTCGACCTATCGCCTGCTGGCCGAGGGTCTGGCGGAACAGGGCATCGCCACCGTCCGCATCGACAAGCGCGGCATCGCCGCCAGCGCCGCCGCCGGTCCCGCCGAGGCCGATCTGCGCTTCGACGCCTATGCCGCCGACGCCCGCGCCTGGGCGACGGAGGCCGCCGCGCGCGCGGGCCTGCCCTGCGCCTGGCTGATCGGCCACAGTGAAGGCGCCCTGGTCGCCCTGAAGGCGGTCGAAAAGGACGACAAGATTTGCGGCCTGATCCTGCTATCTGGCGCCGGCCGCCCAGCGGGCGCGGTGCTGCGCGAACAGCTGGCGACCCTGCCCGAGCCGATGAAGACCCAGGCTTTCGACGTGCTGACTCAGCTTGAGGCCGGCCGCACCGTTTCCGACACGCCGCCTGCGCTGGCGGCCCTGTTCCGCCCCTCGGTCCAGCCCTATCTGATCTCGTGGCTGCCGCTGGACCCCGCCGCCCTGCTCGCCGCCTACGACGGCCCGGTCTTCATCGGCCAGGGAACCACCGACCTCCAGATCGGCGTCACGGACGCCCAAGCCTTGGCCGCCGCCGACCCCAAGGCGACGCTGAAACTCTGGGACGGCGTCAACCACCTCCTCAAGACGGCCCCCGCCGACCGCGCCGCCAATATGGCGACCTACGCCGACCCGGCGCTGCCGCTCGCGCCGGGCGTGGCGGAGGATGTGGGAGCGTTCATTCGGGCGAACGGGAGGCGTTAAAGCCGTCGTCATGCGTCTGCGGGACGGATGACAAAACTTTAAACTGACGTCGGCGCGCAGTCTGTCATGCTGAAGCTCTGATCCGGGGAGCCCACAATGATGCAGTCGAAATCCATGTCCGTCTGGGCGCCTCGCATCGGCGCCGCGATGCTGATGACGGTCGCCGGCGGTCTTGCGATCAACGCCTCAGCTCAGACGGCGGCGGGCGGTTGGCTCGTGGATGCGGCGCGCAATCGCGAGACCGAGGCCGCGCGCGTCTTCATCGCCAGAGGCGCGGACGTCGATCATGCCCGCCTTGGCGACGGCACGCCCCTGATCGTCGCCGCTGCTCAGGGCGACATCGCCATGGTCCGACTGCTGCTGGAGCAGGACGCCGACGTTAACAAGCCTGTCGCCGGCGACGGCAATCCGCTGATCGCGGCCGCCGCACATGGCCGCACGGAAGTAGTCGATTACCTGATCACAAAGGGCGCCGATGTGAACGGCATCGTCGCGGATGACGAGACGCCTCTGATCAATGCGGCGCGTGAGGGGCATCTGGAGACGGTTCGCCATTTGGTCGCCAGGGGCGCGGACGTCAATCTCGCCGTTCGGGCCGAGCTTGTGTCAGGCGGCACCGAGTTGCGGTCCCCCTTGAACCAGGCACGCCGCAATCACCACCGTGAGGTCGCCGCCTTTCTCATCGCGCAAGGCGCGAAAAGCTAGATCGAGCAGCCTACTCCCCCGCCGTCCCCCGCGCCTGATCCGCCAAGGCGAAGAACCGCTCCCGCACCTCTGCCGCGAACGGGTTGTCGCGTTCGATGGCGCGGAAGACGGCGGGGCTGTCGTGGCGGACCATGTCGACGGCCTGCATCAGCCGGTCGAAGCTGGCGGTGGTCATGCGCGTCGGCAGGGGCTCCATCGCCATCAGGACGCGGGCGATCAGATGGGTCAGGCCCTGGACCGTGGCGGCCTCGCGGTCATGATCCTCGGGACTGACTGAAAAGACCTTCAGCCCCAGCGCCCGGCGGCAGAAGGCGGCGACGCGGCGGGCGTCCTTTCCGCCGCGCACCTCGCAAACGGCGATGCGCAGGCCCGCGATGCCGTCCTTGCCGCTCTGCGGGCCGAACAGCGGGTGGGTGCCGACGACCCGCACGCCGGGCGGCAGCAGGGCGTCCATCGCCTGCGCCGGCTTCACCTTCACCGATCCCACGTCGATGACCAGGGCATCAGGCGCCAGATGCGGGCGGATGGCGATCAGCGTCGCCTCCAGCGCCTCGACCGGCACGGCCAGCACCACCGTGGGACAGGCGGCGGCGGTCGCCAGGTCGGTCAGGGTCGCGACGCCCTCGCCGTCCCCGACTCCAGGCGTCGCCGCCGGATCATGGGCCAGGATGTCGAACCAGGCCGACAGATGCCGCGCCGTCAGCCGCCCGAAGGCGCCGAAGCCGATCAGGCCGAGCTTTTCCCTCTTTCCCGTCACCCTCGGGCTTGTCCCGAGGGCCTACGTTGGATGCCCCACGAGCCGCACCGCAGACACGACGGCGCGTCCGCGTCGCTTGCCTCACGCGCGGAACGGTAGGCCCTCGGGACAAGCCCGAGGGTGACGGATTTCATGTGGCCCCTCACAGCGTCTCCATGAACCGCACCGGCCGCCCGTGCGCCGATCCGATCAGTTCGCCGTCCTTCATCACCACCCGGCCGCGCACGATGGTCGCCATCGGCCAGCCGGTCGCCTCGACGCCGTCGAACGGGGTCCAGCCACAGCGCGTCGCCTGCTGGTCATGCGTGATCGTCTTCTTGACCTTCAGGTCGACGATGGTCAGGTCGGCGTCATAGCTGACGGCCATTCGCCCCTTGTTGGCCGTGCCGAACACCCGCTGCGCTCCGGCCGAGGTCAGGTCGATGAACCGCTCCAGGCTCAACCGCCCATTGGCGACATGCGTCAGCATCAGCGGCACCAGCGTCTGCACCCCCGGCATGCCCGACGGCGAGGCCGGATAGGGCTTGGCCTTCTCCTCTTTTGTATGCGGCGCGTGGTCGGACCCCAGCACGTCCGCCACGCCCTGCTGCATGCCCCACAGCCACAACGCATCCACATGCTCCTGCGACCGGATCGGCGGGTTCATCTGGGCGTAGCTGCCCAGCCGCTCATAGGCCTCGGGCGCGACCAGGGTCAGGTGCTGGGGCGTGATCTCGACGGTGGCGACATCCTTGTGGAAGCGCAGATATTCCATCTCGTCTTTCGTCGTGACGTGCAGCACGTGGATGCGCGCGCCGGTCTCCTGGGCCAGCCCGACCAGACGCCGCGTCGAACGAATAGCGCTCTCGGCGTCGCGGACCTCGGGGTGGCTGGTCCAGTCGCCGGTGCGGGCCAGGCCGCGCCGCTCGACCAGGCGGTATTCGTCCTCGGAGTGGAAGGTTGCGCGGCGACGCACGTTCGACAGGACCTTTCGCACCCCCTCGTCGTCGGCGATCAGCAGATCGCCGGTCGAGGCGCCCATGAAGACCTTGACCCCGCAGCAGCCGGGCAGCCGCTCCAGCTCGCCCAGATAGTCCGCATTCTCGTGCGTGCCCCCGACGTAGAAGGCGTGGTCGGTCCACATCCGGTCCTTCGCCCGCACCAGCTTGTCGGCCATGGTGTCCGGGTCGGTGGTGTTGGGATTGGTGTTCGGCATCTCGAACACGGCGACGACGCCGCCCAGGGCCGCCGCGCGCGATCCGGTCTCCAGATCCTCCTTCCACTCCAGCCCCGGCTCGCGGAAATGGACCTGGGTGTCGATCACGCCGGGCAGGACCGTCAGGCCCGTGGCGTCGAAGGTTTCGCCGGTCGAGGCCTGCGACAGGTCGCCGATAAAGGCGATCTTGCCGTCGATCACCCCGACGTCGGCCATGCCGCGCCCCGCATGGTTCGCCACCTCGCCGCCACGGACAATCAGGTCATAGGTCTGGGTCATGGGGCGGGCTCCTGCGAATGTTTCCGAGGTTCTAGCGGATGCAGCGTCCTTCGCGAAAGCGGCTAAAGCTTCTCCCTCCCCGATCGGGGAGGGGGGTCGAGCCGCAGGCGAGACCGGGTGGGGAGGGCAAGGCAATACGGCACAGGGCCTTCGCAGGATCGCCGGCCGCCCCCACCCGGCCGCTTCGCGTCCACCCTCCCCGGCCGGGGAGGGAGATCGGGTTCAGCCACGCGCCTTCAACATCCGCATCGACGCCTTCAGCACCCGTTCCCACGGCAGGTCCATCATATGCTGGATCGCCTGGTTCAGGCGCGGATCCAGTTTCCTGAACTCTTCATAGGTGCGCGGCCCCCGCACGGCCTCGCCCTTCCACGGCCCGCGCACGGCCTCGTCCGACGGCCCGAACACCGCCACCACCGGCGCGCCCGAGGCCACGGCCAACTGGGTCCAGATCGAGTCCGCCCCGACGTACAGCACCGACTTCGACAAGGCCGCAACTGTCTGAAGCCGAGTCAGCTTGCCTTGCAGTTCGATCACCCGCGCGCGCGGCACGGCGTAGCGGATGGTATGCGCCGCCTCGCGGTCAATCTCCTCGCCCACGATCATCAGCCGCCCGCCCGCCAACGGCCCGTCGTCAGACAGCAGCTTGGCCGCCACCTTGGCGTAGCGTTCGGCGGGCCAGCGTTTGCCCATCCATTCCACGCCCGGCCCGACCACCAGGATCGGCCCGTCACCGCCGGTTGTGGGGATCAGCGCCTGAACCTGGCTCAGCGTCTCGTCCGACACATACAGCTTCGGCGCCGGAATCTCCTCCGGCTCAAGCTTCAGCACCGCCGCCGCCGCCTCGACCGCATGAAGGCCGGGCGCATCCTTGCCCCGCACCGCCCGCTTCTGCCGCCTCAGCTTGCCCGACAGGTCCGAGCCGCGCATGTCCACGACCAGCCCCCATTTGGTCCCGCGCACCTGGTTCCACAGGGCGATCCATTCAAAATGGCCTTCGCGCTCCAGCACGATCAGCCTGGTCAGGCGCGGCGTATCGGCGAACAGCGGCGCGCTGGCGGCCGATCCGACGATGGTGAAGGTCGCATGCGGCAGGCTCTCGACGAGATGCGCCAGCACGCCCGAGGACAGCACGGCGTCCTCGGCGTCCGCCTCGGCGATATACAGGATGGGAAACCGCCCGATCATCCGTTGACGGATACAGGGATTCTATCGGGGGTTCAGCGCCAAACGCAGGTTTCCACAGGCAGGCGTCCTGCGTTACAGCGACGCGCATGAGCCAGTCCCCCGACCCTGCAGCCGCCGCCCTCGAACGCTTCAAGGCCCAGCGCGTCACGGCCATCTATCGGCTGGACCTGATCGCCAAGGGCGCGACCATTTCCTACGAAGACGGCACGCCCATCGACATGGCGTCCGAAAAGGCCCGGCTCGAAACCGTCGTCGCCGACATGGACCGCCGCATCGCCCAGCTCGAACGCTCATTGGGGTGAGCCTTCCCCTCCTCCCCGGCCGGACCTGCGGCGGTTGCGTCGAATGCTGCCGGGTCATTCCGCTGGACCTGCCGAAGCTGGCCAAGCCGACCGGCGAGCTGTGCGCCTATTGCGTCGACGGCGCGGGCTGTTCCGTCCACGCGATCCGGCCGAACACCTGCCGCATCTGGTTCTGCCTGTGGCGCGTGGTCGAACTGTCGGACGACTGGCGGCCGGACCACAGCGGCGTCATCGTCCGCCCCGACGGGGTCGAGGACGGGATCATCACCCTCTATGTCCTGCGGCGCTCCGACTTCCTGGCCTCGCCCGACTTTTTCATGACCGTCGCCGGCTGGATCGCCGAGGGCATCCAGGTCGCCCTCAGCATTCCCGGCCCGGTCGGGACATATCCGGCCCGCGCCGTCGTCACCGACTGGCTGCGCCCGGCGGTCGAAGACGGCGACCCCTCCGCCTTCCTGGCCCGCGTCCTGCGCTCGCTCGATAAGCTGGCCGGACACGATTTCGAGCCCGACGGCGTCGTGGCGCGATACGCCGTCACAACCCAGGATGATCCCAAGGCTTAGCCGAAGCTTAAGTCCTTGCCGCTATTCTGAAATCCGTAACGCCGCCGCTTTGAGAGACACGCCGGAAATGCAGGCCTGGGACGCGCTTCGACGCCCGATCTGGATGTTCGATCCGTCCGCCATGCGAGGCGTCTATGCGAACGCCGCCGCCCTGGATCTGTGGGGCTCCGACAGCCTCGACGCCCTCCTGGCCCGCGACTTCAGCCAGATGTCCCCCGCCGTCCTGGCCCGCACAGAACGACTGGCGCGCGAGACGGCGAACGGCGAGACCCTGTCCGAACACTGGACCTTCTATCCGAACGGCCGGCCGCTGACGGTGACGGCGATCATCTCCACCCATTGGCTGGACGACGGCACGCCGGTCCTGCTGTTCGAGGCCGCCTCCATCGAGGTCGAGAGCGAAGAGCGTCGCGCGGTCGAGGCCCTGCGGCACACCTCCACCCTGATCTCCCTGTTCGACAGCGAAGGTCGGCCGCTGTTCTCAAACCCGGCGGCCTTCGCGGCCTATGGCTCGACCACCCACCCCTTCGAGGCCCGGTTCGCGGAACCCGAGCGCGCCCAGCCCATGCTGGCGGCGGCCCTGTCCGGCGACCTGTCCTCGGACGTCTGCGAGATCATCACCCGCGAGGGCCTGCGCTGGCACCACCTCGACATCCGCCCGGTCATCGATCCCGTCACGGGCCAGCTGGGCGTCATGCTGAACGAGATCGACGTGACCGAACGGGTCGAGGCCGAACAGGCCCGCGTCGCCGCCGAACAGAAGACCGCCATGGCCGAGGCGCGTCAGAAGTTCCTGACCGACATGTCGCACGAACTGCGCACGCCGCTGAATTCGGTCATCGGCTTCTCGGACCTGCTGTCCAAGGCCGGCCTGGCCCAGGAACACGCCGACCACGCCGCCCGGATCAACGGCGCGGGCCAACGTCTTTTGTCCGTGGTCAACGACATGATCGACCTGTCGGCCGACAACGTCATTCCCCTGCCGACGCCCGATACAGTCATCGAAGAACCCGCGCCTGCCAATGAAGACGCCGCCGCCCTGCGCGTCCTCTATGTCGACGATCACGACAGCAACCGCGCCCTGGTCATGGCCGTTATGTCCGCCCAGGGCATCGTATGCTCCACCGCCGACGACGGCGCGCAAGGGGTCGAGGCCGCCCGCGACGGCGACTGGGACGTGATCCTGATGGACATCCAGATGCCGGTCATGGACGGCGTCGATGCCACCCGCGCCATCCGCGCCCTGCCGGGTCTGGTCGGCCGCACGCCCATTCTGGCTCTGACCGCCAACACCCTGCCGGAACAGCTGATCCAGTACGAAGAGGCCGGCATGGACGACTGCATCGCCAAGCCGATGAACATCGTCGATCTGGTCACCCGCGTCACGGCCTGGGGCGCCAGCGACTGGCGCAACTTCGACCCCCTGTTCGATCCCGAAGCCGCCGCCGTCGCCTAAATTCAGCGCGGCGTCTTCTGGACCCGCCGTCCGCGCCCTATCTTGGCGCCATGCCCATCGCCCGTCTCGACAGCCGCGCCCTGATCTCCGTTACGGGCGAGGACGCGAAACCCTTCCTGCACAATCTGCTGACGCAGGACGTGGAGACGCTGGCGGAAGGCGAACTGCGCTTCGGCGCGCTGTTGTCGCCGCCCGGCCGGCTGCTGTTCGACCTGTTCATCCTGGGCCAGGCGGACGGCGTCCTGCTCGATGTCGCGACTGAGCGCCGCGACGCCCTGTTGCAGCGGCTGTCGATGTACAAGCTCCGCGCTAAGGTCGTCGTCGCCGCCGACGACCGCGCCGTCTTCGCCGCCTGGCCGGAGGTCGTCGCTGGCTTCATCCCCGACCCGCGCACCCCGCTGATGGGCGGCCGCTTCTATGGCGATGCGACCCCCGACGCCAGCGAGGCCGACTACCATGCCCACCGCCTGTCCATCGGCCTGCCAGATCCGACCGCCGACGCCCCCCAGGACAAGACCTATCCGATCGAGGCCGACTACGACCTGCTGAACGGCATCGACTTTCAGAAGGGCTGTTTCGTCGGCCAGGAGACGACCTCGCGCATGAAGCGCCGGGGAACGATCAAGAACCGGATGCTGCCGCTCGACTTCGACGGTCCGCCCCCCGCCTTCGGCGCCGAGGTGCTGAAGGGCGAACTGCGCGCGGGCGAGGTGCTGTCCGGTCGCAACGGTTCCGTCATGGCCCTGCTGCGGATCGACCGCATCGACGGCGCCCTGACCGTGGACGGCCGCCCTGTGCGCTTGCGCAAACCCGCCTGGATGGGCGAGGACGTGCTCCCCTCCTCCAACGCGTGAGTCCCCCATGAAGATCGCCGACCAGATCGTCCTCGTCACCGGCGGCGCACGCGGCGTCGGGGCGGCGTGCATCCGCGCCTTCGCCAACGAAGGCGCCCGCGTGATCATCAACTGGCGCGCCAGCGGCGAGGCCGCGACCGCCCTGGCCGCCGAGATCGGCGACCGCGCCGTCGCGCTCCAGGCCGACGTGACCGACCGCGCCGCCGTGGACGCCATGGTCACCTCCGCCCAGGCCCATTTCGGCGCCCCCGTCACCACAGTGGTCAACAACGCCCTGGACTACAGCTTCAACGGCGACGCCCGATCCCGGATGACCGCCATCGGCTGGGACGAACTGGCGGCCCAGTTCTCGACCGTAGTCCACGGCGCCCTCAACACCATCCAGGCGACCGCCCCCGGCATGGCGGCGGCCCGGTTCGGCCGCGTCGTCAACATCGGCACCAACCTGTTCCAGAACCCGGTCGTGCCCTACCACGACTACACCGCCGCCAAGGCTGCGCTGCTATCCCTGACCCGCACCGCCGCCGGCGACCTCGGCCCCGACGGCGTCACGGTCAACATGGTCTCGGGCGGCCTGCTGCGCACCACCGACGCCAGCGCCGCCACGCCCGAGGCCGTGTTCGACTTCATCGCCGGCATGACGCCGCTCCGCAGCGTCACCACCCCCCAAGAATTCGCCGACGCCGTCCTCTTCTTCGCCTCGCCTTGGAGCCGCGCGGTGACGGGCCAGAACCTGGTGGTGGACGGCGGATTGGTGCGGGACTGAAATGACGACCGTCTCCTCCCCACTCCGTGGGGAGGTGGCGCGGCGCGCCTTCGCGCCGTGACGGAGGGGTTCTTAACCGCATCACTAGCGCCTGTGGGACTTCAAGAGCCCCTCCACCGCTTCGCGGTCCCCCTCCCCATTTCATGGGAAGGAGACGCTCTCCATCGTATTCGCTCAGTACATTCGTCCAGATTTCAGAGCCTTACCCACCACCAGCGTCAATCGTCCGACCACTGATCCAAACGCCTGTACAATGCGCGGTTTCGACAGGGAGGACGCAAAACTCGACCGCATCGGACCTCTCTCACAATCGACCCGAATTGCACTTTCTTGCACTTTGCACTGTTTTCGCAGGTGCAGTGCAATTTCGCCCCACCACCCATTTCAGACAATTTAGACTATTCAGACGGTGTTTTTCCGCCGCCTGAGTCTCAAATCCCGCCCTTCCCCTCACCAGAACACACTGGCAACCTCCCGCCATGACCGACTCACACGCAGACGGCCGCTGCGGCTGGTGCGGCACCACCGACCCGCTTTACATCGCCTATCATGATGCGGAATGGGGCGTGCCGGAACGCGACCCGCGCGCCCTGTGGGAGAAGCTGGTCCTCGACGGCTTCCAGGCCGGTCTCGCCTGGATCACCATCCTGCGCAAACGCGAAGGCATCCGCGACGCCTTCGACGGCTTCGACCCTGAGATCGTCGCCCGCTATGGCGAGGACGACATCCAGCGCCTGCTCAACGACCCCCGCATCATCCGCTCGCGCGCCAAGATCAACGCGGCCATCCGGGGCGCCCAGATCTGGCTGGAGATGCGCGAAAACGGCGAGGACTTCTCCGCCTGGCTCTGGTCCTTCGTCGACGGCGAACCGATCCAGACGACCCACGCCGACTTCCGCCAGGCCCCGACCCAGACCGAACAGTCCGTCGCCATGGCCAAGGCCCTGAAGAAGCGCGGCTTCAACTTCTGCGGCCCGGTGATCGTCTATGCCTTCATGCAGGCCGTCGGCATGGTCAACGATCACCAGACGACCTGCTTCCGTCACAAGCAGGTTCGTGCGATGGCCGCGCATGGCTAAAGCCCCCTCAAAACCCGAGACCTTCCCGACCCTCGCCCTGGAGACGGCGCTGATCCAGCGCGTCAACGGCCCCGTCTGCGGCGTGGACGAGGCGGGTCGTGGTCCCTGGGCCGGCCCCGTCTCGGCGGCGGCGGTCATCCTGAACCCCGACGACCTGCCGCCCGGCATCGACGATTCCAAGGCCCTGACGGAAAAGCGCCGCGCCGCTCTGGAGCCCGAGATCAAGGCGCGCGCCATCGCCTGGGGTGTCGGCTTCGCCTCGGTGGAGGAGATCGAGGACCTGAACATCCTGCACGCCACCGGCCTGGCCATGTGCCGCGCCATCGAGGCGCTTCAGGCCCAACCTGTCGCCGCCCTGGTCGATGGCAACTATCGCTTCAAACTGCCGTGCGAGATCCAGACCGTGGTCGGCGGCGACGGCCTGTCGCTGTCCATCGCGGCGGCGTCGATCCTGGCCAAGACGGCGCGGGATCGACTGATGATCGATCTTGACGCCCAATATCCCGGCTACGGCTTCGCCAGCCACAAGGGCTATAACGCGCCGATCCACCAGAACGCTTTGAAAACATTGGGGCCTTGCCCCGCCCACCGGCGCAGCTGGTCGCCGATCAAGGCCCTGCTTCAGGACGCCTGACGCCGCTTCAGATGTGCATGAAGCCGCCCAGCAGCGCGCCCATCAGGGCGGCGACGGCGGCGCCGGCCAGCGCCATCATCCAGCGCGGCGGCGGGCTCAGCTCGGGTTCCAGATCGACGTGCTCGACCGCCTGCGTCGCCTGGGTCGGGCGGCTGTAGCGGGCGGCGTTGTGGGTGAAAGTCGGCCGTGCTTCGGCGGCCGGCGCGTCCCAGCCCCAGTCGCCCTCGACGACACGCGGCGCCCACGAACGCGGTTCCGCCGCCGGACGGATGCGGTAATCCTCGGTGCGATCGGTGGTCGGATAGGTGTGCGGGCGCGGTTGCATAGTCCCACAACGACACGCCGCGATTCGCGTTCCGCAACTTGCGACTGTTGTTTTCGCTGCGCTTATGCGGCCACAGGCAGTTCGACCGGCCGATCCGTGACCACGAACAGATGTTCGACGTTCCTCAGCCGCCCCACCGTCCCGACCTTCTCGCCCTTGGGATTGTGGATGCCGATCCGGGCGCCGACGTAACGCGGGTGCGCCACTTCCAGCACCTGAACATGGCCCCGCGCCGACAGCATCTCGACCAGTTCGGCCCGGCTCAGATAGCCCTCGTCGTTGAAGCTGACGATCAGGTTCGGCGCCTTGACCCGTTCGATCACGCTTCGCAGCGCCGGCCCGATGCCGGGCCGGCTGTTGAAGGCGCTCTTGCGCGTCCTGACGTCCACCCGCTTGTTGGCGATCCCATAGGTCTCGGGCCGGTCCCACAGCACCAGGCTCTCCCAGCAGTGGTAGTTGGCCAGATAGGAATGCTGGTTATAGGGCGGGTCCAGATAGACGAGGTCGGCCTCGACCTGTTCGGCGATCTCGATCGCATCGCCCTGCGTCGCCCGGCACGGCCCGCCGTCCACCGCCGCAACCATGTCCGGCGTCCGCAGCTCCAGCGTCTTCAGCGCCCTGGGCGCCCATTGCTTCATATAGGCCATCTGGACCCCGGCGGTGGAATCCACCCGGTCCGCCGCTTCCATCAGGCTGACCAGCACGATGGCCTTCAGCTCGGGCTCCAGCCCCATGGCCTCGATCCGGTCGCGCATGGCGTCGATGCGGGCGCCGTTGTCGGGGTGGAAATAGCGGGCGTCCTGGCAAAAGGCCTGGGTGAACCATCCCGCCTGCGGCGTCACCGTCCGCAACTCGGCCAGCACCGTCTCGACCCGGTCGATCCACCGTTCCCGATCCGCCTGGACATAGGCAGTCGCCAGGGCGTGGGCATAGGCGTTGTAGTCGTTCGACCAGACCTGAAACCCTTGCTTCTTCAGCGCATGACCGACCCGCGCCGTGCCCGAAAACAGATCGCAGACCCGTCCGCCCTGGGGCAGGACGCCGGCGACGGCGCCCGTCACATGGCCCAGCAGGGCGCGCTTGGAGCCGATGTATTTGATCATGACGCGGCGCGACTCATCCGCCCACCATAGCCGCTTCGCGCGCGACAGGGAGAGGTCCAGTTGGTGCGGGCGGCCGGGCTTGAACCGGCAAGGACTTTCGTCCGGCAGATTTTAAGTCACACACGCCAGTACCAAGATATTGATACTCATCATGTTTCTATCACACACTACTAGGATGTGTAAGGTTCTGTGTAAGTGAAAGGTGCGCTTGGCGCGCTGAACCGTATCGGCGGTCGGTCCAGCTTTGTCCTGGCTGCTTTGCGCCAGGAGCAGACATTGCTGGCACGCCGGAAACACGACATTCAGACAGGCCTAAAAGATCTGCTTTTCGGCCAAGAGGCTAAGGCGGTTTCCGATCCATTGCGGACATCTGTCGCCAGCTTAAACCTGGGCTAATGAGGACCGTTCCCGCAGCCTTCCGACTAGCCTTCAGGGGACCGGAGGGCTTCTACACTGTCCACTTCCTGCCGACTGAGGAATGGACCGGCGTGATCGTATCTGTCGGCGATGTGACGATGCGCTGGCAGGTGGTGGTCGCTGATCAGGAAGAGAGCGGGCTGGTCGTGCTGGGTGGTATGACGGACGGGAGCGATTCCCTGTGGGGCGACCCGTTTTGGTTCGAGCTTCGTTTCAGTGGTCTGCAGCCCGTGATCGGTATTGGGGCAATCAGGTTGTCCGGCGTGAAGATCGCGCCGCCTGATTTCGGCAGGTCCGCTTATAGGCGATGAGCTGATGACCGCTTCCGACCTGTAGCCGACCTTAGGCGTCCAAAAGAGCGTCTGCCGAACGGGTGCAAGTAAGCGCAGCGAGATCTGGCTCGACCGACAACTTCTCAACAACGGCCCCATTCAGCACCATCATGAAGCGACGGCAGCGCTCACCTAGAAAGTGGTCAGGGTCGAAACGCACGAGGCCTGTTTTTTTCGCGAACTCCAGATTGCCGTCCGACAGAAAGATCAACTGCCCCTTCGGGTCGAGCTCCCGCGCCCAAGCATCCAATGTCCAAGGGTCATTTGCCGCCATGCAGGCTATGAAACCGAAGCCCGACGCTTTCAGTTGCGCTGCCCGAGCGACGAAATCGGGGACATGCGTTCCGCTGCAGACCGGGGTGAAAGCTCCAGGCACGCCGATGACGATCCCGCGCCGGCCTTGGAACAACGTCTCGACGCTCTGACTTGTGACAAGCCCTTGCTGAAGTTGCCCCAGTCTCACTGGCGGCACACGCTCACCCACACGAATGGTTCTAATCATGGCCTCTCGCCGGTTCGGTGCCCCAGGCTATCGTAGCGGCGGAGCGGCTGACGAATGGTTAAGCGGCCCAGTCGGCCTCGCGGCGAACCACCATCAGCGCGGCAAGGACCGCAAATCGCCCTGGGCGAAACGTCGGTTCCCGACCCATTGCGGAAGTTTGGGCGCTGCGCATCTGGCGGACACGCGGGACGGGTCTGGCGGCTTGGCGTGGAAACGCGGCCCTCAGCGGCTGACGAAGGCGCCTAGAACTCCGATGGCACCGACCAAGATGCCGCCAGGCCGTGATTGGATTGACCTGTGATTGGCCAGCTTCAAGCAAAGCGGGGCAGGAACTTCACTTTACAGACGGCATTTATTGTCCAGCTCTTAATGATGGGAGACAGCTGGATGACCGCCTATGTGTTCCGCCTTCATGATGGCCCGGACACCCCTCCGCGCGAAGAAAACGTCGAGGCTCGAAGCGATGCAGAGGCCCACGACCTTGCAGACCTAAGGATAAGGCTTTCTGGCACATTTACCGCTGTCGATGTCAGCCGGGCCGGGCAACATGTTTTTTCAATTAGTAAGCGTTAGCTGCGGCCAGAAGCCAGAACACACGTGGGCATGAGGCAGGATGTCGCGTGCGGTAGAGCCTCTGGAACTCGTTCTGCACGCTGATGTTAAAAGCGCGCCAAACTACTGGGGCTGCCATGTCTGACTCTGTCTGCGTTTTTGTCGTCGAAGACGAAGCGCTCATCCTGGTTACCATCGAACAGGCGCTCCAGGATGGAGGTTTCGCCTTCGAGTCAGCGATGACCGGAACCGATGCTCTCCAACTCTTTCAGGACCACGGGGAGAGGTGCCGAGCGTTGGTGACGGATGTGAACCTGGGTGGCGCGATAACGGGATGGGACGTAGCGCGTCGGGCCAGAACATTAAACCCTGCCTTACCCGTCGTATATGTGACGGCAGAGCATGCGAATGACTGGTCGATCCACGGAGTGCCCAACAGCGTCATGGTCAGCAAACCATTTGTCGAGGCGCAAATCGTAAGCGCGGTAGCATCACTCTTGAACGATCAATCAGCTGCCGTGCAGCCGATCTGATAATAGTTTCGTCGGACCGGGACGATCGGTGTAATTATGGTCACAGCTACCATAGTGTCAAAGAGCTAGGTTTCGCTATTCTCCCGTTCCATGGCGGTGATCAGGTTCTCCAGATGCTTAATGCGCTCCTCTGATGCAGCCCGTTCCGCTTCAGTAATATCCATGCCACCGACGTGTAGCCGGAAGTCATGCCCGCGCCAGAAGTCCTGTGTGTCAAGGCATTGAGCAAGCGTCTGGCGGAACAGACCTAACAGTTGTTCTCGCGGGGACGGCTCCATGCACGAACTATGGCAGCGGTTGAAAAGCGGAACAGTCGTCTTGCCGACATATAGCCTGAGCGCATTCGGCACGTCCGCTTTCCGGCGACTCCACTTTCCGTCAGCGGCGTGACAGGTTCGCGACCTGATGGACCGACGACACGCCAGGCGGGGCTGAGTGCTGAAACCGATCATCATCAAGCTGTCGCCTGGCGCATCTCTGGTCTTGCTCGATTGCCTAGAACACGGAGTGATGTACCGATGTGCGCTCCATCTCGGCTGCGGCTAGGAAAGAGCCAGTCGTCACGCCGTCGCCCTCGACTTTCCAGCCAGTGCGCCAACGCGTCTCTCGCGGCCTCCGTGACCGGTCGACCCGTCTTCTGCTGAATAATCGTCGATCGCTGCCGTACGACGGCGCCTCGGGCGATATCACCAAGTCTGAGTTTAACGAGATCGCAGCCCCGCAGCTTGGCGTCTAATGCGATGTTGAACATCGCCAAATCCCGGGCCGATCCGATCGACTTCACATGCTGTCGGATCGCCCAAATGTGCTTGGGTTTGAGCGGGCCTTGGCTCCGGTCAACCGACCAGCGTTCCAGGGTTTGCGAGGTAAGCGAAACAGATCGGGCTGGCTCATGGCCACCTCCCACGATCAACGCCCCCTTCTCAGGAGAAGCGCCATACGGCGCATATGCGCCAGGAGTGGCTATCGTTGGTGAGGTCTGAGAAGCGCCATAAGCGGACATTTGCATGCCGTCGGACTCCGGACATTCAGCCGAGCCTGTCGATGTCAGAGACTGCGATCTCCTCGTAGCCCAAGAGCCGAGACCGAAAAGCAGTCGGCACAACTTCAGCTTGCCGCTCCGCAGATTTTTTGACTCTCCTTGACCGGAGAGCGGCGCACTGCAGGGGTTGTAAGCAGCCCCCGGCGATTGCGCTTCGACATACCTGGCCAGTCAGCACCTGCAGCGAGAAGAGGGCGGCCAGGCACCTGGCGAGCCGCGTCTCAGTCCAGGACCTCACCGCTTTGGTCGGTAAGCTTGTACGCCAGAACCTGTGCATCTTCGATCTTCGGCAGGCCGTCGAGCAGTTCCGGGCCCTTGGCGACGAGTGCACGGCCAACCTTTCCTGCCAGATGAGCCAACCTCCCCGCGTCTCCCGGGAAGGTGTCGAAGATGGCGAAGTCGTCGTGACCGAAGCGGACCGCATACCATGTCGTCGTGTCCGGCTCCTCCATCACGGCCGCCAGTCCGTCGCGCAGGAAGGCCTCCACATCAGCCTCCTTGCCGGGCTTTGCGCGCAGTCGCACGAACAAAGCCTTTTTCACGGGTGAGCGGGTTTCAGCATTGGCCATCACGGTCTCCTTTCGAGTCCAGGGCGTCATGCTAACGCTCCGCCTCTGTAATGGCTGCGCCTGAACTGCACAGCGTTCCGCGTCGCACCGTTGGGCGAAGACTACCAGCGGGTCAGGCCTCGCTCCGCGCCATGGGTCTTTGCATGAGGGCGAGGCGTCATCAGTTAGGATCCCGTTCCATGTGTGAAAGCCCATTTGCGGCTGCCCCGCCCTGTAGAGCGCGATCGAGATACAATGCCGTTCGGCTCTCCGGGGACGCAGCCACGACCGCCGGCGGGCCGCTAACGACGATCCGCCCGCCCTCGTCACCGGCGCCGGGCCCGATGTCGATGACCCAATCGCTGGCCGCTGCGACCTTCATGTCATGGTCGACCAGGATGACGGTGTTGCCGGCGTCGACCAAGGCGTTGAGTTGGCCGAGCAGGCGCTCAACATCGGTTGGATGAAGACCTGTGGTCGGCTCGTCGAGAACATAGAGTGCCCCGCCGCGTTGAGCGCGTTGCAGCTCTGTGGCCAGTTTCACCCTCTGCGCTTCGCCGCCCGAGAACTCGGTCGCGGGCTGTCCAAGACGGAGATAGTTGAGTCCGACCTCACGCAGCACCTTGAGCGACCGGCAGACATTTGGGGCATCGCCGAAGAAGTCCCAGGCCTGCTCGACCGTGAGCGCCAGCACCTCGGCGATGGTCTTGCCGCTGTAGGTGATCTCAAGCGTCGTGGGATTGTAGCGGGCGCCATGGCAGGCGGGACACGGGGCGTAGACGCTGGGGAGGAACAGCAGTTCGACCATGACGAACCCCTCCCCCTCGCAGCGCGGACAGCGCCCCTTTGCGACGTTGAAGGAGAACCGCCCGGCGTCGTAGCGGCGCTTCCGAGCTTCGGGTGTCGCCGCGAACAGGGCGCGGACATGGTCGAACAGCCCGGTGTAGGTGGCGAGGTTGGAACGCGGGGTGCGGCCGATCGGCTTCTGGTCGACCTCGATCAGCCGCCGGACCCCTTCGAGCCCGCCGACGATCCGACCCTCGGTGGCGACGGACGGCGCGTCCTCGAATCCGGCTTCGGTATCGGCTTCATCCTTGCCCGCAGGCGCGGCGCCGAGGGCTGCGGCGACCAGCTCGACCAGCGCCTGGCTGACCAGGCTGGACTTCCCCGAGCCGGAGATCCCGGTCACCGTGGTCATCACACCGAGCGGGATCTCGCAATCGACCTGCTTCAGATTGTTGCGCGAGACCCCCTCGAGCCGCAGCCAGCCGGCGGGCTCGCGCTGGCGGCCCGGCATCCCGCCGTCTTCGTCGAACAGATGGTGCCGGGTCTCGGACGCGGCGACCTTGCGCAGGCCCTCGATCGGGCCGCTGTAGAGGATCTGGCCGCCGTGTTCGCCGGCGGCGGGGCCAACATCAACGATCCAGTCGGCGCGGCGAACGACATCCATGTCGTGCTCGACGACGAACAGCGAGTTGCCCACTGCCTTCAGGCCGTCGAGCGCTCGTAGCAGCGCCTCGGTGTCGGCGGGATGGAGCCCTGCGGACGGTTCGTCCATCACATAGACGACGCCGAACAGATTGGAGACAACCTGGGTGGCGAGCCGCAGCCGCTGCAGCTCGCCCGGCGACAGGGTCGGGGTGCTGCGTTCCAGCGTCAGATAGCCGAGGCCGAGGTCAAGCAGCACCGACAGCCGGCGGCACAGATCGCCGGCGATGCGCTCGACGACCAGCGCCTTTTCCGGGTGGGTCTTGCGCAACGTCCTGAGCTTGCCGGCTTTGGCCTCGGCGTAGGGCGCGAAGATCTTCGAGAAGCGGGCCATGGGCAGCCGGCTCATCTCGGCGATATCGAGGCCCTCGAAGAGGACCAAAAGGGACTCCCGGCGCAGCCGCTTGCCGTCACAGACCGGGCAGGGCCGGGCGATCATGAAGCGCGCGGCGCGCTTCTTCATCATGGCGCTGTGGGTGGTCGCATAGCTGTGAGTGACGTGGCGCTTCGCGCTCGAGAAGGTGCCCATATAGGCGGGCTCGATCTTGCGCCGGATGGCGCGCTGGATCTCGTCGTGGCTCCATCCGGGATAGACGGGGACTTGGGGCTGCTCCTCGGTGAACAGGATCCAGTTGCGCACCTTCTTGGGGAGCTCGCGCCACGGCGTGTCGACGTCGATGCCGAGAGTGATCAGGATGTCGCGCAGATTCTGGCCGCCCCAAGCCATAGGCCACGCGGCGATGGCGCGCTCCCGGATGGTCTTCGAAGGATCGGGCACCATCGAGGCCTCCGTGACCTCATGGATCCGGCCGAGGCCGTGGCATCGCGGACAGGCCCCCTCGGGCGTGTTGGGCGAGAAGGATTCCGCCTCGAGGTGCGGCTGTCCGGGCGGATAGTCCCCGGCGCGCGAATAGAGCATGCGCAGCAGATTGGAGAGGGTGGTCACACTGCCGACAGACGATCGGGTGGTCGGCGATCCGCGCTGCTGCTGCAGCGCCACCGCCGGCGGCAGACCCTCTATCAGGTCGACCTCGGGCACCTCCATCTGGTGGAAGAGGCGGCGCGCGTAGGGTGAGACCGACTCCAGATAGCGGCGCTGTGCCTCGGCATAGAGCGTGGAAAAGGCCAGCGACGACTTACCGGAACCCGACACGCCGGTGAAAACGACCAGCGCATCGCGCGGAATGTCGACATCGACATTTTTGAGATTGTGCTCTCGCGCGCCACGAATGCGGACGAAGCCGGAGGCCTTGGCAGCTCGCATGCGAACATCCTGACCCCCTGATAGTCCTGCCTAGCCTGTTCGGTTGCATCAGACGGGGGATATTCCCGGTCTTCGTCATGGATGGCTGGGCGTCGGACGCGATTAGACAGAGGCGAAACACGGTCTGGGGCGTTCGCTCCAACGAGCCGGAAGGCAGGAGACCGACATGCGCACCGTGACGC
>Ga0265296_1000119_pt1 | contig 153746 bp, 149 predicted proteins | sample MunlanPumphouse1_FD_189073 | JGI IMG/M metagenome (GOLD analysis project Ga0265296, IMG submission 189073) | Groundwater microbial communities from a municipal landfill in Southern Ontario, Canada - Pumphouse #1 | ecosystem: Environmental > Aquatic > Deep subsurface > Groundwater | place...
GGATACATCGAAGGCTATTACAACCGGCACCGCATGCACTCGGCCCTCGGGTATCTAACCCCCGAGCAAGCCGAGCAGAGCATGACCGGATAACCCAGTGTGTCCGCCGAAACGGGGGAAGATCAGTTCTCTCGACGATGGCGCGGCGCACGGTGCAGGTCCGTGCCTATGCCGACCGCATCATCGTGCGCTGCGGCGAAGAGGTTGTCGCCGAGCATCCTCGCACCTTCGGGCGTAACCGCACGATTTACGACCCCTGGCATTATCTGCCGGTGCTGGCCCGCAAGCCCGGCGCGCTGCGGAACGGTGCGCCCTTCCAGGACTGGGATCTGCCGCCGGCGCTGGCGCGCCTGCGCCGCAAGCTTGGTAATGGCGACGATGCCGACCGCCGGTTCGTCCGTGTGCTGTCGGCCGTGCTGATCGATGGCCTGGATCCGGTCGAAGCGGCCGTGCGCGAAGCGCTGGCGACCGGCACGGCGAGCGACGATCTGATCCTCAACATCCTGGCGCGGCACCGCGAGCCGCCGCGCCCACTTACGATCATCACCTCCGAGGATAGTGCGCTGCGCCATCCGCCGATCGCCAACTGTGCCCGTTACGACCAGCTGAGGACCTTCGATGCTGCGGCATGACATGATCGAGGCGATGCGCGGGCTCGGGCTCAAAGGCATGGCGGGCGCGTTCGATGATGCGGTCACCACCGGCCTTCAGCGTCAGCGCACCACGATGGAGATACTGACCGATCTTCTCCGAGCGGAAGCGACGCATCGTCATGCCGCGTCGATCCGATACCGGATGGCGGCCGCAAAGCTGCCGGTCGTGAAGGACATCGACGCGTTCCGGTTCGAAGGCACGCCGATCAATGAAGGGCTGGTGCGTTCGCTGCACAGCGGCGCGTTCCTGCCCGCTCGGCGCAATATCGTCCTGGTCGGCGGCACGGGCACCGGCAAGACCCACCTGGCCATCGCTATCGCCGCCAATGTCGTTCGCTCCGGTGCGCGCGGCCGCTACTTCAACACCGTCGATCTGGTGACCCGTCTCGAAGAGGAAGCCAGGATCGGCAAGAGCGGCGCACTCACCGCCCAGCTATCCCGTCTCGATCTGATCGTGCTCGATGAGCTGGGTTACCTGCCGTTCGCTCGCTCAGGCGGCCAGTTGCTGTTCCATCTGGTCAGCAAGCTCTACGAGCGAACCAGCGTCATCATCACCACCAACCTCGCGTTCGGCGAATGGCCCACGGTCTTCGGCGATCCCAAGATGACCACCGCGCTCCTCGATCGCGTCACCCATCATTGCGACATCGTCGAGACCGGCAATGACAGCTGGCGCTTCAAAAACCGAAGCTGATCACCCCCCGCCGACCCTCGATTAAAAGATGCTTTGCGCTGCGCGCGCCTCCGGTCGGGCTCCGCCCTCCCTACGCCGCGCGCAGCGCAAGGGCGCGTGTCCGATCAACCTTGCGCCATCTTGAAAAGGGGGTCCCTTTTGCGCGCCGATAGGGGGTCCCGTTTGCACGCCGATTGACACACTTTCGATGTCCGATTTCAGGCAGCAGTTCCCGTTGGGTTCGACCAGCCGAGTACTCCTGCAGGACCGATCAGGCCTCTACGCGGGCCTGGTGCCGACCGCGGCCGTCTTTGCAGATTTGGGCTCGGCGGAGCGGGCCATATCCGAGTTGGCCATCCTCCAGAATGTCGTGCTGTCACCTGAGATGTCGATCGCCTCAATCATGGAAGCATTCGACGTGAGTGGAGCCGACGATCTCGCCGTTGTCGATGAAGATCGACGGATTTTGGGTATGCTGACCGAAAAATACGTTCGCAAACGCTATGCTGACGAGATCGATCGTTCGCAGCGCGACCTTTATGGCGAAAACTGACTGCCTGTCGATGTCGCGCTGGCGATCAGGTCTTCAGCCAGAAGCGGAGAATCATCGATACCGCACCGAGCGCAACAACGCTGCCGGTCCAGATCAGCGCCATCCATCCCAGCCGCTTCCAAAAGGGCGTATACTTCATCAGTGATAGCCGTGCGTACCAACTTTGCCACGAAAGACCCAATAGGCCCATCCAGTATAGGCAAGGATGACCGGCATGATGATCGCAGTCCCCACCAACATGAATATCTGGCTCCGCTCGGGCGCAGCGGCATCCCATATGGTGATGCTGTCGGGCACGATGTAAGGAAACAGGCTGATGCCAAGTCCTGCAAATCCTAACGCGAACAGGGCCAGCGCAAGCAGGAACGGTGCAGCGGTGGCCCCGCCGCGCAGTTTGCGGAAAAACAGGAAAGCGACGATCCCGGTAAGCAGCGGCACCTGCGCCGTCGCCAGCACGCCGGGCATGTCGAACCAGCGCTTCCAATATTCGAACTGCAGGAACGGGGTGGCGGCACTGACCGCCGCCATCGCGACCAGCGTGCCTGCCCCCGCCCACAGCGCCAGCCGGCGGGCATGCGCCTCTGCGCTACCTTCGACTTTCCAGATCAGCCAGGCAGCGCCGAGCAGCGCGTAGCCGATGACCACCCCAGCCCCGGTCAACAGGCTGAACGGGGTCAACCAGTCGAGCCAGCCACCGGCATAGGCCTGGTTTTCGACTTGAACGCCTTGGAGGATCGCGCCCAGCGTCACGCCCTGCGCAAAGGCGGCTATGAACGAGCCCAGGCTGAACGCAATGTCCCATAGCGCACGGTGCCGTGGGTCGCGCCAGCGGAATTCAAAGGCCACGCCACGAAAAACCAGCCCCAAAAGCATCGCGATAATAAGTGGGTACGTCGCGGTCAGGACGACACCATAGGCGAGCGGGAAGGCAGCAAAGAGCCCGCCGCCGCCCAGCACCAGCCATGTCTCGTTGCCGTCCCACACTGGCGCGATCGAATTCATCGCCTGATCGCGCTCCTCCCCAACTTTGAAGCTCGGGAACAGGATGCCGATGCCTAGGTCGAACCCGTCCATGACAACGTACATGAATACGGCGAAGGCGATGATGAAAGCCCAGACGACCGTCAAATCGACGTTGATGCCCATTTTGTTTACTCCGCCCCAGTCGCGATGGCCGGTGCAGGCGTAATACCCGCAGTGCGTACCGGCATATGCTCAGGCTCCGACTCATGCGGCCCGGCCGGCTTGTGCATCAGATGCAGGATGTACCATGCGCCCGCACCGAAGACTGCGAAATACACGATGACGAACGCGATCAGCGAGGCGGCAACCGCAGGCGCGGCGAGAGGCGACGCGCTTTGGGCCGTGAGCATGTGGCCATAAACGGTATAGGGTTGGCGCCCCACCTCCGTCGTGATCCACCCGGCAATCACTGCCACGAAGCCTGACGGCCCCATCAGCACGGCGGCGCGATGCAGCCACGACCAGTCGTAGAGACGTTTACGCATCCGCGCGACCAGGCTCCACAGACCAAGGCCCAGCATGGCAAAGCCGATGCCGACCATCACCCGGAAAGACCAGAAGATGACCGGTACGGGAGGCTCACGGTCATCGGGAATCGTATCGAGGCCGGCGAGCGGTGCGTTCAGATCATGCTTCAGGATGAGCGACGATGCCTTGGGAACCTCCACGGCATAATCGATGCGTTTCTCCGCGCTGTTGGGAATGCCGAACAGGATCAGCGGCGCACCGTCCGGGTGGCTCTCGTAATGCCCCTCCATGGCCATGACCTTGGCGGGCTGATGCTCCAGTGTGTTGAGGCCGTGCATGTCGCCAGCGAAAATCTGAATCGGCGCGACGATCGCAGCCATCCACATCGCCATGCTAAACATCTTCCGCGCATGCAGGTTCGCGCGGTCGCGCAGCAGATGCCAGGCGCCCACCGCGCCGACTACAAAGGCAGTGGTCAGATAGGCGGCTATCACCGTATGGACGAGCCGGTAGGGGAAGCTGGGGTTGAAGATGATCGCCAGCCAGGATTCCCCTGGCAGGAAACGGCCATCGGGTGACATCTCGAAGCCGGTCGGCGTCTGCATCCAGCTGTTCACCGACAGGATCCAGAAGGCCGAAATGAACGTGCCGAGCGCCACCATGCAGGTAGCGGCGAAATGCAGGCCTTTGCCCACCTTGGACATGCCGAACAGCATGACGCCGAGAAAGCCGGCCTCCAGGAAGAAGGCGGTGAGCACTTCATAGGCCATCAGCGGCCCGATCACCGGCCCTGCCTTTGTCGAGAAAACCGACCAGTTCGTGCCGAACTGATAAGACATGACGATGCCCGATACGACGCCCATGGCGAAAGCGATGGCAAAGATCTTCACCCAGTAGCGGAACAGGTCGAGATAGATGTCCCGTCCGGTTTTCAGCCACAGTCCTTCCAGGACCATCAGATAGCTGGCAAGGCCGATTGAAAATGCCGGAAAAATGAAGTGGAAGCTGACCGTGAACCCGAACTGAATTCGGGCGAGCAGCAGAGCATCGAGGCCGTCGAACATCTTTAGTCTTCCGGTAAAGCTGCGCGCTGTGCGCGCCGCCAGCGATTGAATGTCTTTTCCGATATACCGATTTGCCGGCAACTGGCGCAAACGCCCTGACCGGAGGCGATCAAGGCGGCAATCGCCTGACAGCGGCGCTCCTTGTCGGGGATCGTGGTCACAGGGCCGCCGCGCTCTTCCAGAGCATATAGGCCGCAACGACGAAGATCAGCACCGCAAACACGGTTGTCAGCGTGCCAGTGCCAGATAGCCGCTTGGCGGCGATTGTGCCGATGAACCCGCCAGCGATGCCACCAGTGATGAACACGCCAGCCAGCACCCAGTCGATCAGCCCGGAAAATGCGTAGTTGGCGGCTGTCGTCAGGCCGAACGCCGTTACCGCGACGAGACTGGTTCCGACCGCGTTAATGATCGGCATCCTGGTCGATGCAACGAGGCCGGGGACGATCAGGAAACCGCCACCGATGCCGAAGAAGCCCGAGAAGATGCCGGTGCCCAGACCATAGCCCAGAACTTTGGGCGCATTCTCACGATTACATTGGGCACCCGGGATGCCCAGCGCTTTGCGCCCGCGCAGCATCAGTATGCCGACGACGATCATCACCAGGGCGAACAGGAACAGCAGCTTCTGCCCGTCGAACGCCTTGCCGACCGTCGACCCGCCCAGCGCGCCAAGGACGCCTGCCGCGGCATACATGCCGCCGCAGCGCCATTTGACCGTATGCTCGCGTGCATGGCTGGCCAGCCCCGTCGCGGCGTTGACGGCGACCGCCAGCGCCGACGTGCCAATCGCGACATGCGGACTGGAGACACCGACCAGATAGACCATCAGCGGCACGGCGAGGATCGAGCCGCCGCCCCCAACCAGTCCCAGCGAGAAGCCGACCAGCGAGCCTGACAGGAGGCCCAACACATATTGCAGGGGTTCGAGCATGGTGATCACGCCGCCTGACGCGCGCGTTCGATTGGTTGCGGCTTTACCAGCCACTCATGACCCTTGAGCATGCCGTTCCAATAAATCCACGGCAGCGCCTCGGACTTGAGCAGCCAGGACAGCCTCGCAGGCTGCGTTCCATCGATCAGCCATTTTGGGAAGCTGGGCAGGAGCTTGCCACCATAGCCGAACTCGGCGAGCACGATCTTGCCCTTCTCGACGGTCAGCGGGCAGGAGCCGTAGCCGTCATAACCGGCAACCGGCTCTCCCCCCTTAAGTACCGACAGCAGATTGACCGCCACGATCGGCGCCTGTTTGCGCGCCGCGGCGGCGGTCTTGGCATTGGGCGTGGAGCCACCATCGCCAAGACCGAAGATATTGGGATAACGGACGTGCTGCAACGTCACCTGATCGACCTCGACATAGCCTGCCTTGTCCGCCAGCAGACTGTCCGCAACGACACGCGGCGCGATCTGGGGCGGGGTCACATGGATCATGTCGAACGCGCGCGTCACTTCGCCCGTCTTTTCGCGGAAGGTCGCGGTATTTGCCGCGCCGTCGACCGCGATCAGGGTGGATTCGAAATTGAGGTCGATGCCGTACCGCTCGACATAGCCCATCAGCGCGGGGACATAGTCCTTCACGCCGAACAGCACGCCGCCCGCATTGTGGAAGGCAACATCAATGTTGTTCAGGACGCCGCGTTCAAGCCAGTTGTCGCACGACAGGTACATCGCCTTCTGTGGCGCGCCGGCGCATTTGATGGGCATCGGCGGCTGGGTGAACAGCGCAACGCCTTCCCGCAGATTGCGCACCAGCTCCCAGGTATAGGGCGCTGTGTCGTAGCGATAATTGGACGTAACGCCGTTCTGGCCCAGCGTTGCCGCCAGCCCGTCGATCGCGTCCCAGTCCAGCACATTGCCCGGCGCGACAACCAACGCGCGATAGCCAATCGCGCGGCCATTTGCTGTCGTCACCTGATCCTGTTCGGGCTGAAAGCTTTGCGCGGCTTCCCTGATCCAGGTGGCACCCTTGGGCATCACCGACGCCATCGAATGGCAGGTTGATTTCGGCTCGAACACACCTGCACCGACCATCGTCCAGCCAGGCTGGTAATAATGTTCGGTTCGCGGTTCGATGATCGCCACCGAAAGCTTGGGATCCCGCTTGAGGATCGATGCCGCCGTCGCGATGCCGCCTGCACCCCCGCCGACAATGACAACGTCATAGCGGGCGGCGGGGCGATCGGCCGCGGGGCCATCCGGGCCGCTGGCCCCTGTGGCCTCGATCCGATCGCGCAATTGCGACAGGTCATAGCCAGCCGCATTTGCCGCGCCCAGGATGGCTGCGGTCGGGCGCGATCCAGCCTGGGACAATGCCCAAAGCGTCGTGGCACGGGTGCCGGTCCTGCAGAAAGCGAGAGTGGGGCCATCGGCAGATGCCAGCGCATCGCCAAAGGCCATAACCGATGCGTCGTCGAAATTGCCACCGCTGATGGGAATATGGCGATAGGCAATGTCGAGCGCGTCAGCCTTTGCCTTCAGGTCGGCTGAGAGAGGTTGGCCGGGCTCTTCGCCATCAGGCCGGTTGTTGATGATCAGACGGACGCCAGCAGATGCGGCCTGGTCAATGTCTTCCGGGGTAATCTGGCTACAAACGAGCAGCTTTTCGTCGAGTTTATGGGGATTCATCGAACCTCTCCTTTCTTAAGTTCAGGCGTGGACCGGCGTTCGTGGTCCCGACGGGCGATCAAGCGCCCAGACGATCGCGAAGCCGACCGCCATCGCAGCCGTAAAAACGGCGGCTGCCGGAGGGTTGATGGCAAATGCGGCCAGTGCCGGGCCTGGACAAAGGCCGCCGAGCCCCCATCCGATGCCGAACAAGGCAGAGCCGCCGACCAGGCGCGGCGTGATTGGATCGGTGTCGGGCAGATGAAAGTCGGCATCGGCAACAGGCGCCGCCATCCGTCGCTGGATCAGCCAGGCGATTGCCATCGGGATCATCGCGCCGCCCATGACGAAGGCAAGGGTGGGATCCCAGGCACCGAACAGGTCAAGGAAGCTGCGGACCCGCACGGGGTCCAGCATGCCCGACACGGCGAGCCCCGCGCCGAACAACAGGCCGGAGGCAAGGCCGATCACGCCGCGCATTACCAGCCACCTCCAACGGCATTGACGATTGCCACAGTCGCAAAGCCCGTCGCCATGAAGGTGAATGTCGCAACGATGGATCGCCTGGACAGGCGCGACATGCCGCATACGCCGTGACCGGACGTGCAGCCCGACCCGAGCCGCGTGCCAATACCGACGACGAGCCCTGCGACCGCTAGCGTTGCCATGCTCATGGGGAAGCGTGACAGGATCGGTCCCGCCGCCCATGCGACAAGTGCCGCGCCGAGAGGCAGGCCGATAATGAATGCCAGCGCGAGCGTGCGCGGTGCGCCGCCGCCCAGCCCGATCGCCCGCGCCGCCATGCCGCTGACGCCGGCGATGCGGCCCGCACCCAGCAGCATGATGGCAGCCGCCACGCCGATCATCAGGCCACCGATTAGCCCCTGCCCCGGCATCGCATAATCAGGCATCACAGCACGTCCAGCGGAAGCTTGAGGTAGCGCGTGCCATTCTCTTCTGGCTCGGGCAGATGCCCGCCACGCATATTCACCTGAATCGAGGGGAGGATGAGCCGTGGCATCCCCAGCGTCGCGTCACGACGAGTGCGCATCTCGACAAATTCATCCTCGCCCACGCCTTCATGGACGTGAACATTAGAATCGCGTTCCTGGCCGATCGTGGTTTCCCACACAAAGTCGTCGCGGCCCGGCGCTTTGTAATCATGGCACAGGAAAGTGCGCGTCTCGCGCGGCAAGTCCATCAGGCGGCGGATGGAGCGATAAAGCATTCGCGCATCGCCGCCGGGGAAATCCGCACGGGCGGTGCCATAGTCCGGCATGAACAGCGTGTCGCCCGTGAACACCGCGTCGCCGATGACATAGGCCAGGTCGGCCGGCGTATGCCCCGGCACGTGCAACGCGACCGCAGGAATCGAACCGATCAAGAACCTGTCGCCGTCATCAAACAGATGGTCGAACTGCGACCCGTCACGCTCAAACTGGGTACCTTCGTTGAAGATCTTGCCGAACACGCTCTGGACTGTCGTGATTGCGCGACCGATCGCGAGCTTGCCGCCGAGCTGTTCCTGAAGGAACGGCGCGGCAGACAGATGATCTGCGTGAGCATGGGTTTCCAGCAGCCATTCGACTTTCAATCCTTCGGCCCGGACATAGTCGATGATCGCCTGCGCAGAGCCGTGGTCCGTCCGGCCGGATGCCGGGTCGAAATCCATCACACTGTCGATAATCGCTGCGGCGCGAGTCACTGGATCATGCACCACATAGCTTGCCGTGAATGTCGGCTCGTCAAAAAACGAGCGCACGACCGGCGTGGGCACTTCGCAGGCCCGGGTGTCCGTCACAATCTGCGTTGCGAGCATGAGCGGCTCATCAGGGTGGTGCATCTCGACTCTCCAAACTTTCTCACTTACACGGTTCAAATAATCGAGTATTATGGTTGCGTCAACCGACGAGATTGATGACAATGTCGATCAGCATGAATGAAAGGTTCGATTTGGCTCCTGAACTCCCCTCCTGTTCCGCGTTGCGCCTTGGCGAGGAAGCGCCGGATTTCACCGCCCGCTCGACCCGTGGCCCGGTGTCACTTTCGGATTTCCGAGGGCGCTGGCTTGCGCTCTTTTCGCACCCGGCGGATTTCACGCCGGTCTGCACCAGCGAGTTTGTGTCGATCGTGCGCGCGCATGACCGGTTTGCGGCGTTGGGGTGCGAACTGATGGCACTGTCGGTCGACAGCCTGTTTTCCCACCTCGCCTGGATCCGCGCGATCCGCGATCGGTTCGATGTCGTCGTGGACTTCCCGATCATCGAAGATCCGACGCTGGAGATCGCGCGCGCCTATGGCATGGTCGGCCCAAACGCGATGGATGCCAGCGCGGTGCGGACGACCTATTTCCTCGATCCGGACGGGATATTGCGGGCCTCGACCTGCTATCCGGCCAGCGTCGGGCGCTCCGTGGAGGAGATGCTGCGTCTCGTCGCCGCGCTTCAGCGTGTTCATGATGGATCGGCTCTGGCGCCGGAAGGTTGGATGCCAGGCAGTGATCTGCTCGCGGTCCCAAGCCACGATGTCGCAGACGTGCTGGCAGCGCCCGCCGGCACCGACTGGTTCTACACGCCGATCAAGGATCAGGCATGATGGCGGATATCGCGACGCTTGATCTCGAGGCCGCGGCGGATTTGCTTCGGGCGCTTGCACATCCGGTGCGCCTCTCCCTGCTGCGCACGCTCATAGATGGCGAGCGCTCGGTCGGCGAGATCGAACACTTAGCCAATGTGGTGCAGCCCGGCCTCAGCCAACAGCTCGGTGTTCTGCGAAAGGCCGACCTTGTGCACACACGACGCGAGGCAAAGCTGGTTTTCTATCGCATCAACCAGGCCCGTATCGCTGAAGTCAGCGCCTTGCTTGATGCCTATGCGGGGACGGTAGCCATATCCCGTGCAGACGCGGTCGCGGCCCGACTGCAGGCCGGCGGCGGCGCGGCCATGTTCGCTCGGATCGCGCCACGTAAATGATGCTGCGAGGCTGTAGAGCCTCGCAGCATCAAACTCTCAGTCCACCAATACGGTGCGCAGATAAGGGCGATGCTCGGTCCAGCCCTGGGGGAAGAGGGCGCGTGCCTCGTCATCCTTGATCGAGGGAGGAATGATCACTTCCTTACCCTTCTGCCAGTCTGCCGGAGTTGCGATACGCTTGGCGTCGCCGAGTTGAAGCGCATCGATAACCCGCAATATCTCGTCGAAGTTACGTCCCACGCTCATCGGGTAGGTCATTGTCAGCCGAATCTTCTTTTTTGGATCGATGATGAAGACCGATCGCACCGCTGCGGTCGCGCTCTGATCGGGGTGGATCATGTCATACATCTTGGCGATCGACAGATCCGCGTCAGCGACGATGGGGAAAGTCAGGTTGGTGTTCTGGGTGTCGTTGACATCCTCGATCCATTTGCGGTGCTCGTCGGCAGTGTCGGTCGACAGGCCGAGCGGTTTGACGTTGCGGGCCTCGAACTGATCGGCAAGCTGGGCTGTGCGGCCCATCTCGGTCGTGCAGACCGGCGTGAAATCGGCAGGGTGGCTGAAGAAGAATACCCAGGAGTCGCCAGCCCACTCATGCAGGCTGATGGGGCCGTTCTGGGTGTCGACGGTAAAATCGGGTGCGGTGTCGCCAATGTGCAGGCTCATGTCGGGTCCTTTCGGGGTTGCGATAACAGACACCTACCGCAGGATACCGAAAGGAACCAACACAATATGTGACTTTCTGTGATCGTGTATATGAATATGCGCAATTATATGAGTTCAGTGCTTGAGCTTTCTGCGTCATCCGCCCCAGCCCATGGTCTCGCAAGCCTTCGACGCAGAGCTTCAATCGCCGAGATAGTCAGTTTACGCCGGTTGGCGCCGAATTTCGCTGGAACACCTTGGGCAGTAATGAAAGCGGCGGTGTAGCGAGCAGATTCCTCAATCGGAGCGCCGTCGATATATAGTCGGTCAATTCGGCAGCCTTTATCATTCTCCGCCTTGAAGACGAGCCGCACGCCGCGCATCCTTTTGATATAGCCGCCCATCTGCTCATACGGATCCGACGCAAAGGTTCGCTCGAGATTTTCCTCCAACATTTCGCGGATTTCCGAGCCGGTAACGTCGACAACCGAAACAGGCGGGTCCACCGGCACCATGTTCCAAAGGTCGTTCATCGTGATCGGTCCAGGCGCGATCGGTGCGCCGTAACGCCAGCCGTTGGAAAAGGCGATCGGCGTTTCCGCTGCCTTGGCAATAGCTTCGAGCAACAGGTCATCCATCGGACTGTTGAGCATCGCATACCGATGCAGGGCGACGTCCGTGTGCCCGACGACCTCGCTCATCGACTGCCTTTCGCTTGCGAGAGCCGCAGCGACAGCATCCGCCAGGCCCGGATGGCTCGCGACGCTGTCATCGACAGGTATCAGGCGATGGCGCCAGCCCTGAATGCCATTTTCCGAAACATCCAGATCGAGCCGCCCGATATAGGAGCCATGACAGCCAGACTGGAAAATGATCGCCCCATTGACGACGACGGCGTTTTCCATGCGGTTATGGGTGTGACCGCTGACGATCACGTCAATTCCGGCCACGTCCTTGGCCAGTTGCACATCCTGCGGAAAACCGAGGTGGGACAGGACCACAATCAGATCGGCATCTTGCCGCAGCCGCGCAATATGGCCGGGCAGTTCGGCATTGCCCGTGACAAAGCGAAGCCCCTTGCTGAAAGATGGCGGCATCGTCTTGTCCACAATCGGGCAGGCGAGGCCGACAATGCCTACCCGCACCCCGTTGCGTTCGATGATGGTCGAGGGCGGTATAAACAGTTCGCTACTGTCTTCGCAAAAGATATTCGCGGCGAGCATAGGGTGGGCCAGCTCGCTCGATATCTCAGCCACACGTTCCGGGCCATAGGCGAACTCCCAGTGTAGCGTCATCGCGTCGAAGCCCAGCGCGTTGATCAGTGGCACCATCGCCCGTGCCCGATCCTGCACGGCAAAATGGGTGCCGTGGAACGTGTCGCCATTATCCAGCGCGATCACTCCGCCGGGATTTTCCTGCCGTGCCTGATCGAACAGAGTCTTGATTCGCGCAAGTCCACCCATCTGCGCGAACTGGAAATCGCCATGCGCATCGCGCCGCAGTTCGGAATGGGGCTCCACATAGCCGTGCAAATCGTTAAGTTGCAGAATGGTAAGGTTTGTCATGGCAGCTCAAAGCCCTTCCGCGATCAGCGCTGCGGCATCCAGTCCCCATGCGGGCACTTTGCCATCTGCGGCAAAAAACATGTCGCGATATCGCATTTTCAGGAAATAGGGCACGCGTCCCATCTTCAGTGTTTGGCGGTCACCGCCGAACCAGCTGTTGGAATGTATCCAGAACGCCTTACCATCGCCCATATCGCCGATGCACAGCACCTCGGGCTTCAGCGGAACGTCAGCCTTTTCCGCGTCCACGGTGCCGAAAATCTTGCCAAGTTGAAGCCCGATGATGTCTGATTGCTGATGTCCGATGGCTCCCAATTTTGGCACCGTAACAGCGGTGCAATCGCCACAGGCGAACACTTCGGGGTGGTCAGGGTTGCGCATCAGCAGGTCGGTTTTGATGAACCCTTCGGAATCGCTGACAGGCAGGCGTTTGACAAAGTCGTGCGGCACCCAGTCGGGGAAAATGATCTTCACCTCTGCCGGCAGGGTGCGGCCATCGGCAAACTCGATGGCGTCGGCCGTCAGTCGCGTGATGTCCTGCGTGTTGTTCCAGTAGTTGAAGCCCATCTTGGTCGCGAGTGTCAGGAGTTGTTTGACGACATCCTCGCCTGCGTCTTCCGCGATCATGGGGGCTGGCGTAAAGACAGTGACGTTTTCGGGGCCGCCAAGTTTCCGATCGTTCAGCCAGGTCGCCATCGACATCATGACCTCGACGGGAGGCCCTTCACAGGCGGCAAGCGCCCGCGGGATCGATCCGCCGGGATAGGGTTCCAGACCGTCAGCTCCGTCCCCTTGGTGGAACCTTGCCGATCCGATCGCGATCGGGCCGCCTGCGTAGCGGGTGTTGAGATAGCGGCGCAGCTTTTCCCCATGATACAGGTCGCTGACAGTGTGGCCATGCTCGGCGAAACCCTCGATCCGATCATAGGCAAGCCGGGCACCAAGTGCGAAGATGACATAATCATAATGTTCGACATGATCTTCGGCGCCACCCCGTTCTGCGGGCCTGAAGGTTACATTGCGCGCTGCAATGTCGACAGCAGTGACTTCCCCATGGATAAAATCGATGTCATCCTTTGCCAGAATGGGCACCAGATCCATCCGCTGGTGCAGCGCTGGGTTGCGATCTTCGAACACGTCAGCCGCTATGTTGGGAATGAACAGCAGATAGCTTTTGCGATCGATTACGGTGATGCGCGCCTTGTCCCCCACATATTGTCGCACTTTTTGCGCGCAGGCCAGCCCCGCAAAATTTCCGCCAAGAATGAGGATATGGGGGCGACCATCATAGTGTGGCATAGTAATCTCCTTGGCCGTCGCGGGCAGCAAAACGGAAGTAAAACGAACATTCGCGCGCGCGTTCCAACTTGGCAGGATAGCGACGCACCTTAAGGCATCCTTACCACTTGGCGATGCGGATGGATGCGTGCGGCTTGGCAGCGAAATTACCGCCCTCGCATAAGCCTGCCTTAAGCTGGCCCGGCTTTTGACCTTCCGGACGGGAGGTCCACCATCATGATCAATTCATCACGGCGCGGCGAACGATGATCGCGCTGGTACGCACGGCACTGACAAAACCGCTCACGTTCATCGTGATGGCCATAATGATTTTCGGCATCGGAGTGCTGTCTATCCTGCGCATGCCGGTGGATATTTTTCCGCGCATCGGGGTGCCAGTCATCGCCACAGCCTGGACCTATACGGGTCTGTCCCCGCAGGACATGGCCGGGCGCATCGTCACGCCGTACGAACGGGTGTTGACCAGCGCGGTCAACGATATTCAGCGGATCGAAAGCCAGTCCCTGAACGGGGTGGCGGTGGTGAAGATCTATTTCCAGCCGGGCGTGGATATCCGCACCGCCACGGCGCAGGTCACGTCCATTTCGCAAACCGTGCTGCGCCAGTTGCCGCCCGGCATCACCCCGCCGATGATCGTCAATTACGATGCTTCCACCGTGCCGATCCTGCAACTGGCCCTGTCCGGAGAGGGGTTGAGCGAACAGCAGCTGTTCGATCTGGGCCTGAACCAGATCAGACCGCAAATGGTCACCGTGCCCGGCGTTGCCATGCCGTTTCCATCGGGCGGGAAGCAGCGGCAGATGCAGATCGACGTCGATCCCGCAGCGCTGCAGGCGCGCGGGCTTTCGGCGCAGGACGTCGCGGAGGCGCTGGCCGCGCAGACACAGATCAGCCCGGTCGGCTTCGCCAAGATGGGCGATCTGCAATATAATATCCGCCTGAACAATGCCCCTGCATCGGTCGATCAACTGAACAATCTGCCGGTGAAGGTGGTGGATGGCGCCACCATTTTGATGCGAGATATCGCACAGGTCCGCGACGGGTCCGCCCCTCAGATCAATGTTGTTCATGTTGATGGTCAGCGATCCGCACTGATGACCGTGTTGAAAAGCGGCAGCGCATCCACTCTCGCCATCGTGGACGGGATCAAGGAGCGCCTGCCGCTGGTGCTGGCTGGCCTGCCCGGCACATTGAAAGTGACAGCCATCGGCGATCAGTCAGAACTGGTGAAGGCGGCGGTATCTTCCGTGGTGATGGAAGGCGCGCTGGCTGCCCTGCTGACCTCGTTGATGATCCTGCTGTTCCTTGGATCATGGCGATCGACAATCATCATCGTCACTGCCATTCCTCTTGCGATCCTGGGTTCCATTGCCGGTTTGGGCGCAGTGGGCCACACACTGAACCTCATGACGCTGAGCGGGCTGGTGCTGGCGATCGGCATTCTGGTGGACGATGCCACTGTCACGATCGAAAACATCAACTGGCATCTGGAACAAGGCAAGAGCGTGATCGCTGCCATCCTGGATGGTGCGGCACAGATCGTGAAACCTGCGCTGGTCGCGCTGCTGAGCATCTGCATCGTTTTCGTGCCGATGTTCTTTCTGCCCGGCATTGCGGGCTTCCTGTTCGTGCCGCTGGCGCTGGCGGTGATATTCGCCTTGCTCACGTCCTTCGTGCTCGCCCGCACGCTGGTGCCGACCATGGCGATGTTCCTGCTGCGCCCGCATGATGAAGGAGCAAAGACCCGCCCGACGCGCAATATATTCGTTCGTTTTCAGCGCGGGTTTGACCAGCGGTTCGAACGGATGCGTGCCCGTTATGGCCAGTTGCTGCGCCGCGTGTTGGATGTTCGCCGCGGCTTTGCCATGGTCTTTCTAGGCGTCATGCTTCTGTCGTTGGCACTAGTGCCGCTGCTGGGGCGCGACTTTTTCCCGGCGGTAGATTCCGGCCAGATCGCCCTGCACGTGCGGACGCCTGCCGGCACGCGGATCGAACAAAGCTCCGCGACTTTCGCGCAGGTGCAGCGGCAGATTCGCCGCGTGATCCCCGATGAGGAAATCGAAACAGTGGTCGACAACATCGGCATCTCGCTGGCGCCGCTGAATAATATCTATGCCAACTCCGGCACGGTCGGGACCAATGAAGGAGATATCCTGATTACCTTGGCGGAAGTGCACGGCGATACCGATGGCTATGTCCGTGCGCTGCGACATCAACTGCCACTCAGCTTCCCTGGTGTGGATTTCGCCTTCCTGCCTGCGGACATGACCAGCCAGATCCTGAACTTTGGATCGCCTGCCCCCATCGATGTCCAGATACGTGGGCGCAAAATCCCGGAAAATCAGCAATATGCGCAAAAGCTGCTGAAGCGCCTGCGGCAGATCCCGGGGCTGGCCGATGCGCGCATTCAGCAATCGACCCGCTATCCGCAGTTGAATATCGATGTCGACCGGGCACGCATCGCGCAATATGGCCTCAGCCAGCGTGATGTGACGTCCAGCCTAGCCACGGCGCTCGCCGGTACGGCGCAAAGCTCGCCCGTATTCTATCTCAACCCGGAAAACGGCGTGTCCTATCCTGTCGTGGCGCAGTTGCCGGAACGGGACGTAGGCTCCGTGGCCGAACTGGCCGCACTGCCGGTGGCGGGCGGTGCCAATGCCGCATCGCAGACGTTGGGCGGTCTTGGGCAGATTACGCGCAGCAACACCCTGTCCGTCGTCAGCAAATATGACATTCAGCCGGTCATCAACATCTATGCCACCACGCAAGGGCGTGATCTGGGTGCCGTTGCGACCGACGTGAACGCCGCCATCGCCGCGCTGAGAAAGGATCTGCCGAAAGCATCCACCATCACCCTTCGCGGCCAATATGAAACGATGAACATAGCCTTCACCGGCCTCGCATTCGGCCTGATCGCGGCGATCGTGCTGATCTATCTGGTGATCGTGGTGAACTTCCAGAACTGGATCGATCCGCTTGTAATCATCGGCGCGTTGCCCGCCGCATTGGCAGGCATTGCGTGGATGCTGTTCCTGACCGGCACCACTTTATCCGTACCGGCACTGATCGGCGCGATCATGGCAATGGGCGTATCCACCGCCAATGCCATCCTCGTCGTCAGTTTCGCGCGCGAAAGGCTGGCGGAAACGGGCAATGCTGCAACGGCCGCACTGGAAGCGGGCATGGTTCGCCTGCGCCCGGTGCTGATGACCGCGCTGGTAATGATCATCGGCATGTCGCCCATGGCGCTGGCCCTGGGCGAAGGGGCGGAACAGAACGCGCCGCTGGGCCGTGCGGTGATCGGCGGTTTGGCGTTTGCCACAATCGCCACGCTGGTGCTGGTGCCCGCGCTGTTCGCGCTGGCCCACCGCAAGGGCGCCCCGAAAACCCGCACTATCGAACTGGAACCGAGCCATGTCTGATCCCACCCCATCACGGACTTCATCGCCAAAGGGCCGCCTTTACGGTGCGGCGGCAGCTGTTGGCGTAGCGCTGCTGGTAGGTGGCGGCATCGTTGCCCGCAATGCGGACCATACCGAACAAGCGGAATTCGCCCGCGCCAATGCCTTGCCGACCGTCAATGTCGTGCACCCGCAACCGGCGGAAGCAGGCGCCATTCGTCTGCCCGGCATGTTGGAACCAGATAACGAAGCCGCCATCCATGCTCGCGCCAGCGGCTATGTGGCGCAGCGGCTGGTCGATATTGGCGATCATGTGCGTGCGGGGCAGGTGCTGGCCGTGCTGGACGCGCCGGAGGTGAAACAACAACTGGCACAGGCGCAAGCGGACCTGCGCACGGCAGAAGCCAACCGGGGACTGGCGCAAACTACGGCCGTACGTTGGGACGCGCTGCGGGCGAAGGACGCGGTATCGCAACAGGAAACCGATGAAAAGAGCGGGCGGCTAGCGGCTGCAACGGCCCTTGCCAGTTCGGCCCGTGCCAATGTCGAACGATTGCGCGCCACGCTCGGCTTCAGCCGCGTTGTGGCACCTTTTGCAGGCCGGGTGACCAGCCGCAACGCTGAAATCGGCGCCCTGGTGAATGCGGGCAACGGCGCGGCCAGCCCCCTGTTCACCATTGCAGATGACCGCCGACTGCGCCTGCGCGTCCGTGTGCCCCAGGCCTTGTCAGGACAGCTGACGCGGGGCGTGGTGGCCAGTCTGACCGTGCCGGAATATCCGGGCGAGAGTTTCGACGCCGTACTGGCACGCACAGCAGGTGCGGTGGACCGGGCCTCGGGCACGGTGTTGGCCGAGTTCGAGGTGAACAATGCAGGCCAGCGGCTTAAGCCGGGCGGCTACGCTGAAGTGGCCATCCCGATGGCGGCAGGAACCGCCGTAACGCTACCCGCCAGCGCGCTGATTGTCACACCGAAGGGAACGATGGTGGGGCTGGTCGATCGCGAAGGGCGCGTCACGATGCGCCTGGTTATGATCGGACGGGACGATGGCGCCAGCGTGCAGATCGCTTCCGGCCTAACGCCGCAGGCCCGCGTGATCGCCACTCCTCCAGAAGCGCTGGCACAAGGCGATCGGGTTCGCATCGTCCGCAACCGGGGGAAAGGTACTGCCAATGCGCAGAATTAACCTCGCCGCGCCCGCCCTGCTGTTGATGGCGGGCTGTTCCATGGCGCCGCCACTCAATATTCCGGCCACGCCGGTGGCGGAAAGTTACAAATATGGCGCACGGTGGCAGGATGCCGCGCCGGCGGACCGGCAGCCGCGAGGGCAATGGTGGCGTGATTTCGACGACCCTGTACTGGACGACCTGATCGCGCGGGCGGACGAGGGCAGCCCAAGCCTTGCCGCAGCAGTAGCCCGACTTGACCGCGCGCGGGCGGAGGCGCGCCTTGCGGGGTCGGATCTTGTGCCCACGCTGGATGCCCGCACGGCCATTTCGCGCGAACGGCTTTCCGCTGGACGGCCCATCGGTCCCGGCGTTCCGATAACGGCGGACCAGTATATTCTGGGTGGTGCGCTGAACTATGAAATCGACCTGTGGGGCCGGGTGCGCGACAGCGTAAGGGCTAGCGAAGCGGACGCGGGAGTCGAAGCGGCCAGTCTCGCCTCCGTCCGCCTCAGCCTTCATGGCGCGCTGGCGGATGCCTATTTCCAGTTGCGTGGACTTGACCGGGCAGGTGCCCTGCTGCGCCGCACAGTGGACGCTTACGAAGCGTCAGACGAACTGATCCGCATCCGCCATGAAGGCGGCATCGCATCGGGCGTGGATCGCAGCCGATCGCAGACGCAACTGGCCAATGCTCAGGCGCTGTTCCGGCAGATCGCCGCGCGCCGGGCAACGCTGGAAAACCGCATCGCAACACTGATTGGCATGATACCCGGGCAATTTGCCGTTGCCCCCGCCGATAGCATTGGGGCTTTGCCCACCATTGCGCCGGGCCTGCCATCCACCCTGCTCGAACGGCGACCTGACATTGCCGGAGCACAGCGGCGACTGATCGCTGCCAATGCCCGCATCGGCGTGGCGAAGGCGGCCCGGTTCCCCCGCATCGATCTGGCATTGACGGGTGGTTTTCAGGCCAGTGGTGCGCCCCTTGTCAGCGCCCCAACCGGATATTGGGCGCTGGGACCATTGTCGGCCGTGCTCAACCTGTTTGATGGCGGGCGGCAGCGGGCGCGGGTTGCCGTCAGCGAGGCGGAATACAACATCCTCGCCGCCAATTACCGCGAAACAGTGCTGAATGCCTTCCAGGAGGTAGAGGATTCGCTGGCCAGTAACGCGGCGCTGGCGGCCGAGGAAGCCGACCGGCGGCGGGCCGCGCAGGCCGCTGCGCGCGGGGAAGAACTGGCGTTGGACCGTTATCGCGATGGCGCGGCGGACTATCTGGAAGTCGTTACCGCACAAACTGCCTCCCTGGCTGCGCAACAGGCCTTCATCACTGTGCAGACAGCGCGGCAACGGGCTGCGATCACCCTTGTTCGCGCTCTTGGCGGCGGGACGCAGGACAGGGTCGAACCGGCCGGTGGCTGATACGGATCCGGCTGAGGCTAGCCGGGCTGCAGCGCAACGAGATCGATTAGTGCGGACATCCCGCCATGGCCGCTGCCTTCGCGAATATCCGCATCGTAGCTTTGCAGGGAAACAATATTCCACCCGGCAAAGGCTTCGCGCAACATGCTTTGGGTATAGAGGTTGTCTTCTACCTTCGGCCCGCCTGTACCATATTCCAGCTGCTCCGGGCGATAGCCTTCCAGCAGCAGAATGCCGCCGGGCCGCAAAGTTCTGGCAAAGCCGGCGAACATCTTGGCCCGCAATATGGGATCGGCAAATTGCACGAAGATCGCCACGACCGCATCAAATGCAGCCTCCGGCCAGTCGTAGGCGGCCAGATCGACCTGCTCCAGCGTCAAGGAAACGCCACGCTGTTGCGCCAGCCTGCGCGCCTTCGCGATTCCGGCGGCGGATATGTCGGTCGCGGTAACGTCTAGGCCCTGTTGGGCCAGATAGACCCCATTGCGCCCTTCCCCGTCGGCCACCGCCAGCACCCGCCCGCCTTGCGGCAAACGGCCCGCTTCACGGCGCACAAATGCATTGGGCTCGGTTCCGAAGACATAGTCTTCCGAAGCGAAGCGACTGTCCCAGAATGCGGCTGAATCCATACGATCAGTCATGCGCTGCCTTCCACGCTCCCATCGAACCAAGATAGATGTCGAGCTTTTCAAAACCGCGGCTGGCCAGCCACCCTGCGGCGACCGTCGCGCGCATGCCGCTGGCGCACATCAGGGTGTAATGCCGCTTCTTGTCCAGTTCGTGCCAACGGTCGTTAAGCTGGCCAACATAGATATGGTGCGATCCGTCGATGGCAGATTTGGCCCGTTCGTCTGCATCGCGCACATCCAGCAACGTCCACCCTTCAGCACCACCTAAACGGTTTTCCACTTCGTCCGTATCGATCATGGGCGTCTGCTGCATCGTTACGCCTTTCGCCGCGGCAGGCACCACGCCGACATAGCCACCGACCACATTATCCAGCGCGATCCGCACCAGATGTTCCAGCGCGGCGGCGAGTTGATCTTCATCTGAAGCGATCAGGGCGACACTTTCCCCTTCGCGGATGAACCAGCCAGCAAAGGCGGAAATCATATCCACGGGCAGGCTCATCGCGCCGGGCAGATGGCCCGAGGCATAGGCCATGGGTTCGCGGATATCGACCAGATGATCCACTTTGCAGTCCCTTAACTGCGCGAGCGACAGGCGGCGGGGGCGCATCACAGGCGGCGGCGCACTGCCCCCTTCCACATTCAGCCGCTCCATCAGCCGGAAATAGGGCGGTTGATAGTGGTTCTCATTGACTTTCAACCGAATGAATGCGTCGCGATCCGTGATCTGGAGCCGCGGATTATTGAGCCTCTCATGGCCGATGGTAGAGAACTCGCGATCGGCCATGCCTGATCCGCAGACCGAGCCGGCACCGTGCGCCGGATAGATGATGGTCTGATCGCCGAGCGCCAGCAGCTTGCGGAGGGAATCGAACAGCAGCCCGGCCACTTCCTCGCGCCGGTCGGGATAAAAATCGGTGCGGCCGACATCGCCAACGAACATTGCGTCGCCAGTGAACACGCCCACCGCCTTATCCGGATAGGCGGTATCAAACAGCGCGTAGGCCAGATGGTCATCAGTATGGCCGGGTGTTTCCATGGCCCGGATTTCCAGTTGGCCGATGGCATAACAATCACCGTCCCGCGCCGTCGTCGCATAAACTATGGGCCGCTCCGGGTTCGGCCCATGCAGCACCTTTGCACCCGTCATGCCGGCGAGCACTGGCGCGCCAGATACAAGGTCTTCGTTACGATGAGTCTCGAGGATATGCGTGATCTCAAGCCCTGCTGCACGCGCCTTCTCCAGGTAGATGGCGCAGTCGCGGCGTGGGTCGATCACGGCTGCCTGCCCGCCCGACCCCACCAGATAAGACAGGTGGGAAAGGCCCGGCGTCTTGATCTTTTCCAGCAGCATAGTTCTTTCCTTCTGGTATGGGTTTCGCGCCGCGACGACTGCTATTGTCAGTCTGAAACGAGCGGCCATCCCTGGCGTTGCAGGAGGACCAGCGTCGTCATCGCGGACAGATCGAGAGTGACCGCCGGATCGATGTCCTCCCGCGCAATGCCCTGTCCAGCGGTGGCCTGGCCACAGACATGGATTTCAACGCCAGCCCGCTTGAGTGCGGCAATCAGCGGCGTGTTTGGGTTGGCGGAGTTGAACCGCTTTTGATAGGCTTCGTCACGCAGAATCAACGGTGTGGCTGGCCCGTGGATGATGACCTTGATATCGCCCGGTTTGGTGGACACGCCGCTCGATGCGAGCAGATTGAGATAGCGCGCGACCCTGTCGAGACTACGGTTGACCCCGTTTGGCCCACGTGCCTCGCCGGTGATTTCGAACAGCGCACGCATATCATCCGTCGCGGCGGGACGGTTGGCAACCTGCGCCATGGGCGCAATCGCGCCATAGTCCGCGACCGCAGGATGCCGCGCAACTTGAGCGGATGCGGGCATGCAAACAACCAATGTGGCGGCGCCCCCCAGAATGAGTAATTTGTTATAAATGCTCATCATCTGTCTTTCCTTCCGACTCATTGGCTAGCCTGATCAGCATCTCGCTGCTTAGCATCTGCGGCAGCTCCCGAACCGGACTTTTCGACGGCGCGTAGAGATAGTAAGGGATCGAATTGCGGCTGCGGCTGGCGAGGAAGCGCGTGATCTCTGGATCGCCCCGCGTCCAGTCGGCAACGAGCATCGTCACACCCGCCTTCGCGAATGCCGCTTGCGTGTCCGCCCGGTCGATCGCCACTCGCTTGTTGACTTGGCAGACGAGGCACCAGTCTGCTGTGAAATCGACGAAGACCGGTACGCCCTGCGCGCGCAACTCAGAAAAGCGCGCTTCACTGAACATTTGTGCTCCAGTATCTGCGGGAGCGGTCGCGGCGGCCGGGCGCGGCAGCTCTACCGCGATCGCGACCATGAGCGCCGCCATCACCGGGGCCAGCCCGACCATGGCGGAGCGCCCCCCGCTTTGTCGCAAGCCCACCCACCATAATCCCACCGCGGCCAGTGCGGCGATCAGCAGGCCCATCGCAAGCCCGTCGACGCCGCTTTGCCGCCCCAGGACCCAGGCCAGCCCGATCGCGGTCAGCAGCATCGGAATCGAAAGAATGCGGCGGAAGGTTCCCATCCACGCGCCAGGTTTCGGCAGCCAGCGTTGAAGCCGGGGCACGAAGGCGATCAGAAGGAATGGGAGCGCCATACCAAGGCCCAGGCCTGCAAAAACCGCCAGCGCAGCTGGCACCGGCAGAACCAGTGCCGCGCCCAGCGCGACGCCCATGAAGGGGCCACTACAAGGAGTCGCGATCAGCGCAGCAAGCGCACCGGTGCCAAACGCGCCGAGGCCGCCTTTCTTCGTCATCCAATTGCCGGACAAAGAGGGGCCACTCACTTCGAACAGACCAGCCAAATTGAGCGCGATTGCCAGCGACAATAGCATCAGCAGCAGGACCATCCGGGGATCCTGAAGCTGGAAAGACCAGCCAATGTCATGGCCCATCGCGCGGGCGCCGACCAATATTGCGCCCAGCGCCGTGGTCGTCGCTACGCTCCCGGCAAAATAGGCAAGCCCTTCCACTTTCGCGGTGTGCCGGTCAGCGCCCGATCGAGCGAGGCTCAGCGCCTTGAGCGACAGGATCGGGAACACGCAAGGCATCAGGTTGAGCAGCAGCCCGCCAAGGATCGCACCGGTAAGTGCAATTCTGAACGCGCGCGTGTCGGCTGGCGCGGCACGCTTAGGGCCCTGCGCCGGAGTGGGCTTGTCGACAGCGTTGGAGAGAACGGCGGCTGTGGAGGCTGGCGCCGACTGTGCTACAGGGGCTTCGGCCCTCGGAGTTTCACGGGCACCCGAAGCCATCAACGCGAAACTACGCTTACTATCCGCAAACACGCCGCGAAAATCTGAAGGCGTGGGCGCAGCATTGTCCGATGCGGCGACAGTCACGCGCCATCCACCTTCCCGGCGCACGACGGTCTGCGGCGCCGATGCCGCGAACCAGCCATCTTGAGCGGGAAACAGGCGCACCGACGATGCATCCAGCCTGGCTTCGCCATCAATGTCGAAACGCCAGTCTCCACCCTGACGCCCGACCACCAGTTTAAGCCTGCCTTCCACAGGCAGTGCCGCCTTGGCGGCCCGGAAAACCGGCGCCGCAGCTGCATTGGTTGTTCCATCACCCGCCGTCAGCAGCAGATCGAGCGTGGCGCGTTCGGGGACACACAGCGTGTCCGAACAGGCAAGCCATGAGAGGTTGACGCGCAGCGGGATGGCAGTGCCCGGAGCAACATCGTCGTTCAGGTTCAAATCCGTAAGGAGCGTGAAAGCACCTTTATGAACATAGCTTGCTAGCCCCGCGAGCTTGAGCAGGGTTGGTGCGGGATGGCGCAGGTCACCGATGGTCACGCCGTCCGGCACGGTCCAGTTCGCCTCTACCGAGAGCCCGCTGTCGCCTGGATTGACCCAATAGCCATGCCAGCCAGTGCGTGGCACCATGCGGATAGCGATGCGCGTTGTCGTGCCGGCCTTTGGGGAACTGGTTTCGGCCAGCACCGACGCATTGATATTTGCCGTGGCCTGAGCGGCGACCGGTCCGGCGATGAAACCAAGCAAAGCGGCTGCGAACAGTGCGAAAAACCTTATCGCAAGACGCGGTATTCGATCCATCATCGTCCTGGCCGGCGTTTTCATTGTGATACAGTTCCATTCGGATCGCGTCGTGCAAGCGCCACCGCCTCACGCAACCCGCGCAGATCAATGCCGCCGGGGATGAGATAGGGGCCGATCAGCATACCGGGCGTGCCTTGAAGGCCCAGCATTGCTGCGTATCGGCTATTGCGATCCAGCACAGCATCGATCTCAGCCTTGTGCGCGGTGAGGTCAGCCTGCAGTTTCGCCCAATCCACCCCTGCCTTGCCTGCTGCCGCGCGAATACTGTCCGATGTCAGCTTGCCTGTCGTGGTCATCAGCGCATCGTTGAACGCGGCATGCTTGCCTTGCCATTTGGAGGCGATGGCTGCCCTCGCGGCTTCGGTGGACGCAGCGCCGAAGACCGGCCAGTCACGAAAGACCAGTTTCACCTTGGGGTCTTCGTTCACCAGTGCTTCGAGCGACGGGTGGAGCTTGCGGCAAAAGGGACATTGATAGTCGGAGAAAACCACGACAGTGACATCGTGCCCCTGCGGCGCGATGGCCGGAGCAACAAGATCATTCTGGATTTGCGAGCGGATGCGCAGCGCGTCTGCGCTGGAGGTGTCTCTCGACGCCTGACGAGCTTGCGCCGGGTCGGCATCACCGCTCCAAAGCGCCACGCCGCCGGCCAGAAGTGCGGCCATGCCGATGCCAGCGGCGATTGTCAGTGTCTTCATCTCATTGGGTCCTTTGCAGATCACGCATCCCCGCGGTCAGCGCCGCCCGGGATATCTCGCCGGCGTGGAGACCGGCAATTTCGCCCGCCTTGTTGACGAACAGGGTGGTTGGAAGCGCCACCGAAGCGACAGCCTTGCCCAAGACGCCGCCCGGATCAGTCACGATTGCCCCGTTGGCCAGGCCCTGCTTCACAAGAAACGCACGGATGGCCGCAGCGTCCTCGCCTTGATTGACGAGCAGAACCGGAACTTTGGAGCTTTGCGCCACGTCGATCAGCATCGGCATTTCGCGACGGCACGGCGGACACCATGTGGCCCACAGATTGATAACCATAGGTCGCCCCGGAATGCCTAGCTCGACCGGTTTGCCATCGAGGTCCGTCAGCATCAGGCGCGGCATCGGTCGTACATCCGGTGCAATCAAGGTGGCCGCACCGAGATGAAGTACAAAAAGACCTGCGACCGTGGCGATCAGGGCAAGGCCTGCAGGTCTGCGCCCCAGCATAACCAAGATGGTGATCAACGCCGCCGCAGCGCCTGCCCAGACCGAGAACCCGCCCTGCCAGATTGCAAGCATGCCCCAGGGTTCGGCGATAAAGGCATCAAGATTGGCAAGAATAAAGCCGATGCGCGCTGCAACCAGTCCGGCCAGCAAGGACAACCATCCGGCACGCATTGCCCTACTATCCAGCCGCGCGGCAATCACACCCGCGATCGCCAGAAACGCCCAGATCGCTGCAACAGCGATCAAACGGTCTGTAGCCATGGCAAGTGGGCCGATCTGTATGACGCCATCCATTGTGGTTCTCCTTGCCGCCCTTTCTTAAGGCAGGCTTAGCATCCAGCTTAAGGTAGCGGTAAGGCGGACAGGGAAAGGAGCAGAAATGCGGATTCTGCTTGTTGAAGATGATGATATTCTGCGCGACGGTATCGTGGTGGGGCTCGGCCTTGAGGGGTTCGAGGTCGATGCTGTGGCCTGTCTTGCCGACGCGCGCGCCGCGATAGGAGATCATGCTGGCGTCGTGCTCGATATCGGCCTGCCAGATGGATCCGGTCTCGACCTGCTAGCGGAATGGCGACGGGCCGGCGTCGAGATTCCGGTGCTGCTGCTGACGGCGCGTGACATGGTCGCGGACCGGGTCGAGGGACTTGATCGCGGTGCCGACGATTATCTGGGCAAACCCTTCGATCTTACGGAACTATCAGCCCGCCTGCGCGCGATCATGCGTCGAGCCAGTGGCCGAGCAAGCGGCGATCTGGAACTGGGTGCGCTGATAATCAGCGAAGCGCGTAGATCAGTGGCCTTGGATGGCGAGGAAATCGCCGTGTCTCGCCGCGAGTTTGCGATCCTGCATGCTCTGGCGGAGCGCCCGGGGCACGTGCTGTCGCGCAGTCAGCTGGAAGATCGCATCTACGGCTGGCAGGAAGAAATCGAAAGCAACGCGGTGGAGGTACACATCCACAAGCTCCGTGCGAAACTCGGCCGGAGCCGCATCGAAACGGTGCGTGGTGAGGGTTACCGGATTACACGAACATGACTGCGTTACGGATCCGTCTGTTCATTCTCGTCGCTGGCGTGACCATGCTCGTCTGGGCGGGTGCAGCAGGCTGGACGAGTTTTTCAACCAGGGCTGAAGTGCAGCGTGTGCTCGACGGGCGGTTGGTGGAGGCGGCACGAATGGTCGCTGCACTCGATATTCCCGCCAGCGGACCAGTGCGGCGACTGGCACCGGCACCTTACTCCCGCCAGTTGTCGTGCCAGATCTGGTCTCTGAACGGCGCTTTGATCGGTCAGTCAACCGGAGCGCCCGATGCACCGTTGGCCGGGGGCGCACCCGGTTTTTCCAGTCGCCAGATCGGAGATGAACAGTGGCGCGTCTATACACATGTTGACGCGGCGCGTGGCATCAGGGTCATGGTCGGCGACAGCTTGGCGGTCCGCCAGCATCTGGTCAACGATCTGATGCTGGGCTTGCTGTTGCCCGCAGCGGCTGGGCTCGTTGCGCTCGCAGTGTTGCTTTGGTTTGGTGTCCGGAGTGGCCTTGCACCGCTCGGTCGTGTTGCCCGCGCAATCGAGCTCCGTTCGCCACATACCCTTGAGCCACTCGCCGTCGACCCCGTGCCCGAAGAACTGAGGCCGCTGGTGCAGGCAATGGACGACCTGCTCGCCAGACTTGAGGGGGCCAGACGTGCGGAGCGCGATTTTGTGGCCAATGCCGCGCACGAGCTCCAGACGCCGCTGGCTGGACTCAAAACCCAGGCCGAAGTGGCCCGTCGCGCCACGGACCCGGCCATGCGCGATCATGCCCTGGAGCGCATCGCTATAGCGGTGGATCGCACCAGCCGGCTGGTGCGCCAGTTGCTGGAGCTGGCCCGGCAGGAAGGGCGAGAGGCCGAACCGGCCGACTGCTTCGCGCGCGTGCGTGACGTGGTGAACGGCGTGGTCGGCGATTATGCACATCTGGCCGCGAACGGCAGTCGATCGATCATCACCGCCTGCGGACTCCGCGATGTCGACCTGGCAATCGATGCCGAAGCCCTTCGCCTTGCGCTGGGCAACCTGGTGGAAAACGCTCTGCACCATGGAGGCAAAGGCCCAGTCCGGATCGAGTGTGCCGCAAACGATGGATTGGAACTGCGTGTCATCGATGGTGGCGCGGGCATCGCGGCGGAAGAGGTTGAGCGTGTGCGTCGCAGATTCGAACGCGGCCCTCGCGCCATGTCGGGCGGCACCGGGCTGGGCCTGTCGATCGTCGAGGCCGCAATCGCTCCAGCGCAGGGCGTTCTGGAATTTCGTCCGGATAATGCCGGCTTTGCCGCCGTGCTGCGCTTTCCATCAAATCGCGTCAGGATATCGAGCGATGGTGCCAGCTGACGTTCCCCCCGATCAAGGAGATGGATCTCCACGAAAGGCATTCAGCCGCCGCGACTTTGCTACACTGAGCGGATTTGCCGCAGTGGGATGGCTCGGAAGCTGGATACTTCGCGAAACTGCGCCTTTGGCTCAGGACATGTCTTCAAATGGCAGAGCTCAAACCGCCGCAGACCAGCGGACGAGTCGGTCGGCTGGGAACCCGGATGGGTCGGTGACCGTGGTTGCGTTCAATGATTTTCTCTGTCCGATCTGCAAGGTGACCGCGCACATACTTGCAGCCGCAGTGAAGCATGACGGTGACGTGCGGATCGAGTATCGCGATCTGGCTTTCTTCGGGCCAATGGCGGAGCGTGCCGCCCTGGTCGGCCTCGCGATGGACCGACAGAGTCTTTATCCCGCCTATCACGACCGTACGATGGCAATGCACATACCGCTGAACGATGCAGTGCTGCGCGATATCGGACACGATATAGGCGCAGATTGGGAACAGGCCACGAAGGATCTGAAAGACCAGCGCCAAGCATTTCTAAACCGTTTGCATCAGGACGCCAATCTTGCCTTCGGTCTCGGTATCCGCGGCACACCTGCGTTCCTCGTCGAAAGCCTCCTCGCCATTGGCCGTAAGACTGAAGATGAATTTTTGGCGATCTTTGCCGAGGCTCGGGATAAGGCTCGCATCGCTGAATGACTGACCGGCTAACGCCGGTACGGTGATCGCACTATTCGTTCGTGTTCTCGCGAAGCGCAATATCGCGCTCGACGCGCGTCATTTCGCCTATAGGAATCGTCCGTGAGCTTCCCCGACAATCGATAGGCCGCGTTGTTGGTAGCGTCTGGGCTCCAGACAACGTGGTTAGAACACCCTATCGGCCGCCAGGAAGTCTGTGAAAGCCGGTTTGTTAGACGATCGACTTCACGAGGTTGCCATCGCTATCCGATTTTGGCCATAAGTCGACCGGCCGCTCCTTGCTCAGCTGCTAGATTGCGATTGTAGACCAGTGGCATACGTGGTGACTTCCATCTCAGCGCGTCCATGATCCCCGCCAGATCCTCGCCGCTAGCGAAAAGGTCCTGGTTGAGCCCGATCCGCGTCGAATGCGCGCTAATCCCCTTGAGCAGCCGAACCAGATCCTCCGCTGTAAGATCGGGTAGGGCACCACGATCGAACGCCCGCCGGATGATCGACCGGAAGATCGGCCCGATCGACCCGGAATGCAGCGCCGAGGAGCCGACGTCATATTCGACCCGCGCCTTCACCGCTGGCTTGGAAAGCGTCTTGCGCAGATCCCACGTTTCTCGCCCCGAGATGCTGTCGATCGGCCGCCCGCGCACCGCCGCGCGGCCTTTGTAGCGCCGCACCTGCACGCGGCGGAACAACGGCCCTGCCGTGATCTCGGCCGCTTGGGTCCAGGCGGCGATCGCCATGACGGTGCGCGGGCTGAGATAGGCGGTGGCCCCTTCCCCGTCCGGATCGGCCTTGCTGCGCAGGATCTGCAGAAGGCGGGCCTCGGGGTCGATTGCCTCCTCAATTTGCTCGACAGCGACCGCCACCAGCTCGGAGGCCCGCAGCCCGGTATCGTAGGCGGCCGACAGCAGCGCGCGATCGCGAAGCCCTGGGAGATCGTCGCCGCAGCTCTCGAGCAACGCGCGGATATTGAGCCCCCGCGCCTTGTCGCGCTCGACGTCGCGCACCGGCCCCTTGAACCGCAGTGGCCGCGCCTGCTTCTGCGCCGCCCCCTTCTCGCGGCGCACCGCCTGCAGCCGCAGCTTCACCAGCGGGGCCGGCGTCGGATCCTTGAGATCGAGCAGCTGGTGGATCTTGGCGATCGACGCCTTGTAGCGGGATAATGATGCGGGTCGGCTTCCCCTCCCTGCCCGGGCATCAAGATAATCGGCCACGGTCTCGGCCGACGCCGGCAGCGCGATCCGGTTGGTGCGCCGGCACCAGGCATCGAACGTCGCGATGTCGCATTTGAGTGCGCGGATGCTGTGGGGCGACGAGGCGGCCTGATAGGCGGCGATCAGTGCCTTGTTGACAGTGATGCGCTCGCCGGCGCGCATCTGCACGATCGTCCAGGCCAGGTCGGTCGGCGCCCTGACAGCCGGCAGCTCCGCCTCAGGCGCCGCCACAGCGGTTTTCTGCCCTTCCAAGGCGGTTTCGGTGGCCATGACGCGCCTCGCTCCTCAGCGGCGAATGTACCGCACCTTGTAAAGAGAGGTCAATTCCGCTTATGTGATAACTGCACTTATCAAAGGTTAATGCCTCAAATCCTCAGACTAGTTGTATAGCGATCGGACTATCGCTATACATGTATCACACACTATTGTTTTTGCTGGATTTTATGACTGCGTCGCATGCGTTTCTCGGTTGCGGGATCACCGAACCACCCTCCCTGGCGGATCTCGAAGCGCTGTCCAGCGCGCAGGCGCACGCCGCCCGCGCGCTGGGTCAGCTCGATGCCGCCCTCGCCTGGTGCCCGCACGACATGCATCCCATCCTCGCTTCGCGCCTCATCCGCGAGACGCTGATTTCAGCGCTCAGGCAGGAAAGGCATCAGTTCACCGACGCGCGCTTCCACGCCTGGTTCGCGGGGCTTGTCCCCCTTTCCGACGAACCACTCCAGTTCGCACTCGCCCCCCGCGCGCTGGTGACCACCCTGCTCGCGGAGCTCACCCGCAGCCGCTGGACGCCGCTGGCCGACGCGGCGCTCGGGCTTGAAAAAGCCTGCCTCGCCCTGCACGACAGCGACAGCGCTCTCGCCAGCGAAACCGCACGGGCCGCCATCGACGAGGCCACGGCCCTGGTGGCGGCGCTCGAACCGGCCCCCCTCCCCTTTGCCGGCCTCGCCGCCCTCCACCGCGCCATCGGCCAGAGTCCGCGCTTTGCTCCCGCCGAGCGCGCGACCGAAACGATCACGCTCGCCACGCGGCAATTGGTGATCGAGCGCCCGCGCCCGCCCTCCCCCCGCTGGGCGATCGAATGCGCCTTTGGCGCGCATCTGCGGACCACCGGAACGCTGGGTGCGGCGCTGCCGCTCAACGGCCTGATCCGGCTCGATACGGTGCGCGCCGCCGACGTCGCCGAAAACCCGGCGCACGCCGCGATCATTCAGGCCGAGGCCCTGCGCGATGTCCTGGATCACCTCAACCGCCTTGTCGACGAAGCCGCACGCACGCGCAAGGACCTCGCCGATCGCTATAGCGCGAAGCGGGCGAACTCGCGCGCACAGCAGCTCTATAGGCTCCTCTCCGGCTTCGGCCCGCTGCGCTCGTCCCAGATCGAGGCCGTGCTCGGCGCCACCCGCCTCGGGGTCCGATCCATGCTGGCCGCCCTGTCGCACGAAGGCGATCTGGCCAATGAAACGCTGTCGGGGGTCAAGCTCTATTCGGTCACGCGCGGCAGACCGCCCGGTCCGCCCGCCGCGCTGGCCGATGAACCGGGCCGTTTTTCCAGCGAGGCCATCGCGGACTATGATGCCGCACTCGCGAGGATCGACGTCTTGCTGGCGCGCCATGCCGATCGATCGGACGGTCCGACCTGAAAAACCGGCAAAATTTTGTCCCCGGAAATACGCCTTGCAGCGCCAGAATGACCGTGAGACAGCCCGACTATGGCAGCGACCTCAAATCGCGCTGTACGGGCCTCTCAGGGCGATCTCACCCGCCGAGCCCGCCTTGCCTGCGGTCATTCGCCCATTTTTGAGGGGATGTGCGGCCCATCATGCCATCGAAGCCATATCTGTCATCACGCGCCGCGCGGCGACCGAGCGGTTCGCCCCGCGCTTCCGCGCGCTGGGCAATTTCCAGATAGGACCGCAACAGCAAAGGCAGGTCGGGTTCCCAGCGGCGGACCTCGACCAGCCTGGGCCTGTCGCCAACCGCCTCGGCATCGATTCCCTCGACCCCGGGCTGCTGGCGCCGGAAGAACCCTTTGCCAGCCTTTGCGAGCTCGCTGCGGCGCAACGCGACAAAGCGCGCGAAGCGCCGCGCGGGTTCCGCACCACGGCTGTGCCGCAAGGCCAGCAACCGGATCCGCTCGCTTGAAAAATGAAAACCATTCCCGACGATGGTCTCGACATAGCGCCTGTACCGCTGCGGGGCCACGCCGTCATCGCCTTTGCGCAGAAAGTCGATCGCGACCCGGTTGTACGCGATCAGCCCAAGAGAGGGCGGCCGCGATCGGAGCCCCCTCCCCTGCCCACCTCTGGAGCGTTGGCGGGCGTCCTCGACGCGCTCGATCGTGAGATGGCCGAGATCGACCGGTTGCTGGCACGTCCGTGCGCGCCCACAAAAAAGCCTATTCCGATCTCGAGAGCAAGCCGGCTTTGCCCACAGGCCGAAGCCAATTTTTACGACCGCTCCCCCCTTGTCTGGCGGGCGGTCAGACCCGAGTAGCAGATGCCCCAAGAGGACGAACGATCATTTTCATCGGGGCCTGGCCCAATTTCTCGACGACAATGGTGCCGCCAGAGCGCCGCACAGCACGATTATGACCACAAGAGGCGGGCGAACCCGGCCTCACCGCCCCTGAAGGCCTGAAACGGCTCCTTCGGCGGTTTCGCCATAGGTTCTCAAGGCGGGGCCGGGCGCACTTTGATCTTGGGGCTCGCGCATTCGGCCCCCGCCGGGCAGCATTTTTGATGCTTAATTTTCATTTCTCGTCGTCGGCTGGATCCGAAAGCGCAGGCCTGGCGATACATCGCACGGAAGCGCGAGGCCCCTCCCCTGCCTCACGTGGCAGCTGCACCCATGTCAGCTCTTTCGAGCTGATTCTAAAAACACGTTGGATTCGTCGATTCTGCCAGCGGGAGCGCGGCCCAACTCTTTGCCACGCCGCGCCAGCCACAGGCTGCAACCAGGCGATCAGTCCAAGTCCGCCTGGCGGGGCGGGTCAGAGGCTCGCCATATTCGCAGGCAATGCCGTCAGACGCTTTCGCAATCACATGTCTCGCTTCACTCCAGACCTCTCAGAGCGCGGGACCACCGCGCGGCTCACATTCGGACGCGCCCTCTTTGCAACGTGTTTTTAGAATCGCTTGATTACGACGAAATCGGACATGAGGAGCCAGGGCAGATTTTCGGTAATCGCCGATTATGCCACGCATTGGCGCCATTGGCTCTCCCTGCTCAGCGCAGGATTTGACCCGCGGACGCATCGGAAACGGCAAAGTTGATAACACGATGAATTCGCGAGTTTGGCCTACAACCTATATTTGTTGCGCTTATGATGCTCGCGTACGAACCCATAGAAGCGCTTTGAATAATTTCGGGGAAGCTCGTGTGGGTTCTTCCCGAGGAACGTATCGAACCGCCCCATGAGGTCATCATAGTCCCAACCTGGAAACTCGCGCCGAATGGACTCGAAAATGCTTTCGTCGAGAACCTCACGCGCACGGGCACGCCCGGCGGCGCGCGGCGCGGCGAAAGCCGGGGGCAGGGGAGGGGGCCGTCTTTCGGACTCGTCAGATCGCAGCCCTTTGACGGCAGCGGCAACAATGTTGAGCGCAAGCTGGCTGTCGACATAGTCGGTGCCGGCGGGCTCACGGTCCGGCTGTTTAAGCCGCTGCACGCCCGTGCGGGGGGGCCGCGGAGCGCGGGGCGCCGCGGCGGCCGCCAATCTGGGGGCAGGGGAGGGGACTGCCCCATCTTCGAGATGGCGGCGCATCACCATTTTGAGTTTTGGCTCGCCCGTTCCATCAAGCTGCGCCTCTAAGGCGATATCGGGCAGGGCATTGGCCTTCGCGAGCTCCAGAAGCATTTTTTTGAAAACGGGATAGCTGCTCTCGCTGCCGCTTTTTTGATGAAGCGTTTGAAATCCGATCGTGAACCCTTCGGCGCCATTGCCGCCGGCATGTTTTCTTGCGGCACGGTATAGCCATTTGCCAAGGCCGCTCGTGATCTCGAAATAGAGCGGAGAAATCGACAGGATATTACGCCGGTCCACGACGCCGTCGAAGAACCATTTCGAGAGCGTGATTTCCATCCCCAGCGACCTTTGGGTCTTCTCGTCCACAAGATGCGTGTAGCTGTCGATCCACGAAAAAGTGGTCTCGCGCGACTTGGCGTTGGCGCGAATGTTCGTCTTGATCGTCGTCGCCTGCAGGCGATCGAGCGCGTTGACCAGCCGCTCATAGGCTCGCCCGCTTGTTCCCCAACAAATGCGCTTCAACAGATCGCCCGGCTGGAGCCGTATAACTGGAGATATGTCGTTTGCCCCACGCTCTCGCAGTTCATTGAGATGCGAAGCCAGGTAGATCATGATGTCCGCATCCCAGATCGTCGCCATCCCATAGGTTGGATTTGGCGCGACATGGACGGTGACCGTTCGGTCCGGGCTCGTATATTCGATCGGCTTGAGCCGCTTGCGCTTCGAGAGGCTGAAGAACGGCCGCTGCATCGTCTCCTGATAATCGCGCAGCGAGATGTCGGAGAAGTCGGGCAGCGTGAAAAACATCTCAAACTGGACCTTGCGCTCCTTCGCCGACGATCCGTTTCCCGGTTCCTTCACCGTTGCTCCCATGCCCTAGCTTATATTTCCCCCCGGGGGGAAATCCATTTAACTTATTGAAAATAAACTTGTTTTACGAAATTCTGAAATCTTGCAAACCCGTTGGCGAGCAAATTTAACGCCGCGGCGCACGCATGATCTTCGCTTCCTCGATCACCGGCCGAAGCGCTTCCAAAATCGCATCTACGTCCAAATCGCTCGGCTCGAGGGAGATGGTGAGAATCTTTTGTTGATTGCGCTCGATCACCCCGATGGTCGAGCCCCCGCTCACCGAGATCGCCGTCTTTTGTCGCCGCGGCCTAACCCCGGTCGAAAGCGCACCCAGCAGCCGCGCCAGAACATCCGAACCCGATATGGGCTGCTCATCGCCGGATCGCCTGAAACTCTGCTCGGAGGCGATAGCATCCGCCGCCGCGAGCAGCTTCTCCTCAGCGCCCGGCCTCTTCAGCGCGGGCAGCAGCGTCTCGGCATATTTGGCGTGGAGATCCATGGGCGAGGCGAAGGCACTGATGATGAAATCCGGCACTTCGGTCAGCGCGATGTACCGGGCGAGCTGCGACTTGGAAATCTTGAGCCGCTCGGCCATTCGCAGCTGTACGCCGCCATAATAGGCATCGACCGCGGCCTTGTAGTTGCGGCCTCGCTCGAGATCGGAAATATCCTCGCGCTCTCGGTTTTCGATATCGGCCAGGCGAAAGGCCGCCTCATCGTCGAGATCTTCGATTATCGCGACAAGATCGATATCGGGGTAGTGATTGCTGTTGAGCCACGCGATCGCCCAGTGGCGCCGCGTGCCGATGATCAGTTCATATGGCGTTGCAGCGCCCGGCGTTCGCCGCACGACCGCGGGAATCCGATTGCCGCCTTCGGCGAGAATCGAATCGATGAGGCTGCGCAATCTATGCTCGTCGAGCAGCGAATAGTCGCGCGCATTCCCCGGCCAGATCGAGCATTCGATCGGCTTCAGCCGGATGGTCGGACGTTTCACCATCCGCGCGGCTTCGCCAAAGCCCTCAAGCCGCCTGTTTGTGAAGTTCGGCTTTGCGGGAGCAGGACTCTCACCGCCAACCGGTGGCGCTTCCGCCTGCGGCGGCGCTGAAGCGAGCGCTTCACCGATCAACGAACGACGGCTCATACGGGGCTACTCCCATTGATTTCGGACAAGGGGCTGGAGAGGCTTGTCGATGGCCATTGCTGCCGAATTTGCTGAACCACTTCAGCGAACACCGCGTCCAGATTGTCGCGGCAGCGGTGATAGGTCTGATGCCCAGCTGAAGGCTTCGATTCATAGATTGACCGAAAGGCCTGCGTGGCATTCTTGATTTCCTCCGATGCGAGGATCGGTTGCCCCAGCAGAAGGCCGGCATAAGTGGATTGCATAATCCGCCACATGTCGTTCTCACCGGGTTTGTTGGGTGAAAATGCTGAGCATACGACCCTGATAAACCCATAATTCACCGGCGTACCATTCGCCTCGAGAATCTCGATATTGTCTGCAATTGTCTCCATGAAATGGATCGTGGAGAGATAATCGAGCTGCCGGGCAGGGACGGGAATCAACAGGCCTGTCGCGGCCGCCATGACATTGAGGCCGAGGAAGCCCATCGCTGGAGGAGGGTCCAGCAGGATAACGTCAAAATCCTTGCTGACGCTGGAAATTCCTATTCTCAAGGCTTGAAGACTTTCGCGAACCGCCTGGCCGCCCTCGGTCAGGGTCGCGGTCAAATCCCATTCCGCATCCTGCAATCCAAGGCTGGACGGGACGATCTTGATCGTTGGCCAGGGCGTATCGCGAATCGTCTCGGCGAAATTCTCAAATGTGCTGCGCGGCGACAAATAGGACCCCAGCGTCCTTTCGTCATCGATCAACGTTTCCGGTTGAATATCAAACATCGTCGTCGTCGACGCCTGCGGATCGCAATCGATGACCAGCACCTTGTAACCCTGCAACGCCAGATAATCGGCGAGATGCTTGGTGATTGTGCTCTTGCCAACGCCGCCCTTGAAGTTTTGCACGGCCACTACGACCGCATCTTCGTGGGCCTGCTTGCCCACCTGAATGCCCAGTGCAGCACGGATCTCGATGAGATCCTCGATCATATAATATCGTCGGCCATTGCCGAGCTGCTTGGGCTGCGGCAGCCGGCCCTTGGCTTCGGCCTTTGCGATGGCTTCAGGTGTTCTGCCCAGCAAGGCGGCCGCTTGAGTGGGCCCGAAGGTGATGTCGAGCTTCTTGTGGGCATCCGGCCGGAAGACCACCGTCTTGATGTGATCGCGCATTTGCTGGCACGATGTCGCCACAGTGCGTAGCGTATTGACGGTGAACGACATAAAATCCCCTGGACGAATCGCGTTTTGGCGATTGGTTCGCCTTTCATGGTCATTTTTCGCTATGGAAGTCAAACCGGAACTGTTTCAGAGCCTGCATCACAACCTTCACACGAACCGGATGCTGTAACGCGAACTGTCGCCGACTTGTGCGGCTAGACGCGAAATGGGCTCAAGGCTTGCGGTCCGGCGCAAACCTCGCTGCGGCTGGGCAATCTAAAATCCGAATCAAAGATTCCGATATCCCGCGTAGCGGAAGCCTTAGGAGATTTTATGATTCAGATTATAAGGTTACGCCAACATCGCGATCAATATTCCTTTCATATTTCATATAGTTGAGTTTCGACGGCGAATCTGATCCCACGTCGTTCCGATTCCGTAAACACGCTCGATAAAATCTGAAAACACGCCGTAAACGCGATGATAACACGTTGGCTGCAGGCCTGCAGCTTCGACTTATCCACAGGTTTATCCACAGTCCGTCTTGGGTGAAACTCGATCCGCCCGGCACGCGAATGGGAGATATCTTCCCTAAAGGGAGCGCTGACGCAGGCCCCGCGGCCCTAGGGTCGTGCGGCGAGCGCCAACCGCACAGTCGGCAGCGGATACCGGCAAAGCAGCCTTCGGCTCGCCCAACTTCCGATACGTCTGCCGATTCGAAGGCACAGTTTCGCACGAGACAGGCCATTGCGGCCACCGCGAGCAGGAGGGGACTCCCACGCTTCGCAGGCTCCCGACATTGCCACGCTACAGTCCTGTGCGGATCGCCTCTGCGCGGTCGCGAAGCGCCGCTGCCGCCCCCTGGAGCCCATAAAAAGCGAATGGGTTGAGGAACTGGCGGCCCCAGAGCAGCACCCTATCGACCTTACCGAGGTCCGCTTCGTCACAAAGCGGACGCCAATATGCACCTATCGTCTCGAGTTGATGGTCAACGATTGCAAGCGCCTGACCGACTGAGAGATGAAAATCTCCCGCCGCGGAGAGGCAGGTCGCGATCTGGCTCGAGCGCTGTTGGCCTGCGATCAGCATCGCCTGGCTCGCTTCCTCGCCGGCCCGAGCCTGAGGGCAGATATCATAAGCCGGCGTAAGACTGAGCTCGGCCCCATCCCAGAAAGCCGCATGGTTGCGCGCATGATCGTCGACATTTCCAACCAATATATTGAACGTCAACCGCCCGAAAAGCTCATGCAAAGTCGCCTTTGGATCACGGAAACGGAAGCGGATCGTCTCTGCAAGATCCTGATAGCTCGCATAGCGCGCCTGCATCTCGTCCAACCCAAGCATGGTCAGAGCGGAGACCATGGCACGGCGTTGCCACCCAAATTCATCGACCATGCGATCGAACCGCTCGACAAGGAGCACGTCCTTCCCACTGGCCTTGGCCAGCCGAACTGGCGCGACCGAAAGGCCGGCTAGGGTTGCGAGACGCATGGCGATATATTCGCCCTTTACGACAGAGTAGGTGTCGCTGGTGCTCGAGAATTTGGCGACATATTTGCGCGCCCCATCCGTGATGAGCGCCTTTGGACGTGCGCCGCCGATCGAGCTACCGTGATGCAAGGCCGCGTCCAACTCGGGCGTGAGCGGGAGATTCCGTTCAACCTTTTCGGCAGAGAGCAAAAGTTCTTCCAGTGTAGCGTGACCGCCGCCTCGCGGAACATAGGCTGTCGCCGAAGTCTGAAAATCGAGCGCACCGATCCGATCCGAGCCTGATTCCAGAAGGAAAACGAGCTCGTCGAGCTCCAGCCCATCGAGCGCATGGCCTTTCACCCCGAAGGTCTTGTTCAGAATGACGCGCCGGCCCCAAGCATCGGGAGAGCCGTCGCGGATCGCGCTTGCCATCGGCAAGGTGCCCAAGGGCGCGATCGGACCGGACCCGAGGGGTAGCTCAGGCAGGTAAAGCGCGATGGCGTCAGCGCTCTCCCGATAAGAGCGGCCATAGACGAACTGGAGGCGTTCGCCATCCGAAACGAGGCGCCCGGCCACGACGGGTTCGACCGCGCCTGGAAGCCAGGTCCAGACAAAGGCTTCGCGCGGATGGGGAAGCTTAGAAGTCATCGCTGACACTCAGCTGCTTGGGGCGTATCCGGCTAGGGAGAAGCGCAAGGCGCTTATTCATCTCGTCAAGCCGCATAGTAATGCCCTGGGCATCCTCTTCGAAGAGCGGAATACTGAGTATGGCGCACGCTTCGAATGCCAAGCCCAGCTCAACCTTGGGGTCACCCCGCTCCAGCCGCTGCAACGTGCTGCGGTCGATACCGAGCCGATCGGCCATTTCCTGGGCTGTCATCCGTCTCGACTTGCGCTCGACCTGAACGAGCGTGCCGAGGAGCTCGACGGCGGCGATCGTGTAGCGTGCGTAGCTGCGCTTCTTTGAAGCCGGCATTGGTGGACCCATCCATCATTAAGGCAGTTGGTGCTTGATGAAAGCCGCATTAGGCAAGGACATGCTCTTTGTCAATATTCTGCGGTATGTGGACAGCATTATGAGCGGTAATGTTGGTTGTATCCCGCGATAACTGGTTCCCGGATGACCGTCGCTTGGGACATCCGCTGTCGGGCACCATGATCGCGATCAGCCCTTGCGCCTGGGCGGTGATGCTACTCCAATCAAGCGGGAGCCGCCGCCCGCCTTGCCGGCCGGGGAGTAGGCGGGGCAGCCGCGACCAGCGCGCGCCGTCGAATCCGTGATCAGCAAGCCGGTTGCACTCGCCAACCTCAGCGGCAGTCCTCCCGGGTCATGATTTGCGAAGAAGCCGTAGTGTCATCGGGTCGCGCTCGCCGCCAAACCAGCGGTCGAGAGCAGCCCCGAAAAGGGGATGCGGGTAGGCCAACTCGAACAGGGTGAGCGACGAGCGAAGCTTCATGGCATCGACTTCACCGAAGACGGCGACAGGATTGCTCATATCCAGATCCTGCAGCGCCGTCACGCATTCGAGATAGCGCGGCCCTAGAATCGGATCGTCGAGATAAGCTCGCGCCTCCTTTACCGACCGGATCGCAAATTGCTGCGTCGTCGAGCTGCGGCCGAGGTCGGTAAGTTGAGGAAATATCCACCACATCCAATGCGTCCGCTTCACGCCGCGACGTATCTCGGCGAGCGCCGGCGCATAGGTGAGGATCTGGACCTCCACAAAGCGATCGAGCGAATGTTCGTCGATCATGAAAGCGCAAACGAGGCTTGGACCGGCGGGGACGGATAGACGCAGGTTGCCTGCAAGCTCCCTGCTGGCAGCCATGTCAGCACCTCCGCCTCGGATACGTGCGGGTCGAGCCCGTCGGTCGGCTGATCACGCGCGAGCAGAATTATCTGGCGAGGATGATTGGGCACGACATCGGGATCGGCGTCCATGGTACGCAAGGTGAAGGCCTCCCCGATCATCGCCTCTGCTCGACAGATACCTGCCATACAGAACCAGCGATGAACAGCCACTTGTCCAGCCGCTTTTGCTTCGCGTCTTCGGGATCAGTGAACTCGCGGCCTCCAGAGCGACAATGATAAATTGGCCTGCTGCGCGGTTCGGCGCGCCGTGCCGGGATCCCACATACTTCGGGCGTCCATGCGGACGCGAAGGAGGAGAGGGGGGAGGGGGCTGCTGGATCGAAGCAACAAAGCGGGAGAACTCCGCCGCTCTGTGCCTCGGCCGTTTCTTGCAACCCAGGCTGACCGATCAACCACGATCCGCGAACCAGCCTGCCGTCTCGAAAGACACACCATGACAAGCCAACAGATGATCGCGCTGCTTGAGGATCTCCTGAAATTCCTCGGTAGCACCCGGTACTTCAACATCGGCTTTGGACGCCGACTTCAAAGGCGCCAGCTCGTGGCACGTATAGAATTGGTGCTGCACCACGTCGCGGCAGCGACCCACCCGGCAATACAGGAAGCCCGAGAGCGCTGGGCAACTACATCATTTCTCCGGATTGATCGGGACGAGCGGGTGATCGAAGTGAATCCCGACGGAACGAGCTGGGTTCGTGCTTGGGTTAAGATTTCGACTGGATTTCCAACCTCGCCAGGCGCTTCGGAACATCGACGCTATGAGGCTGCCGTAGCCGATTTGCCGGAGATCATGCGCCAGATCTTCCTCGCGCACGCGCTGGATGACTTATCATACGAGGCCATCGCCCAGCAGCTGCATATCGATGTTGCGGAAGTGCAATCGCAACTGGGATCAGCGTTGGCGCGATTGGCCGATGCGGTCGGGAGGGAAGGGGATCGATCCGTGTAGATCGCACGAACGAGAGATCGAGGCTAGGACGACCGGAATACCTTCACAATTGAGGACAGTTCTTTTTGACTGCGTGGGTTTTGTCGATTTACGCAAGGGTGAGGCGGCCAATCCACCATGAGCGGAATCGCGAATGTACTGGGAGAGGTCGGCCCCTGCTTGCGCAGTCCTACTTGGGCGTCCGAGGGGAGGGTAGTGTGCGCCCGTATTGTACGGTCGCAGGTTCGCACGCCTGCCAGGGCCCTCACACCCACGATCCCTTTGATACGCCACCCGTGGCGTATTCTGAGCGATCACAGTGACAGGATCCCATTGCCGCCATGATGCTTTCCAATCCTGCCACATCGTCTCGAGTTCACGCCCTTCTGAAAGACGATATTCTTCGTGGCCGCTTCTTGCCGCGCACCATTCTCGTCGAGCGATCGCTCGCCAACGATTATGGAACGAGCGTCACGCCGGTCCGAAATGCCGCATGCCAGCTCGTCGGCGAACGACTTCTCGCTTTGCACGCCGGTGGCGGTTACGAAATTCCTGACATCGGTGTGGTCGAGCTTCGAGATCTCTACTTTTGGCATGGCCAACTCGTTCGCAGCGCCCTGAATCCCAGGCGAATTGATGCCAGCAAAGCGGGCGGTATTGCGCTTAATCTGTCTCGAGAGCTGACAACGCCAACCAGCATCGCCAACGCTGCGGCCGAACTATTCTCAGCAATCGGGGCTCTATCCTCGAACGGCGAACTTAGTCGCGCGATCGCATCAGCGGGTGAGCGACTCAATGTAGCCAGATTGAGAGAGCCCGGCGTGCTGAACAGTACTGCCGGGGAACTCCTGGCGGTGCAGACTTTGACCGCGCAAGGTCGATGGTCAGACCTTGTCAGTGCGATTTGGGCCTATCATCGCAGGCGCCAGCGACGCGTAGAAGAAATCGCCGTAGCCATCGGAAGCTACGGCGGAGATTATCTATTATCTTGATTTTGAACGACAATGGCCGCGCCCCAACGGACTGCTATCAGTTTTGCAAGCGGGCCCAAGGAAACTCCTCCCACATATGAGGCCTTATCGCGTCGCTGATCACGGATTCCCCAACTAGCTTCCATGATGCTGCTTTCCGCAGCGATTGCCAATGGAGGTAAACATGAACCGCGAACTGAACGACGAACTCATCGATCTCGGCGCCGTGACGGAAGAAACGCACGGCGGCAACATCTTCAGCAATGATCTGGTCGGAGGGCAGCTGCCCGACCTCGGGCTTTCCGACGACTGAGCGTCGCGGGCGCGCGGGCGGCGCACCGCTCGCGTGCCCTATTGTCCGCGCCTGCCATGACCCTAGCCCTTAGCGAGGACCTCCGCTTCTGTCGCTCAGGCGACAGAACCATATTCATGGACATTGAAAAAGGGCGATACTTCACGATCACGAATTCCGACGCCGAGGTATTCGGCCGATGGCATGAAGGAAAAGCCGTTGATGTCGGAGACGCCGGACAGCTGGCAAAGCTGAAATCGCAAGGCGTACTTGTGGACGCAAAGCCGCATTGTTCACCACAATCATCTCGCCGAGTGGATGTCGAGGCTCCAAAGGAATCGTGGTCCTGCAAAACCCGAAAAACGTCGTTGCGTAATCTGGCGCTAGCGTTCGGCCTTCGATTGCTTTGGTCCTGGCGAGTTCGGCACTCGCCTTTCAAAAGGCTCCTGGAATTGCAGCACCGATTATCGACGAAAGCAGCTTTGGGTGCGCGACCCTTCGACAGGTTTCGGCTGGACCGGATTATAAGCGCATTTGAGATTGCTGACTTGCTTGTCGGAAGCCATGATCGCTGTCTCGAACGATCGTTCGCATTGGCCGCAGCCTGCCGACGTCAAAGTTTCGATGTAACAATTGTCATCGGTATCCAAGGTCAACCCTTCGCTGCCCATTGTTGGGTGCAGCTGGGACCGATTGTGCTCAACGAGAAGCCGGACGCCGTGGGAATGTTCTCGCCAATTTTGGTTCTATGAAAAGGCTTAGCTTCCTAGCGGCAATTAACGCCAGTGGCGGGCTGCAACGGCAGGTCAGCGCGGTAGCGCTGCGGAATGAATTGCGGCCAGCGAACATTTCGCCAGGAATCGTCTTGTTCCTGAACGACAGTGATCGCTGCCTTCGCATTGGCCAAGGCGGGGTGGTGATGGGGACGCTCTTCGACCGGCGCGACGGCGACAGACATGTTCAACGCCTCGGGGAAGGGGATGCTGCCGCCTCCAGATCAAGCGCGGGCATGCACCTAATCCGCAACTTTTGGGGCAGTTACTTAGCAATCACATCGACCGAAAAGAATACCACGGTGCTTCGCGATCCCTCCGGCGGGATCGCCTGCTACTATGCGTGCAAAGCGGGAACGATCATATTTTCGTCGGACGCGAGGATGATCTTTCAGACCGGGCTTATGCCGCCCGCTGTGGATATGGGCATTGTCGGCCATGCTCTGTATTTTCCGCAGCTACCTCTCAAGGAAACTGCTTTAGAAGGGGTGCACCATCTGCTCCCAGGCTTTGCCGTCACCTTTGAGAATGGGGAAGCCACAGAGCACCAATACTGGTGCCCGTGGGACTACATAGCTCCGTCCGCGGCGTCGAGAACTATGGTAGAGGGTCTCCGCGAGGTTGTCCGATCGACGCATCGAGCGTGGGGGCGCTGCTTCAAAAATGTCGTTGTCGGATTGTCTGGCGGGCTCGATTCTTCGATAGTTGCAACATGCCTGGCTCAAAGCGGCACTGCTGTATCGTGCGTAACTGCCGTGACCGCGGACCCGACTGGAGATGAGCGAACTTTTGCGCGGGCTGTAGCCGAGAAGATCGGAGCAGAACTACTAGAGAGCCATCATCTTGCCGATGCAATCGAATTGGATAGGTCGGTCGCTGAAGCTGTTCCCTTTCCATGCGGGAAAGCACATGAGCAAGCGTACAACAACATAGTCCGGCGGGCCGTGGACCATTTTGGAGCAGACGCGCTCTTCGTGGGCGCAGGCGGCGACAATGTCTTCTATCTAACCCACTCCGCTCGCCCGCTGGTCGATCGTTTCAACACGGAGGGATGGAGTCGAGGCACCTTCACGACGCTGCATGACATCTGCTCTATTACCGGTGCGAGTGTCTGGCAGGTTGTATTTGAAGCAGTCAGGCTTTCGCGCCTGCAGAATAGCCGGGCAGATTGGAAGACGGTTTCGGATTTCTTGACATCGTCTTTCGTCGAACGTGAGCAAGAGACCCCGCCGCGGCATCCCTGGCTTTCACCAAATGCCGATGCGCCTTTGAGCAAGATCGGCCACGTCACGATGCTGCTCCGAGCGTTTAATCATGTCGAGCATCGCGACAAGACGATGCGTGTCCCAATGATCAGCTCACTTCTGTCACAGCCAATTGTTGAGTATTGCTTGGGCATCCCGCCTTGGGAGGCATGCGAAGGCGGTGTCGACCGTTCGGTCGCGCGGCGCGCATTCGCACAAGATTTGCCAATAGCAGTGACCGCTCGCAGCGGGAAAGGCAGCCCAGATGGATTTGTCGGCCATTACATCGATACGCATAGAACGGAAATCTTCGAGCGTCTCATGGACGGAACGCTCGCTAATTCCGGCCTCGTTGACAGAACTCAATTGGAGCTCGCGCTGCGCGCAGATGCAAAGCTCCGACCTGCAGACTGTCCTAGATTAATGGCGCTGCTAGATACCGAAGCCTGGATCCATCACTGGTCAAATTTTCATTCGAAAGGATAGCGCCCGCAATCGCGTTGCTTATTCGGAAGTTTTCGTCGACGTCTCAATGGATTTGTTTAGTGAACTAACCTCTTTCCAGGCCTTTTTCATTTTCGCCCAGCGGGCGACCTCAAGCGATCCTATCGGGTCGGAGGGACTTTGGTCCTTCAGCCAGAAATCAAACCACGCAAGATTCCGGCGATAAACCGCTAGCCTGTGAGTCGGCTGCCATTTTACATGTTCTTCGTTGGGAAAAACGAAGAGATCAGATGGAATTTTGGCCTGCTGCAAGGCGGTATAGCTAGCCAAGGTTGCCAAATATTCGTTGTCAGCAACCTGAAAGAGAATAGGAAATTTTGCGTTCTGAGGCTGACGGACGAGGGAAATGTGTGACCAGAGCTCGTCAGCCTCGTCGATCAGCCGCGGCCAACCACCATCGTGATAGCCGGCGGCGATTGCGGGTCCCAAAAAAACATCCTGCAGCGGCTCCCAGCAGCAGCTCCCTACCGATGCCGCACTAAAAACATCGCTGTTCAACGCCGCGAACTGGACCGTAGAAGCCCCATCACTCAAGCCGGTTATTCCGACGTTCTTGGGTTTGACGAGACCCTGATCGATCAATGATCGCACGGCGACCTCGATCGCCGAAACTATGTTGCGCCGTCCGGCGAAGTCATGATTAAATGCCTCGCTCCAAGCCTGAGCTGAGGGTTGACGTCCAACAATGCTCAGGTGATTCAGGTTGTCAACGACAAGGACGAAATAGCCACGAGCGGCGAATGTTTGAATTGGCACTTCGTCGCCGATTCCGCCCCTCAAGAAACCTCGAGAACGGTACTGAACGACCACCAATGGGTAGCGGTTCCCTGTCCTATAATCTGTAGGATATACAAGATCACCATAGAATTTTACATTGTAGTTGTTCCGCCAGTTCAATCTTTCGACGCGGCCTAGTTTGTAGCGGCCGAACTCAATGTTCGGGTCGTAGAGCCTCTGCTCCTTGCCAGATGCAGAGTCGATTTTGACAAAGTGCCGCGGTCGAAGCGAGCCTTCTCTCAGGCAGAGTAGATCGTTCAACGCCACCTGACAGTTGATAAGCACGTCGTCCGTGAGCACGATTCTGCGCGGGGCGCCTTCACGGTTTGGGGTCCATTCGTAAATTGCAGTCAGGCTATCCGCCCAGCCTTCGCGGCGAGTAAACAGCACTCGCTTCCCGTCGCCGGCCCACCAAATGGAAGCCGACATATCAACTTCGCAGGTATCATAGGAACACGGCTTGACCCCATTTTGGTCTCTCGCGACCAAACGGAAAAAGGGTGGAAAAAGCCCAGTGCTTTCAGGTTGGCCCCACACTTCGCTTCCGCTCGTTGCCATGGCCAAGAACATTTTATCATTCGGCGATGGCCCGTTGTCTTGCAGCAACGCGATCTCGCTTTCGGTCGCAGCTCGCTCGGCAAGCGTCAAGACATCGGCGACCATAACGCGCTTCGGTGTGTCCCTTATCTGTGGGCGAGGTCCACGAACGGGCAAGGCGCGCTCGTCGTAGCGCCAGCCACGCAGCCCTTCCTCTTCAAGAGTAGCATCGCTTTCCGCTAAGCCCGGTCGAGACGAGTATATAATTGACTGTCCGTCAGCAGATATCTTGAAGTCTTCAACCCCAGAAGCGCTCCCCGTCACCTGTGCTGCGCCCGCGCGATCCAGTTTTGCGATCCAGACTTGGGTCTTGCCCTTGGCAGTCTTGCGATAGGCGATCCATTTCCCGTCCGGTGACCAGCGCGGGGTGATTGTCGCTGCTTCACCAAGAGGGAAGTTGGCCCATCCATATTTTGGCATACCGTCGAGAAGCAGTTGTCCGCCAACATCCAGAATGCGCGGAGTTGCACCTGGCACGAGTTCAACAACCACCAGTGCGACACAATAGGCATTCTGGCCGGGATCAGCTTGGTGAAGCTGAAAAGCGACGAAACGCATGTCAGGTGAAATTGAAAAGAGATCGCGGCCGCGCGCCGGATACCTTGATCCGATATCGCGCAATGCCAGAAGTTTTTCGGGAGTGACGGTGCCCTGAGGTGCGTCCCCCGATTTAGCTTCCAGCATGGTGCTGCAATTGCTTGCAACTGCGGAGGGTGCATATCCGGCTGATGTGAGTAGAAGCGCGATCGCGCCGACGCTTTTCAAGGGCATAGCGTCACCAGGATTTCGAGATAGTCAGATTTACTACTCGGCCCAAGACCGAGTGATTCGTCGAATCGAACCGCATGCCCGCTGGGTCCGTGGTGCCGACGAATGCCGGCTTCTGATTCAAAAGATTGAGTAGTCCAACTCGCCATTCGACGTTGGCGAAGGGACCGCGCGGCGCTCCGCTGCGCACGGATACCGTAGAATCGACGGTCGTAAACGACCCTACGGTTGCGATCGGCGTTCGCCGGTTGTCTTTGTTTCGACCAACGAAGGTCCCCGTGACAGACAGAGACACGTTGCCGACATCCCATGCGGCATTGACTCGGCCTCGCCAGTGAGGCGGCAAATAGACCACCCCCGCTTGTTCGATCGACGGTTGGCCATCGGTGACCTGCCTATTGCTATTTAGATAACTTGCAGATGCATTTAGAGAAAGTGAGCCAAGTCGCCCCATGTCTTCTGCATAATTTACCGCGAGGTCGACGCCGTGGAGTGACTGCAGAGAAATATTCCGCAGCCGATCATCGAGAATTGCGGTAACCGCCGCAGGGTTGAACCCTTGCCCGGAGTTGTTACTGAACGTCCCCGTAACACCCTCGATTGCCGCCAGTACATCCGCTGCGCTTGGGCGTACTTGCACAAAGTCCGCGAACTTTGGATCGAAAGCGGCGGTAACGGGCGAAAGCGGGGATGCTACGCGATTCCGATAATTGATGCGAAAGTAGGTTAAATTCGCGGAAAACCCCTTGAGCGCTTCAGGAGCGATCGACAGGGCGACATTCCATGTTGTGGCCCGCTCAGGTTGGAGCGACCTGCTCCCTCCGAACAGGTACAGGACTGGCGCGCCGCTCGGCGCCGCCGGCGAAAAGATCACGGCCGGGATGAGCTGTGCGTTGGTCACTTGGCCGGTTTGATAAAGCGTGGGGGCTTTGAAGGATTTCCCCCAGTTTGCCTTGAAATCCAAACCTTTGACTGGAGAGAAGACAAAGCCGAACTTGGGCGTCGTCACGCGATCGATTTTGCGATGGTCTTCATACCGAAGCGCCCCAACGAATTCTAACTTCTCGAAAGCGCTATTCCCAGGGGCGAGCAGCGGCAAAAAGAGTTCGCCATAAGCATATCCGACCGTTCGTGTCTCACTAAATACATCGATGATTGTCTCGACACTTCCGATGACGCGGCGAGAATCGGTATTCAAGGTGTTGGAACGGTACCCAACGCCCAGCGCCAAGCGGGCTTCACCACCGGGGAGCTGCATGAGCGGTCCCTCCGATCCAAGCTCGATCGAACGAAGTTTGTTGTAGTATTTTGGCGTGGCGACAGATGTCAGGGCGCCGCGTGCAAAGAAGCTTGTTCTGACCGACGTGTCGCTTTCGCTGTAAGTACCGGAAAGGCGGACATCCCAGCCCGATGCGAGCTGCACTCTGACCGAAGGGGACAGGGACCAGTTGTCGACCGTTGAGGAAACGACGCTTCCCTGACCATAGCAAGTCGCGGAAACGAGGAACGCCATGCATCTTGATGTGGATCGATGCATATAGTGGCCGTCGACCTCGAAAGTGGTTGAATCCCCGAGTTCTTGACGGCCAGCCAAGACAGCGCTGACCTGTTCTTGATCTGGAATAAGAGTGGCGTCAGTAGACAGATTCTGGGTAAATGATCGCTGCCGCGCGGTGACTTCTGTTGCGCGTTGGAAATCGAAAGCCGCCATAAATCCACCAGAATTCCATGACGGACCGGCAACAACATTGTATTGTTGCGTGACCGCGCCACCTTCAGTCGCAAGGCCGAGTCTGGCGGACGTCACGACGGCGTCAATGTCTCGACGGAGCATCACGTTCGCCACACCAGCGACAGCGTCGGAGCCGTAAAGAGCTGACGCGCCATCGGCGACGACGTCAATGCGCTCGATCGCTGCAAGTGGTATCGCGCTGATATCGATACCCTGCAGCACCGCGTCGAATGCCACCCTGTGGCCATTGATCAACGTCAGGGATGCATCAGGGCCGAGGCCTCTGAGATTTAGCGTTGAAGATCCTGACACATTCGTAAACCCTCCCTGGCCGCCGCCAGCGATAGTAGGGTTTTGTCCACCGGCGAAGTTTTGGGGTAAATCCCGGATCAATTGCCCAAGATCGGTTCGTCCGGAACGTTCTGCTTCCAGGCGTGTCACCGACGTGAGAGGCGAGGTCACGACACCGCCGCGTATGCGCGATCCGGTGACAATGATTTCGCTATTCCCAATGCCATCAGTCACGGCTGCTTGCGCCGCGGGAAATCGCTCGCGAATTATGATCGCCCCCCGTCGATCAAGGGCGACGAGGTTTGTGCCCCGGAGGAGAGCATCGACGGCCTCGCGCGGTGTGTACCGCCCATTCAGCGCGGGCGCCTGTTTCCCTTTGACGATGCTCGTTTCGAAGAAAATTTCGCTGTTGGAAGCCCGCCCCACGCTGCGTAGCGCAGATCCGAGATCTTGGGCTTCCAACTGATAATTGCTGCGTTGCTCCGTCTGTGCCGCCGCCGGCACGGAAACCAGCGCGGTGCTGATCGCGATTGCCGAAGTGAAGATTGGTCCCCGTACTGACATCATTATCGCCTCCCTGTCATCGGCGAGCGAACGCGCCGGTCTGCAAGGAAGCGACGAATAAGGATCCTAAACTATGGGGGAGGTCCGCAGTTTTCCTTTGATGCAGGCCCGCACCGGCGAGAAAGCAACAGCTTGTCGCGGGTGCCGGTCACGGTAAGGCCAAGCAAATTCGCAAGATTCTCGGCGAGGCGTTTGGAGTCCGTGATCCGAAATGTGCCTGATACCCGCGTATCTCGTATGTCTGCTGATGCTACAAGCATGGGGCCGGTTGCATAACGATTGGCTTCGGTGACGAGGTCGGCGAGGGGGACGCCGTCATATTCTCGTACGCCTTCAGGCCATTGCCGGTCCGAGACAGGACTGCTGGTCACTTTTACTGGGGCGGAAGCCTTCTCCGCCCGGAACACCAGCTGCTGGCCCGGTGCAAGGCGTATCGGCGCTGTGCCCGAAACGGCCGCTGCTGGCACCCGTACATCAAGGGCGCCGTTCAAGAGCTGAACCACGACGCGGTCGTCGCGTTCAAGGGCGACATCGAAGACCGTTCCCAAGGCAGTTATCGTTCCGTCGCCCGCCGCTACTATGAAGGGCCGTTGGTCATGTTCGACGACGAACCGGGCGCGCCCGCGGATCAGGCGGACATCGCGCCGTGCCTCGCTATAGTTTGCGAGGACCAAGCTGTCGGTATCGAGCGTGACCCGCGATCCATCTTTCAGCCGCACTTCACGAATTTCGCCAAGCTGGCTTTGAAGCTGATCGTCATTCCTGTCAGAACTCGCGCTCGTGTCGCTTGCCACTTGAGTCACGCTGCGGTTTTGGCCGCCGGGATTCAGGAAGCCAAAATAGATGGCGGTCGCGCCGACAACGAGGCCGAGCGCCAGCCCAACCATCTTGAACGCCTCGAGCTTGGGCCGGCTGGCATCTCCTGGCTGCGCATTGATGTCGTCGGTCGCGCCACCGTCTTTTAGCGCCTTGCCGAGACTGAATGTTTCCGCGATCCGGTTATAGGCTGTGCGATGAAGCGCGCCGCGGGCAAGCCATGCTTCGAACTCCTCGCGTCGCGCATCTGCCTCGGGTCCGCGCATGATCGCGAACCATTCGGCAGCCTCGTCACGAAGATGGCCTGGCCTTTGCGGCGTGTCCTTGTTGTCCGTCATTCCCGCTCCAGAGCCGCATCGATGTGGGCGAGTGCACGTGCCACATGATATTGCACGGTCGGAATCGCAATCCCGAGCTTTTCCCCGATCTCCCTGTAGGATAGCTCATCTACGCGGTGAAGCAGAAATACGTCGCGCGTCCGTTCTGGTAGTTCGCCGAGCGCGCGGCGATAGACGCGCATCACGTCCTGACCTTCCATCTCGTGATGCTGGCTCGCCTCGATCGTGGGCTCGCATCCTTCGCCGATCGGCACATGGAATTGCGCCAGGCGCACTTCCATGCGTTTGCTACGATCATAGAGCAGATTGCGAGCGATACGCTGCAGATAGGCGGCTGGTGCTGGAAGCGTGCGCTGAGCCATCGATCCCACGAGACGGACAAAGGATTCCTGGACAAAGTCTCCTGGATCATCGCCGTTTCGAAGCCGCGCCCGAAAGAAGCGAGTAAGGCGAGGGCCTTCGGTGCGATATATCTCTTCAAGGTCGACGGTTGGGTCGACGGCCGAATCTTCAGCGGTGCTGGGATGCCCAGCATCTAGCCCGCGCAGCGGGCTGCGGTTGGTGCGGATCGATGGCATGAATGCACTTGGCCCCTCGGGCCGACAAGCGTCGGGCTCCCGGCGAGGCCGGTGCCCAACAGAAGCTAGGTGTTTGTCAGGTCACTAGGATGACCTTGACCGCCCGACGTTATCGACGGGCGCAGTGATACCCGGCAGGAAAATCCTACAGGACTGATGCCGGCAAATGTCCGTCCTGCAATTTCACACATAGCCTAGTGAGAAAATCCTTCAAGGGTCAGGCGCTTTAACCGTCCCAACATCAAGCCAATCGTGCCCAACGTTGGCTGGATGGCGATCCACACCTTGAGCCGCCCGTAATGTTATCGACCAGCGCCTTGATGACAAATGGGGAGAATTTCCTACTCATGGCTTCACCGCGAGCAGAGCGAGGACGGCCTGCTTTTGGTCCATCCATGCGGCGGCCACCTGGCTGCGCCACGCGATCATGTCATGAATCCGTTGATAGTCGTCAGCGATGTTGCGCATGAAGATGGGCTCATGATGCGCGATGCGGTTCCGCAAGCGCCGAATGATCTGGAGGTCCGCATAGGCCGCGGCCCGGCATTGCGGGATCGGCTGGCCTTGCGGCGCGCCGGGAAAGCAGATGCGGAAGTGCGCATTCCAGATGCGGCTGTCCTGGCCGACCGTGAAGATGTTTTCCCAGAACGCGAATTTGAGTTCGGCTATGATTTTTCCGGTCGTGGGCAAGGAGCCTGCGCAGGATTGCAGATCATTCGCCGGGTTATATCGGAACTTGCCTTTCGGGCGCGGCAAGCTTCGGATAAAACCATTGTTCCACGGCCAGTTCGCGCCGTGTACGCGTTCGATCGCTTCGGCCATTCCATTTCGAACCGCCACTTCGCACACCTGAAGCGGGACGATCAGGGCCGACGAAAGGTCCAGATTCCACTCATAGAGCGCGAGAGCCTTCTCTCGATCGTTGCCCATGGCCTGCAAGTAGGTGGCGAAACGGGGCGCAGAGATGACGGTGGGCAGTTCATGAAGCTCGTCCTGAGAGAAGGGCAATTTTAGTGTCCTGCCAGCGGGGTATTGACGGCGGCGTTACTACCCCTATATAAGATCCGTCGGCTTTGAGAACGCGGGTTAACGCCCCCCCTCATCGTCTAAGGATATTTAAGGCCCGCTGTAAGGCGGGCCTTTTCTTTTGTCACATCCATGCGGAATGATGCGACTGCGTTCTTGAGCAATGAAGGCATCATTGCCGCTCCGCTGCGAACCTCAGTTTATGTCACGATCGTCTCGATCGAGACGTTCCAGACCGCCTATCTGTTCGCGGCTTCTTGGAGCCGGGCAATCCGAGCCGTACAAATTTCGTGCACCCGCTGCCCGAGGATTTCCACGCGGCTCGCGAGCCAGTCGAGTTCCTCGCGCGAAATCTTGTAATGTTTTGAATATCGGGCTTTCCGGTAAGCGTCCTTCAGCTTCTGATACATCGCGCGCTCCGCACGTTTGCCCCGCGGCCAGACGTCAAACAGGCTGCGGTCGAGTTCCTCGGCGAGATCGCGCAGAAAAAAGATATTGTGATCATATGGCGTGTAGAATTTCAGGACGAGGAGCATGCCCTGATAAAGATTCTCGACGACCTGATGGAGCAGGAAGGCGGCTTCTTTGTAATATTCTTTTTCGACCGCCACGTGGTGCAAATCAAGGAACCGTGTGGCATCGCCCATATACTCCTCGAAATAATCCTGTGCCGCCTGGAGCGCCATCTCCGGTGTCTTGGGCTTTGGCTTGCCGAGATCGCGATCGTCGGACTGGTAGAGAATCACACCATCCTTCACGAGCTCCATGAAGAAGACGCGGCCATGCGCGAGCGCGTCATTCACCTCCTGGAGCGAATGAACGATGAAGTTGGCGGGCGTCTGGATCGACTTCTCGAACAAATAGGCATCGCTGATGCGCTGCTCGGCATCCTCCCAGTAGGTCGCCCGGTCGGCGAGTTCCTTCTGGTTGACGATGACGAGGATGTCATAATCCGAGCGATATTGATTGGCATCCTGAGGCGCTTCGACCCAGTCGCCGCGAGCATATGAGCCGAACAGAATGACCTTGAGGATACGGCCGTTCTTTCGATCGCCCACGGCATTTTCAGTTGCCGACCGCAATCCTTGAAACAAGATTTCGACAATGCGCTCCAGCTCGCGTTGCTTGCGATGGGGCAGAAAGTTTAATTCAGTGCGCATCAAGTCCTATCCAAACGAGCGGACGCATATAATGTCCCAAGTTTACGCGTTAATCCTCAGTTCTCCGCATCACCGCGAAAGCGATCAGTTTGGTGCAGCCGTCCATGAAGGATGGTCACTATTCCGACGCACTGATCGGAAAGCCGCCTCCAATAGACATAATGACGCTCATGCCGGTGATAATAGCCTTCCATACCAAATTCAGCCGAGATGGCGCGTCCAACAATCTGCTGACGACCGATTTGATCGAAACAGCCGAATAATCCACGGATATACACCTCGGCTTCCTCCACCCCCCAATTGTCACGCGTGTACGCGAAAATCTCATCGAGCCTTTGGCTCGCAATCGCGGAAACTGTGAACTTTGTCACCTCAGGTCCGTCTGTTTCGAGCGATCACCGTATCGGCATCCAGTGGCTCGAAACTCTCCTCCGGCGCCGCGAAGGCACGGGTCAGTTCGGCTTTCAGCCGTTCGAACTGCTCTCCTTCTCGCTGCTCTTTGTCGCGTCGGATAAGGTCACGGACATATTCGCTCACATTCTCATAGGCGCCGTCGTCGCCGACATTTGCCGCGACGAATTCGCTTAGCGCGCCACTGATACGGACATTGAGAGTGGTCTGCTTGTTCATGTGAACCTCCATCTGTCCATATATAGTGGAATATCGTTGACATCTCAAGCCCCGCTAATGATGCATGTCCATGCAAAGCAGGCCGATATCGTGCCGCCATTCAATCATACCGAGTAGATTTTTCTGGGCGTGCGGCGTCCGCGCTCAACCCCCTCAAAAATTTGCCAAACAATCAATCTCGTCCTATCGACAAAACAGTAATGATGTCCGGATCATCCTCCAGCGCGAGATGTTCCGGTCCAGGGGCGGTCGAAGTTCGATCGCGGGAGACGGGCGATGCTGTGTGCCTGTGATACGACCGGCGGTCGCAGGCTGTCGTCATCACGAGCCAATTTGGCTGGAACTGACGTTCACGCATTTCCCAGTGCGGCCGAACACACGAGCGCGTGAATGGCTGACGAGGATGATCTCGCTCGCTGGTCAAGACTCACGGAAAAGCACCGCGCTTGCCTTGATCTCCTGCTCGAGCGAATGACGTCGAAAGAGATTGCTCGCGTTCTCGATGTGGCCAAGGCAACCGTCGATCAGCGGCTCACCGCAGCTCGCTCTATTTTGGGCGTTACGTCCCGAGACAAGGCTGCGATCGAATATGCACGACTGAAGCCGATATATGATCGGATCGCATACGATCCGATGCACATTCCCTCATCCCCAAAACTTATGCCATCCAACTTCGCGGACGGTGACCCCACCGATGTCATTCAGCTGATCCATCGCCAAGGTGGCGGTGACGATGCTGGAGGAGGGGCCATGGGGCTTGCCCTACCGTTCACGGGATTTTTGGGACACGATCACCGCACCGCCGCGCGCGTGACAATTATGACGTCGATGTTAATCGCACTTCTCATTGTCTTACTCGCCGGACTGGGGATCGCTCAGGCGCTTTCGCACCTCGTCTCCGACTGATCCCAAGGAAAAATGTCCAACAAATAGCTGGAGCCACCCGCTTCCGGCAAAGGAGAAGTCATGTCCAATTACATCGCCGCAATGACCGCCCGACTTCAGCGCGAAGTTCCCGGCGCCGAGGCAAGCATCGATAACGCTCTTATCGCCGTCTCATCCCTCATGACCAGCGTCGTGACCGCTCGGCAGCAGACCGGCGTGGCGCCGAAAACCGGGCAGGCTTCGATCCTCCGTCTGGCCAAAGCCCAGATGTCGCTTGTTGAAGTGAGCGGCGATGTTCTGCGTGTTCACGGCGAACTTGCCGACATCGGCCAGGAAACCGCCGGCCTCGATCTTCACGAATGCCCCGCCGTCGCAACAGCCAACATCTCGGTTGTGGCCTGAGACCGTTGACCAGGAGCCGTCAGCATGATTTGTGAAGAGAATGGATCGGATCGTGATATTTTTGATCTTATTGCTGATGGCCCTGGGCTACGCTTTCTGGAAAGGGGGCGGTCCCGAGAGGTGCATGGCAGCGATCATGCTGTCGATGCTAGTTTTCGATCAGGCGTTGCACTTGATCATTCCAGCGCAGTTTGCGAGCCTCGACGCGGGCCATCTTCTGATCGACGTCTTCGCGGCCGTGACAACTGTCAGCCTTGCACTGGTGGCGCATCGGTTCTGGCCGATGATTGCAGCTGTCTTTCAGGTGCTGCCGCTCCTCGCGCACTTCAGCCGGGTGGCGGACCTCTCGATGCAACCGATTGCCTATTTGACGATGCAGGTCGCTGCATCCTGGCTTCTTCCCCCGCTTCTGGTCCTCGCAACCTGGCGACATCAGCGGCGGCTGCAACGCAGCGGCAGCGATCGGTCCTGGCAAATTTCATCGCTTCCATTCAACCTGCCGAAAGCGATCAGATAGCCGCTCGCCTGCTTGGCGAGTTTCGAAGCCTCGGCCGTATCTGGACGCAAACGCCCGAAGCGCTGCAGCGCATTCTTGGCCGAAGCAGTCCGATACCAGCGCTGCTGTTGGCAGCGCGAGACGCCATGACCGAGGGGATGCGGACGGGATTACTCGGGCGTCCGCTGAAGCCCACCGATCAAAAGCTGCTCAGCTATCTTACCTTTTCAATGGGCTCACTTCCTGATGAAGTGCTCCGCGTGCTGTTCCTCGATGGCGCGCAGCGCCTGATCGCGGACGAACAGCTGCAGCACGGCACTTTGGCACAGCTTGCCTTCTACCCGCGCGTGATATTGCGTCGCGCCATGGAGCATGATGCCGCGGCCATCATCCTTGTCCACAACCATCCGAGCGGAGATCCGGCACCGAGTGAACAGGATGTGGTCACCACGCGCCAGCTATCAGGCTTGGCACGCGCGCTCGACATCAAGCTTATCGAACATATCATCGTCGCGGGAAGCGATTATGCGCTGATAGGGAAGCGTGCTTGTGACGAGGCCGTTGGCCGCACCACGACGGGGCATATCCTCCGGGACACCGGTCTGAAGGCCGCGAGCGATCATTGGCCGAACAGCGCGATCGCGTTGGCGAACGCCAAGCGTACAGTCCGTCGGCGGTTGCTGCGGCGACAGATCATCGGAACCCCAAAATTCTTCGGTGAACCGGCTTGGGACATGTTGATCGACCTTTTCATCGAGAATGGCGAAGGAAGGCGGTTGTCGACCAGCGATTTATGTTTGTCTTCGGGCCTGCCGCTGAGCAGCGCCCTGCGGCTGGTACAACGGCTGTGTGACGAGGCGATCCTATTTAAGGTTGCCGACAAGGACGACGGCAGGCGGCAGTTTGTCAACTTGTCACCCGACATTGCGTGGAAACTCGAAGCCTATTTCGGTGCTGCGCAAGAGCCGGGCGATGATCAGATACGATAGCGGTGCCGACCCGCGCGTCGGCCCTTCGAGCCGACGCGGATAGGGAGGAAGAGGGGGGGAAGGGGCATTCGGGGCCGATGGGGCCCGAATGAAAGGATCCTTCCATGCTCACCGATACGGACCAGGCGCCCGCGACCGCGGCGCGCCTAATCGATGCCGCGCGCTCAATCGCCGCGCAATTGGATGGTGAGAGGCCGATCCAGAGAACACTTATCAATGAAGCAATGACCGAGGCGTTCGGCACCCGGTCAGCCGATGGCGGGTGGACGCAGCGTGACAGCTTCGTGATGACCGAGATCGCGGTCATCCTGGCACAACGGAACGTCAGCTTGGCCGATCAGCCAATGGCGATCATCGACCAGCTCGCGAAACTCGAGAAGATATTACCCACGCAAACCGTGCGTAGCGAAGAACAGATCGCGTATCAGCATTTCTCGACGCCGATGAATTTGGCTTGGCTTGTCAGTCATCTCGCGGTGATCGGAACGGACGACATCATCCTCGAACCCAGCGCCGGGATCGGAATGCTCGCCCAATGGGCGGTGCAGGGCAAAGCTCTTCACCTCAACGAACTCGACTCGGTGCGCGCCGCTATTCTCCGGCAACTCTACCCGGAATACAGCGTCACCACCTACAATGCCGCGCAGATCAATCAGCATGTTTCTGATCGGCCAACAGTCGTCATCATGAACCCTCCTTTCGCTCGCAATGCCGCCGGCGCCGAGGATCCGTTCGCCGCCCATCGGCATTTCGCCGCCGCACTTGCTGCGCTCCGACCAGGCGGGCGCATCGTTGCCATTATGCCAGATGGTTTCAGCCCGGGCGGCAAGCACGGCGCGCTATTCGACCGCGCGACCACTGGTTCGACGGTGCAACTCATGTTGCGCCTCGACAAGGGCTTTGCAGGGAAGGGAACTTCCGTCGCGGTGCGCATTATCGTTGCCGACAAATGCCGGACAGGCCAGCGACCGCCGTCGACGATCAATCGCGCATCCGTGGGCAAACTGCTCGAAGCCATCCGCCAGGTTCCGCCCAGGGCCGCTCCGCCACCCGAGCCCGAACCGCCGACACGGCCGCAGACATCAAAACCAGGTAGCCTTTTCGGCGCATTTCGGGCCGCTCCCGCCAAGACATTGCCCCGACCGGCACCGCCGCTGCCCAGTTTCGAGATCACGACTGTCAAATATCGTATTCGCGACGCGGTCGCCGCTGCCAATGATGGAGCGGCGCTCTACGTGCCATGGCGCAGTCAGCGCATCGAGTTTGACGACCCCGCCGAGCATCCCAGCCCGCTGGTCGAATCCGCCGCCATGGCCGCTGTCGCCTTGCCAGCGCCCAGTTATAGGCCGCAGCTTCCGAAGCGGGTGCTCGATGACAAAATTCTGAGTGGCGCGCAGCTCGAGACGATCGTCCACGCGCTCGCCGCAACTGAAATCGATCTACCGGGCCAGTACCGGATTCCCGACAAGGGCCTTGCCCTCGTGCCGGACCCCAATGGTTACAGTTTCCGTCAGGGATTTTTCCTTGGCGATGGGACCGGGGCAGGGAAGGGGCGCCAACTCGCCGGAATCGTCATGGATCAGTGGCTGCGGGGCAATCGCCGTCATCTTTGGCTGAGCGACAGCAGCGCGTTGATCGAAGATGCGCGGCGCGACTGGCAAGCCCTTGGCGGGACGCCTCTCGACATTCAGCCACTTGGCCGCGTGCGAGCCGGCGCAGGCATCGGAATCGGCGACGCCATATTGTTTGCGTCCTATGCCACGCTCCGGAGCGAAGCTGGCGGCGAGCGCCGTGTCGACCAAATCCTCACCTGGCTTGGCGATGGGTTCGAAGGGCTGATCCTGTTCGACGAAGCGCACGCCATGGGCGGCGTCGCCGGTGGGGAAGGGCGCTTCGGTACGACTGCCGGGTCGCAGCAGGGCATTGCCGGCGTTGAGCTGCAGAACCGGTTGCCGCGGGCCCGCGTGATCTATGCTTCAGCGACTGGCGCATCCGATATCAACAATCTCGCCTACGCGACACGGCTCGGCCTATGGGGCGAGGGAACTGCTTTCGCGAACCGCGAAGCCTTTACCGCCCGCATTCGCGATGGCGGCGTTGCCGCGATGGAGCTGGTCGCACGCGAGATGAAAGCCATGGGCGTTTATACAGCGCGCGCGCTCTCCTATGCCGGCGTCGAATATGAAATTCTCGAACATCGGCTGACCCCTGCGCAGATCATCGACTTCGACACCTATGCCGACGCCTGGGCGATCATCCACCGGAATATGGAAGCCGCGCTCGCCGCCGCAGGCGTCACCGACCGCTTGACCGGCAGCACTCTGAACGGCCAGGCGCTTGCTGCGGCACGATCTCGGTTTGAGGGCGCCAAGCAGCGCTTTTTCTCGGCGCTTCTCCTGTCGATGAAGCTGCCAAGCCTCCTCCCGGCGATCGACGCGGCGCTGGCACGAGAGCAAAGCGTCGTCGTCCAGCTTGTCTCGACCAGCGAGGCATTGCTATCGCGTCGTCTCGCCGATCTTTCGGCCGAAGACCGCGCCGAGCTCGATACGCTTGATCTTTCTCCGCGCGAACTCGTCATGGACTATCTTCAGGCCGCCTTTCCAACTCGCGCCATGGAAGTCTTCAGCGACGACGATGGCACAGAACGATCGCGGCCGATCTCCGATCCGGATGGCAACCCGGTCCACAGTGAGGAGGCTCTGCGAATTCGCGCTGATACGCTCGAGCTGCTCGGCGCGACGCCGCCGATCGCACCTGCCCTCGATGCCATTATCGAGCGGTTCGGAACTGACGCCGTTGCCGAGGTCACCGGGCGCACGCGGCGCCTCATCCGCCTACCCGACGGCGGCCAGAAGCTCCAGTCGCGATCGCCTTCCGCCTGCATGGCCGATGCCGATGCTTTCATGAACGGCGCCAAACGCATTCTCGTCTTCTCCGATGCAGGCGGCACGGGCCGATCCTATCATGCGAGCCTCGACCACCAGAACCAACAGCGCCGCGTCCATTTCCTGCTCGAGCCAGGCTGGCGCGCCGATCGCGCCGTTCAGGGGCTCGGCCGCACCAATCGGACCAACCAGGCCGAGCCACCGATATTCCGTCCGGTGACGACCGATTGCCGCGGCGAACGCCGGTTCATCTCGACGATCGCGCGGCGCCTCGATGCGCTGGGCGCGCTGACACGAGGACAACGCCAGACCGGCGGACAGAATCTCTTCGATCCGATGGACAATCTCGAAAGCGACTATGCTAAGGACGCTCTATTGACCTGGTATCGCCTGCTCCATCACGGCAAGCTCACCAGCGTCACCTTCGAGGATTTTTGCCACCGCACCGGGCTTCGCCTCGAATATGAGGGCGAGCTGGTCGAAAAGCTGCCGCTCATTCAGCGCTGGCTGAATCGCATCCTCGCGCTGCCTATCGCAATCCAGAATGCGATCTTCGACGAATATCTCGGCCTTGTTGAAACGCGCATCGATGCCGCGAAGAAAGCCGGCACGTTCGATGCCGGCGTCGAGACGATCCGCGCCGACAAGCTGACGATCGCCGATGAAATCATGCTTCGCCAGGGCGGCGACCCATCGACGTCGACACGCCTGCTCACCGTCGAAGCCGAATGGCAGCGCGAAATGCGCTCGCTGGCCGATGTCTCTGCAATGGCCGAACGCTTCGGGTGCCGGGCATCTCGCCTTCGGAACGGTCGCTCTGGTAAAGTTGCCCTGCAGATCCCAGCGCGAACGCGCTTGACCGACGCGGGCGAAGCGGTGGCGACGTGGCAGCTCCACCGTCCCGGTCACCATCAATATATCACCGCGGGCGACCTCGAGGAGAGCATGTGGGAGCCCGTCGACGCCGGGACCTTCGGCGACGGCTGGACGGCCGAGTGCGATGAGCTCAGTCAAAATCCGAACCGCGAGCGCTTCTTTCTCGCAACGGGCCGCTTGCTCCCAATCTGGAACCTGCTCGGCGACGATCCGGAAGTGCGCCGCCTGGTGACGGCCGACGGTCGCGCACTGCTTGGGCGCATTGTTCCGCACGGCGATGTGAACCCTTTGCTTGGGAAACTCGGCATAACGGGCGGAATCGAACTTGCGCCCGCTGAAATTGTCGCCGCCGCATGGGAGGGCAAGACGGTTGCGATCGGAGCCAATTCAGGGCTTAAGCTAGAGCGCCGGCGCGTGAACGGTGAACCGCGCCTTGAGATCAGCGGGTTCGATCCAAGGTCGTTGCCGGCACTGAAAGCCAAGGGTTGTTTCACCGAAATCATCCAGTTCAAGACCCGCTTGTTCGTGCCTGTCTCGCGCGCCGCCGAAATAGTCACGGAATTGGCGGCAAGATGAATCTGGCCATTTTGGCAATTTTAGCTATATTCGAGCTTCAGGAGATTCTTATGACAGCACCAGCCATCATCCCGGATCGTGCACATCGCGCCAAGGTCACCCTCACCAACTTCCACAATGCCACGGGAGAGATCCTCGATATGGGTCTGAGGGCGCCGGTTACCATCACCAAACATGGTCGACCACATATGACATTCGTCGACGCAGGCTATTTCGAAAGGCTGGAAGAGATTGCCGCAGGTAACATCCTGGCCGCTCTCGATCGGAAGCATATCGCATCTGCGGACATGCCCGACGACGTCGCGGCGCTGATCGCTTCGCAGATCCCGAGCGAGGACGAGATAGCGAGCGGAAAATGGAAGAATGGCTGATACCCATTTTCCGGCAGTCGGCGAAATTATCAACTATGTGTTTCTCTTCCACCATGAGGCCCAACATCGCGACGAAGGCGTGAAGGAACGGCCATGCGTCGTCGTTGCTGTCGATGCCGCTAAGCGTCAGGTCATTGTCGCTCCGCTCACAACCAAAGGCGAACGCTATCCGAACACTCTGCCGGTGCCATCGGTGGTCGCAAAAGGGGCCAGTCTGTCGGGCGCCACCGCGGTCGTGCTCGACGACCTCAATATCTTCACCTGGCTCGGCTATGACGTTCGACCGCTGCACGATACCGACAGCGTTTATATAGGACGCTTTCCGCCGGGCTTCACGGCGAGTATAATGCAGAAACTGCTTGCAGCGCGGCCCACCAATCGAGATTAGGGCGCCGGGCGCAACCTAAATATTAGGAACAAGACAAATGAACGATATTTCTCAAGATGCGGGTGATCTGCTCACCCTCACCGCTGATATTGTTGCCGCGCATGTCGGCAACAACAGTGTCGCGATCTCAGACCTGTCACTTCTTATCAACAATGTGCATGCCGCGCTTTCCGGACTATCTCATCCCGCTGAAAAGCCTGAGGAACCCCTTGTGCCGGCTGTGTCAATTCGTTCTTCGGTCAAACCCGACTACATTGTGTGTCTCGAAGACGGAAAGAAGCTCAAGATGCTTCGCCGGCATCTGATGACCCACTACGGAATGACGCCGGATGACTATCGCGCCAAATGGGGTCTTCCCGCCGATTATCCCATGGTTGCGCCCAACTATGCCGAAAAGCGCCGCGAATTGGCTAAGGCAATTGGTCTCGGTACCAAAGGTCGTGGCGGCGGCCGCAAGCCTGCCGGCGGCGGCGCCAAACCGGCAGCCGCGCGGGGCTGATTACCAATCAGGTTGGCGAGGCGGCGCCGAGCGCAGCCTCGTCACAACCTCCTGCCATCCGATTTCATCGCGCGGGCCAAATTCGATCGTCGGCGACTCCGACGTCGCCTCGAGCTCGACGGGCCGGCGTCGGCAGATGCTGCAGCGCATATGCTCAACGAGGTCCGTCGGTCGGCTTTTCCAACGGTGCAGCGCGAACCAGCGCCACAATACGCCGCCATCGACGACCCCGCGGTGATCGCAAGATCCGCACCGGGCCGCGACGTTCGAGCGATTTCGCCGTATATCTTCGAGGGTTTCAAAGCTCCCAGTCACCGACCCGCCATAGGATGATAGCACGGTCGCGCAATGATCGCATGCCGCGAGGGACAAGGCGTCAGCGGTGCGCGCGTTGGTCACAATTTGCAAGAACTCCACCCAGCACCGACGTAGCCACGGATGGCTGGTCATCACATAGCCGACATGCTTACCGACTCCAAAGGGGCGCGCTATGCGGATAGAAGCGGTGGAACATGTGCAGCTTGCAATGCCTCCTGGCCAGGAAGCAGCCGCTCGCGACTTCTATTCAGATCTGCTGGGCATTCCGGAGGTCAAGAAGCCTAAAAATCTCGCCCAAAAAGGCGGCTGCTGGTTTGAACGAGACGCATTGAAAGTTCATCTCGGAGTAGAACAGGATTTTCGACCCGCCAAAAAGGCGCATCCCGCCTTCCTCGTAACGGGTCTGTTTGAGCTGGTAGTGAAGCTTCAACAGGCAGGCTATCAAGTAGTCGACGACGAACCGCTGGCGGGCTTCAACCGCCGCTATGTCAGCGACCCATTCGGCAATCGAATTGAGCTATTGGAACGATTTGGCGGAGGGACGCAAGACGCGTGAGCTACAGCGGCATCGGCGTTCTGCTCGCATTGTTATCTTCGATGACCACCGCGACGGCGCACGCGTTATTGAAGGCTGGCAAGGATAAACTTGCAGTCCGTGCGCTGATCGGAGCGGTTGGGACCCTTGCGCTCTTGCCCTTTTCCTTTTTCGTCCCGTTGCCGACGCTGACGATGCTACCTTGGCTTGCTATCGCATGCGTGCTGCATACCAGCTATCAGTTCGTTCTCATCCGTGCTTACGAAGCTAATGATTTCGCTGTGGCCTATCCGGTAGCTCGCGGGGTTGCGCCGATCACGACCGCAATATTGGGGGTCGCACTGCTCGGCGATAGTCTCACAGTTGCGAGCCTATTAGGCATTGCGCTGGTCAGCGGAGGCATCCTCCTCGTCGCCCTCGGCCGCTCGATTGCCGTGGCGGGATTAATCGCAGCCGGCATAGCAGGGCTCTTAACGACGGCGTATATTGGCCGCCGGTGGCGGTGCTCCTGAGGCGATCATCCGATGCGAGGCGCGCTTGCAGCGCGCCAATTCGAAAAGGGGAAGGGGGGAGCGAGGGGGCGAGGCCCCCTGGGAGTTAAGCCCATGAACCGGGTCTCGGTTGTTACCGGAGATTCCTCATGCAAAACCAGCAAATTCCATTCAGCAAGCTCCGCCTTTCGCCCGCCAATGCGCGGAAAAGTTTCAGCGAAGCCGGCGTCCAGGCCCTCGCTATTTCGATCGACGCATATGGCCTGCTGCAGCCCATCATCGTCAGCCCGGCTCAGGACAAGAAATCGATCTTCTATGTGCACGCTGGCGGCCGCCGCTGGCGCGCGATCGCAAAGCTCATCGAGAACGGCCAGCTCGCCAAGAATGCAACAGTCGATGCCCGTGTGTGTAATGACGAAACGGCGGCGCTCGCAGAAGAGATCAGTTTGGCCGAAAACCTCATCCGCGAAGCCATGTCGCCCGCCGATGAATGCCGTGGTTACCGCGCCGCCCTGGATAAGGGCGAAACCGAGGAAGACGTGGCGCGCCGTTTGGGCGTCACTATCCGACACATCCAGGGGCGGCTTCGTCTGGCCGATCTCGCAGAGCCCATTTTCGATGCGCTTGCCGAAGGGAAAATCACTCTCGACATCGCAAAGGCATATGGCAGCACGTCCGACCGTGACGCCCAGCTCGCGGCATGGAACAATTTCAAAGACAGCTGGCAGGGCGACCAACCGCATACAATCCGGCGCTATGTCACTGACAGCGCGGTCGAGGCGACCAGCGCTATAGCGCAGCTTGTCGGTGAAGCGGATTATCTCGCCGCCGGTGGACGGGTTGAACGCGACCTTTTTGCGGGCGATGGCGAGGGGCAGTGGCTTGATCGTCCGATTGCCGAAGAACTCGCGCGGGCGAAACTGGAAGAAGCTGCAGAGGCAATCATGCAACTCGGCACCCTTGGATGGGTTCGTGTCCTCCTCGCCCAGCATATTCCCCAAAACGAGACCGAAGGCCTCCACGAATATTACATTCGGCGCGGTGAACTCAGCGACGAGGATCAAGCGCGCATGACGGCGATCGAAGAGCGTCTGCAAGCGATCGAGGAAGAGATCGAGGACGCAACGGATCAGGATGTGGTCTTGCGCCTCGAGGCTGAGAATGAAGCGCTCGATGCCGAGCATACCGAGATCGACAAACGCAGCTACGTAATACCCGAAGACGAACGGCCAAATGTTGGCACGTTCATAGTGCTCGCCAGCGACGGGACGCCGAAGGTTTCGCACCGCTACTTTTCGACGACGGCGCCAAAACGCGAAAAGTCGGCCCCCACTGTTACCGCGGACGGCGCCAAACCAGCGGCAATCGAAAATGTGGTTCCCCGATCGCTCGAAGAGCAGCTCGCCAAGGAACGTCGCGACATCTTGGCGCTGCACATCGCCCAAGATCCCGGGCTCGCGCTTGACCTCACCATCTTTCGCCTCGCGCGAAAATTCTCCGGCCATGCCGCCTACAATGACACGGGCGTTATGGTGACCATCGGCGAATTGTTTGACCCCGCCGGTTTCTCCGTCGCGCACGCGACAGCTGCCCAGGATGGCCTTGAGGCGATCCGTTCCGGCCTCCCGTGCGATTGGGCGGGCGCCGAAAACAACTTCAGCGCTTTCTTGGCATTCCGTCAACTCGACGAAGCCGATAAGGCCGCATGGCTCGCATTTGCCGTCAGCCAAAGCCTCAAGGCGAGCCTGGCCACTGGCGATCGGGCTAACAGCTTTCAGTCCGAACTTGGCGCGCTGCTCGAAATCGAGACGGCCGATCACTGGCGACCGAGCGCGGAATCCTTCTTCGACAAAATCCGCAAACCGCAGATTCTCTCGATCCTTGGCAAGCTCGATCCGGAACTTCCAGGGCGCTACGCGAGCGAGAAGAAGACGGCACTCTCCTCCGCCGCGGCCAAACTCTGCGCCGGCGAAACGATCGCCACGCCCGAGGTGAAGGCGCGGGCCCTGAGTTGGATCCCGGACACAATGGCATTTCGTTCCGGCGTGACACCGACGGAACCCGATGCGCCGCCGGTCGACGATGATAGCGCTGAAGAACAACCCGCTATCGATGATGCCGATGACGAACAGGTCGACCCCGGCGTGAACGACCTCGCTCAGCACGAAGACGCTTTGGCGGACGCCGCCTGACGTCTCGCGCGGTGGCGCGGAAGCAAGGGTCTCGGCTTCCAATCGGAAACCTGCCTCCGCGCCGCTCTCGATCATCTGCAATTGCATTAATGGAGTCAACAAGATGGCTGATTGCGCAGCTGCGTCCATCACGATCGGCGGGATCGTCACGGAAGCCGAATTCATAACACTCTGCCGCCTCATTGCCGCCGAGGATCTATCCGTTGGTGAGGATGGTGATCCGTTCTCGCCCGCAGACCGGACCGACGGCGAGCCGCTGCGACTTTTCGACCACCAGGCGATCGGCGGCCACTTCGAATCCCTTGAAGCTTGGTGCTTCGAACACGCTCTTCCATTCTCGCGTTGGTGTGCCGGCTATCCGGGAGGCTGGGAGGCCGAACGTGTCGTCTTCACAGGTACGGGAACCATCGAGACCTATCCGGCGACCGAAAAGGGCGATGTCATAGCCACCCGCGGCACGCTCGATCTGCATGAGAGCATCTCCACGCTGCGCGCATGGTTCGCCGCGGCCGACTTCGAGATTCCGCCGCTGGCGATCCTCGCCGACGTCGCGCCCCCGCTCACGGAGATCACCCGCGCAAGCGCGGGACGGGAGGAAAGCGGGGGAGGGGGGAGCGAGCATCGCTCGCAGCTTGAAAAAGGAGCCGCACAATGAAACCTCGTCATGACATTTACAGCAGCATCACGGCCCACCTCGTCGCGGCCATCGAGGCCGGCGCCGGTGATTGGCGAATGCCATGGCACCACCGCGGCGCGCCCGTCATGAGGCCCCGAAGCGCAGCCGGACGCGCCTACAGCGGAATCAATCGCCTCATATTGTGGGCTTCCGCTGAAGCGCGCGGTTTCGAATCCGGAACGTGGGCGACCTTTCAGCAGTGGAAGTCGCTCGATGCTCGGGTCCGAAAAGGTGAAACCGGGACCCATGTCATCTTGTGGAAGCGCCAGGAACGGGACGAAACCGCTACCGCAGACGACCACGATCGTGGCGGCCGCTTCTTTGCTCGCAGCTTCGTGGTCTTCAATCGCAGCCAGGTCGACGGCGCTGACGATGAGCATGAAGATATCCCACCGCCGATGTCGGAGCGAATTGCCGCTGCCAAGGCTTTCCTCGAGCACGCAGGCGTTCCAGTGACGTTCGGTCTGCACGATGCTTACTATCGCCCGGACGAGGACCGGATCTATATGCCGACACGTTCGGCCTTCGATAGCGACGAAGCGATGATCGCCACCGAAGGTCACGAGCTGGTGCACGCAACGGGCCATGCAAACAGGCTCGCCCGCGACACGCTGCGCGATTATCACAAAGAACGTGCGATCCGTGCCCGGGAAGAGCTTGTTGCCGAAATCGGCGCAAGCTTCCTGATGGCCGATCTTGGGCTCGCCTATTCACCGCGGCCTGATCACGCGGCCTATGTCGCGAGCTGGTTGAAAGCGCTCGAAAACGATCCTCGCGCAATCTTTCGCGCCGCGGCCGCCGCGCAAGCTGCAACCGACTGGATCCATTCTGCCGTCGGCGCAAGCGCCGCGGTGGCGGATCCTCTGCCGCTTGCGGCGTGAGGTGCATCATGGAGAAATCTCAACGCCACCGCCTCCTCATCCTCGCTTGTTCGGCAACGAAAAGAAGCCGACCGGGATGGATTCCTGCCATCGATCGCTACGACGGCCCACTGTGGCAGACCCTCCGCGCGATAGGTCCCGATCGGCCGGACACGAAAATCGCCGTTCTCTCAGCGCGGTACGGTTTTATCGACTCCCGATCGCCAATCGAGAATTACGATACGCGGCTGACGGCGGCGCTCGCAGAACGCTTGATCGAAGGTGGAATCGCAATGAGGTGGCCTCGGCCGCCGTTGTCCCGAAAACCCGACATCTATGGCAATTACGCGACATGCGAGATCGCCTCGCTGACCGACCACGGCGAGCGCCCGTTCACCGAAATCGGTCTCGCCGGGGGGCACCTTTATCTCCGCGTCATGCGAAGCTTCGTCAGCGAATTTCGAGGGCGAAATTACATCTCGGCGGATGCCCCCCTCACCGAAATCAACGCGCCGATCGGCATCATGCGCCGCGATCTACGCGTGTGGCTCGAGCATCGCGCAGGAGACCTTCCATGATCGAGCCGATGTTGGTGCTGTCCACCGGAAATCTCACCTTCGAGACCTGCAATCATTGGCTGAAGCAGTCGGACCATGCCGTCTTCGAAAAGGGTGACTATGGCTGGTTTGTCTATGTTGGTGAGCCCGGTGACGACTTCCCTGCCGACCTTCGCGCCTGCATGGCGATCGCCCGCCAACGTCGGTGCTGTTGGATCATGTTCGACCGGGATGCGGAGGCTTCCGCCGAACTTCCAAGCTATGATTGGTGACGACGATGCGCACCGATGACGACACAGCGTCGCGAACCGCGACGATCGCGCGCCTGAACGACGATGCACGCCTTGGCCTCGATCGCCGCGCGCGCGTCCTGTTCACGAGCAATTGCCTCGAAACTTTCCGACCGACGCCGGAAACCCATGTGGCATTCGTCCAGGCCGAGCTGCTCAAAGCATTTCGCCACTGCGAATTCGCGGCCGACAGTCCCGAGCATGACTTCGCCTCGATCCTCCACCGTGAACGCAAAGTCTGGATGAAGATCGATTATTACGACCAGGCCTGTGGATATGGTTCGGAGGATCCGGCGAACGCCGCGATCACGACGCGGGTAATCACTATCCTGTTGCCTGAGGACTATTGAGGTCGCCGCTTCAACCGTCTCGCTCCACCTCCGACGATCGACGATAACGGGTTTACCTGAAGGACAAGACCATGCGAACTCTCGCCACCTTTGAAAACGCGTACCGACTAGCAAGCGCCATGTCGGATCACACAGCCGGCGCTTACGTCATCATCGCCACGCACGAACCGGGTCAGCCCCATCGCATCGAGCCAGCCGCTGGACAGCCTGGCGCGATCGCCCTCATCTCGGCCGACGACGTTCCGCAAATCTGGCCTTGCGCGTCCCAACGCCGGCAATGACTGCGGACTCTTGGCCGAAGTGCCTGTTTCCACTACGATTCCAGCAGAACTGACTTGATGGAGAATCGCATGGACTTTCGCGCGGCGCTGGACGCAATCGAAGCAGGTTCTCGCGTCCGACGTGAAGCCTGGCACAACGGTCGCCGGTGGATAGCCCGCCAGGAGAAGGACGGTTTCGCCGAATATGTCATGGCGCTCGCGCAGGATGACCAGACGATCGAATGGCCTCTCGCGATGGGCCGGGCTGATTGGTGTGCCACCGACTGGATAATCGTCGACGGACCTGTTGCCGGGAATTCCCCGATCGAGAGCGCAGCTACAGAAGAATCCCCTGCTTCTTCAGAAAAACCGTAAACGTCTCGGGAAGTTTACCGTCACCACGGGCCATCAAATACGCCGTCATGGCATGAGCTAACGCGCCCTCCGGATCAAAATCGCTTTCATCCAGCGTAGCCAACGGATCCTGGTCGGCGTGCTTCAGAAAATTGTAGGGCTTGAAGATATAGTCGAGCCAAGCCCTTACCTCTTTTTTCGGCGTAGCGATCACAACATCCGTTGCGGTCTTCCACCCTCCCTCATCGATCCCGCGCACTACCGTATCGACGATATGGTCGATAGTTTCAGATTCCCGCATCCCCGTCGGCAAGCCCTGAATCTTCGATTGCGCTGCGCGAAATAGGCCGTCCTTTACTAACTGGGTCACATAGTCGTCGCCGCTTGTTGCGACCAATTCCCGCAATAGGCTCAGCGCCGAGGATGCGACCACATGAATTGCGAGAGGATCGTCTTTCCGATCGATCATATCGACCGCATTTTGCATCAGCCGCTCCGCGGCCGTCATCTTGTCGACGATTGCCATTATGCCCCCTCGATCGCTCAATGAGCCGTCGACGTGCCGCCGACGACAATTGATTGCCCGGCACCCTGCGCGACCTGAAGGCGATCGCCGGGCCGCCACGTCATATGCTGGACGCCTTGCGTCTTCATCAGCTGTGCCAACGCTTCATCATAACGCGGCTCGGGAAGATTATGCGCGAGGTACACCGTAGTCGCCTCAGTGCCGGTGTCGGTCAGGGTCAAGCTCGCGATCGGCATCTCGAGTCCGAGATTGACACGCATCCCCTTCACGAAATGTCGCTGGTCTTCCACCGCGTGCGTGACCAGCGAACGCTCTTCAAGACCTTCATATGGGAGCCACTCGCGTGTCACCGGCATCACCGACATCTCGAAGATTTGCGCGAGCCCCGAGGCTCCCATCGAAAAGCTCGCCGCGATCATAAGATGACCATCCCGGTCATCCGAGCGCCACAACTCCTCTTCGGCCGCAAACCGCTTGTGAAAACGGCGCGCCATGTCCGCATCCATCAGGAACGGGAAATTCGGCAGATGCTTGATCAGGATCTTTTCGCCGAAGCGCGCAGTCTCGATCGAGCGGACCTCGCCAATCAGCAGCATGATGTGGTCCGGCATCGACCTCGCTAAAGCCAGCTCGGCATGTTGACGGCCGACTATGCCATCCTTGTCATCGAGCCGGAATGTCTCCGGGATGAAAAGCCGCGGCGCCAACGAATCTCCGCGCACCTTGCAGCCGAGTGCCGCATTCAGCAGCTGCCGGCGCACAATGTACCAGTTCCGCTTTCCAGCCATGCGCGGATGCCAATGCGTGAGCTGCGCCCGATCCCACAGGAAATGCAGCAGCCCGCGCATCGTCAGGCGCTGCCCGGTCGCTTTCACGTCTGGCTTGTCGTTCGTAAACGACGCCGGCGCCGCCCGCGCTGGCCCCTTCGACAGGGGAAACCCGAATTTCAAGGTCGTCACGCCGTTGTCGATATCGTCGACGATCGCGCTGCCGAGGACTTGGCCAAGGCCGGTCAAATGATCTGGCGCTTCATAATGATCGCAACTCGGCGCATGTCGCGGGCCCGTCCCGGGCCATCGCGACAGAACATGGCCGCCGTGCCGATGCGCGATATACAGATCGAGCTCGATATCGCGCCGGCAGAGACAGCGAACAGCTTGCCTCAACGTATACGCCCGCGCCACCATCTCATCGAACCCATGCTCGCCCGCGGCAATCTCCCGATCGATGATATAGTAGCGCTGCATCATCAGTCTTCCTGAAGCAATTCGGACGGGAGGTAAGGCCTCCAATGATCGCCGAGCTCGAATCGATCGCTGAAGGTCGCGCGTGGGCCTTCCGGGGCCGTCGTCCAATAGGGATTGTCCGACTTCGTTGGAGCAAGCCCGCGATCGCCGGCCTCGACCCACAGCAAAGCGCGAGCCGCCATCAACTTCTCGAGTTCACCGAACGACGTCGCCACCGCCAGCGGATCGCGACCTGCGACGGTGTACCAGAGGCAACGCTGATAATCGTCACCGGCGCGGTCGAGGATAGCAGCAAGCTGCGTCTTGCCCTCGCTCTCGCCGCGAACGATCCGCTCCAACGCACTGGAGAGCTCGATCACTGCGCGTAGCCCGGCGATCGGATCAATACCTATGCTGGCGCCGGCAAGTGCTCGCACTTCCCAGGCTTGCGCATCATCGTCGCGAACATCGTAAAGCGCCGCGTCGACATCGATGCCTTCGAGCCATAAATCCTGCAGCGCCATTAAAATGCTCCTCGTTTCTGAGCCGAACACAATATGAAGATCGGCATATTAACAACTGGATCGCCCGTGCGAATCCCTAAAACACACTGGGCGGTGATCATTTCCTATCGTCCGCCTCGAGCCGCGCGCGAGCATGCGCATGAATCGCTGGAATTTCATCAAACGCTCCCCAGCCGGCGGAAACGCAATAATCGTAAAAGACCTGTTCGAGAGGCTTCTTCAGCTCGTAAACGTCATCAGCGGCAAAACCGATAGCGCCAATCACGACAGGTTCGTCCTCCCTAAAATTACTGATCGAGGGATTCTCGTAGGCGTCCGATTTCTCGATGACCTTCCGGCGGAAGACTTTGTAGACGGGCTCGATCGCCGATTCCCATTCCATGCTGGCGACCTCGTCCATTCGACTCTGAAAGCCCTTCCGCAAGGCGTCGAGCTTCGAAATTTGGTCGGAAACTAGCGCGTCATAGGCGTTGATCACTGCCGATCCGTATTCGCTCCAATCGTCGAGCAGCGTTTCGTCGCGCTTCTCGTCATCCGCCATCTTCTCCAAATGCGCAGAAATGGCGTCGCGCGCGATCTCGGATTTGCTTCGGCCCGACCTCTTCGCCGCTGCCGAAAGTTCCGCCTCATCATCGCGTGAAAGTCGAACATTGAAAATCGTCATACGCATCTCCACAGCGATAATGAGCCATGCGTAAGACAAATGTTCCAAAACGACAACAATGTAATACACGGCGCGCTCAAGGCTCCACTGGCACGTCGCGCGCGCAATGCCCACCGTCCGAATTCAGCCTGCAGCCTCCTCAAACTCGTCGCATATCAGGCACATCGAATAGACTGCGTCACCGATGCACAGTTCAACCGTTCTGATATCTACGCCAGCACGCGTCGCAATCTCAGCATAGGATAGCTCGTCGACACAGTGCATGAGGAAGACTGAGCGCGCGAGTGGCCATACGAGTTGAGTGGCGAGTCTCAATTGATCCCCGATCTCCGCGTCGGGGCCCAGATTCCTCGCATATAGGGGGTAGCGCCTCAAGCGCACATGCAGCCAATAGGCTCGTGCGATGCGGTGGCGCCACATCATTGCCGCGTCGCCTTAGCGTCGGCGCTGACCAGATGCGACCGCACCGCTGCCAACAAACGCGACACCGTAAATCTGACCTCATCGGCGTCGATCGTGCCGCGCTCCCGCCAGTCAACGGCCGCCGGCGGTCGCCAACGTCCGTATGGCGACAGCAACGGCATCAGCCGCGCGAAACTCTCGGAGTGAAACTGCAATCCTCCGCCATTTGCCAAGAAAAAGGCTTTGCCCACGTCCTGCCCGACATGGCGACGACAGTCATCATCGGACCAGCCGGTCGCCACGAGGCAAGCCGTCAAGGCCAGCTGGGACACGATGCCTACCTGATATAATAGATCAGCGGGACGCACGAAATCTGCTTTCGGGAAGAACTCGTGCGCGTTTCGCAGACGCCACATTGCCTCCTCGTTAGCTTCGCTATCGCGCCGTCCTCGCGCGGCGACCGGCCAACGCACGCCGATGATCCCCGAGCTGAGCAACAATCCGCCTATGAGCGTCCGACGTTCCATCCAGCAGTCTCCCTTTTGCCAGCTGCGCACATGCCCGGATGGAAGAACGGCAAAGCCGTCGTGGAGAAACCCCTGTAAAATCGAACTCGAAAAAATGGGGGGTAACATCCTAGGTCGTAACGCCCGAATCCGAGCGGCTCACTCGAACTCCCGGCGAACCATCCTGACCGACAAAAGCGCATCGGCAACACAGCGCTCGACCGTTGCCACGTCGACGTCCACCGTGATCGCGATCACCTCGTAGGGCAGCTCGTCGAGGCGGTGCATGAGAAACATGCGCCGGGCCAATGGCCACAATAGATCCATCGCCAGATCGAGTTGATCGAGGATCGGCGGGTCGGAACCGAGCTGGCGAGCATATTGAGGATAGCGCTTCGCGCGGACCCAGAGCCAATAGGCTCGCAACAAACGATGATGCCATTTCATCGCGCGTCCCCCTCGATGCGTCCGCCGGCGAGCCGGCGTCGCACCGCTTCAAGCAAGTCATCCAATGTCGCCGACACGCGAAGCGGGTCGATTGCTCCGATTGTCGGCAGATCGGCAGCAAACGGGCCTCGCCATTTTCCATAGGGTGAGAGCAGTTGCGCCAAGTGAACCATGTCGGGCTGACGATGATTCAATCCGGCCTGGTTCGCGATCGCCAGTCCCTTGTCGATGAACAGACCGATCCGCTGCCTGCACCAATCGTCCGATGCGCCGAGTTCGAGCAGATAGGCTCCGATACCGAGCTGCGCCACGATCCCCGCCTGATAGAGTCGGTCGCGGGGATCGCGATAGAGCCCCGCGGATAAGCCCCGGTAGAATTCCTCCGCGCGCTCGAATCGATCGGCGCCGCGGCCCTGCAGGGCGTGCCCCCAATCGCTCACATTGTCGCCGATCGGCAATATGCCGGTCAGCAAAAGTCCTCCGCCGGCGCACACAAGGCCCCGGCGCGACAAGCTCGTTGTCACGATCATCGTCTTCATCCTGCTGTTGTTCGGCCGCTGCCCGGCGTGGGCCTCGAACGACCGAGGCGGATGAAAACAGATTTTGCGGGGTCGCGCTATAGCATGAAAGGGGGGGGTGACTTACGTGGACAATACGGCTTCGCCGGCGCCTCGCTATCGCGAAAATAGACCCGTAGGTTGATAGGAAATGGCGAAAATCTGAGGTTCTTTGATGAATGCAGGAGTCTGACAGGAGAGTTTGAGCACGAAACAGCGGGCCACCGACCGGCAAACGCCGATCGGCAACCTGCTCTACTCGCTAGGGCCGCGATTCTTCGATCGCGACCAAGCTCGCCGAGCCCCTGCGGGTCTCGGCCCTGCGGGTTACGATCAGGGGCAGGGCGATATGGTCGGTCGCCGATCGGCGACCGCCGTCAGCATCTTAGGCCGCGCCACGCTGTTCGCGTGTCGCGGCGCCGGTGTGCGCGCATACCTTTCCCTCTCCCTTCTACGCCGCCTTTCAGGCTCCCGGCGTCGCATCCGGCGGCACGCGGGGACGCGCCCTTTGGGCGCTCAAGCAGAAAACCGGCCCTGTGGGCCTACGGTTTCCACCGCTACGCGGCGGAGCCTCCGTTTTTCAGCTTGCCCCGCGCTATCCCCCGTCTGCTTCTTGGGGCCTGCGACGGCGGCTCCGAAGGGGATGGAAAGGTGGGGCAGGGCATCGCTTCCCCCGACCATGATGGATCCGGTCCTGGTCGGACCGGGCTTCTTTGTCGGCCGCGCTCCCGCACGGCATTTTGATGCTCCGGCGCACCAAAGAGGATCGGAATTTCGTCAAGAAAACAATGAGATAGACCAGATTTGATAAGGCCGCTATTAAGTAATGGTCAAGACGGAAACGCCGGTTTGACAACAACCAAGCGGGCATTGCCCTAATATCTGGAGTAAACATCATGGCGAATATTGGTCACATCAACAAAACCAACGAAGGTGGTTTGGTCGGGAAGATCGACACGCTGGCATTCTCGAATGTCATCGGTCTGCGCCGCTTCATCAGTGACAATCCGAACGCTCCCAAGTTCGAGGTCATGGCGCTGACCGCCGCCCGCAGTTGGGTCAAGATCGGGGCGTTGTTCGAACAGACGATCCGGTCGAGCGGCGAGAGCTTCTATCAGGGCCGTCTCGACGATCCGAGCATGAGCAGCCCGATGGATATCGCCCTCTTTGCCAACAACGAAGATGGCTACAACATCTCGTGGACCCGTCGCCGCGCGCGGCAGGAACTTCCGGGCGGCGGCGAACCGGCAGTGCCCCCGACGGACGGCGGCGGGGACAGCGAAGCGCCCGCCGATGGCCTTGGCGAAAGCACTGCCCCCGATGCTCCGAAGGGCGCAGGGAAGGGAAAAGGCCAGGCTCCGAAAGAAGGTGAAACCGCCGACAAGGCGACCGCCTGAACAAGTGAGGCCGGGAAGGGGGTCGCAACCCTTCCCGGCCTTCATGGCTGAACATTGGTCAATGTCCGCTTCGATGCTTATCCATTTTCCGAAGCGGCGAACAGGGATTTTCGACATGACTCGCCTCGACAGCTTCGCAGACCTCGCCGAACATTATGCCAGCCTTACCAGCGCCGACGCCTTCGCTGGCGCGTTCGGCAGCGAAATCGCCAGCAGCCAGCTTTCCATCCACGACGAACCATCCGCCGAAGACATGCCCGACGCCGACGACGCGCGGATCGTTGCCGCCCAAGTCACCGGTGAGATTTTCAACCTGTTTTCCGACACCCGCCTTGCCACCATCGCGCCGCGCATCGCTTGGGGCATCGTCAACAGCTTTCACAAGGTCGCGCAGCAGCTTTCCCGTCAGGAGGATGACGCCGCGCGCGAGCTGGGCGAGCTTGCCCGCGTCCTCGATCCGTCCGAAATTCACGCCGTCAAGCTTGAGGAAGCGCAGCGTCTTTGCCAGTCCCTCCACGAAGCTATCGCGGGCGTAGAGGCGATGCGCGACCATGCCGCCGAAGTCTATCGCGTCGAATGCGGGCGCCCTTGGTCTGCCACCACCGGCAGCCGGACGAGCCGAACCCTGACCGCGTCCCAGATCGATGCCCGCGATTTTCTTGCGGCCAGAGCTTCCCAGAAGCGCGAAGCCCATGCCCCCAGCGGCCCGGTCGTCGTCCTGTCAGGCGGAGCTGACTGGACAGCGCATGAAGCCCTTTGGGACCGGCTCGACGCCATCAAATCACGCATTCCAACCATGACATTGGTTACGACCGCGCAGCACAAGGGCGCCGACGCCATCGCCGCCGCATGGGCGGCCGCGCGCGGGGTGCCGCTGGTCGCCTTCCGGCTCAATCGTCAGCTTGGCAATCGCGCTGCCTTCGAGCGCAATCGCTCGCTAGAGCGGTTGCAGCCGGTCGAAGCCGTCATCTGCGAGGGCAGCGGCATCCAGATCAATCTCGCGCAGGGCCTTCGCGCCGCTGGCGTCCCGCTGACCATTTTCAAGCGCGAGCATTTTGCGACCCGCTTGTCGGCGAACGCCTGATCGCGGATCGCCGCAGGGAACAGCGCCATGAGGTTCACCCCACACCGAGGCATTTATGCCTATGAGCGGACCAACCGGAAATTGAAGGCGGCAGCGCGCCGCCTTCGTCTCGACCGCGAAAAGTTCCCGCTCTTCGCCGAAGAGATCGGCGAGAGCCAACCTTCGCCAGAGCAATTGCTGGATGCGCGGGCGCGATCATTCGTCACCAGCCAGCAGGACAACCGGGACCGCGCAGCCCGGAACTGGTGGCAGGCGCGGGCGGAGCTTCGCGCGATTCCGGAATCGGATCGCGGCGCATTCATCCGCTATTGGAACCGCTGCAAATGCCCCGGCAATGCCACCTATCTTTTGACTTACATGAATATGTTCCGAGACGGTCGCCTGATCGTTCACGCAGGCGAGGTGCGGCCCCGGAGTGACGTAGAATGGGAACGCGACCGAAAGGCGAAGATCGCGGCCATGAACGACCTTGACCTCGACGTCATGATTCAGACGCACATCAGCCCGTTATTCGCCGAATGGGGGCGCGAGGAGCGCAGGCGGCGTGCAACGGTGGAAGAATGCCCCAAACCGGATCGCGCCCGCACCGCAAAGCGGCGCGGGCGGGGAGGGCGGCGATGACCCACGCGCCCGACCTTGACGCCATGTCGCCCGAAGAATTTGCGGCGCACCTCGACCAGCTTGACCGGGCCGAGAAGCCCCAGACGCCCGAACAGATTTGGCGCGCGGCTTTATAGAATACGCGACATCGCGCCGCTCGCGTCTTCCGCCAGCTCGCTAACGATGCCGCCTGGATAATCGCGCCGCCGCCGGTCCTGACGGCCCGACGGCGGAAAGTTTGGAAGCATTTGGAAGCATGATGCAATGATCGTGCTAGGATTCGAAACTTGAGCAAGAGGATATTCCATGCCGAAGCCGCAATCTCCCGTTGAAAATCCGCCGAATGATGTGGAGTGCATCGCGCTCGTCAAACCCGGCTCGGCGCTGGCGCGCCATTGGAACTTCGCGAAGCCGACGTTCGGCATCTACGAATACAGCAAGGCTTTCGACAAACATTCGCTCAGGTTCGGAGATGGCAGCTGGCAGGATTTGATGGTCGCGATGTTTCCCGACGTGATCCTGTTGCAAGACGATGGCACGGAACTGGTTGAACGGTTGTTCGACTAGGCAGCGCCGGGCAGTGGGCCGCAGCGTAGAGGGCCACGCCCTCATGCCGAGGCCCAGCCCGCGATGCGGGCGGGGAAGACCTCTTTAGATGCAGAAAACCCTATATGTATCTCGATTGAGATACATATAGGGTTCAGGTTCAAGTCAGGAGATATCGCAATGGCTGCCCATACTTCGATGTTGCACGTCCGCGTAGATGACAAGCTCAAAGCTGCGGCGGCAGAAAACTTGGCAAATTTTGGTTTGTCGATCTCTGATGCCGTACGCATCTTGTTGGCCAGAGTCGCGAAGGAGGGCGGGTTGCCCGCCGGACTGACGTCTGATCCCGAAGCCCACGATACATGGTTTCGATCCAAAGTTATCGAAGCCTTGGCTGACCAGCAGCCCACTGTGAGTCACCAACACCAAGAGGTCATGGATGACGCACAAGAACTGATCGATAGGAAGCGCCGTGCGCGCAATTGAGTGGACGTGCCTCGCGCGGGCTGATCTGTTAGCGATCGTCGACTATATCTCGGATGACAATCCTGACGCCGCCCAGCGGGTAAAGGAGGACATAGAGGCGAAGGTAGCTAAGCTGCCGGATTTCCCGCAACTATATCGAAATGGTTGGATTCAAGGAACGCGCGAAATGCTTGCCCGCGCTAACCGAAACGGCCGCACGCAGTCTCCGAACCGCCAAGGCGCCAGCCGAAGCAACCCGCCTCAACGAGCTCATGGGCTGAGCCACGGCCCTCCGTTCGGTATTGCCGACCGACAGGCATCGCCCTTGCCTAGTGGCGCGTGGCGGCGTGAGCCAGAAAGGGGACCGGCACCGCATAGCTTGATCTCGAATTTCGGTTCGAGCCGCACCGGCAGCTGTTCTGTTCCTTCATCGTCCCGCTGTTGATCGGTCCATCGGGGGAGCTGGCGAAGGGCCGCGCGACCTGCATGCCATCGACGTGAAGCGCAAGGCGTCCAATGCGAAAGCCGAATTGCTGCCCATCTCCTTGGGCGGCCTCGTTGCTGTCTGACGCACGTAGGCAGCTCGCCCGCCTCATGCGGGACGGGCCTTCGGCCCTCAAGCAGAAAACCGGCGCTGCGCGCCTACGGTTTCCACTTCGTGGACCCTCCGTTTTTCAGCTTGCCCGCGGCGAACGGCCGCCTCCTCGAAGTGCGTCAGCAACGACACCACCCAAGGAGATACATCATGCAGAATTGTGCAGACTTTCACATCATCGGCCGCGTCGGCAAAGTCGACGCCAAAGATAAGGTCACTTACCTCGATGTCGCAGCCAACTATCCCCGCAAGGACGGCGACAGCTGGAAGGACGACACCCACTGGAACCGCGTTACCTGCTTCGGCAAGATGCACGAACGGGCCGCGAAGATCGGCAAGGGCGACTTGGTCCGCATCACCGGTCGCGTCCGCCAGAACAGCTACGAGAGCAACGGCGAGCGTCACTACACGGTCGATCTGATCGTCGACCGGATGGCCACCATCATAAAGGCCGGCGGTGCACCCGCAGATCGTGACGACGACGTCCAGGACGACAACGTCCCCTTCTGATCATCCCGGGGGCGGTCTCGGCCGCCCCTTCAGCCTCCACAGGAGGACAATCATGGAACTCGCAATCAACGCCCGCATCGCCCATCTCGAAAGCGTGGCGCGATCCATCAATCGCCAGATCGATCGCACCGAATATTTCGCGGATATGATCAATTGGCACGCCATGACGACCGAGGATTGCCACCTGATCTCAATGCACGAAGATCATCTCGCTGAAACTCTGGCGGAGACCGAAATGGAACTCGATTTCCGATACGAGCAGCTTTGCTCGGGGGCGCATTGAGCGCCGAACGGAACCGCCGCATGGTGGGCGGCGGTTCCTTTAAATGCCACCGCAGCGCGATCGATGCGATCGGCTGATCGCCTCGCTTGTCGCTTGTCGCTTGCTTCGTGCGCGAGCTGCGCATCGCCGACTGCCTCAAAGTACCGCGAGCTTTTCCGCAACCTTCGTCGCGCCATGCTTCTCGATCGCCTTCGCAATGGCCGTCGCTTCGCTTCGGTCCATGCGGGCGATCTTCACCTTGGCAAGCGCACCCAGCAGTACGTCACGTCCCGCATCGCGCTCCGCTTCGCGAGCGCGGCGTTCCGCTTTCGTTATCTCCGCAAGTTCGGCTTCGAGCGCTGCGCGCCTCGCCGCGATCGCGTCCAGATTGCCTTCGATCTTCTTCGCTCTCGGCATATCATATTCCCTTCTGATCCGTCGTAGCTGAAGTCATAGCTATCATGGCGCAGATGAAATTCCAGTACCATGTAGGGACCGTCGATCTCTCGACCTCAGCCCCTTCAGCTGCTGAACGATGTACCCAATATGGCTACGGACTGATCGCCACCGGGAGACAAATTGCATTGCATTTTTGGCGCGCTACGCCAGCGTTTTATCGCGATTGCTCCAACAGGTGTCGCAATCGATCCGCATCCGCCGGGACGGATGGTCTTATCTGGGTTCCAATCCGGAACCTGATCGGCGTCGTTCCAACGAACGAGCCTCACCGAACGCGGTGCCCGTACCGGATCCGCATTCGGCACGTGTCTGCCGAGGCTATCGCCTCATCCAGTAGAATACTCTCGGGCCCGACCCGGGCGCGATGCGCCCAGGTCATGGCAAGCTGGCGGGTTTCGCCCGAATTCCTACTCGAATAGCAGAATGAGCCACCCACTTTGGGGATATCTCATTCTGAGAAGCACACGGTATGCGGCAAGCCGCAACGCCGTTGCTCCGCAACACACTGAAAATACGAGTGTTTCAGCGGGTGCAAAATGCACCCCAATGGGTGCAATCCGCACCCTTTATGGGGTGCGTTGAGCACCCCTCGAAAGGTGCAGAATTCCGCCGGAAATTGAGCTTAGCCGGGGTGCAGGTTACACCAACTTTGCCGTGCAAAGGACCGCGCCTTGACGATTCCGCGGCTTGCTGATAGCCAACAATCGCCTTTCGCAAGAATCCATCACCCATTCCCTACCGAGGGAGGGTGGTTTGGAATTTCATCGTCGGTCCGTTGCTCTTTCGCCAGATACCTGGTTGTCTCTAGACCAACTCGCGAACGCAGAGGGCATCACAAAATCCGAGTTGGTTAGGCGCGTCCTCAACCTCTATTTGGCGGACAGAAATCGCCCGCAGTTCAATCCGCAGCGCATGGCGATCATCTGCGAATATATGCAGCTTGTCGCAGACGAATGGGTGAAGAAGCACGCCCCTGATCGGCGTGACGAGTTTCTTTCGGTTGTCGATCAACGTCTGGAACGGCACCATGGCGAATAACCCGAAACGCTCACGTCATCCGCGTGCATGGTCGAGCCACGGGGAGGCCAATCGCAACAGCGGAAACTTCACCCGCGGCTCCCAGCTCATCGGTCACCAGTTTTCGATGTGGTGGCGCGGAGCGCGTGTTCCACTGTTCGTCTGGTTTGGTCTATTCGCCGCATTTCTGTGGCTGAAACTGACCCTCATAATGGACGATTATGAGTTCCAGATGCTCGGCACGAAGGCGCTCGCTGCGTTCTGGAATTTCATCGGCTTGGACGAAATGAAGCGCGCGAATGTGACGCTGCGCGATGGCAGCATCTATCAAACCTATATGGGTTATGTACCCTACGTCCCGGACGTTCAGATTGCTTGGGCGAAGTTGTTGAACGCCTTTTGGGGCAGCTTTTTCTTTGCCGGGGTCGGGGCTGGTGTCTTCGCCCGGTGGTTCATTCCATGGGCACGCGAGCGGGGCGAGTCCATCCTCGCCGACCATCATGAGCGCGGCGTTGAGATTGTCGACTATGACGTCCTGAAGATGATGCTGGAGCGCCACAATATCTCGCGGCTTCGAGAACGAGCGGCAGAGGCGTTTCCTCATCTAACGCTCGCTCAAGTCGAAACTCTCCCGTTTGCCGAACGCAAAGCAGCCGGCGTCGTGCTTCCTTATGAGATCGCCACGCTGCCGTTTCCATACGGGTTCGAACAGAGCCACATCATGCTCGTTGGTACGACCGGAACCGGCAAGACGACCGTCCTACGGCGGCTTGTGGCGCAGGCGATCGAGCGTGGCGACCGCTGCGTGATATTCGATCTAACCGGCCACTATATGGAGGCCTTTTATCAGGAGGGTCGCGATCACGTCCTGAACCTCAATGACGCACGCTGCGAAAGCTGGTCCGTGTTCAACGACTGCGAAACGCAGAGTGAGTTCGACGCCGCTGCGGCGGCGCTCATCCCCGGCGATCATGGTTCGGATGGCGGTTTTTGGGAACTCGCTGCGCGGACACTGTTTGTCGAAATGTGCGTCGAGTTAAAGCGCGTTGGGCTCGGCACCAACAAGCATCTTTCGGATGAGCTTTTGAAGGCAAGCCTCAAGCGGATCTACTCGCGCTTGAAGGGAACCGTTGCCGATCCGCTTGTGTCGCCGGACGCTGCCAAAATGGCGCAATCGATCCGTGCAGTTCTCAATGCCCACGGTGGGCATCTGCGATTCCTTCCCGAAGGCGGGGACCCATTCTCGATCAAGGAATGGGTCAAGCGCGACGATGGCAAGGCGTCGATCTTGTTCATTACGGCGCAGTATGCGCATCTCGATATGTCCAAGTCATTGCTCACCTTGTGGATGAATATCGCGATCAACACGATGATGACTCTATCGCACACGCGTCAGCTTCGGACCTGGTTCATTTTCGACGAGCTCGCGGCTCTTCACAAACTGCCGGCGCTCGAACGGGGCCTGCAGACGGCGCGCAGCTTTGGCGGTGCATTCGTGCTGGGGCTTCACAACTTTGCCGGCCTTCGCATTCCCTACGGCGAAGATGGTGCGCGTAACATCATCAGCCTGACCAACACGCGGGTTATGTTGCGAACGACCGATCGAGACACCGCCGAAGAGTGTTCGCGTCTGATCGGGTTCCGCAAGGTGCGGACGATGGACGAGTCTTATAGCTATGGTGCGCATCAGACCCGCGATGCCTCGACCATTTCACCGACGACGAAAGAAGAGGCGTTGGTGATCGCTGACGACATCACCAGCCTTCCCAACCTCCACGGCTATATCCGCTTCCCCGAGAAGTTTCCTTCGGCGCTCGTTTCCATCCCCTACGTGGGATACCCATCGATCGCAGAAGGGTTCATTCAGATCGAACCGCCGCCGCTAGTCGCGCTTCCGAGCGAAGACCATGATAGCGAAGACGGAGAGGAGGGCGGGGGCCCCGACATTGCCAACGATCGACCGGAACCAGGTCAGGGCGCGGAAGCAGCGCTCGACGATTGGCGCGAGATCGGGGCAGTTCAGGACAACCGCGATTCGCTCGACCGTGCACCGAAAGAGCAAGGTAGTAACCTCATAACCGATCGCGCTGCGGCGATGAGCGATATCGACACACCACAGCCGAATGCGTCGCTTGCGAAGAGCTCGATCGATGACGTCCAGCCACCCCGGGCGGCGGCCAAGGCAGCTGGAACCGGTACGAGCGGCCAACAGGATACCCTCGCTAACAAGGACCAGCTGCGCGGGACGAAGGATCCGACCGAGGAGAAGGGCGGCGAACTTGCACGCCGTGAATCGCGGATGGATTTCGGTGAAAGCGATCAGCGCCGCGCCGGCGGGGCTGAGCTCGGCGCTGACGGCATGGCGCGCGGCAGCGACGACATCGACATGGATATGGATTGACGTGCCATGAGCTTCGGTCCCTTCCCGTTCAGTCCGCTGTGCCCAGGCATGGTCGCCAGGCGGACGAGGGTTGCCGCCGGGGCCGCAAAGGACACTTTGGTCCGCCTCAGCAAGTTCCGGCACGCCCCGCATAGGGACCGGCGCAGAAGGTTAGCTTTGCTTCAGCCCTATTCGCGCGAGCAAAAAAATGGATGCGACTCGCGCGGCACATATTGCCGCGGCGCGTGTTGCCTTCCGGCACCTCGAGGGATGGACATCGGTCCATGACAGCGCGGGCGGACCACTTCGCCCGAGTGGGCTCATATATGCGCTCTGTGTGGCAGAGGACGCGTTCATCCTCGAAATGCTGGTGCTCGGGTGGGGCGTCGGACCGGCAATGAACTGGGGCCTCATCGACGGTTGGACATTGGCAGCCGAACTGGGCGCGGCGGAAGACATATACGCAAGCGAGCTCGAAGATCGACTGGCTCGCCTAGGTCTCAAGCTCACTTGGACTGGCCCGTCACATGCTCGCCTCGAGCCGATAATTTGGCGCGAGCGCCGCGCACGATGGGCTCTGGACCAATATGGCCGCAAAGGTGGCTGGCAGGTAGAAGCGTCATGACTGTATCGATCGGCAAGGTCCATTCAGCAGGCGGGGCGGCTGCCTATTTTGCGGCCGACAATTATTACACGGCTGAGCAATCCGAGGCCGCGTCGGCATGGGCTGGGGAAGGCGCAAAGGATCTTGCGCTTTCCGGGACCGTCGAGACGGCAACCTTCGAGCGCATCTTGAATGGCGAGCTTCCCGACGGGACGCAGATCGGCGACGCCGCCACCCGCGATAGTGGCCGCGACTTCACATTCTCTATGCCGAAGTCGGCTTCGCTCCTCGCGCTGGTGTCTGGGGACAAAAGGATCCTCGCGGCGCACATGCAGGCCGTCAAACAGACGATGACCTGGGCCGAGAAGAATCTCGCCGAAGCCCGGGTCTACATCGGTGGCAAGGACGTGGCGGTGCGCACCGGCAATCTCGTCTACGCGCTCTTTCCCCACGATACGAGCCGCGCCACCGACCCGCAGAGCCATATCCATGCGGTGATCGCTAATCTGACCAGGCTTCCCGAGCAGTTCCGTAACCCCGATCGAGTCGACCCGAAGACCGGCGAGATCACGAGCGATGATGGATGGCGCGCCTGGCACAACGGCGCGATGTATAAGGCCAGCGCGGTGTTGAGCTCGATGGCGAATGCCATCCTGCGTGAAAAGCTCGAGGGGCTCGGCTACAAAACCGAAATAACCGGAAAACATGGCGCCTTCGAGGTTCTCGGCCCCAATGGAGAGCGGATCAACAAGGAAGCCCTGGACGGTTTCTCGAAGCGCGGAAACGACATCAAGGCCAAGGCTGAAGAACTCGGTGTGCATAGTCCCGAAGGCCGCCGCGCCATCACGCAGCGCACCCGCGACCCCAAGATGGGCGCCGGCGATCGTGCGGAGCTTGCCGAACGCTGGCGGGCAGAAGCGCGCGATTACCACTATAATGGCGATCAGATCTACGCCATGGCACTCTCCCGTTCGCAGGAACGCAGCTCGCCGATCGAGCGCGGCATCTTGGCTGTGAGCTCGGCGATCCGCGACAGCCGTGACCGGTTGATCGACTATCTGCGGCGCCCCGAGGATCCGCTTGTCGATTCTGGTCTCGCAAAGCTGACACGTACGCCGGCGACGGCCCGCACTCAATATGCCACCGCCAGTGCCATTCGCATTCTCAGCGAGCGTGAGGCCGTGTTCAAGACTGCTGACGTCATCAAGACGGCCGTCGATCTCGGCGAGAAGGGCGTCACGCCCGAGCGGATCGAACGCCGGATCGCAGAGCTGGTGGAAAAGGGGGAGATTGTTCCCGAGACCTCGCAGCGTCTCGATAAGGCCATCGACATGATCACCACGCGGGAGGCGATCGAACAGGAACGCCGGATCCTGAAGGCGATGGATACAGGCGCCGGCGAGGCGCGGCCGTTGATGTCCGCCGACGTCGCGGCCACACGCTTGGCCGAACTGGCAGCACCGCGCGAGCTCAATCATCAGCAACTCGCCGCGGCGATCCAGATTGTGTCCTCGCCCGACCGTATCGTCCTTGTCCAGGGTCGCGCCGGCGCCGGCAAGTCGACAATGCTTCAGCCCATTGCGAAGGCCGAGGCGATCGACGCGGCCGCGCGGATGCTAGGCGCCGAGGGTAAAGAGGCGCTCTTGCTGACGGCCGACGTCAGAGGCGGCGCAAAAGCACTCGCGTTTCAGAACAAGATGGTTGCTGACCTCAAGGCCGATACCGGCCTGGATGCGATGACGACACATGCCTTCATCTATAGAAACGAGAAATTCCTGAAAGGCGAAGCGTCGCCGGAAGCCTTTGCTGCCCGAAAAGCCGAGTTGGCAGGAGTCTATCTCATTCTCGACGAAGGCTCGATGATCTCGAACGAGCAGATGGACAAACTCACCGCGATCGCGAACCTCATGGAAGTTGGCCGTCTCGCGATTATCGGCGATCGGAAGCAGCTCAATCCAATCGATGCAGGCAAAAGCTTTTCGATCATGCAGGCGCGCGCCATCCAAGACCAACTCCCAGTGAGCGAGGTCAACATCAATATGCGTCAGAAAACAGAGGAAATGCGGCTTGTCGCCGACCTCGCCGACGTCGGCAACGTGCGCGGCGCGATCGCGGTTCTTGGTGAGCGCGTTGTCGAATCCGACAATCGCATCGGCGACGCAGCGAACGCTTGGCTCGGGCTCTCCGCCGAGCAGCGGGACAAGACGACTTTGCTGCCGTCGAGCCGCGATGGCCGCGCCGAGGCGAACCAGATTATCCAGGATGGGCTGAAGACCGAAGGAACGCTTCAAGGCGAGGGCAGGGCATTCAATGTTCGCGAAACCGTCCAGCTTACCCGTGAAGAATATCGCTACGCCCGGAACTGGCGCGAGGCTCAGTTTCTCGAGGTCGGCGGCCGCGACAATGGGCTGGGGCTTGCCAAGGGCGATTATCGCATCGATCGGGTGTTCGATAATGGCAAAGTAGATCTCCGCGACATGCGCGGAAAAAAACATCGCGTTGAGCCGATAAAAATCGAACCGACCGGCAAGCTCAACCGCCTGAAACTCAGCAACGAGAAGCGCATAGAGGTTCATGAGGGCGAACGGATCCGCTGGACTGATAGCGACAAGCGTGACGGGCGCGGCATGATCAACGCGACGATCGCCAGCGTCGAAAAGGTCAGCGCCGAGGGTGTCACCGTGAAACTTGCCGATGGTGAGGTCCGCGAGCTGAAGAATGGCGACCCCATGCTGAAGCGCATAGATCTCGCCTACGCGATCAATACCCATATGGCGCAGGGCATCACCAACGAAACGGTTTTCTCGGTCATGGGCGCCCGTGAAACGAATTTGTCCAACGCACGCGCCTTCCTGGTCAACCACACGCGTCAGCAGAACGATGTTCGGCTGTTCACCGATAACAAAGACAAGCTCGTCGCCCAACTCGAGAACAACCGCGGCGACAAGAGCTCGGCGCTCGAGGCGATTGGGGAACTGGCTGTGGAGAAAATCCTTTCCGAAAAAGGGAAAGAGTTTTCCCCCGAAATGCCAGACGACCTCAAGAAGCAGTCCGGCGCTGGCGATCTTGAACGCAAGCTCGACCTGAGCGGTCTTGCCGACCTCGATGTACGCGGCACCGAGGAGAAAGCCGAGAGCAAGGCAACAGATCTCGCCAGTCCCGATCGATCGCCTGATAAGGACGCTGGAAAAGTGCCGGCACCCACGGCGGTCCCGACACCACGCGAGGAACCGCAGCTCGATCGATCGAAGGGGCTTGAGCTGTGATTGCATCACACCATGGAGGACGAATGAGCGCCATGCGCGATATCCTCTCAAACGCGTTGCGCGCGCCGATTGCGCTCAACCGGAACATTGCCGCGGTGGCGCTATCGGCCGCACGATTCATCACGCGCACAGGATCCAGCCGCGTGGAATCGGTTTTTTGGGTGGTCGGAGCGTGTGTCGCAGCATTCGGCGCAGCAATCGTCATCGCGTCCAAGCTTGGCGACGTCGCCGGCATGGTCACGCTGCAGCGCTGGAGGTCGATGGCCGAGCCGCTCGAGCTCGGCGGCGCTCTGATCATCGTCTATCTGGTTGGCCACGTCTTCGTTGGTCTGGTGCGCGCCATTCGAGCGGAAGTCCGTTGGATTCGGCGCGGAAGAGACCGATCATGAATGGTCTGATGTTCGTTTATCGCGTCCGAAAGCCAAGGGTGCCGAAGCGTGCATCGGATTCCTGGTCAAATAGGCGACTTGAAATTGTACAGATTATGGTACATATGAGAGGGGAGGAGAACGGACGTGGACGTGATGAGCTATTCCGATACGCGCGCGCAACTGAAGAAGGTCATGGATAAGGTTGTCATGGACCATGCACCTGTCGTGATTTCGCGCCAGAGCGGCGAATCGGTCGTAATGGTCTCCCTTGCGGACTGGAATGCCATGGAAGAAACGGCACGCCTCCTTGGTTCGAAGAAAAACGCGCAGCGTCTCAAAGCTGCGGTTGCTCAACTAGATGGCGGCAAAGGCCGTCCGCGCGATCTCATTTCTCAATGAAGCTCGTTTTTGCGGATACCGCGTGGGAAGACTATCTCCACTGGCAAAGCACCGCGCCCAACATTCTTCAGCGCGTAAATGATCTGATCAAGGAATGCCAACGGACGCCCTTCAAGGGCACCGGGAAGCCTGAACCGCTGAAAGGCGATCTAAAAGGTTGGTGGTCCCGCCGGATCACGCTGGAGGATCGGCTCGTCTACCGAGTCTCAGGTCGGCGGCCTGATCAACAGCTTGAGATCGCCCAATGTCGCTTTCACTATTGAGTGCTAAAAAGCGTAGCAGGCCAAGGAAAAAGGCGCAGTCTGACGTGGACCCAAATTAGTACGGCGGCCAACCGGCAGATCGCCGGATTGACGTGATTGAGCCCTGCGGCGTTGGCGCCCAGTCCACGGGCGACGCGCGTTCCAGTTGCTCCCATGCCCTCGCATCTATGAGATCGAACTGAGGTTTGCCGATCTGTCCATTTTGGGAATGGACGCCGCCGGCCAACATCCCCGAAGATCCAGATGGCTGGCCTGATATCATTGGCTGTGTTCCCCACTATCCGCAAGAGAAGGGGTCGGGCTTCACCGAAGGCGGGGCGCTTCCGCATGTCGAATGAGGAGATTCTGACGGCGCCGCCACCCCCGGAAAATCCGATTCTAGTTTACAGGGGGTGCGTTCGTTGGAGGAACACGCAGTGGCGGCTCAACCGCGGGTGCGAAGAAGGCGTTGCTCAAGGAGGTTCGAAAAATCTCGACGGCCGTCAGCGACGACCGCGATCGTGACGGCGTCATCTTCCACTGCATAGATTATTCTGAATGGCGGGTACGACAGTTGCCGCCATTCTTTTATCCCCACCGATTCGAGCTCGGGCGGCAGGGGGCCACGCAACGGGAATTGAGCCAAGCCTTCCATGGCTGTGTAAAGGTTGTCCAAAAGGGTGTCGGCACCATCCACGCCATCGCGGCCGCGCTGAGCCAGGCGGTGGTTGTAGATCGCCTGAAGGTCGGCCGACGCGGCCTCGGCAATGAAGACGGACAGCATAACTATTGAGGAGCGCCTGCGCGAATGCGTTCCTTCAACCCCGCCAGCGGCTGCACCCTGCTGGCAGCCATATCATCCCGGGCCATCGCAAGCAGCTTCAGAAGCGCCAACAGCTCCTGTGTGGCGGCATAGCTCGCGACACCCTGTATCACCGCCTTGGCTTCGCCGTTCTGGGTGATAACCAGCGGTGGCGCTCCCGCTTCGAGGTCACGGATGACATCGGCGCTGTGCGCCTTCAGATAGCTAATCGGCTTGATTCGCGTTTCGATGCCCATGACAATCTCCAGTCTAAATTCAGTCCGAATATAGACCGGTTTCGTGTTCACGCAATCTCTGTCGAAACCACCGGGGACCATCATGCTTTGCACGGCGTCCCGCCATCCTCGCGCTCTTCTGTGCGAACATACAGGAACATACAGGAACGACACAGGAAGCACGGCACAGCAACTGTCGACACAGCAACTTGCCGTTGCTGGGTGTTTCCTGTATGTTCGCTTAGAAGGATTGCGTCATGACTGATCAGTACGAACCTTTCGGCGACGATTTCGATCGTCAGTTCATCGACTCGACACATCCGTTGTATGTGTCGCCGGCATCGACTGCGTCTGTTGGCCTCAGCTCCATTCACAACGACGATTTCGATCCGGTAACTCAGACTGTGATCCAGCGGAACGTCGGCACAGAGCTTGGACCAGTGGGAAAAGCGCTGACTTACTCGTTCTGCGGGCTAATCCTTGCCTACTTTGCAATGGGCATGATCTTCGGCACCCATTAAGCGCAGCCTGTGGCGGTCACCCCACAGGCTGTTTTTCACCGCCTACGGCCGCGGTCGCCGCGCGGCTTCGGATCATGCTCGATGTGTAAGTGATTGTTCGCCGGGTTGTCCCTAAACGTCTCAAAATTGACGTCATAATCAGACCCGAGCCGTTCACGTACATCGCGCGCCCATTGGCGCCCTTGCGCAACACTGATGTCGTTGCCACGTAGATCGACGCCCTTACCTTCAGGATGCAAACTTCCCCGCGTATGCTGACTGTCCCTTGCCGACGTAACAACACGTTGGGGCAATCCGAGCGCGTGCGCCGAAGCGGCCGCGGCCGTCAGAGCTGGCGCCATGCTAGAATCCATTGAACTCAAATTTGCCCCGGACTTAATGTCAAGGCCGGCAGCGGATGCGACACCCCCGAGATTGACGCGCTGGCCCCCAAGCGGCGATTCAGCTGCGCCATCAAGACCGAGCGCTCGCAGGGCACCTGCGACCCCCGGCATGGTCCTGATGACCCAAGAATCATTTCTTGCTTCTGCGGTCGCTCCTAGGTTGTCGGCCTGGCGGCGATCGCCAAGAAGGGTCGCTCTCATGCCCTGACCGTAATCCTCAAGACGCGCTACGCTGCCATCAAGGCGACCACTGACATTATCCTCGAGACCAACATCCCGTGCCGAACCTGACACGTCGACAGACGGCCCTCGCGAAGCAATATCGGCCATGCCCGCCGCGCCTATTGCCCGAACTTCGTCAGCCGATGAAAATGACGGTCCAGCAATCGTTCCCGCCGGCGCGTCGGGGACGACGCCAAGATCCTTGTGCATCTGCTCCACGCGATCGTCCATGAACTGCTTCACCAAGGCATCCTGGGTAATCGCCTGCGTAGGAGTCATATTCACCAGACCGGGGTGATAGCTCTGATCGAGATGGCGGTTCTGAGGATCCATCATAGCAGTCTGCGCGTAGCGAACGAAATCTTGGCTCAGATTCTTGTTGAGCGCGTATCCATCCCGCTCAAACTGCGAGAATTCGTTCGACCAGCGCTGATACTGGTCTTCAGCGCGCGACGCTTCCTCGCTCAGGCTTTGGGCGTGCCGCAGATCCTGCGCGACTTCCTGTCCTAGGCCGCGAACCTGACTGTCGGTCGAGGACGTCGTGGCGCGAAAGAAGCTCTCGCGCGCTTGACGCGCGGCCTCTGAACTCGACTCTCTTTCCAGCCACTGCAAGGCGTCGGTGTTCGAATTTTGGGACGACACGCCCTGCTCGGTGTTCCTCGTATCACTGGATTTCCCGTTCAGGCCACCCCTCAAGCTTGCTTGGGCCGACAACGGACCACCTCCGCCGCTCAGCGTGCCACTGCCATCAATGCCCGCGCTCCCCGTGAGTACCGTATCGCGGGCCAGCTTATCGGCCTCGCTCTTCGTCAGGCCGAATTGGGTCTGGAGGGTATTTGACCAGCTCGAAGACAAATCTTGGACCTGAGCGACCGACGACTGCAGCGAGCGCCCCTCCTCGGTGGTCGCGCTGGCTGACGATTGAGCGGTGTCGAAAAGTCGCGCGGATTCCGTGCGCGTTGTCGCCCAGCTATCGTTCGCGGCCACGCGCTTCTGCTCGACGACGCTCGACCCTTGGCTCAGACCATTCTGTAGCTGCGATCCAAAATCCTTGCTGGCCGAGATCGAAAACCCAAGGTTCGAAATGCCCTGGCTTGTATCATAGGCAAAGCTGCCATCCTCATTATAGCGCGTGAACGCACCGTCGCCGGCGCGCTGCTGCATCGTCGCGGCGCCGGTGCTGAAGCTGGGAGCCGTCGAATATTGGTCGCGGTTCAAAGTGTTGATCTGCCGGTTCATCAGCGAGGCGTTGCCATAAGCGTAATTGCCGGTGGTGGCTTCGGACGCGGCCTGCTCGGCCGCATTCTGGCTGGGGGAAAGAAAGCTTGCGGAATGCGACGCGATCGACATCGCGCCCTTCGCCATGCCGGCAGCGATGAACGGAACCGACATGATCATATAGCCGGCGAGCGAACCGACATCCTGATTGACGGCCGAGATCCCAGAGAAGTTGGCCGCGGTCAGCCCGCCGCTCGCACCCCACGACGCGAGCGAATCTTGCCAGCGCGACATGAATATCATGTTGAGAATGACGAACAGAGGGCCCCACGCGGCAAGATAGAAAAAGCCAGTGATATAGCCCTTCGCCACCGTCATGCCGTTTGTCGGAAGCAGCATCAGCAGAAAGAGGATCGGGAAGAGGGAATAGAACACAACCGTCAGAACGATGTTCAACAACGGGACCCACTTCATCGCCCCTGACGCGATCGTGGAGTAGGTGTTGCGGGTCTGGATGTCCGCCCGCGTCTGCGCGAACGCATCGATCGCACCCTGGGCTGACCCGCTGGCAAAGCTGTCTCGAGACTCCGTCAGCGCATTAATGAACATGGCCTGCCGAACCAGCTGGCCGCTGCTGGAGCTCATCCCGGCGGCGTTGATACCGTTCAAGTCGTTATTCAGGCGGGTTTGCGCTTGTGCTGCCGGAATGCCGGGGAAGAATTGCGCTGCAATCTTCGGAGCGGCCGTTGTGTAGTAGCTGTTCCAGCCATTTCGGATGAAGTTGTAAGCGGTCTCGCACGTGATGATCCCCGACGAACCGTCGTTGTAGATAAACCGCTGCGATAGCGCGACCGAGCCCGGCCCCATGGCGGTCAGGATGTCTGACGACCGCAGGATATCGTTGTAGCTCTTCCGCCCGAGAAGAATGTCATAAAAGACGCACTGCTTGAAATGCTCGTTCAGGTTGGTTGCGAAGACCGGATCGTCGATCCTGAGGCCCTGCGTCGCATCGAGGAGCTTCGCTCCGTAAATCATGCCCCCGGTCGAGTAGTTCAACACCGACGGCATGGCGAACACGGTCTCAGCCGCTCTGGTCAGATAGTCGCCGATCTGGCTGGTGAAGCCGGCTATGAGACCGAGGCCGATCGGAACATTGTCAACGACAGCGGCCGTCACGCCCGGGTTGGTGCGATCGGTCACTTTTACCGAGATCGTCGGCACCATAACGACCATATACATTAAGGTGGCTTGCATGAACCATTTCAGCAAAGCGCGTGGATCCATATTCCAAGCGGTCACAAGCAGCGCCCAGGTGAAGGCCATCACCATAACGACCCGGACGAGACCCCTATAGCCACCCGAACCTGCCCAAGACGCGACAGCATTGAACACGTTGACGAGATATTCCCCGCCCCCAACCGTGAACACTTCAATCATTGCCTGCGCCCTCCTTCAGGCAAAATCAGGGTCGCAGCCCTTGCGCAGACAGAGCGCGAGAGAAGTTGAGCGAAGCCGCCATGCCCGGGGCCATCCGCGTCTGCAGCGTGCTTTCGATCATCATGGCGCGATCGACGATTTCGAAAGTCCGGGTGACACGCTGATTGACCGTGCTTTCGCGCTCGAACAGCCGCTGGCGAACGCGCGCCAGCTGCTCGTTGAACTGGCGCAAATTCTCGGAATCGGATTGGTTGCTATTGTTCGACTGGCCTGCTGCGACCTGGTCGAGCATCCGCTGGACGATCGAATTCAGGAGATCGATCGCCGTCACCTCTGCGAGCGAATTGAGCTCGCCCGCTGAGAGATTGAACCCGGACGCTGCCTGCACGGCGACGACCTTATAAAGAGGGATGCTTGCCACCCCGAGAAGGTTCTTTTCCTGCTGGGTCAGCGCCCCATTTGTCCGAACCTTATCACTCATCGACTGGATCAGAGCGGCTACCCGGGGGCGCAATGCGGTGGCACCAAGCGCTGGAATAGTCCGCCGACCCGGATTCAGGCATTTGTCCTCATTGTCGCAGCCAAGGATGTCGATCGCTTTGTCGCCGTCGAGCAACGCATCGAGGATCGCTGGATCGCCCTCGCCGCGGTAAATGATCGGCAGCGGATCATTGTCCGATGGCCTCTCGCCGACGACGATCGTCCCGGTCAAGGTCATCACCAGCTCCCGCATCTGGCGATCGGCACTATCAAGGGGCGACTGCTTGATCATGTCCCAGGCGTAATTTTTAGGACCGGGCGCTTGCGCCGCGAGCGCGGCATCACTGTTCGAATTGATCGTCGACGATCGTTCACCGCCGTTACCGCAGCCGCGTCGTGATTTCGCCCAGTCAGAAAAGCGACCAGCCGACGTGCCGATGGACTGGCAGATGCGATCTTCAGCCGCGTCGACCTTCGGCCAGACAGAGCCGACCGCGGCCGCGGCCGCTTCGCAACTCGCCATGTTGAACTGATTAACCTTGTTGGCGATGTCCTGCATTTGGTCGATCACACCGCCAATCTGTGGGCTGATGCTGTCGATCGCGAGCTTGAATGCAAAACCTATGGCGTTGTTTGCGATCGCCTTCAGGTTGGCGACGAACTCCGACATATTGATGAAGGAGAAGGAGCCGGTGAAAATATCGATGCCGCCACATCCGGCGCGAACCTTGGGGAGCTGGAGGTTGGCAGGATAGACGCTTTTTTGAGGGAATCGCGCCCACACTGACCCGAGTGAATAATAGCCCGCGGACTGGCCTTGATAGGCAGTGGCGCCCGTCGCATTGGCCGACGCCCCCATGTCCGTAAAGAATTCGCTCATCTCGTCGCCGACGCCGGCATGAGCCGGTGCCGCTGCAACCGATAGTGCGATCACGCCAATACCTATGCGCGATACCGCGACGCGGATCCGTGCGACGAACTTATAATCAGTCATCAGAAGTCACTCCCCGCCTTGGTGCTCGTGAGCGTGAAAATCCGCTCGGTGATTTCGTCGGCCGACAAGATGCCCGTGCCGATGGGGATCGGGCGCCGCCGCTGTGTGTCGTAGAGAACGAGAGCCGGCGTCGCCTTTGAACTCAGGCCCATCTTGGCGTGCTGGCCGACGTCGACGACATAATTGGGAAACACGCGGTTCGGACCGCCATCCATCGACACGGCAACGACGTTGAAACCACTGCCGTCGGCAAGCGACTTCAGAATTGGCGCGAAAATATCGCAGGCGCCGCAGCTCTGTGCGTAGAAATAGAAGATCCCGTAGCGCTTCGAGAGATTGCGGAGCGCCATTTCCTGCTCGGCCTTGCGGTTATCAATCCATGCGCGTTTCGCCAACGTCGTCACGGGGCGCTGCAAGGTGTAATCGAGATCGGGATTTTGCCACATCGACCGCTGCCAGACATCCGAGAACATCGACGCGCGATCGAGCTGTTCGCGCTGGAAACGGATGTAGGCGGTGACGTTTTCTTCGGAAGGCTCAAGGATCGCCCGCGCCTTCAGCTCGTCAAGCTGCTTGGAGATTGCGGCTAAGCGCGCGCTCGCCGGAGCGTCGTTTGGTGCCGGCGCCGATTTTGCAGTCGGGCGCGGCTTTGGCTTTTCGCAATAGAACCAGGTCCCAAGCTTGCGGGCGCCGCAATAGAAATCACCAGATGCAGTCCCGCCCGCGTCGGCCGCTGGGTCATTGGGAGAGGATGCCGGATCGTCCGGTTCGGGCTGAGACTGCGCGCGTAGCGGTGCGCCGGCAACGACCAAACCGGCGCCAACGAGTGCGAGGGCATTACGGATCGCCTTCTTCATCTTGCTCCTCCATGTTGGAAATGCCGCTCCTCAGCGACCACATGACCGCCTTCGTGAGCGGCGATTTGTGCATCTCGAGAACCTCGCGTCCGAGCGGTGTGGTTTGAACAAACCCCTCCGCGTCGAATGCCATCCACTCTTTCTCGATCATTGGCTGGATCGTGTGGGAGAGCTCTTCCGGATTGATTCCGAACCAGTTCTGCATCGAGAGCATGACCTCTTCGACGGCAACCGGAACATCGGCACCCGCGCGCAGCAGGATGCCGAGCTGCACGCTGTTCACCTCGGGCCAATGGCCCGGGGCCATTATGAACCGCTCGATCCGTGCGAGATGAGCTTTCTGCTCCTCGGGGCTCAAGCGGTCGAATTCTTCCTTCTCCATGCGCGGCATCTCCCTTGCTGGCCAGACAGACAGTCATCTGTCCGGCCTCCTTTTAGCCATGCTGGACCTTGCCGAGCCGGCGATGCGCGCCAAAATTTCACGGTCCGTCGCAGTCGCGTGGAGCTTCAAACTGGCGTCCTCCCACGCCTGCCAATTTTTCCCGACAAGGCCATCGACCAGCTCGGCAAGGTCGAGCATGGTGAGCGGCGGCGAAAAAACTCATCTGCCAAATACTTGATCTCATCGGCCTCGAGCGACGCATCTCCGCTACAGAGTTTCAGCACCGTCCATTCGTGGATCATGACGCCCGGAAAATCCGAACGCTCGGCCACGGCCGCGCGAAGTGATCGCGGTGGACTATTTGCCGGCGTCGGGTCGATCGTGGCCCTGATCGGTGTGGAGTCGGTCATCTGCGTCAATTTCCTCCCGGGCCAGGTTGGCCTCCCGGTCCATTCTGCCTGTAATAGGCGACGATTTTCGCTTGGATGTCGCTTGCCATTTGCGCCTCTTCGGGGAGCTTCACCGCCTCGAGGAAGTCCGCGTAGATGTCGGAGAAATCCATCTTGCTCATGTCGAGACGCGAAAATTCATCGACCGTGAAACCTGCACATTGCTCTTCCTTGGGTTTGCCCCAGGGCTTGTTGATTTGAGGACGACCCTGCTCCTGAAGGATCCGGGTCAACTTCGATTCAAAGCAGCAATAAGCCTTTCGCTTCGTCGAACAGACGCCGAGAAAACTCTTCGAACAATAGCTACCGATCGAGACGCAGAGCCCGAGCCGATCCTTCACATCAAGCTGCTTTTCCGCGTCGTCGCAGAGGAAAGTGGTGAGAAACTGCGTCGCGATCCCGGCGAGCGCAGCAGGACCGCCGCTCAGCCCCGCCCATGCTGCTGCGGCCGCTACGCCGCCGCTGAAAAGCCCCGACACCTTGCCGGCGCAGCAATTGACCATCCCAAACACAGGCTTGTGGCATGTTTCCCGCGTGCCCTTGAAGAGGCCGAGTGTGTCGGGGTCGAATTCCTTGCCGACCTGGTCAATCGCGCCAAGGGCAACGAGCGCATCCTTGAACTCGTTGGACGCTTCATCCTCGATCTCGCTGCAGCTGCCGTTGATGCAATACATCGACCCGCCGCAGACATATTCTTTCACATCGGTCGGCGGTGTGTTCGGAATTGGAATTTTAAAAGTGCGTTCCGTAACCTTGCATGGGCCATTCGGCTCCTCGTCAAGGCAGGTATCGCGCACATGCGAGCATTTTGGGTTGGCTTCGAGTTCGCCGCATTCGCTCTGGCTCGGGCTTTCTCCGTAGCAGGTGCCATCCTGTTCGGTGGTGCCCGCAGGGCACACCATCGTCACCGTCGCCGGGAGCGAGAGGGTGAGCGAACAGGTCGTGCCGGACAGGGTGTAGGTCGCCGGACAGCTATAATTGGGCTGCGCCGAATAGGTTTTGGTGCAGGTCGTCCCCGACAAGCCAAAATCGGTAAGGCAACTATAGTTTGGCGTCGCGGGCTGCGTTTCTGTCTTGCCGCACATGTTGCCGTCGAGGCTGAAGCCTGACGGACATGAGAAGATCGGGGTTGCGGGCTGGGAGAGGACCGATTTGCACTTGTCCCCCTGCACCTGCCATCCGGCGGGGCAGCTGTAGGTGACGTCCGCGGGCTGTGCGAGGTCGATCGTGCAAACCGAACCCGCCAGCGTGCCACCGCCCGGACAGCTGTATGTGACGGTCGCGCTGGTTTCGTCCGTGCGCGAGCACGTCGTACCGGAGAGGGCATAATCGGTCGGGCAGTAATAGACTGGCGTTGCCGACGTCGATGTGACGATCGTGCAAGCGGTCCCGTTCAGGACGCCGCCGCTGGGACATGTATGTGTGACCGTCGCCGGCAGAGAGCTACTGGTGTTGCAGATATTTCCCGCCAACGTACCGCCGCTCGGGCAGCTATACGTGATAGTGGCCGGGCTGCTGGAGCTGGTTTGACATGTTGTTCCATTGAGCGTGCCGCCATTCGGGCAGCTGTAAGAAACGGTCCCCGGCGTCACCGTGACCATGGTGCACATCGACCCTTCGAGTACGGTCCCGCCAGGGCATGTATAATTGACCTTAGGGTGGAAGAAGCACTTGGTGCCGCTATAGCCTTGGGCTTTGCCCTCTTTGTAGTAACCAATCCAACCGGTGGGGCATGTTTTGCCGGTCTTGATCATTCCGCAGTAGGGCGCATTCTCGAAGGTATAGAGGTCCATGGGCAAAGCCCACCCGCCGCACTGATACACCGGTGCGCCAGGGGTCGAGGATGATGTCTGACAGTTGGTCCCATTGAGCGTTCCGCCGCCAGGGCAGCTGTAGCTGGCGGTCGCAGCGTAGCTGCCCGAGGTCACGCATTCCGTTCCCTGCAGCGTTCCACCATTGGGGCAGCTATAGTTCGGCGCCGCGCCGTAGCTCCCGGTCGCCGTGCACGTTGTGCCCGCCAGTGTGTAACTCGACGGGCAGCTGTAGTTCGGCGTTGCGGTATAGGTGCCGGTTTGCGAACAGGTCGTTCCCGACAGATCATATCCTGCAGGGCAGGTATACCGCACATCGGCAGGCTGGGAGAGCGTGCGGCTGCAGGTAGTGCCCGTCAGGCCGTACCCCGCAGGGCAGCTATAGCTCGCGGTCGCCGCATAGGTCGATTTTGAGCGGCACGTCGTTCCCTCGAGAACATAGCCTGCCGGGCAATTGTAATTGGGCGTCGCCGACTGTTCGAGCGTCCGCACACAACGGTCACCATCGAGCATGTAATCTGCCGGGCAGCTATAGCCGGTTATCACAGCCGGTTCGGTGGTTGTGCGCGTGCAACTCGTTCCCTGAAGGCTAAAGCCTGCCGGACAGCTGTAGCTCGACACAGAGGCCGGCTGCGTGACGACGCACGTCGTTCCCTGAAGCACGCCGCCATCCGGGCACGTGTAGGTGACGTCGGCAGGCTGGGTCAGCGTCTTCGTGCATGTCCGCCCGACCAGCGTGTAACCGTCCGGGCAGCCCAGCTCCTCGACGCGCTCGGGCGTGGTTACCGTTACGCCGACGTCGCAGGTAGCGTCATAATAGTCCTGCTTCTCGCCGACCTTTACCTCTTCGCATGTGCCCGGCGTATTGCTGATGCTCTCGCCGAATTCCGAGCTTCCGGCGTTATCGTTGATCTCCTGACCTTTTTGGCGGATGTCTTCCAACCAAGCGGGATCGACCTGAGAACGGTTGGCGTCGGCTCCCATCATGACCTGCCAGGCATCGTTACCCACAGCGCTACCGCCAGCCGAGTTCAGCGCGCCGTCATCGCTGCCGTACAGATTCGAAAGATCGTCAGGAGCAGTCGAATAGCCCGGAATAACATCCCCGTTGACCTCCTGATCGGGGATCGCCGCTGCGCCCTCTTTCCCCGATTTGGCGAATGCCTCGCCATCTTTGCCCGCCGCCGTCACTTCGCCGGCGGAAGGTGCCGTCTGAGCGCGCGCGGGGAGAGCCGCGGCCATAGCAAACGAGATCGCCGCCGCCATCCCGACAGCGCCCTGGCTCCAAAACCGAAAAGAGCCGAATAGGCCCAACTCCGGGCACGGCGAGGGCTTGTCCAAAATGGCGGCGCCGGTCATATCGGGCGCCCTCCCTTGAGCCGCGCGAGCGCCTGCTTCGCGATTGGCGCGCCCGGGCCACGTCCCTCGACGAACGTCTCCAGAACATATTCGAGCGGCACATTGCCGCTCATCCGGTCGAAGGGTGGCACCGAAGTTTCGCAGTTGAACCCGTCACAGAGCTCGAATTCAGATGTGACGACCACGATCGCCGGCACGGCCGTAACATCGAAAGCGCGAAAAAGTCGCGGATCGATGCCTATGCTGCCGTAAGCATCTTCATTGTCGACGACCTTCATGATGCCCTGCTGAAAGGCCTTCATGGAGTTTCCCGGAAAGCCATTGAACACCACGGTTCCACCTGCCTTAGCGGTGTCGCGGATCAGTTTTTTCAGACTCTGCTCGGGCATCGACAAAGATGCGAAGACGATGAGCTGCGGCGCGCCCTTGTCACTTGCTTCAAGATCGTTCGAAGCCTGCAGCATTTGATCGAAGTCGATCGGGCCTGTGGGGCCGCCGCCAATAATGGCTTTGTTGTCCCGAAGATTGCGATTTCCGCTTGTCGCGGCCGACTTCGCCTCTTCCCGCATTTCCTCACCGCGCCGCGCCACTTCGCGCACGAGCGCTTCGGCATCTGGATCGGCGGCTTCGCCGCGGCTCAGAATTTGTTGAATGTCGAGGCCATCGACGGTTTGCGCGAGCACGGCGACGCCGCCCAACACGCTGATCGTGGACGCGGCCGCAAGGATCTTGGCCTTGCGGGACCAGTTTTTCAAAGGACGCAGCAATTTCGCTTCCTCCACACAAGATAGCCCATGTCTTCGCCAACGGCGGGATAGGTGTTGCCGGATCCTGGCTTCATGTCAGAGGCACCGATCGGTGGGCAGGCCCAGCGCCCTTTGACCATCGGCGACGGCACAGTGGCCTGGAATCGATATTGCTGCTTGCGCATGATCGGCATGATATATTTGCCGCACAGGCCCTTCTTGCCCATGGTTCCCCACGCGATTCCTTGACGGTGAAGTTTGAAGGCAAAGCGCGAGAGCGCGAGCCTGCTCGACTGAACATGTCCAATATGTTCGGCGATGTTCCCGTTCATTGGATACATCGACCCCAAACAGCCGGCGCACCAGAAGAGCGGATCAAGCGGCAGCTTCAGCGTCGCTGCACCGCAATCGGCCGAGCAGGCGGTTTGCGCGAGCGGGTTGGCAAACAACGCCACTTCGGGATTGATGAGCGCGGTGAGAGTGTCATCCTGCCACAGCGGATCAATCTCCGTGACATACGCAATATCGAATGACGACTGCTCGAGGCAGGCGACATCTGTCAGGATCTCCATCCAGTAGAGCAGCGGATAGACGTACCAATGGACATGCCATTTTGCGCCGCGATCGTGCCCGTCGACACTGTCGGCCGCACGGCCATGTCCGATGTTGAAGCCCGGCGAGATCTTCTTGCCGCCAAGGCTCGCGAAACACCAAGGCTTCATCGTTACATCGGCAAGCCGAACCGGTTCCCAGAACCCCATGGCGACGCCAATTCGCGGCAAGGGAGACCCGCAGGCGCAGATTGGAAGGTCGGGATTATCGGTGTCGGGCTGATTGGACGGCATGATCTTGAGCCCGCCGACCGAGAGCGGGAACAAGCACGACCAGCAGACGTCGGTGACCGGATTGACGAACTTGCCCGTGCATTTGCCGGGTGTGCCGTCGATTCCGGACTTGATCTGAGCGCTGGCCGTCGGCGCAGAAGCCGACATGGCCATCACCGCAAAAAGCAGCAGCGTCGCCGGAAGCCATCGACGACCAATCGCGCCTGCCAAAATCTTTGCCAGGGCGCTCATTTTCGGCCGACCCCGAGCGGGACTTCAGAGACGCGCATCACCTTGCCGTCTGGCTCGACGATCGCCGGCACCGCGCGAATTCCGAAGCGGCCGACCAGAAAGCCTCCTTGGTCGAAATAGAAGCGGCGCTGGTGCTGCGTCATCGCATCGAGCGGCGCGCCCTTCACCATGATCAGCTTGGCCGCCTGGTCGTCAAAGCGGCGCAGCGCCCAATTGAGCTGATCCCTGTCGTCACCGTCGATGAAGACCAGCGTTTGGCGGATTGTCACGAAATCGAGCGGGTTGACCCGCTGCCCCGCGCGCGCGATCGCATTACCCTTGTTGTCGAAGATATCCTGCTCGACGACCATCGCCGGATCGAAGATCCAGCTACGCGACCGCACCGCCAGACCAATGCCGGCGACAGGTCGCGGACGGCGAACGCCCGCCTCGGTGCGCCGCGTAAGCTCGGCATTCATCCGCTCGATTCCACCGCTTGCTTCGAGCGACCGCAATTTTTGCTCGATCGTGCGGAGAAGATCCGGCTCCGTGATGCGAAAGACCGCGCCTTGCTGGCCATAGTTTTTCGCAGCCGCAGTCGGTGCAGCTGCGCCAGCGGCAATCACCGCAAGAAGAGCGAGGCTCCGCCTCACAGCAGCGACCATTTCGAAACGCCGACAATCTGGCGCGTGCAGACAAAGCCTATTGCGGCATAGCGACTATCGAACCCGTCGGGATGTGGGCTGCCCATGTAGTAGCAGCCTTGTGGGATTACGCCGGTCGGGCCAGCATCGAGCTTTTCACCGACCGATGAAACCGGCTTGAGCTTCCCCACTCCTTGTTCAGACGGTGCGTCACCATGCGGACCGGCTTCCCAATTCACGACAACGTCGGAACCTCGATGCGAAATTCTGTCACCCGGCATCCCATAGACAATCTTGCCGAACACAGGGGGCTCAGTCCCAAAGTGCGCATGGACAAGCCGGTTGGATGGAGGCGCGAAGAACGCGATCTCACCGCGTTTCACGCTCCGACCGCGTTCGAAGAAGTACGCCCAATTCGGCAGCGACGGAGAGCGATTGATAAAGAAGCCGTGCGTTTGTGCGAAATTGTCGAGCGAAAGCCACGCGCTGGTCGCAGTGATCGCGGCGACCGCGATCAGAGAATTGCGCAGGAATGGTGAGCGCGCCAATATCATGACGTCACTGGCCCCCACCGGGCAACAGGCCTTCACCGCCACCGAACACCGGTGAACTCGTCGACGTCGGCATCGCTGGCGCCTGGGTTTGTGCTGGCGGTGCCAGGCCGGGCATCGCCGGCGCGCCCATCATTCCGCTCGCGCGCGGCGGCGGATTGCGTTTGATAAACTCGCCAACGGTTGCGCGCACTTGAGGCGTGATGTCCGGGACTGACGCCGCCACAACCGCTTCGCTCACCACGATCGTCTCGCCGGCGGCCGCCCGCTCTTGCAGAGTCCGTTGCATCGCCGCCATAAAATGCCGCGTGTCGACGTCGACCTGCTCGGCGCGGGCACCCGATCGCGCTTCGGCCATGATAAAATCATTGGCCATGCCCGCGAGACTGATCGAAACGATACGGCGATCCTTCAAGATCATGAGCTCCCGTGTCGCCCAGCCGCCCCAGACAAGCGCCGCGATCAGGGCTGTGCCGGCGGCGAGCTGCCCCCAGCTAAAACCGGCGAAACCGCTTCGGCGGGGCAGAGGCGCAGCCGAAGGCTCGGATAGCGGAACAAGCGGTTCTTCACCGATCTTCAAAGCCAGTTGTTCAGTCATTGGAATTCCCCTCATTGGGTGCCGCGTCAGCCATGAGCGCCGCGCGCCGTGTGATGCAGAAGAACAGGACGAATCCGCCGAACAGGTACAAAAGCACCTCCGCGAATTCCGAGCGGCGCACGCTGTCGGCCGCGACATAGTGGTTCGCGAGATTCGCCGCCTCGACGAAGAACTGATCGACGCTTACATTGGCCATCAACACGAACAGGCCCAGCAGAAGACCAGCAGCAGCAAGGCAGTTGATCGCCAGCCAGCAGGTTACCGAGACCAAAGAATAGGCAATATCCTGCAGCAACTTGCGCGGCTGAAAATCGGCCGATCGCGCGCGCACTGCCGATGCCGATGCCGAGCTAGTCATGACGGCCACCCCTTCATTCCGCCGCCTCCGCATACCCTTCGGCGCGATCACGACGCTCCTTTGTCTTTTCGGGGAAAGCCACCTCCTCGATCGCTTCCGCCATCGTAAGGCCGGCCTCTACTTTGCGGTCGATCGACGCGAACACCTGTGGGCTCGACGAATAGAGAGTCGCCGAATATGGATCGAGCACGAGCCGACCGATCGCGAGCATCTCAGGCCCTTTGATCATCATGTCCGAATACTCGGTGCCGTTTCGCTTCAGCGATCGCATCATCGCCTCGACGGCATCGCTCATGTCGAACCGGTCGAGCTTTTTGAAATCTGCGATCGTCTCCGGCTTTTGCTGCAGGATCACAAACCAGTCGCTGTTTTCCAGCGCCGCGATCGACCCTTCCGACTTGTAATAGTCGTTGAGCGACTGCGTTGCGGTGATGAGCGAGGAACCATATTTACGGCAGGTTCGCGCATAGGTTTCGACGAAATCGGCCATCGAGCCGCCCTTGAGGAGCTGCCAAGCTTCATCGAGCAACAACGCCTTGCGGCTACCGCGATCCTTCCGCATCGCCTGGGCAGACAGGAACATGATCGCCGTCAGCACCACGGACCGAAGCTCTTCGCGCGCGGACAGATCCGAGAGCTCGAAAACGGTGAGGGCCGCCCCGATCTTCAAAGTGGATTGGCCTTTGAAAAAGCGGCCGTAAGTGCCGCCATCTGCAAACGGACGCATCGCGATCGCAAGCGCCTCGCCCTGGATGTGCCCGCTGTCCTTCAGCGACGCGATGACGCCGTCGATCGAACCGCGAATGCCGTGCGCTTCCCACTCCGCGTTGACCGCGGCGTCGATCAGACCGCGCTCTGTGTCATCGAGGCGATCGACGTGCCGCGCCATCTGGCCGATGATCGCCTTGAGCATCGCGATGCAATCGAGCCGATAGTCCTCGTCCTGCTTTGCCTCTTCCTCGTCGATCATCGAGAAGGGATTGAGGCAGAAGCCCGAGCTCATCGTAAACTCGACAAATTCGCCGTTCTGCAGCTTGCAGCTATGTTCGAAGCTTCGGCCGTCATCGATCACGATGACCTTCGCGCCGGCGCCGACCAGCGCCGACGTCATTTCCTGCAGCGCCACCGACTTGCCCGAGCCCGACTTGCCGAACACGGCCACATTGTGGTTGCCAGCGGTGTTCTCAAATGGCGACCAGAAGAAGGGCTGGCCGCGGCGGCCGAGAAGCAGCAAGTGCGGAATCGGGCCGCCATTATATTCGCCCTGCAGCGGCGCAATGTTGGCGACCGTGGTCGTCAGCATCGTCCGAAAGCGTTTCAGCCGCTCGAAATCCCGCGCGAGACCGTTCGCCATGGTGAGAGGCATGACGGCGAGCAGGCCGGCCATCTGCAAATAGCGCTCGTCCTGGAGTTCCCATCCTGCCGCCTTATAGACGGCTTTCAGATTGCGTTCGTTCCGGTCGCCCTCGCCATAAGGCGAAACGCTCATGACGCCATAGAAGACGCGCACGAGCTTCTGACCTTGCCGGAGCTGCTCCTGGACATATTCCCATTCGCGCGACTGATCGCGGACCTGCGGCGTGAACCTTGCGCTCTGTGAGTTGGCGAGGCTGGTTGTGCGCATGAACTTGAACGACGCGCGCGCGGTCGCCGCCTGCTCGTCGGGATAATTGATGGTGAGCAAGGTCGCCACCGGGCACGGCATCCGGAGCTTGTCAATGTAAGGATCGCCGATCAGGCGGGCCGTGTCCCAAGGCGCCCAGCGGGGCGGCAAGTTCCGGATCGCGTAGCAGCGAAAATCGAACCGATCCGGCACGATTTCGCCGATCTCGGGAGTGCCATCCTGCAGCGCGCCCAGCGCGCGGAATCGTTCGGTGCGAACCAGAATCCGGTTCGGATCCGTCACGATCTCCATGTCGCGGCGCACCGCCTGATCAGCAATCGGGTCGAAGCGATTATAGTCGACAACATCTTCCCCCGACACGGTGGTCGGAGAAGTCAGATCGTCGATCAGCTTCAGTAGGCCGACCGGATCGAGAACCTGTGCTTCCACATCGACCGAGCGCAACATCGACATCATTGATTCCCGAAGAGCGATCAGCTCCTCGTCGCTGACCTTCGCGCCTTCGGGCACTCCCAAAGATATGAACACACGATGCGAACGAAGGTGAAACGGTGCGTCGCTCGAAAGCGTCGACCACACGCCTCTCTCGAGATAATCGGCCCGGTGCTGCGCAATGCGCTCATATACGCCGCCCGCCATCTGGCGTGGGATGAACCACTGCACCATGCGATCAGCGATCCGGGGGCTCATCCACTGAAGGATCTGAATCGAAGTCTTGTCCGGAATTCCTTCGGACAAGAATTGCGCGATGATCTCGCTCGTCCGATCGTCAGCGCCGACCAGCGGCGACACCTCCAGAATGAAACCACGCGAGGCGCTATTATAGTAGAGCCCCGTCTTCGGATCGAAGCTCCGATAGGGAAGCCAGTCGGCGAACATCGGAATGGCGGTCGACGGCAGAGCCTTGTCGACCTTGCGGGGGCCCCCGAGCAGATCGCCCAGGAACTTATCGAGCCAGCCCGCCATTAGTTGCTATCCGGCGCGGGCTGTCCGCCGAGCCCGGGTGCGGTGACGACCGCATCGCCTTGCGCGGTAGCCGCGATCGCCGCCGCCGTCGCCGCCTCGGATGGCGGAACCTCCACCGGCTCGGGGCCCTTGCGCGTTGCAGAAAGTCGGCGTTCGACTTCGGCCCGGAAAACCTCGCCCGATATGGGCTTTGCTGATGTCGGCAGCGAAATACTGGCCAACTCCGCCGGCGCCGGCGCGCCCGCCGCAAGCTCCACCAGCGACAACCGCGCCGGGATCGCCGCGCCGGGTCCAGCCAGCTGCCGATCGGCGGAGTGCCCCGCAGCGAGCTGGGGCTCAACGTAGACCACCGTTTCATCCCGCCAGCGGCCGAACCGATCCGTCCGCGCAGGCAGCACGACTTTGAGCGATCCGGCGGAATGGGCCGCTGGCGCGTTCGCCGCTATCGGGCCGGCGGCGGCACCCGCCGCAGCCCCGCCCATCATGGAGGCGATCGCCTGATCGTCGATGTTCGAGGTCGGAGAGCAAATGCCATCCGGAGCACGGCAGATGAAGTTTCCTTTGACGTTTCCGCCCATGGAAGCGCAGCCCGTAAGCGCCAGCGCGGCGGGCAGGATTAGAAGCGGTGAAGCACGCATATCGTCAGCTCCTGCTGCTATTGATGGCAAGGGTGCGGCGGCGCTTCAGCCGAAGGGAGAACAGCGCGTCGCCGCCAAGAGTGGCGCCGAGGATCAGCATCATGCAGATCGACAAGGATTTGATCAGCGCGAAGAGCAGTGCGTAACGCCCCGCGGCGCCGAATTCGGTCAATCCGGAGCTGGCGACAACCGCCGCGCCAGCGAGGCCTACAAAGAAGAGGGCAAAGAGTCCTGCTTCTGCGCGATCGATGCGCTCCATCACTTGGCTCCCTTGAGCCAAGTTTCCAGCACCGCGCGCGGACGATAGCCTTCAAGGACGGTTCCGTCTGACCTCACCAGGACCGGCGTTCCGCTGAAACCATGCGTGCGCGCAAAGTTCTCGTTCGCATCGAGGCCGCTGGTGTCGCAGGTCGCCGCGGCAACTTCCGCGCCCGCATAGGCCGCGCGAAGCGCCCGGGGTTTGTCCTTCGCGCAATAAACACGATTTGACAGATCGCGTGTGCCGAGCGTCGAAATGGGCCGCTCGATCACACGCACGTTCATTTGCTCGAGTTCGTTCGCGAGCGCGCGGCAGAACCCACAATGCAAATCGGTGAAGATGGTGACCGGAGTGCCCGATGGCTTGCCCCACAAGATGGCTCCGCTCGCCGGGAGCTTCGACAGGTCGACCTTTTGCGCGGCCGCCGGCGGCGGTGCGCCGCGCCCTGCAGCTGCAGCATTGGCCAGCTGCGAAACTGGCGTTTCCTCTTCTTCCTCGATCCCCGCCTTGGCGGCCCCACCGAGGAGCATGTCTGGATTCATCTCGAGCAGCTTGGCGGCCGTCAGATCTTGGCGCGATTCCATGTCATAGACGCGCCCGACAATGAGGTAGCGCGCGCTGCCATCGACGTAGAACAGGGTTTTGCCGGCCACGACTTCGCAAAGCCCCGCCACCTTGTTGCAGTCGATCCCCGAAACCTGTGTTTTCGGAAGCCGCGCTTTCAAGAGGGACGTGACGCGGGTCGGCTCGAGCCGATCGGCGGCGTAGACGGCGGTTGCCGCGCCGCCGAATGCCACCATGGCGAGCAATGCACCCTTGAGCTTCATCTTATGCCCTTTCGTCAGTTGCGCACGAACGCGCCGTCGAGGAAGACGATTTCCACCTCGACACCGGTCGGCATTTCAATCACCGGCTGATATTGCTCGGCACGTTCGATCAGATATTGAGACAGCATGTCGCCGGCTTGGCTGACGCCTTCGCCAATGCCGCCCTTGGCGATGTCGCCGGTCGAAAGTTTCTGGCGCTCGCCGTTGACGATCGTCGTGCCGCCCGAGAGGAAGCCCGTCGAATTGGCCGAAAAGCCGCGGCCGATTCCGCCCACCAGGCCAGCCATGAACGCCTGCATCGTGAGACTGCCCTCGCGGCTGACGACACGGCCGCGAACGCCCGTCTTGCCGCCGAACGCAATGAAGCCTTTGACCTCGGTCTCCGCGTAGCGACCGCCCGGTTGCGGACAGGTCATTTTGGCGAGTTTCACATAGACCTTCTCGGACGAGAGATCGCCGCGGGCGGCGCCGTTGACGAGGCATCCATCGATCCGCGTGGTCAAAACTTTGCCGTTCTGCGCCACCGACCGGGCGGGGCCGACGATGCGCAGCACCACCGGCAACGGATCGGATTGCGACTGGACATTGGACGCCGCATCCACGCCGACGATCACCCGCGCTTTCGCGTAACTATTCGCGGGGAGATAATTCGGACTATCCGAGACGAACATATTGCCGCTCGCGGGCGCTTTCCCCGCTGTGCCGGTGGAGGCCGGCGTAGCCGCAAAGCTGATCACCTTGAGCTCACGACGCGACTGCGCCGCAGCCGCTGCAGCACCCGCCACCGGATCATATGCGGTCGGTCCGCCTGGGCCATAGAGCGCCGTGGGACCTGCCCCAGGTCGCGGAGCCGATTGCGCCGCGGCCAGCTGCTCTTTCAGCGAGCGGTTCTCATCGTCGTAGGCCGAAAGGACGCGGGTTCCTTCAGAGGCCATATTCGAGTTTTCGGATTTCAACGCATCGATCTGCGCCTGCATTTGCTCAAGCTGGTCGCCCTGTCCCTGCATACGTCGAAGTTGGTTGTCTTGCTGCGTCAGCCGGTTCTCCGACATCGACAACCATTCCTTCTCCGACAAATTGCGAGCGGCAAGATCGTCCGTCGACACCTTGATATTTTGCGACGCGATCTCGCCGGATTGTCCCGGAGCGCTGTCGGAGTTACCGGCGAAAAACAGCCAATAGCCTGCGCCGGTCAACAGCAAGCCGCCGACGCCGAAAAGCAACATCCGCTGCCGCTTTTCGACGCCTTCATTGACGGACAGGCTGGAGCCCTCCGGAACGGCGGGGGCAGCGGTTGCACCGCGCGGTGACCCGCCTTTGAAGAATGAGCCCAATCCTACCATTTTTAGCTCCCCTGCTTTCGGGTGACGACATAAGCCGACGTCGCCTGACGCGGCGCGAGCTTCGGATTGGCGATCGACACGGCGATCGCGTCCGCCGGCGCGATCCGCGCTTCAGAAATTTCAACGGGTGCGGTGGAGCTGTTCTCGATCCGGACAATGCGGCCGACGACATCTTGGCCTTCATATTCGGCGACGAGTTGGACGGTCAGATCGTCGGCCTGCACGGGGACCAGCGCCGATCGACGCATCCGGTAACCGGGGACGACCTCCTGTGAGGCCATCGCCTGAATTAGGCGAACAGCAGTCTCATCGGCGTCTGGCGCCTCGACATCAGAATCTTCGGGCGTTTCGACCTTTGCCAGCGCAACCGGATTTGAAACGAAAATCTGCTGCGCCTCGATCGCTTCGATCCGGCAGCCGAATTTATAGACATAGCCCTTCTTCGTGGTCCCGAAGAAGGACAGAAGTTTCGGACGGAAACCTTCCGGGACCGACAAATATATGTCGCCTCGCGTGGGTTCGTTGACGACCGAAAAGTCATCGAGCGGATTCGTCGGCTGGACCTTGGAGACGCTGGCGAATTCATCGCCGATGAGACTGATGCGCGTCAGATCTTTCTCCGATGCAACGCACGCCACGCGGGAATTATCTTCAACCATCACAGTTTCATCTGCGTTGGCATTTTGGGCGGCTAGGAACGCCGCACCGATCATCGCGACGCCGACGACACGTTGAAGTCTGCCGATCGACCGCGCTGAAACCAGCACGCCGCCGGTGCCAAGAGCCACAGGCATGAGAATCTCCATCATTGGGGAGCCGGTGCGGCCGCCCCGATGGGGACCTCACCATCCGGCTTGTTCGGGACGACGGCGCCGAAGCCGATCAAGCGAAGCTCGACGCCAGTGTAGGTCCACTCGAAACGGAAGGTCCGCTTGACGGCACCAACGACTTGGCGGCCCACGACGGTGTGCAGCGTGCCGGTGGCTTCCGACGTCAACGCATCGGGATCGACTCGCAGGCCCTCCAAAGTAAAATATTGTGACACGCTGGAGCCGCGCTGGTCGTTGACGATTTTGAGAAGGTCGCCCTTAATACGCCCGTAGGCCGACGGATGGACGATCTTCAGGACCGATTCCATCCAGTAGTCGAGGCTCGATGGGCTTCGGTTGAGCATCAGAACGGACGCATCACGCGTCACCAGTTCAAGATATTCGCGATTGACGCCTGCGCTGCTCAATTCGACCTGCCGGTTCAACACCGGCTGCAACACGATCTCGCGATCGCGAGCGGACGCCGCGATCAGCGAGAAGATTGTGACTATGGCGAGCCCTGTGCTCGCGATGACGAGCATATTGCGCTGCTTAAGAACGCGCTGCGCCTGCGCCTGGCTAAATCCGGCTTCCATCGCTCACCCCGCCATCAATCGAAGATAAGAAGGCGGAACGGCTCGGATCCCCATCATTCCACTAGGGAAATACCAATAGGCCATATGGATAAGCCAAGAACCAGCACGTCCCGCTTTTGCCTTTCGCAAGACCCACCAACCCAAGATTCCGAAACATATGCCCCAGATGATATGCTGAACGAGGATACCGATTACGAAAGGCCCGGCCATTGCGACGAATTCGTCGATGGTCCAGAGCCCGATCCGTTCGGGTTCGTCCAGTCTCCCCGGAATTACATAGCGATCCATAACCGCTCCGCCCTATTGTCCGAATTCAGCGCGCGTGTTGCGCAATCCGGACCGTCCAGATCAGATAATTGCCGTCACGGTCGACGTGACGATCGGAACGCCCGTGCCGACGCCGATGCCGACGCCAACGGGGAGGGCGATCTGGCCCAGGCTGAACCGGCCCGAGGCCATGCCGACGAGGCCAAGCGCGAGCGAGATGATCGTGATGATCTTTCCGCCCGAACCTTCGAGGAACGCGGTGAACTTCGTGAACGCGGTATCGAAGGTCGTGTCGGTGCCGGCGAAAGCCGGACCAGCAAGCACGACGAACGCAAGGAATGCGACCGCCAGAAGATGCGGAACATGTTCACTGCGGAACAGGTCCCGTTTCATCGTCATTGCATTGGTTTGCATGGTTCATTTCCCATCTGTTGAAACGACGCTCCGAAGAGGGCGTCGCTCGTATGGAACTGAAGCGCACAGTGGTCCGTCAAGAATAAAGAAGCGAAATGGCACAACGTTAAGAGAGAAACGTCATAAAATTCGGTTCGAGCGGAGAAATGAACAAATAAGTGGCTAATAATGACGCCAGGGTGGCGGCACATGTCGCCACCCTGGCGTCATTCGTAGCTAGCCTCGCGCGTCAAATCATCGCTACGGGATTCGGGCCTTCACACGCGGAAAACAGCAAGCAAGGCTGGAGGGGAGGGCGGTCCTGACGGTCACGCCGGCCAAAAATTGACGGATTGGCGACCACCCCAGCATCTCAATATAAGGTATATACTCATTTTGAGGCTTAACGTGCCTTGACAAGCGGGCGCCATTGTTTTGCTTTTAGATCTTATAAAAAGGAAATTTCCTGCGCAAAATGTCGATTACTTAAGGGGCGGAAATGGGATTTATACTCCAGACAGTGGTCTCCGACTATCTGACTCTATGCCAGCTTGAAGCGAAGCGACAGAGCGTATCGGAACGGCAGCTTGGTCGCCGCGCAAATCTGCATCATTCAAGTATTTCGAACTACCTAACCGGTAAACGGGAACCGAAAGCCAGCGATCTGCAAGAGATAATCGAAGCGCTGAACATCGATTCAACGCGAGCATTCATCGCGATCCGGATATTCCGCTCGCCGGATGCTTACGACAAGCCTGTTACAAACCTGCTGGCGCTCCTGATCCCCTTTTTAGCCCACACCTTGAGTTCCGAGGACTGCCAACTCGAAGATGATTTGCGCGATTGGGAGGCAAGTTCCCTGTGCGAAAAAATTCGCCACCTGATCATCGAACTGCTGGGGCCACGATCGCGCTTCAGACATCCTTTCCTCGGTTTCCGAGACGGCCGCTAGAAATGAACCGCTTCAACTTCATCGCCTTCATCCTTGTCTGGACGGCAATAAACCTGCCTGCACATGCCTTTTCGCAGTCAACAGTTCGCCGGGCGGCTCTCCTCGATTTCACAAAGCCAAACCCCGTTTCGCGGACCGACGAGCGCGTTTTCAAAGATAGGATGTTGCTCGATTTTCAGTCGATGACATTGCCGCGTCAGGCTGAGCCTCAAAGGTTATCTGACCATCGTCCAAAATTCGTAGCGCAAACGGCATCCTCTCGTCGCGTTCCTCCCTGGATGGGATCGCGTCGCGCGGCGACTACATTTCCCATGTCAACGATCGGGCTTCCCGTCATCGCCGATTGCGCGCCGCGTCCCTATGCCAACTCGCGCCTTCTTGGTCGTACTGCTGAAGAGCGCCGGCGCATCTTATACCCTCTGGTTCAACGCGCGGCATGCGAAGCAGGCCTTCCCGCCGGCCTGATGGACGCGATGCTAATCCAGGAGAGTCGCTACAACCCAATGGCCTTAAGTCCCAAGGGCGCCTTCGGCCTCGGCCAGTTGATGCCGGGAACCGCCAAACAATTGGGTGTCGATCGCTACAGCCTTCTCGGGAATCTGCGAGGGGCCGCTCGATACCTTAGCTGGCAGCTCCGCGAATTCGGCCGCGTGGATCTGGCGCTGGCGGCATATAATGCGGGTCCGGGCCGCGTTCGCGCGGTGAGGCGCATACCCCGGATAACTGAAACTCAAAATTATGTGAGCAAAGTTCTGGCCAACTGGCGCGTGATCGAATCCAGTCATTCACAATCCCAGCCCGCACTGACAACGCACCCGCCTGCGCGGGCAATCTGGATCGCAGATTTTCGGCACAGCGCGGGCAGGGGCGGAAACAAATGACTAAGTAGATCCGCGCGATTCCGATTACTCGCCCCGCTGCCGGACTGAACCTTGGATCTCGAGCTGCCAGCCGTTGGAAGCGGTTAGCCGCCGAGTGCGCCGCGGACTTCTTCGGGAAGCACATAGACGGCCTGCCGTTGGCCGCCCCGATTGCTGTGATCAACCCAGCGGCCCGCATAGTGGCGACGGAGAAACCCTGCCCGGACAAGCTCGGAAACGGCGCGACTGACGTTGGTCTTGCCCGACCTGCGAACCCGGTCGCGGACTTCGTCGTCGACGAAGCGATCGGCCTCTGCGGGATCGTCCGGCAATATAGCTTTGCGTGCCAGTTCCTCCCGCACATCCTTGACAAGCTTTAGGCGGCGGGGATCACGTCGGCCCATCGGCGTCAGGGCGTCGCAGAGCCAGTCGCGGACGGGCACAGCTTCGTTACCGGTGCGGATGAACGGTCCAGCGGCGCCGTGGTGGTCCGAGGCCTGCGCGATGAGGTTCAGGACCATGAAAGCGTAGCGCGGGCGCGAGGATTCTTCGGAAAGCCGCTCGAGCAGGCGAGGCATGTTTAGCTCATCTGTCACACTCTGTCCCTCATTTGTTCACTAGGGAACAGATGAAGCACATTTCGGATTCCGTGTGAATCCCCTTTGATCTTTTGCGGCCATTGTCGCCTGTGACACTTTACCTCGGCGAAGATGCGCTGGTAAAGTGTCACAGGCGACTCTTAGGGCATCTCGCCCATCAAGTGTCGAGGGGGGAGGCCTACCCCAGACTACGCGCTCGCGGGAAGGAAAGACAGATATGGCTCTTGAACTTGATGAGATCAGAGCATCAACTGATTGCCCGGTCTGCGCCAAGGAGTTGGCAATCAGCTACAAGACATTGCGGCTGAAAAGGACCATCGAATGCCCAGGCTGCGGCGAAACCGTTCGACTGCTCGACGAGACGTCGATCAGCATTGTTCAGGCATTGATCGACGAAGCGAATTCCACGGAAAACTAGCGCGATTTTGCGATTCCGTGCTTATTGCTGTGAATCGGCCCAAAGCGGGATCCCGGCCAATTTGAACTATCACACTGAAATTGCGCTAGACCTACAGCTGGCGCGACCCTGGGATCGGCATCCATCGGGACCCCTCAGGTGAGCAAAAAGGGACACATTATTAGCAACCTGTTTGAAAGAACGGTGGGGTCCCGGATGTACGCCTATCGACACCAATGGCGAGCTATGACTTCACATGGATGTGGGAAGAACTGGGGTTGATCGAACTCCGGCGTTGAATGTCCTCATGCCACGGTTCCTGGACTGTTCCGCCTTAGCGTTGTCTGGCGTACCATCCACGCGATGCCCTCCAGATGAAAGGCGTCGTCCCAGGACGCGGTTACATTGGCGAGCCGGGTCGCCATCTCCGGTGCGCCTAACAGTGCGGGATTGAATGGTGTGGGTCGGATCCAGCGGCCCTCACCGCGTTCTAGAGCGGCCTTAATGTCTTTTGGGGCGCTGGCCGTTGGGAACGAGCAGAATGAGGTCAGCGTCCAACGTCGCCGCCGTCTTGGCACTGAGGATTTTTGGCGTTTCGCCGCTTTTCAGGGTCGGCTCAAATCCGCAGACGCGCCGAACTGTAAAGGGTCTGAGCCGACAAAGAGTCTGGGCGGCCGGCACAGCCTGCTGTCGCGTCGCGCTGCCCAAAATCTTACCTTCGACCGCAAGGCGAGCCGGGAGGACAAGGGATACCTCTTCGGTAAACAGGTCGCCCTGTCCGGGTGCCTTGGCGCTCGCTCGTGTCAGCATCATCTTTCCCCAGGGCCTGCGATCAGGCCGCGCCGGCAGCGATCGACGACGGCGTCACCGCGATGATGTCGCCCGTCGTCACCAGCACGATCAGCCCGCGTTCGGTGCCGGTCATGTCCAGATAATTGCGAACCTGTGCGCGGTAGTGGTCGATGGTTTCCGGCGTCGGCTGGACATCGCTTTTCCAGTCGATGACAACCTTGGGTTTGCCATCGGGGCTAAAGCTGGTGGCGTCGGTGAGCCCGGCGGTCGCCTGTTCGCCACCCTCCATTTCCGTCGAGGCATAAACCGGGAACTCGGACGCCAGGGTCGGGCGCAGTTCGACGATCTCGGGCAAGGCGAGGGTGCGCGTCACGCATCCTGCAATCTCGCTCGGCGTAAGTCCCTTGGTAGGATCATCGGCTACGGGCTTACCGATCGCGAGGATCAGCGCCCGCGCCCGATCGGTCAGAGAGGCAAGATCATCCTGCACCTCACCCGTCAGCACTTCCTCGAGTAGCTTGTGCAGGATCAGACCGCGTTCCCGGCCGCCCTGAACTTGGGGCAGGACGGCCTCGTCGTCGGGTTGGCTCGCATCGGTTGCGGCCCAGATTTCCACGACCTCGGGAGTCAGAATGGGACCGCTGTTGCTTTCGTCGCGGCTCGGCGCCAGCCAGATCAGCCGCCGTTGGCCATCGGCAATGGCGGCGGCTTCCGCCGCAAAGCTATCGCGGGTCTGGGCGTTGCCTTCTGTAAGCGCAGCGGCCCCCATCTCCGGCGGGAGATGCGAGAGGTCCAGAGCCGGAAGATCGGCGAGCGACAAGTCGAGAAGCGCGATCCAGGCGGCCTTCGAGGGCGCGGCGTCGAGCCGAGGCAGAACAAGAAGCTCGCGAGCGCGTGTCGCGGCGACATACCAGAGCCGAATGCGTTCGCGGTCGAGTTCCTCCTTTTCCGCATCGCGCGCCTCATCGTAGCCCGCCGGCTTCACGCCGAAGACCGGGCAATAGAAGGTGTCGCTGTCTCGATCGGTCACGGCGCTTTCCGGCGCCATGATTCCGGTCATGGTGTTGACCGGCACAACGATTGGCCACTCAAGACCCTTTGCAGCGTGCATGGTGTAAAGCGCGATGGCTTCTTCCTGCGCGTCGGGGCGACCTTCGACGGCGCGTGCCTCATCCGTCCAGGCCGAGGTCATGGTTTCGGCAAACGCCCGAAGGCCTCGGACGGCGAACGCTGCAGTCAGGCTGAGATACAGGTCGACATTGGCCAGAGCTCGTTCGGCCTGGCCCCGATGGCGTTCAAGCAGGATCGGACGAACCCGCATCACATCAACCGCCTGGGAAAGGAGGTCGTGCGGCGTGGTGCTGTTGGTCCGGCGATACAGCGCCTGAAGCTTCTCGATCGTCGATCGCGCCAGCGGGTGGGTAATACTGCTGGCATCCACGCCGAGGTCGAGGCGCGGCAGTTTTTCGGGATAGTCCTCGGCGCGCGGTAGCGCCCAGATGATGTCCAGCAAGTCTTCTTCCGTGAGCCCGACCAGCGGGCCGCGCAGGAGCGCGCCCAAGGCGAGCGTGTCGCGGCGATCAGCGAGCACGCGCGTCAGGGCGATCAGATCTTGAATCTCCTGTCGGCGAAACAGACCCTTGCCGGCCTGGGTGGCCACAGGAATGCCATGCCGCTCAAGCGCTTCTTCGTAGCGCCACAGGTCGCTTCCCGTAGGCGCAAGCAAGGCGATGTCGCCCGGTCGACAGACGCGACCGGCGCCCGTGCGGCGATCGAGGATCATTTCGCTGCCGATCAGGCGAGCACACATCTCCGCGACTGCCTCCGCTTCGGCGTCGCGTTGTTGTTCGGCCGATGCCTTGCCGTGCTCGTCAGCCACCGCGACGTCCAGAGCCGCGACGCAGAGCGCCTCGCCACGATCGGGATGGAAGGCGTCAAGCGCGGTGAACCCGGGCTGTCCTTTGCTCGAGAGCAGCGCCTCGAAGCGCTCATTCACATAGGTGAGAATCGGCGCGCAGGAGCGGAAGTTGGTCGAAATCGACAGGACGCTGTCGGCGTCCTGAGCGATGAAAGCATCGCGCGCCCGAACGTAGGCGCTGACATCCGCGCCGCGAAAGCGATAGATCGCCTGCTTGGGATCACCGACCAGAAACAGCGCGCCGGGTCGAATGTGGAAGGTAGACCAATCTTGCGTTGCGCCCTCGGCGGGCGGCTCTCCGCAAAGGCGCCAGAAGATCTCGGTCTGTAGCGGATCGGTGTCCTGGAACTCGTCGACCAGAACTTGCGAAAAACGCGCCGCCAGAGCACGGCGAACATCGTCGTGATCGCGCAGCAGATCGCGCGCGGCAAAGATAAGATCGTCGAAATCTAGCAGCGCCGCTGAGCGCTTGTAGTCCCGGAACCGGTGCAGCACAGGTTGCACCTGGGCAATGAGATCAGACAGGACGCGACTGGCCACATTCTGGAGCATCTCCTGCCAAGCTTGGCAGCACGCAGCGTAGTAACCTTCCGCAGCCGTGTTGAGGCGCTCGCCATCCGCCTTGGACAGGCCATCGCGTTTGGCCGCGTCGACCCATTTGCCCTTTTTCTTGAAGGCCAGGAACGTGCCGCTCTTGGTGCAGAGATCGCGGTGCGGCGTGGAAACTAGCAGTCTAACCAGTCCGATGGGCGTTTCGATTACTGGACCGCCGTCCAGCGCGCCCGCCATGCCGGCGAAGCGGTCTGCGCACACCGCCGTCTCGTCCTCGATAGCCGGCGCGGTGCGGATGAACTCGGCGAATTCGTCGGTCGCGTCGCGAAAAGCGCGAAGGTGCGGTGCGAGCGGGGTCACGGCCGGGGCCGACACAGTGCGCCGTTTGCGCAGGTTGGCGACGATTTTGTGGATCAGCCCAACGGTCTCGCCGGGATTCTGCAGCACCATTTCCCCGATGATCCCGCCTTCGCCGCCCGAAAGCTGTTCGCGCAGCCAGGTCTCGACGATCTCGATAAAGGCGAGATCGGCCTGATTGCGATCCATCACGCTGGCGCCAGGATCGATGTCGGCCTCGACCGGATAGGGCTTGATCAGGCGCTGGCAAAAGCCGTGGATGGTCGAGCAGGTGATCTCGTCGATCGCGGCGGACGCAGCCAGAAGATTGGCCTTGTGGATCTCGGACAGGCCGTCCGGGAAGGCGATGCGAAGCTCGGTCGGAATCGACCCCGCAGCCAGTTCGCTGACGAAGTCGCGAACGCGAATCAGCAACTCGCTGGCGGCCAGTTCGGTGAATGTCACGGCCGCGATCGACTTGGGCGCGATGCCTTCGGCCAGCATGGCGGCGATGCGACCCGCCATGACGGCGGTCTTGCCCGACCCTGCGCCGGCTTCGACGAGGATGGATCGGTCATGCACGCTGATTGCGTCGCAGCGCGCGGCGTCATCGCGCAGAACTTTGCTTGCGGCGGTCATTACTGGGCCTCCCAGACTTGTGCGGCGTCGCCGAAAATCTCGGTCACGGCGGGCAGCTTGCGTTTGCAGTAGATCGCCCCTGCGTTCGCCGGCAGGGCGAAGGCGAGGTCGTCATAGTTTCCGCCGGTGTCGGGTCCGATCAGGGCGTTGCCCTTGGTTAGGTTGGCTCGTGCTGCCTGCAAATAGCCGGTAATCTCCGTCAGCGTGGCTTCGGGATCGGCGAGTTGGAGATCGATCTGATCGCGCGGGAAGAGCAGGGACGCGCTGATCGACACGTCGGCGCCCAGCAGGGCTTTGACGGCGAACGCGTAGAGGCACCGCTGCAACTCGCGGCCGCCATCGAGACTGATGTTGTCCTTAGGCGGGCGTCCGGTCTTGTAGTCCCGCACAAGCGCTCGTTTTCCATCGCCCGAGAGATCGAGACGATCAATATAGCCGGCGATGCGAAAGCCGGCGTCGGGGATCACGACAGGGGTCGCAGGATCCCACGGGCTGTCGGCCGCCGACTTCGGCTCGGCGCCGCCAAACGCCACTTCGCCAAACGAGCGGGCATCGGGCAAGTGCTCATCGCCATAGGTCAGGGCGCGGCTGGTCAGGAGGCGGGCGTCATCGAGGGTCCGGCGCCAGATCACTGCGGGCGGGACAGCGCGCTCGCTTTCCCAAACGCCGGCGACGTCGAGGGCGGCGTCCTGGACGGCGGTTGTGATCTCGGTCTCATCGGCCTTGGCGAGACCGCCCGCCGCTTCGAGCTTCTGCAGCGCGAGATCGAGGGTCATGTGGACCAGGTCGCCCATCCCGAGAGCGTCGAGAACAAGCGGATCGGTTCCGCTCTCAGGCATCCGCAGGCGCATCCCGTAGCGCCAAACAAAGCCGAGCGGGCTGCGCAGCAGCAGCCGAAGGGAGCTGGCCGATTGGGTGCGACCGAGAATGGCGAGCAGGAGCGGATGGTCGGCGCGGACCAGCCCGTCGTGCGGCGTGATTTCCTTGCGATGCCAGTTGCGCCAGCCCGTCGTCGCACTGATCGCCTGGGGCTCTTGGACGAACTCCTGCGGCCGCGCCATCAATCGGTCGGTTTCGCTGAAAGCATGGGCAGGGACCGCGTTGCGGCGGATATAGGTTTCGTCGGCCGGCGCGCCGAGCAAGGAACTGCGCCCCAGAAGCCGACCTTCGCTGTCACGCCGCGCGCGGGATAGAATGATCTGACGGCCCGTCGTGGCGAGGATCGTGTCGAAGTCCCGGCGATCAGCCGCACCGACGGGAAGCGGGTCGAGTTCCACCGTTGGAATGATGTGGTCGGAGATCAGACGATCTTCGGAGATGCCGCGCGGCCAGCGTGAAGAGTTCATCCCGACCAGCCGGACGAACCGACGCGGCGACGCAGCCAAGGCACTGGCCGGCATCCAGGCCACGGTGACGCAGGCCTCAAGGCCATCGTCCTGTTTGAGGTTCTTCAGCGTGGTATCCAGCGAGCCCGATGGTCCCGCCAGAAGCGCTTTGCGCCAGATCGCCAAGGCACGACCGCTCAGGAGCGCCAGGCCGATCTCGTCGGCGGCGCCGTGCCCCTTGGCCAAAAGCTCGACAATCCCGCGCAGTGCCGGGGCATGGTCCTTTGCGTCGGGCCAGTCCGCTGGCGTCAGCCGATCCAGCAAACGCATCCAGGCCGAGGCCGAGGCAAGCGGCGCATCGGTCGGCAGGATGCGCGTCCAGCCAACCGGCAGGGATTGGAAAGAGCCTGCGTCGGTGCCGCACAGCGCTGCCAAACGCCGCATCCGGGTCTGTGACAGGCCGCGGATGAGGATGTCTGCGAGTGCGGCGGCGTTCTGGCCTTCGCGGGTGGTGGTGACCTTGATGCCGTGGACGAAGTGTAGATCGAGGTTTGCGTCGGCCCTAAGCGACAGCAGATGATCGTCATATTCTGCGGTCGATGCGGCGGCGATCGCAATGTCGTCGGGCTGGGCTTCACCCGACGCCAGCAGGCTTCGCGCCCAACGGATCGCTTCGATGGCTTCGTGATAGGCCGTGGCCGCACTGACAGCGTGAACTGCAGGTGTTTGCCGAGGGGAGTGTCTGATCGAGACACCGGTCGCCTCGAGCCAGGACGGCGTCGGGCGCGGCCCTGCCGTCCAGGTGACGGACGTATAGTCGGTTAGAGCCTGAAGGAGGGCGCGCCAACAGGGCGAGAGTTCGGTGATGCCGACGATTTCGACGGAGCCGAGGACGGCTTGGGCGTGATGGAGGCGTTGGCACGCGGCCGCCACGAGATCTGTCGGGCGCATCATTCCGGCCGGAAGTTGCGCAAGTACAGCGGCTTCCAGGCGCGCGATCGAGTCGAGACGGGGATGTTCGCCAGAACGCGAGGTCAGATCGATGCCGGCACGCCAAGTCTTATGCAGGGTGTCAGCCGAGGCATCGACTATGCCAGGCAGCAACTTGATGCTTTCCAGTTCCCCCAGCGGGGTCGTTGGCAGAACGGCCTGGATCGCCGTGCGCAGGCTCTCATCGTCAATCGGTCGTGCGAAGCCGCCGGCGAGACGGACCGCCAGTTGTTCGAACGACATGATTTGCAGGCCGTGACGCCGGTGACGCGCGGCATCGAGGCGCAGCTCGCGCATCGCCAAGCGGCCATGGGCGACGATGGTCCGCCGGTTGGAATTGGTGGTCATCGTCGTTCTCCCTGACTTACTTCTTGTTCGGACGCTGGGTCAGCGCCGAAGCTGCGGCCGATTTCGCCGCTGCGCTCGACTTGGGATCGCGCAGCACCTGTGAAGCCGCAGTCGCAGCCTTCTTGCTCGTCACTTCACTCCTCGATGGGGTCTTGGCCATGTGGTCCTCCTGTTGCCCGGCACGGTTTCGCTTGACGCGACTCCGTGATGGGAATAGAAAATACACACGTCGTGCAGATGTGTCCATATACTTTTTATCTGTATCCGTTTTGGAGGAAGATTCGGATGGCGGAGAGCCTGACGACATTGAAGTGGGGGGTGGAGCGTCGCCTCGAATTCATTGAGTTCCGGCTCTTTTGGGAAGGCGGCGTCAACCGTTCGGACATCATCGATATGTTCGACGTGTCTGTGCCGCAGGCCTCGAAGGACCTCACGCTCTATCAGGAGCGCGCGCCGCACAACGCCCTCTATGACAAGAGCGCCAAGCGCTATGTCGCCAGCGAGCATTTCGAGCCGCATTTTCTCAAGCCCGACCCCGACGGCTATCTGTCCCGACTGCGCTCGGTAGCCGAGGGGCTGATCGATCTGTCGGATTCCTGGATCACCCAGGTTCCCGATACGGACATCGCTTTGACGCCCCGTCGCGACATCGATCCTGGTGTGCTTCGCACGGTGTTGAGCGCCGTCCGTGACCGGCGTTCGGTTGATGTTCACTACCAGTCGATGAGCAGGGAGCGGCCTGATCCGATCTGGAGGCGGATTACGCCTCACGCCTTCGGCTATGACGGCTTTCGCTGGCATGTGCGCGCCTATTGTCATGTCACCGACAAGTTCAAAGACTTCCTGCTGCCGCGCATTCTCGGCATCGGGGATTCGGGCGAGCCGGGCGCGGACCCTCAAAAGGATTCGTTGTGGCAGGAGCGCTTCGGCGTCGAGATCGGGCCGCATCCCGATCTGACGGCCAGCCAGAAGACTGTGATCGCCAAGGATTATGGGATGGACGGCGGCTCTGCGGTTCTCACCGTGCGCTACGCCATGCTGTTCTATGTGCTGAAGCGGCTTGGCCTCCTGGGCGACGCAGCAAAGCAACCGGCGCGCAGCCAGCACATCGTCGTCGTCAACAGCGCGGAGACCTTGGCGGCTTTAGAGAAAGCCGACTTTTCGGCGTGAATACCGGTACGGGTAAGGCCAGTAAGGGGTAGGAATGGCAAGGCTTGAAGAAATCCGGAATGGCGCGTCGGTGCGCGGAATCGCCTCACCCCAGGCGACGCAAATCCTGTCGGTCGACTGGATCGGCGATCAGGCCATCAACGTCGTGTTTCGGGATCTGAACGGAGCGGTCGCCGAGGCCGTGCTCTATCGCGATGACGAGTATCGCCTCCACCTCGAGGTCAACGGTCGGCCATGGTCGTTCGATGGCGATGGCGCGTTGTTGCGCCTGGTGACCGAGGCCAACCGGATCAAGCTCGCACACTATTTCGACCCCTATCTGGCGATCCACACCAGTCTGGTCGATCCGCTGCCCCATCAGATTTCTGCCGTTTACGGCGAGATGCTGCCGCGTCAGCCGCTTCGATTTCTGCTGGCGGACGATCCTGGCGCTGGCAAGACGATCATGGCGGGTCTGCTGATCAAGGAACTGATCGCCCGCAGCGATTTGGAGCGGTGCCTCGTAGTGGCGCCGGGCAGTCTGGTCGAGCAGTGGCAGGACGAGCTTGGGCAGAAGTTCAACCTAGAATTCGACATTCTGTCTCGTGACATGATCGAGACGTCGCGGTCGGGTAATCCGTTCGAGGACCGCAACCGACTGATCGTTCGTCTCGACGTGCTGGCGCGAAACGAGGAGTTGCAGGAGAAGCTGGCGAGCGCCCGCGAGTGGGATCTCATCATCTGCGACGAAGCCCACCGCATGTCGGCAACCTATTTCGGCGGCGACGTCAAATACACCAAGCGCTACCAGGTTGGGCAAAAGCTCGGCGAGGTTTGCCGTCACCTGCTGCTGATGTCGGCCACGCCGCACAACGGCAAGGAAGAGGATTTCCAGCTCTTCATGGCGCTCCTCGATGGGGATCGCTTCGAAGGCCGGTTTCGCGATGGCGTCCATTACGCCGACACGGCGGACATGATGCGCCGGCTGACGAAAGAAGAGTTGCTGCGCTTCGATGGACGGCCGTTGTTTCCCGAACGCTGCGCCTACACCGTCAAGTACCAGCTCTCCGAACTGGAGGCGGCGCTCTACACTGCGGTTACGGAATATGTGCGGACCGAGATGAACCGCGTCCAGCGCTTCGCTGAAGGCGATGGCAAGAAGCGCAACAATGTCGGCTTCGCCCTCCAGATCCTGCAACGTCGTCTCGCCTCCTCGCCGGCCGCCATCTATCAGTCGCTCAAGCGTCGACGCGAACGGCTCGAAAACGAGTTGGGCGAAGCGCGCCTCGCCGCCAAGGGCCGCAAGGCCGGCTTTGCGGCGCCCGACGTCAATGCCGACATCCTCAAGAACCTTGAGGAATACGGCCAAGAGGAGATCGACGAACTTGAGGATCTGATTGCCACGGGCGCGACGACCGCACAGACGGTCGAGCAGCTCGCGCTTGAGGTCGAGACGCTGACGGGGCTGGAGACAATGGCGCTGGGCGTCCTGCGCTCCGGACTCGACGCCAAATGGACCCAGCTCAATCGCATCCTGGATGATGACCTGATGGTCGATTCCGATGGGAACCGGCGCAAGCTGATCATCTTCACAGAGCCAAAGGACACGCTGCACTATCTGCTCGACAAGGTGCGCGCGCGCCTCGGCAACCCGGAAGCCGTCGATGTTATCCATGGCGGGGTCTCGCGCGAAGAAAGGCGCAAGGTCATCGAACGATTCATGCAGGACCGCGACATGCTGGTGCTGATCGCCAACGACGCGGCGGGCGAGGGCGTGAACCTTCAGCGCGGGCATCTGATGGTGAACTACGACCTGCCCTGGAATCCGAACAAGATCGAACAGAGGTTCGGGCGTATCCACCGGATCGGTCAGACCGAGGTCTGCCACCTCTGGAATCTCGTCGCCGCAGACACCCGCGAGGGCGAGGTCTATGCCCGGCTCCTCGAGAAGCTCGAGGCAGCGCGCGAGGCGCTGGGCGGCCGGGTCTATGATGTCCTGGGCGAACTGTTTGAGGGTATCGCGCTCAAGGATCTCCTGTTCCAGGCGATCCAGTACGGCGAGCAGGAGGATGTGAAGGCGAGGCTCTTCCGCCAGGTCGATGGCGCCGTCGATCAGGATCATCTGCTGGAACTGCTGCAGCGGCGCGCGCTCACCAACGACACCATGCCTGAAGCCAAGGTCGAGGAGCTTCGGCTGGAAATGGAACGCGCAGAGGCCCAGCGGCTTCAACCTCATCACGTCCAGAGCTTCTTTGTCGAGGCGTTCCAGCATCTGGGCGGCAAGATGAAACGTCGGGAGGAGGGGCGTTGGGAGATCACCCATGTGCCCGTCCGTATCCGTGAGCGTGACCGGCAGATCGGCACCGGGGCGCCGATTCAGAAGAAGTACGAGCGCATCTGTTTCGAGAAGGGCCGGATCAACCAGCAGCCGGTCGCCACGTTCGTCTGCCCAGGGCATCCGCTGCTGGAGGCGGTGATCAGCATCGTGCGTGAGCAGTACGAGCAGATCATGCGCCAAGGCGCGATCTTGGTTGACGATCTGGATGCAGGGGATGGGCTGTCGGCGGTCTTCCTTCTGGAGCACAGCATCCAGGACGGCCGGGCTACCAGCGCGGGCAAGCCCCATGTGGTCTCCCAGAAGCTTCAGTTCGCCTCGATCGATAAGGCCGGGCGCGCCGTCAATGCAGGCATCGCGCCACACCTCAATCTCCGTCCGGCCACAGCCGACGAAATCGCGTCCGTTCAAGACCTGCTGGAGGAGGATTGGCTAACGACCGAGCTTGAAAAGACGGCCGTCCGGTTCGCTACGGTTGAGCTCGCCCAACATCATGTGGCGGAGGTCAAGGCGCGCCGCCTGCCTGAGATCGAGAAGGTCGAGCGCGAGGTGCGCGCCCGCTTGAAGAAGGAGATCAACTACTGGGACTCCCGCGCCTTCGAGCTGAAGGAAGAGGAAAAGGCCGGTAAGAAGACGCGTCTGAGCTGGCAAAACGCACAACGACGCGCCGAGGATCTGGCGGAACGGCAAAAGCGCCGGATGGACCAGCTCGAGCAGGAACGCTTCATCTCCTCCCAGCCACCGCGGGTGCGCGGGGGCATGGTGGTCATCCCGCGCGGTCTGCTGGATGCACGCGCGGGCACGGCCACGGGACCGGCCGAAGGTCCGCCCCCTGCGTTCGCGGCCGATGCCGAGGCGCGACGGATCATTGAACTTGCCGCGATGGCGGCGGTGATGGCGGCAGAGCAGGACCTCGGCAATGTGCCGAGCGATGTGTCCGCCCAAAAGATCGGCTACGACATTGCGTCCTATGATCCCGACACCAAACACCTTCGCTTCATTGAGGTGAAGGGACGGGTTCACGACGCCGACACGGTGATGATCACGCGGCAGGAGGTCATCACCTCGCTGCACGAGCCGGACAAATACATCCTCGCCATCGTTCAGGTGGAGGACGGCGCGGCGCGGCATCCACGCTATGTCCGTGGCCCCTTGTCCGACCACGAGCCGTCGTTCGAGCACACCGCGATACAGTTCAATCTGGCGCGCCTGCTGGAGCGGGCGGAGGCGCCACGATGATTCCTGAGCGCCAGGTCGCGAATGTGATGGCGGTTCAGCCGGGCTATTTTCAGCCCATCAAGGAGCGCGCCTCCAAGCGTTGGGACCAGCTTGAAGCGGACCCCGAGCTCGCGGGGCCCTGGCACCAGCTCTTCAAACAGGTGCAGAGCCCGCGCCACATCCTGTCCGAGCTCTTGCAGAATGCGGACGATGCTGGCGCCAGCGAAGCGCGGGTGTCGATCGAGAACGATCGTTTCGTGTTTGAGCACAACGGCGAAGACTTCATTGAAGCTCATTTCGCGTCGATTTGCCGGTTCGGCTACTCGAACAAGCGCGCGCTGCATACCATCGGTTTCCGGGGGATCGGGTTCAAAAGCACGTTCAGCCTAGGGGACCGGGTCGAGCTCTTTACGCCCACCCTGGCCGTCGCCTTTGAGCGCGCGCGTTTCACGGAGCCGCATTGGATTGAAGGGGAGCCTTTCGTGCTGGGCGCGACACGGGTCGAGGTCGCGATCGCCAATGACCTGCTGCGGCGGGATGTCGAGAAGAACCTCGACGAATGGCTGAAGAGCCCGGTTTCGTTGCTCTTCTTCAAGAATATCCGCCGGCTGCAGATCGGCGACCAGGCGGTTCACTGGGACAGCTTCGGCCCTGGTCCCATCGCCAACAGCGAGTGGATGGCGCTGGATGAAAAGGCCGATGAACCATTCCTGTTGATCCGCTCGGCCGAGGAGGCCTTTCCACCCGACGCGCTTGATGAGATCCGCCAGGAGCGAATGCTGGGCGCCGAGGATGGCGGTGATTTTCCCCCGTGCCGGATCGAGATCGTGCTCGGTGCGAAGGGGCGCCTTTACGTTGTGCTGCCAACCGGCGTCGAAACGGCGTTGCCGTTCGCGTGCAATGCGCCCTTCATCCAAGATCCGGCGCGTCTCAAGATCAAGGATCCAGAGACGTCGCCCACGAACCGCTGGCTCCTGAAGCGCGCCGGTCAGCTCGCCGCCGAGGCGATGCTGCAATGGCTCGAGCAGACCAAGACGAGCCCGCTGGATAGAGCGACGGCGTATGGCTTGTTGCCCGATGTGGACCGCGAGGCGACCACCCTCGAAGGCTCGTGCGGCGCGATCGTCGAGTTGGCGTTTGCCGAGGCTATCGCGGATCGGCCGATCCTCCTGACTGAGGAAGGCGATCTGGTGGCTGCCAAGAGCACCATCATCGTCCCGCTGCCGGTGTTCGAGATCTGGCCTGCCGAACAGGCGATGGCCTTGCTCGACACCAGGTCACGACCGGCGCTCTGTCGCCATGTGTCCCACAAAGATCGAACCAAGCTTCTCCACTGGGACATGGTCGAGGAGTTCACGAAGGCCAATCTGCTCGACCGTCTGCGGAGCAACCATCTTCCACGCCCCGCGACATGGCGGCATTTGTTGAACCTGTGGACCTACATCGCTCCCGACGTCACGGGCTACCAATGCCGCGATGCCGATCGGCTTCGTATCGTGCCTGTCCAGGGCAAGGAGGTGCTTTACTCAGCCTCCGAGGTCGTGAGGCTCGGCGAAAAGAAGCTCCTGCAATCGGATGACGATTGGGAGTTTCTGGCTGAGCATCTGATCGTGCTCAACCAAAACTGGACGCGGTTCCTGGCTGAACAGCGACGGGACAAGGGGGAGGAGGCCGTTGGCCGGGGCGGCCCTGTCCAGTCGGCTTTCGCGGTGCTGGAAAAGATCGGCCTCAACGACACGAGCGACATCAACGCGGTCGTCGAGCGGGTCGCCGCCGACTATTTCGGTTCGGGCCAGCCCAAGTTGACCGAGTGCGTCCAGATCGCGCAGATAGCGGCCAAGTTGGGCGCGACCGTTGGCGCCTCCTTTCGCTATGCCTGCATGGACCGCACGCTGCGACCGATCACCAAGACGGTGCTTTTCGACGACGATGGGGCGCTTGAGGACCTCCTGCCCGAGGTCGTTCAGAAAACGCAGCTCCTGCACTCGGACTATGTGGCCAGCTTCACCTCCTGCACGCGGGAGGACTGGCAGCGTTGGGTCGGTTCTGGTCGTGCAGGCCTGCAAACCTTCGCGCCATTCGTTGCGAGGCGGGGCAGTATCTCTTCGCGGGTCCGTCTCCTTGCCGAGGCGCAGGCGCGGGGCCTGACCGGCACTTTGTATTATCCCTACGTCACCGACAATTTTATCCTCGAAGATTGGGACTTCGAGCCGCATTACTGGAAGCACTGGGAAGGCTTGGCGGCGACCGATCCGGGCGTTTGGGCCAAGACCGCGGCGCGCATCCTCGGGCAGCGTGACAGCTATTGGTCACGGTTCGCCAGCGTGCGGATGTTGCAGGTGGCGACCACGAACGCCACCCGATCACTGACCTCGGAACCCTTGCTGGCCGACTGGTTGTTGAAGCTCAGGGACAAGCCCTGCCTTCCGGATACCCGGGATGTTGTGCAACTCCCCTCGGAATTGCTGCGCCGGACGCCCGAGACAGAATCCCTGATCGACGTCGAACCCTTCGTTCACGGCCTGCTTGATCGGGAATCGACGCGCCCGCTGTTGGATCTGCTCGGCGTCCGGCGCACGCCGACCGGTCCCGCGCGTCTGCTTGAGCGGCTCCGGGCGCTGGCCAAATCGGTCAGGTCTCCTGTCAACGAGGTCGAGAAATGGTATCGCCGCCTCGATCAGATGCAGGATAATTGCTCCACCGCAGACGCCCAGAACATCAAGGACGTTTTCAAAGCCGAGAAGCTGATCTTATCGCAAGACGGGTCCTGGGTGACCTCGGCCGCTGTGTTCCTGACCGGAGACGAAGAGGATGTTCCAGGGGCGGCATTGATCCGAGGCTCGGTGGCGGACCTCGCTTTGTGGCATCGGATCGGCGTCGCGGATCGACCCTCGGTCGACTTGGCGCTGCAATGGCTTGGCACACTGACCTCTGGGGCCGCCCTGTCGATTGATGATAGTCGACGTGTCCGCACGTTGCTCGTCCGATACCCGACCCGCATTTGGGACGAATGCGGGCATTGGGTGAATCTGCTGGGCGAGTGGGTGCCGGTTGAGACGCTTGCCTATGCCCTTAGTATGCAAACCCTGTTCCGGTGGAGCCACCTTCACGACTGGGTCAAACGCAAGACAGGCGACCTGCAGCGGTTGCCGGCCGAGATCGGCCGGGCGGCGCCCTTTTCTGTGCTTCCGCCGCTGTCTGAGCTGGTGGATGAGCAGTTCAATCAGTCGCCGCTCTTTCCGGGGCTTGAGGATCGCCGTCCCTGGTTGATCGCTTTCGGGACGCAACTCGGGCGCATCGAGCTTGCCGGCCCCGAAGAGACCGAGCGTGTCCGCACTACCGCGGCGGTGATCGCGGAGACCATCTGGGTTGCGGCCCCCAAGCTTGAAGTGGTGCCCTATCTTGATGGCGTGCCGGCGGGCACGGCGCGCCTAACTGATCTGCTGTGGCTGGATCGCAAGCTGTTTGTCAGCCCGCTGTCGAAGGCCAAACTTGCCAAGCGAGTCCCAGAGGAGATCGGCAAGAGCTTGAGTCCCGATATCCGCGCCGCCCTAGCCTACTCGTTCGAACGCTCTCCCGAGGACATCAAGGCGTATCTCGAGGAAAATTTTGCGCTTTGCCCGGAGAGCATTGTCATCCCTCCGCTGGTCGAGGAATTGGCCGATAACGCTGACGTCCGTGCGGTGGCGGACGGCCCCGCCCATGGTCTGTCGGACGAGGCGACCGATGAGGATGTATTGGTCGATGCCGCCTCTGATGACCTGGCCGTTCCCGATGAGGACCCGGCGCAGCCGGAGCCCGATCAGGCAGGGGATGAACCTCAAGATGAGGTCGACGAGGTCGAACCCGACATTGTGAGTCGCCCGCGACCGACGCCGAAGCCACCTCGACCCAACATCATGGCGCGCTTTGCCCTCGCCGAAGGCTATAGACCGGATGGCGACGACCGATTCTTCCACGCCGATGGAAGTTGGATCAGTCGTGCCAACGCCACCAAATTTCCATGGGAACGCCGGTCCGCGAGCGGTGAACTCCAATGCCACTACTATCCGAAGGAACACTGCTTGGAGCGCGAACCGCTGCAGATCGAAGCCGACATCTGGGGCCTGGTTGACCAGAAGCCCGAGATTTACTCGTTTATTCTGCTCAACCCGGAGGGCGCCCCTGTCGAGATGACGGGAACCCGCCTGCGCGCATTACGCGAATGCGGCGAGATGACGATCCACCCCGCAACCTACAGGCTGGTTTATGACCTCGACCAATAAATACAGAAAGAAGCTGATCGAGGTCGCGCTTCCACTTGTCGCCATTAACGCGGCCTCGGCGCGTGAAAAGTCGATCCGGCACGGCCATCCCTCGACTCTCCACCTATGGTGGGCGCGGCGTCCACTCGCGGCTTGCCGAGCCGTTTTATTTGCGCAACTCGTCGATGACCCCTCCAGCCTGCCTGAGCAGTTCCCGACTGAGGCGGAAGTCGAACTCGAACGTCAGCGTCTATTCAAGATCATTGAAGACCTCGTGATGTGGGAGAACTCGACGAACGAGGAGGTCCTAGAGCGAGCTCGGGCAGAAATCCGCAGAAGTTGCGGGGGGATACTCCCGCCGATTTACGACCCCTTCTCGGGTGGAGGGTCGATCCCATTGGAAGCTCAGCGTCTTGGCCTGACGGCTTACGGGTCGGACCTCAATCCGGTCGCTGTCACTATTGGTAAGGCCATGATTGAGGTGCCGGCAAGATTCGCCGGCAGGGAGCCTGCGCACCCTGTGGTAAGGGATCGTAATCACTATCGAAATGCGGAAAGCCTGGCTGAGGATGTCAGGTACTATGGTCAGCGCTTACGCGACGAAGCTTGGGAAAAGGTTGGGCATCTTTATCCGAAGGTGCAGCTTTCAAAGGCACAAGGGGGCGGCACTGCCGCCGTTGTCGCATGGATTTGGGCGCGAACGGTTGCGAGTCCAGACCCGGCGTTTCGGGGCGCACACGTCCCTCTTATTAGCTCCTTTATATTGGGATCGAAGAAGGGGCGCGAAACCATAATCTCGCCGATCGTTGATCGGGAGGCCGGAGCCTACGCTTTCAAGGTCAAAAATTCGAATATTTCGTCGGAGGAACTGAGTTCAGCGTCGATCGGAACAAAGGCCGGTAAGGCACAGGATTTCATTTGTCTGCTCTCGAAAACGCCCGTTACGCGCGACTATGTTCGCGTTGAGGGGAAAGCAGGTCGATTGGGCGCTAGGCTCATGGCTGTCGTTTGTGAGGGCAAGAATGGCCGGATCTACTGCGATCCCACGGATGAGATGCAGAGCCTGGCAGAAAGTGCAGGCGGGTATGCTGAAGTTAGCACGGCAAGAGACACATTCCTCTCGGGCAGCACGCCCACCCGCGCGATGATCACTGGAGGCGTGTGCTCTGCCTACGGATTGTCGACTTGGGGACACCTATTCTCGGATCGTCAGATCCTGACGTTGAGCACGTTTGGGCACCTGCTGGACGCATTGCGTAGCGAGGTTCGGCGTGATGCCATCCGAGCAGGGTATTCCGACGATCCTACACCGCTGCGTGATGGCGGCAGCGGGGCGCTAGCCTATGCCGAGGCCATTAGCGTGTACTTGGCGTTCGCCATCAACCGATCGGCCGACCGCGGTTCAACCCTCTGCACTTGGGACTCATCCCCCAAGATGGAGGCCTTGAGAAACACGTTCGGTCGTCAAGCAATACCGATGACCTGGGATTTTGCGGAGGGTAATCCTTTCTCCAGCGCCAGCGGCAACTTCATTGGCAATGTAGAATGGGTGACAAAGGTAATTGAGAAATTCGTTCCCGCGGCGGCGGGCATTGAGCGTCAATTAGATGCTCAAACTGTCAATTACCCGCCTGGAGTGGTAATATCAACAGATCCACCGTATTATGATAACATTGGCTATGCTGATCTATCGGACTTCTTTTTTTCATGGATGAAGCGATCCATACGATCTGTATTTCCTGACAATTTTGGTGTGATAGCAACGCCTAAAGCAGAGGAGCTCGTTGCAACCCAATACAGACATGGAAGTAAGGAGGCTGCCGATAGGTTCTTCCTGGAGGGAATGCGTGACGCGATCGCGAACATGGCGCGACAGTCTTCACCGGATTTCCCTGCTACAATCTACTATGCCTTCAAGCAGAGTGAGGTCGCCCAGGAAGGTATAAGCTCAACGGGCTGGGCGACTTTCTTGCAGGCCGTTGTCGAGGCTGGTTACGCAGTAGTCGGAACTTGGCCCTTGCGAACGGAAATGGCTAACAGGATGATTGCGTCTGGGACAAACGCCCTAGCGAATTCTGTTGTTTTGGTGTGTCGCAAGAAAGATCCAGTTGCCGAGACCATTAGCAGGGCAGAATTTATTCGTGCACTTAAGCGAGAGCTTCCGTCGGCTATCGCCGAGCTTCAAGCTGCGAACATTGCGCCAGCCGATATGCCACAGTCTGCGATCGGACCGGGTATGGGTGTCTTCTCGCGTTACAAAGCCGTGCTTGAGTCTGATGATAGCCAAATGAGCGTGAAGGCAGCACTCCAGCTCATCAACCGAGAGCTGGATGAGTATCTGGGCGGCATTCAGGGTGAGTTCGACGCGGATACGCGCTTCGCAATCACTTGGTTCGAGCAGCACGGCTCAAAGGCCGGTGAGTACGGTTCTGCGAACAGCATTGCACAAGCGCGCGGGATTTCGGTCGAAAGCGTGAAGCACGCCGGTATCGTCGAAAGTTCTGCCGGCAAGGTACGAATCCTTGGCCGTGACGAACTCGATTCCAACTGGGATCCGGCCAGCGATGGCCACCTGACAGTCTGGGAGTGCTGCCAGCATCTGATCCGAGCGCTTGAAACGGACGGCGAGCACAGCGCCGCGATGCTGCTCAAGAAGATCGGCTCGGAGAAGGCGGATGCGGTCAAGGATCTGGCCTACTGCCTCTATGGCATCTGTGAGAAGCGATCGGATGCCAAGGAAGCCACGTCTTACAACGCATTGATCGCCGTCTGGACCGAGCTTACCCGGCAGGCGGCGGCGATCCACGACACGGGCGGCGAGCGCCAGACCCGGTTGGATCTCTGAGGGGGACGAATAGATGGCTAAAAGTACGCGCCAGAATGTGTTCGAAGGCATGGAATTGCTGCCGGACGCCCTGATCCCCTTCGTCGAAAAGCGGTTGGAAAGCTCGGTCAAAGGACAATGGCAAATTGAGGTCGTGCAGCGGGTTCAGGGACTGAAACCCAATGCTGACGGTGAAGTATCGTGGGACCAGCAAGGCCTTCTGAAAACGATGATGGCCTTCTGGAAGGAGGCCTTCGGCACCGTGCTGGGGCATCCCGAGCGATCCTATGTCTCCGAGCTGCTGGACGTCCGCAACAAGCTCTCGCACAACGAAACCTTCACCTACGACGATGCCGAGCGCGCGCTGGATTCTATGCGCCGTCTGATGGAGTCGATCAGCGCCGGGGAAACTGCGGATCAGCTCGGAAAGATGCGCGACACGATCCTGCGCACCAAGTTCACGGAACTTCAGCGCAATGAGGAGCGTCGCAAGACCCAGCGGCTTGAAATCTCGGTCGAGACGGTCGCGGGATTGTTGCCATGGCGCGAGGTGGTCGAACCCCACCAGGACGTGGCGACCGGTGAGTTTCAGCAGGCCGAGTTCGCGGCCGATCTGGGCAAGGTCCACTCTGGCAGCGCGCCGGCCGAGTATCGTGACCCGCAGCAGTTCTTCAGCCGCACCTACCTGACCGAAGGGCTCAGCACCTTGTTGATCGGGGCTGCAAAGCGGCTCTCGGGCGGCGGTGGCGACCCGGTGGTGGAACTGCAGACCAATTTCGGCGGCGGCAAGACGCACTCGATGTTGGCGCTTTATCACATGGCCGGTGGTACGCGGCCGCAGGATTTGTCTGGCCTCGATCAACTGCTCGAAGAGCATGGCCTGACCGTGCCGGCCAAGATCAATCGCGCTGTCCTGGTCGGTACGTCGCGGGGGCCGCAGGATGTGCTCAACGCCGCCGGTGACCGGAAAATCCGAACGACGTGGGGCGAGTTGGCGTGGCAGCTCGGCGGTGAAGAGGCGTTCGATATGATCGCCGAAAACGACGCCAAAGGCATCGCCCCTGGCTCGAATCTGCTCGAGGAGATCTTCAGGAAGTGCTCGCCTTGCCTGATCCTGATCGATGAGTGGGTTGCCTATCTGCGTCAGATCTATCGGGTTGAGGGACTGCCTTCGGGGTCGTTCGATGCCAACCTTTCGTTTGTTCAGTCGCTGACCGAGGCAGTGAAAGCGAGCCCAGGGACGTTGCTGGTCGCGTCGCTGCCGGCGTCACAGATCGAGGTCGGCGGTGAAGGCGGTCAAGAGGCGCTGGCGCGCCTGAAACAGACTTTCAGCCGGGTGGAGTCGTCCTGGCGTCCAGCCTCGCAGGAGGAGAGCTACGAGATCGTCCGCCGACGTCTGTTCAAAGAGATCCCGGGCGACAAATTCCACCACCGCGACAATACGCTGAAGCAGTTCGCCAAGCTGTATCGTGAGAACGCGAACGATTTTCCACAAGGGTGCGCGGACGAGGATTATCGCCGGAAGCTCGAAAAGGCCTATCCGATCCACCCGGAGCTGTTCGATCAGCTCTATACGAGCTGGGGATCACTGGAGAAGTTCCAGCGGACCCGGGGCGTCCTGCGGCTCATGGCGCAGGTGATCCACGAATTGTGGATGAACGCGGACCCGTCGGTGATGATCATGCCGGGCAGCGTGTCGGTCAGTTCGCCGCGCGTCGAACCTGAGCTGTTGCACTATCTCGACGTCAGTTGGCAGTCGATCATTGCTGCTGACGTCGATGGCACGGCCGCGACGCCGTATAAGGTCGACCAGTCCGCACCGAACCTTAATCGTTATTCTGCCACGCGCCGCGTGGCTCGGGCGATCTTTATGGGCACCGCACCGACCCATCAGCAGCAGAACACGGGACTGGACGACAAACAGATCAATCTGGGCGTCGTACAGCCGGGCGAGCGACCCGCGATTTTCGGGGACGCGCTGCGGCGGCTGACGAACCAGGCCAAGTTCATGCACGCCGACCTCGGCCGCTACTGGTACTCGATGTCCGCCAGCCTCAATCGCATCGCCGCCGACAGGGCGGCGCAGCTTGAGAGTGCGTTGGTATTGATGACCATCGACAGCGAGCTGACGAAATACATCAACGGCATCGCTGACCGCGGCCATTTCGACGCCGTTCAAGTCGCGCCCTCATCGTCTGCGGAAGTCCCAGACGAGGCCGGCGGTGTGCGTGCGGTCGTGCTGGGCGTCGCCCACCCCCATACCGGCCGGGAAGGCTCGGACGCCTTGACCGAGGCCAAGGACATCTTGATCCAGCGAGGCAGCACGCCTCGTGTCTATCGTAACATGCTGGTGTTCATCGCGGCCGAAGCGCGCCAACTCGACAATCTGAAAGATGCTGTGCGATCGGCTCTGGCCTGGGGTGAGATCGTTCGCGACACGGATCGGCTCAATCTTACCCAGAGCGATAGCGCGCTGGCCAAGGCCAAGCTGGCCGAAGCCAATGAGACGGTGAAGACCCGCCTGAAGGAAGCCTGGTGTTATTTACACTATCCGGTTCAGGAGAGCGCTCAGGCCGAGGTCGAGTGGGTTTCGGGCAAGATCCCGGCTCAGGATGGCCTTCTCGCCCGCGCGAGTAAGAAGCTTGTCGCCGACGAGGGCCTGATGCCTGAATTGGGGCCGACGCGGCTCGATCGTGACCTTCAGAAATACATTTGGAACGGTAAGGCGCATCTGTCGCTCAAGGATCTGTGGGAATATCTGAACCGCTACACCTATCTGCCGCGCCTGAAGAATCAGGCCGTATTGGTGAAAACCGTCCAAGCGGCAATTAGCGGGATGCTGCCCGGTCCGTTTGCCTACGCCGAACGCTGGGATGAGAAGACCGGCGTCTATCTGGGGCTGGCGATCGAGCGGGCGGCCAGCGCCGCAGTCGTGATCGACAGTGACAGCGTCATCATCAAGCCGGAGGTCGCGGAGGCCCATCGTCCTGCGGAAACGCAGGCTGGCCCAACCCCGCCTGCCGGTGGTCCGGTTGGCCCTGACGGGCCGCCGCCGCCGACCGGCCCTGCTGACGGCGTTCCCGAGGCCCCAACGGTCGAGAAAAAGCCGACACGTTTCCTTGGGACGGTCATGATCTCCGCCGAGCGACCGGCGCGGGAAATTCACCAGATCGTGGAGGCGATTGTCGAGCAGCTCACGACGATCCCTGGCAGCGAGGTTTCGCTCAAACTGGAGATCGACGCCGAGGTGCCAGGCGGCCTTGATCGGGCCAAGGTTCGCACATTGATCGAGAACGCTAACACTTTGGGCTTTCTCGAAAAGACGATCAAGTGATTATGGTTGCCATCACTGTAGATAGGCGCGGAAGCGGAACCCCGACTAGATTGGTCCCAAGCCATTGAAGTCCGCTAGAAATCCGAACCGATTGGGGGTCCCGAACGACGCCGATCGGAATCTCCGATCAAATCAATTTTTCTACTCCATTCCAATAAGTTAATATTAATTCAAGACGGAAGCTGCCTCGGTGCTGATCTACACGCTTGGACGGTGGTTTCCTGCCATTATTAAATATCCGATAACAAACATTATGTTCAATATTATGTCGATTATGGCTACGGCGACGTCGAGCGCGGAAGCAACTCCGGCCCAAGCGGACGTCCAGTGTTGCGAGTGTCGCACCCATTCTGGCTCGGCAACGTGGATGGCATCAGGTATCCGAAGGCCGAGCTCAAGGCTTGCTATTCGATCGCAGACGTCGGCGGCGGCAAGCTGGTCCACACCATATAGTCGGGCCAAGGCAGGTACTGCTTCTCCCGCGGCTGTCGATAAGCGTGCAATCCGGGACCCCACCGTTCCCTCAATCGGGTTGCTGAGAATGGGTCCTTTTTTCTCGCCTGAGGGGTTCCGATGGACACCGATCCCAGTACCGCGCATCTGTCGGTCTAACGCAATTTCAGTGTGATAGCTCGAACTTTCTGGGATCCGTTTGGGAGCTGCTTCACAACCACGCACGGAAATTTTGGCATCCAGCCAACCATCTTCGACAAGGAGAGAATGATATGGCAACTTACGTCATAATTGTGACACAAGCGATTTCAGATCCCGCCCTGATGAACCAGTACAAGTAGCAGGCCAGAGAGCTTCTTACAGCGCAGGGGGTTTCTTTCACCGCCGGTCCAGCCGTGGCCTAATCGCTGGAAGGAACGGCTCCGAACGGAGCGGTCGTGCTCAGGTTCGAAAACATCAAGCAGGCACAGGACTGGTACCGGTCCGACGAATATCTGAAACTGGCGGAAATGCGGCTTTTGGCTTCTTCCAGCGCAGCGTTTATCGTTGAAGGGCCTTGAAAGCCAGCATGAGAAAACGAAACGGAAGGATATTTGCCAAGAATTGCCCTGTTCGTTGCGGCAGCTGCAATTTCACTAGTCTGGGGTGTATTCTTGTCTGGGTCATCGCCGACGCCCGGCGCATCGGCCTGGGAACCGGAACCAGCGTGACATTTGCCATGCTTTCGCTGCTTGGCACTGTTTCGCCTTCCCGTTCTATCTGGTGCAGCGCGAACGATGGCTTGAACGCCGCAACGGCATGGCCGGCGAACGCTGAGTGGTAGCACCCTTTCCCGGCAGGCAAGGTCTGGCAAGCACCGGACCTGCGGGAACCCGGGGCAAAGGACAACCAGGATCAGGCTGCAAGTGGCGATGCAGTGTGCGTTTCCCAAAGGGCAAGAATGCTGCGGAGTGCGGTTACAAAGGCCAAAGGCTGATCGAGCATCAGATGGTGACGGGCTTCAGGCACGGCGATGATCGGAATGTCACCTCCACCCAGTTCGCGGACGTATTCGGCCGATTCCGGGGTGAAGAGCTGGCTCATGCCGCCGTGCACGATGGCCTTCCGGCCCGGTGCCTGCACCAGACGCTCGCCCATGGTGAGCCATTCGTTGGGCTTGTTGCTCCTCCGAAAGACCTCGGTTGAGAACTTCCACGTCCACTCGTCTCCATCCTGTCGCAGGGAGTGATAAGCCATGTAGTCCAGAAGGAATGGCTCGCCGACCGGCTGGGGCGGGGAAAGGATGTACCGCTTACGTGCCGTTTCATAGCAGGGATAGCGCTTGTTGGGCTTGTCCGGATCGCCGGAACCTGGACTTGACCGCCTGAGGTTCCAGTACTCGTCCAGGAGAGCAGGCCGCATGATCATGAGATCGCAAACCACCACTCCGGCAAAGGCCTCGGGCGACTGGGTCACGGCTGTCAGGGCTGCGCCCGACCCGAAGCTGTGCGCGATGATCGTCGGCTTTTGGCCATCCGCAAACATATTCAGCGCTTCGGCAATCTCGCGAAACTCGCCCCCTCTCGCCAAGAGGTCGGCGCGCCCACGCATCTCGCTGTCGCCCATGCCGGCCAGATCAAACGCCACCACGTCATAATCTTCTGCCAGAAACGGTGCAATGAAGGCAAAGCAGCGCGCATGTGCCAGAAAGCCATGGGTCATCAATACCTTGGGCTTGCTGGGGTCACCCCAGCGGAAATAGTGCGCGTTGGCCCCATCTATTTCCACATAACCTTCTTCGCGCGGCACCTTGAGCGCCGACACGAACCATTCGGGCAGATGTGAGCCGTCGCCAGCCCAAACGGGATCAATGTCCACTGGAAAGTCACCTATTCTCAACATCTCATTCATCAGGTTGCGCTGTCCTTGTTCGCTGGTGTGCTGGCGGCAAAGCCGCGGTAGGCATCCCGTGCCACATCGCCGCAAATCGCAGCATAGGTCGACACGCTTGGAAAATTGATGAGTTGGCGCTTCTTACCCGGGATGTTCGCGCCCATGTACCAGGAGTCCGCTTCGGGAAAGAGCGTCATCGCGCCAACCTGAGCGACCATTTCGGTCCAGTCCGCCTCCGCTTGCGGATCGGCGTCAAAAAGATCGAAACCGTTGCCTCGCAGCCAGACCATGAAATCGCAGATCCAGTCCCCCTGCATTTCCGCGCTTGTCGGGCCGTTGGAAAAACCCGAGGGGCTCAGGGGCCCGTAAGCGAACAGCATGTTGGGGAAACCCGATACCGCCATTCCCAGATAGGCGCGCAGCCCGTTGTGCCAAGCTTGCGACAGTGACAGGCCGTCCCTGCCGGTGATGTTCATGTCGATCAACCCGCCCCGCCCCGCGTCGAAGCCGGTGGCGAAAACGATGAGATCGCATTCGACCTCGCCGTCTTCGGTCTTGATTGCGTGCGGCCCCACCCCAGTGATCGGGTTTGCCTTCAGATCAACCAGCGCAACATTGTCCTGCGCGAAAATTTCGTAATAGCCTTGTTCGAGCGAAGGCCGCTTCGTGCCGAACGGATGCGGCGGTTCGGATGGGGCAAGTTTCTCGGCCAGATCGGGGTCGGCGATCCGCGCGCGAACCTTGTCGCGCCAGAAATCGTAGGCGTGGCGGTTGGCTGCGCGATTGGTAAGCAAGTCGGCGAAGTTGTGATACCAGAACCTCAATCCGCCCCGCTGCCACAAATCTTCGAAGTGGGCATTGCGCTCATTCTCGTCGACTTCGAGCGCTGAGACTTCAAGTGACTGGCTTTCAAATCCTCCGCTCGTCTGCTTGCGCTGTTCGAAAATGGCAGGATAACCGTGCTTTTCGCGTTCCTGATCTTCCCGCGTCAGCCGCTCCTGCCGCATCGGCAGGGCCAGGATCGGGGTTCTTTGGAACAGGGTCAGCGCTTCTGCCCGCTTGGCTGCTTCTTGGACGACCTGCACACCGCTCGCTCCGGTTCCGATCACGGCGATTTTGCGACCAGCCAGATCGATCCCCTCCTGAGGCCAGCGCGCTGTGTGGCACCATTCGCCTTCGAAATCCTCGATGCCCGGAATGTCGGGAAAATACGGCTTCGATGCGAAACCGAGCGCTGGCAGCAGGAAGCGCGTCGATATGGCTTCCCCGCCCTCAAGCTGTAGTAGCCATAGTCCGGCAATCGCATCAAAATCGGCGTTTTCGACCCTCGATCCCATCCGCATGAGCGGCCAAAGGTCGAGCGTATCGCAGACATGCCGGAAATAGGCTCTGAGCTCTGCCCAGCCGGGAAAGCGCTCACTCCAGGTCCATGGTTTCCACACTTCGGGGATCGAGAATTCGTAGAGTGGAATTTGCGAATCCACGCGTGCGCCGGGATAGCAATTCCAGTGCCAGATGCCGCCCGGATCGCCCGCCGCATCGACCAGCAGCACGTTGAACCCGGCTTCACGCACCTTGTGGAGCAGGTAGATGCCGCTGAAGCCGGCACCGACGATCACAGCGTCGTAATCGGGCAAAATCCGGTCGGTCATGATGCGACAGTCAATCGCTTGGCAATGGCTTTCGCTGTTGCATAGTCGGCCTTGCCGTTCGATGCGCGCAGGGGGGTATTTGTCGGATATATGGCTTTCGGCGTCTTGTATCCTGCCAACTGCCCTCGCACATGGTCCTTGACGGCTTGCTCGTCGAACGCAATGTCGCCGCTGAGGTGGACGACGGCGGTGACGGCCCGGCCCCATTTTTCGTTCGGCACGCCCACCACCAGTGCGTCATCGATGGCGGGATGGGTCTTGAGAATTTCCTCAACTTCCTCGGGGTAAACCTTCTCGCCAGCTGTATTGATGCACACGCTGCCACGGCCCAGCAAAGTCAGGCTGCCATCGGCCTCGACCGTGCACCAGTCGCCCGGAATCGAATAGCGGACCCCATCGATGGTGCGGAAGGTCTTGGCGGATTTCTCGGGATCCTTGTAATATCCCGCCGGAATCGCACCCATGAGGGCGATAAATCCCGGTACGCCGCTTCCTGGCGTCACTTTCCGGTCGTTTTCGTCGAAGACATTGCAGAATTCGCCGATCGCGAATTTTGCGGTGTTCGTGCCCCCTTGTGCGGTTGTGACCGAGCGGCCGAAACCGAGCCCTTCGGAAGCGCCAAAGCTGTCCATCAGCACTACCTGGGGGATGTGCTTGCACAGCCCAGCCTTGACTTCCTTGCTCCACATCACCCCGGATGAAACGATAGTGACGAGGCTGCCGGTGTTCCAGCGACCGGAATTCGTGTCCAGCGCTTGCAGCATCGGCTTGGCAAAGGCATCGCCGACAATTGCGATGCTTTCCACCTTGTGCTTATCGACTGTTTCCCACAACTCCATTGCATCGAAGGATGGGGCCGCCAGGGTAACGATTGCCCCGCCCGACATAAGCGTGCCGATAGCGGTGATGAAGCCCGTCCCGTGCATCATTGGGCAGGAAGGCACAGTACGCCTGCCAGGCCCCAGACTTGTGATCAGCGCGACGTGCTCTTGGATTGTCTGAGGAACGGGGCCTATCAGCTTCTGGGCTTCGAGCTGCGCCTTGCGCATTTGGTTGTGATGCCACATCACACCCTTGGGCAGCCCGGTCGTGCCGCCGGTATAGATGAAGAGCAGATCGTCGGGTGAACGCACTATGGCGAGCGCCGTTCCGTCCCCTTCTTGTGCGAGAGTCTCGTAAGGGATCGCAAAAGGCGCGATTTGCGAAGCCTCGCCAATTTCCACAAAGGTGTGAACCTTTCCGAGCCGATCCTTGAGCTCGACGATACAGTCGCGGAATTCCGAGCTGTAGACGATCACTTCGCTGTCGGAATCGGCGAAGATGTATAAGACCTCCTCGGCAACATAGCGGTAGTTGATGTTCACATGAGTCAAGCGCCCCTTGAAACAGGCCGCCATCAGCTCGCCATATTCGGGGCGGTTGCGCATATAAAAGGCGACCTTGGTGCCATCGCAAGCTCCGCGTTGACGCAGCGCTCGCGCAACGTTGTTCGAACGCGCGGACATTTCGGGCCAGGTGATGATCCGGTCGCCGTGGATCAGGGCTGGCGCATCGTGCGGCATGGCAGGCTCGATAGCGTCGAGAATGTCGCCGAGATTCCAGTCGGTCACATCAGTTCTCCTCTCCGAACGGGGCGGCAGCTCTGGCGCTTCCCTTGGAAGAAACATCACGCAGCTTTGGTCCAGCCCTGAAGTGCCGCAGCCTCCGCCCGGACCGCTTCTGGCCCACCCAGGACCTGCCGGTCGAATCCGATCCGTTTGAACCAGTAGTGCAGGCCAAGCAGGTCGGTGAATCCCATTCCGCCGTGCACTTCGGTGGAAGTGCGTGCGACAAATCGATGGACCTCTGCCGTGTGCGATTTGGCATGGCAGGCAACCAGCGATGCCTCGTTCGGCACCGCGTCGAAGGCGTGGGCGGCGTACCAGACGAGCGAGCGGCACGGTTCATGCCGCGCGGCCATCTCGGCGCACATATGCTTTACGGCCTGGAAGCTGCCGATAAGGCGACCGAACTGTTCGCGCTGGCCAGCATAATCGACAGCCTTTTCGATCATGGCCTGACCTGCGCCAAGACTGTCGGCGGCGAGGATAACACGACCCGCAGCGCGCAACCGGGCCGTTGCAACTCCGCCATCGTCAGCCAATGGTTCCGCCGCGGTCCCATCAAAACGCAATTCCCCGACGCTACGGGTGCGATCGATGGTCGTCAGCGCGATAGCTTCCAACCCGGACGCTTTGGCACCGACAAGGTGCAGTCTGCCACCGGAATCGGCGACGATGTAGGCATCGGCTCCTTCGAAATCGAGCGCGAACATAGCGGTGCCGTTGAGCTTCCCGCCGACAGAGGAAACCCCCGCGCCGTCGCGCACCTCGATCGTCTCGGAAATAGCGACACCGATACGCGCCTCGCCGCTCGCGATCTTTGGCAGCCAGTGGGCCTTTTGCTCCTCGTTGCCCGCATCGCGCAAGGCGATCGGTGCGAGAACCTGACTGGCGAGAAACGGCACCGGGGCGACCGCATAGCCAAGCTGTTCCGCTACCACCGCAGCGTCGAGCAAGGGCATGCCGAGCCCGCCATGCTCTTCGGGGACCAGCATTCCGGCAACGCCCAGATCGTTGAGAGCCCGCAGCACCTGGTCGCTCAACGGATTGTCCCGCTCCGCACATTCGCGGACATGACTGAGCGGGCTGGTATCGGCAAGACACCGCGAAACCGCGTCGCGCAACATGTGCTGGTCCTGCGAAAGTCCGAAATCCATCAGTTTGCTCCCTGCTTCTGACTCGCCATGTCTGAGGCTTTCGGCGCTACATTCGAGGTCTTTGCCGGGTTCGGTTCACGCGGCATTTCAAGGCCGCGTTCAGCGATGATGTTCTTCTGGATCTGAGCGGTCCCGCCGCCAATGATGAGACCGAGCTGGAACATATAGTTCCATTGCCACGCCCCGCCGTCCCGCTCACGCGGGCTGTGGTGATAGAGAATGCCCAGTTCGCCCATGGCGTCGATTGCCAGCGCGGATATCTGGTGAGCGAGTTCACAGCTTTGCAATTTGACGATCAGCTTCGCCATGCCGCCCGGCTCTCCCCTAAGGTTGTTCGAAAGGATGCGCATCCCATTGTATTTCATCGCCGCTACTTCGGCCTGAAGTGCCACTAGCCGGTCGCGCAGTACCGGATTGTCGATCGCGCGACCCTCGCCCAAACGCTCTTCCTGCATCAGTGCGATCAGCGCCTGCAGCCGGTTTTCGAGCGCGTCGGGATCGCCCAGCATTCCGCGCTCATGGCCAAGGGTTGCATTCGCGACGAACCAGCCCTGGCCCCGCTGGCCGACGATCTGGTGCATGGGGACGCGCACATCGGTGAAGAACGTCTCGTTGAACTCGGCGTGACCGGTCATCGTCTTCAAGGGGCGAACCTCGATGCCCGGCGTGTCCATCGAAAAGATCAGGTAGGAAATGCCGCCATGCTTGGGTGCGTCAGGTTCGGTCCTGACCAGGCAAAAGATCATGTCGGCCTGCTTGGCGGTGCTGGTCCAGATCTTCTGGCCATTGACAACAAATTCGCCGTTTTCGATGTGCGCGCTGGTCTTGAGGTTGGCGAGGTCCGACCCGGCACCGGGTTCGGAATAGCCCTGGCACCAGACGATATCGCCTTTCAACGTGGGTTCGATCCAGCGCCGTTTCTGTTCCTCGGTGCCGAGTTCGAGCAGGGTCGGCACGAACATCGAGATTCCCTGATTAGAAAGCCCGCCCGGCACCCTGGCCCGCGCAAATTCCTCTGCGATGATGCGCGATTGGAGAATGTCCGGCTCCGCTCCATAGCCGCCATACTCCTGCGGGATCGTTCGCGCGGTATACCCATGCTCGATCAACAGCTTCTGCCAGTCGACCGCCTTGGACGAAGGTCGGGCCGCCCGGTCAGCAGAAAGCGGCGCGAGATGGCCGTGCGCTTCGATGAAAGCCCGCACTTGCTTGCGGAAGACATCGTATTCGGGCCCGTAATCAAGATCCATGACGCTTCTAACTTTCACGCAGGCGGAAAACAGGAAGGCGGAAGTCCTCACCGATCAATTCGAATTCCACTTCCACCGGAAGGTCGAGCGCTAGGCGCTCGTGATCGCAACCAATCAGGCGCGTGGCCATGCGTACGCCTTCTTCCAATTCCACCACCGCCGCCACGAAGGGAATTTCGTCGGCAAAAGCCGGGTGGAGGGCCTGGTGGGTAACGGTCCAGGAAAACAGCGTGCCCTTGCCACTGCTGCGTTCCCAGGAGAATTCCGGCGAGCCGCACTTTGCGCACATATAGCGCGGTAGGTGGCGGAAGCAGCCGCAGCCGCCGCAGCGCTGGAAATAGAGATTGCCGTCTTGGCACCGCTTCCAGAATTCCTGCTCAACCGGGTCTTGCGGGCGAGGTCGCGGTTTGGGCGGCGCAACCTGCGCGGAGGGCCGCATTTTGGGAGGCAGATCGCTCTCGCTGCTCATGCAAACCTCCTGAGAATGGCGATGCTTCCGTCGCCAAGGTCACCCCAGCCGGTCACTAGGCCGGTCTGGGCTCCCAGCACCTGGCGCTCGCCGCAGTCGTGACGAAGCTGGCGCACTGCCTCGACCACATGGTTGAGTCCCCAGACATGCGCCTCACTGAGCAAGCCGCCATGGGTGTTGATCGGATAGCGGCCACCCAGCTCAATCTGGCCATTGGCTACGAATTCCGCCTGTGCACCCGGTTCGCAATAGCCCATCGCTTCCAGTTGCAGCAAAACGACATAGGTAAAGCAGTCGTAAATCTGCAGGAAATCCATGTCCTCGCGCTTGACGCCCGCCATGTCGAAAGCGCGCGGGGCAGCATAGCTGAGGCCAATCTTGAAGGGATCGGGCCGCGAGGGGATGTCGTCGGCGGGATAGGGGTGGCCTTCCGCGGCACCGGCGATGCTGACGGGCACATGCGGCATATCCCTGGCCCGATCCATTCGCGATATGACAACCGCGCAGGCCCCATCGGTTTCAAGGCAGCAATCGTAAAGGCGGAAGGGCTCGGATATCCAGCGCGCCGAATGATAGGTTTCCGCGTCGAGTTCGCGCCCATAGGTAAAGGCGCGCGGATTAAACTGCGCGTGACGCCGGCAGGCTAGTGCGACGGCTGCCATCGCATCCGCGCCCACGCCGTAAAGCTTCGAGTGGCGGGTCGCCAGCCAAGCATACATCTGCACCGGCAGGAACACACCATAGGGGATGTAATAGCCCTGGATGGTATTGGTCAGCGTGTTCATGTTCATCGCCCGAGTGGGCGGGGCACCCGGCTTGGACCTGAGGGCGGAATAGCCGTTCCAACCGAGCGTCACCAGCACGTGATTGCAAAGCCCGCTGGCGATCGCCATTGCCGCGTTCTGCAGCGCCGTGGTCGGGCTGGCGCCACCCATGTGAACGGTGGCCGCATAGCGCAGCACATCAATGCCGAGATTGGCGGCCATTTCCTCCGAGGTCGTATAGATCGGCGGCGGCACCATGCCGTCGATGTCGCAAGGTTTCAGCCCGGCATCCGCGATTGCGCGGCGCGAGGCTTCCAGCATCATGTCCACCGCGGTTCGTTCGGTACCCTTGACGAATGCGGTTTCGCCCACACCGGTTATGGCGGCCTTGTCGGCAAAGGATAAGGTCTGCGAAGCGTTCATACCGCGTCCCCGTCTTACCGCAATTCAGGAATAGAATCTGGCATCGGCCAGCGCCCTTTCGGCCCCTTCGACAAGATCGCGCATGACCTCTGCCGCTGGACGGATCGAATGGATCAGGCCGATTCCCTGCCCCGCGAAGCCGGGCATGATATCCTTGCGCTGAGCCTTGACGCCCGAAGCCATGACCGGCCCCGCAATCATCGACTGGTAAGGCATGGGAAGCGGCTCCTTGCCCGCCGCGACCCATGCATCGGCCCATTTGTTGCGGATCATGCGCGCGGGCTTGCCGGTCATCGAGCGGCTGACGATGGTATCTGCATCGCCGCTTTCGGTGATTGCTTCCTTCTGAAACCGTTCGATGCCGGCTTCTTCGGTTGCCAGAAACGCCGTGCCGACCCACGCGCCCAGAGCGCCCAGCATCATCGCTGCGGCGACTCCGCGGCCATCGGAGATTCCACCCGCTCCAATCACGGGAACCCGATCGCCCACCGCATCGACTACCTGCGGAATCAGCGAGAAGGTTCCGATCGGGGAGTTGTGCCCGCCGCCATCGTGGCCCTGCGCCACAATCATGTCGATGCCGGAATCGACCACCTGCTGGGCGTGCTTGACCTTGCCGATCACCGCCATGACCTTGGTGCCATTGGAATGAAGGCGGTCCATCCACGGTCCGGGATTGCCGAGGCCGGCGGCATAGACTGGCACCTTTTCCTCGATTACCACTTCCATCTGCGCCTCGAAAAACTCCCGCGAGAACAGCTGCGGACCGCCCTTGCCCATTTCCGGCGCGCCAGCCGCGCGCATGGCCATTGCGGCATCCACTTCGGGCAGATCCTCGCGTTCCATGAAATCGCGGGTGAACTGCTGATATTCGCCAAGCAGTGCCATCGGGTTTTCGAGCGAGGCGCCGCTCTGCGGTGCCGAACCGCGCCTGACGGAGGCAGGCAGAAGGGTGTCGACCCCAAATGGCTTATCGGTCAGTTCGCGGGTCTGGCGGATCCAGCTGCGCAACTGGTCTGGCGAGCAGGCCGCAGCGCCAAGAACGCCAAGTCCCCCGGCATTCGATACTGCGGCCGCGAGCGCAGGAACACTTGCCCCACCCATTCCGGCCAGAAGGATCGGGTATTCGATCCCGAGAATTTCGCAAATGCGGCTCTTGAGTGCCATCGTGTTACCCTTTGCATCCTGCGCAACCCACCGGCGCCTGTTTTTTTACGCCTGCCCCCACCTGACCTTCTGGGCTACAAGCTCGGGGCTTCTCTGTGCGAGGTAGGTGGTGGAGCCCGCCACGAGACGAGCCATAGCCTGCCGCGCTCGTTCGGCATCGCCCTTGCGCACAGCTTCAAGGATGCGGCGCAGGAAACGCAACTGGACTGCACGCTCTTGCGCCGAATACCCCAGCGAGAGGGAAAATTCGCGGGTAAGCATGTGCAACGCGGAAGTCAGAAGGCCGAAAAGCGGATTGCCGCTAGCCCAGCCGAGCATATCGTGAAAACGGCGATTCAGTTCCTCGAACTGGCTGCTGGCTTCGTATCGCTCCAGCTCTTTGAGGCAATCGGCAAGTGCGCTCAGATCGCCCGTGGTAGCGCGCTGGGCTGCATAGGCTGCAACATCCGCCGCAATCGCTTCGCGCAATTCGAGCAAGCCCCTCAAGTCCGCCTCCATGAAATGCAGGATAAGCGAGAGGCTGTTCGCGAAGTCGCCAGTCTGCGGGCGTGCGACCACCGGCCCGCCACAGCGACCTAACTGGAGATGGATAACACCCTGGAGTTCAAGGAAGCGAAGCGCTTCGCGCAAGGTCGCTCGGGCGACATCGTATCGCGCAAGCATTTCGTCCTCGCGCGCCAACCTGTCGCCCGCAACATGCGCCCCGGCTTCGATATCGCGTACGATGTCCTGCGCGAGCGTGAGCGCGCGCTTGGCTTTCCTGGAATCATCGACCTTCGGTTGCATCTCTAGGAATCACTCCTCCGATTAAATCTTATAAGCGTTTATCGGATGATAGTCCAGCATCAGTCTATGAAGTTTGCAGCACGACCCAATCGCGCAACAATCCTTATAAGCTTTATTGACCACATCCTGCGAAACATCTATCTGTTTGAAAGCGAGGCGAGTCTGCTTGTCGGGTATGGAGGATGAGGCATGAGCACCGATACGATGGAGTTGGATATTGCAGGAAAAGTCGCAGCCATCCCGATCGACGAAATCGATGTCGCGCGGCCGAGTCTTTTTCAGCAGGACACGATCGGCCTGTATTTCGCCCGGCTGCGCAAGGAGGCGCCAGTCCATTACTGCCGCGAAAGCTATGTTGGGCCTTACTGGTCGATCACCAAATTCGACGACATCATGGCCGTCGACACCAACCACAACGTCTTTTCGTCGGAGGCAAAGCTCGGCGGCATCGCCATCCAGGACATGCATTCGGTGGAAGGCGCGCTCGAACTTGAAATGTTCATCGCTATGGATCCTCCAAAGCACGACCAGCAACGCAAGGCCGTCACCCCCGCTGTAGCGCCGTCCAACTTGCTGTTGCTCGAACCGACAATCCGCGAACGAGCGTGTCAGATTCTCGATGATCTGCCGATAGGCGAGGAATTTGATTGGGTTGACAAGGTCTCAGTTGAATTGACCACGATGACCCTTGCTACCCTATTCGATTTCCCGTGGGAGGAACGCCGCAAGCTCACGCGCTGGTCCGACGTCACAACGGCCGCCCCTGAAACCGGCATCGTCGAATCGTACGAAGCGAGGCGTGAAGAACTCATCGAGTGCGCGATGTATTTCAAAGGCCTGTGGGAGCAGCGCATCAACGAAGAACCGAAGAACGATCTGATTTCCATAATGGCGCATTCCCCGGCGACACGGGATATGCCCTTCCTCGAATTTCTGGGTAACCTGCTGCTGCTGATCGTGGGCGGCAACGACACCACGCGCAATTCGATAAGCGGCGGTGTGCTGGCGCTCAATCAGAACCCCGATGAATATCGCAAACTGAATGACGACCCTTCGTTGATCGCCAGCATGGTGCCGGAAATCATCCGCTGGCAGACGCCACTGACTCACATGCGCCGCACCGCGCTTCAGGATTGGGAGATCGGCGGCAAGCAGATCAAGAAGGGCGACAAGGTCGTGATGTGGTACTTGTCGGGCAACCGCGACGACACGGTTATCGACCAGGCGGACCGCTTCATCATTGACCGCAAGAATCCGCGCCATCACCTGTCATTCGGTTATGGCATCCACCGCTGCATGGGCAACAGGCTGGCAGAACTGCAACTACGGATCGTCTGGGAAGAGATTCACAAGCGGTTCGCCAAGGTCGAAGTGACCGGCGAGCCCGAGCGCCTTTTCTCAAACCTTGTGCGTGGGATCACCAAGCTGCCCGTACGGCTGCATGCCCGCTGATTTGCTGAAGCAGAAGTACGGAGTTTATGATGGTCAAAGTGACGTTCGTATCCAGCGATGGAACGCGGCGGGAAGTCGAAATTGCCGAGGGCGAAACCGCACGCGAGGCGGCGCTCTTCAATGACGTACCGGGCATCGACGGCGATTGCGGCGGTGTCTGCGCCTGTGCGACCTGCCATGTCCATGTCGATCCGGCCTGGATCGACAGGATTGGTCGCCTGGTCGAAGGGGCAGCGGAGGCAGAGCTTCTGCAATTTGCCGAAGGTGCCAACGAATACAGTCGCCTCGCCTGCCAGATACCCATGGTGGCCGGAGTGGAAGGTTTGATTTTGCACGTTCCCGAGCAGCAATACTGACCAGACAGAGCGCGGCCTTGTCGTCCTTGTGAGGCGTCGCAAATTCAGTTTTGAACGGAGGTTTCAGTGCCAACTCAGCTAGAACCTGATGTCTAGGCGAGCGAAGACGCATTTCGCACCGAAGTGCGGCAATTCCTCGCCGCCCATTTCCCTGACGAATTAAGAGGCGCGGGCAATATGCTGGCCGGGCCCATTGGCAGCTTCGGCTTGTGGATCATCCTGGCCGACGCGCATCTGGAAGCTTCGAGGGCCAGCTCCAGCGTGTCGGTGACATCCCCGGCCCGCATGGTGGTACACAGCTTCCAGAGGATGACATAACGGGAGAAGTCTTCGAGCACGGTCGACAGGTACACCAAGCCCCAGCCGATGATCTTGAAGTAGGTGAAGTCGGTCTGCCACATCTCGTTCGACCGCGTCGTCTTGGTGTGGAACCCGTCGGCGGCCTTGATCACGATGAAGGCCGGACTGGCGATCAGGTCATGGGCTTTCAACAGACGGTAAACCGGGGCTTCCGACACGAAGTAGCGCTTCTCGTCGGTGAAGCGCACCGCGAGCTCGCGGGGTGACAGGTCGGTTGTACCCAACGCCATGTCGATGATCTGCTGCTGGATATCATCGCCAATGCGGTTCCACACCCGCCTCGGGGCCGATGGCCGATCCTCCAGCGGCTCCGGCCCGCGCTCGAGGTAGCGGTCGTACCAGTGTTAGAAGGTCCGGCGCGGGATGCCCAACTGCTCCAGCGTGCACTTGGCCGACAGGTGCGACTGCTCGACGATCCGGATGATCTCCAGCTTCTCGGATGCGGGATACATCATTCGTCGTCGGCGCCATCCGCGATCATGCTTTTTTTGAGCAACCGGTTTTCCAGCGTCAGATTGGCCACGCATTCCTTAAGGGCACGGGCTTCGCGGCGCAGGTCGTGCACCTCGCCGGTGGTCGCGGCACGGGCGGTGTCGCCCGCCAAGCGCCGCTTGCCCGCCTCCATGAACTCCTTCGACCACGTGTAATACAAGCTCTGGGCGATGCCATCCTTGCGGCACAGCTCGGCGATGCTGTCCTCGGCGCGCAGGCCTTCCAGCACGATCCTGATTTTGTCCTCTGCAGAGAAGTGCCGGCGCGTCGCACGCCGTATGTCCTTCACCACCCGCTCAGCAAGGGCCTTCGGCGCCGATTTTTTTAAGGAGGATTTGGGCTTCATCCTCGTTCCTTCGTCACTACGACGAAGCCCAAATCCTCCTTAAATCACAACCTCAAATCTGTGCCATTGGTGCTGACGGCGGACAGCACCGGCACTCCGTCCTCGCATGAAGCGCTCGGGTTGAGCCATGTCGGTCTCCAAGCAGAGGTTCGTTTCTTGGTAGACAACTCGTTGCACGAAATAGCTCGTCGGTCAATTGGCGCTGGCACGCGAAGCAGGGCAATCGCTTCAGATGAACGGACTGGTGTTGATTGAAGTGTTATGATTCAGACGATGCTCCATATGCTGGGAGCCATTGATGTCTGGATTGCCATCGTCGCGTTCGATACTCGATCATTTTTCTGCGCTTCGTGATCACCGGGAGCAGTGGCGGGTTTTGTATCCGCTTCGCGAGGTTTTGCTTTTAGTGCTGTGCGCGACGCTTTCGGGGATGGAAGATTTTGTCGAGATCAGGCTGTGGGGCCAGCACCGGCTCGATTTTCTGCGCCGTTTTCTGCCGTTTGCGCACGGGATACCAGCCCACGACCCCCTTAATGATGTCATTAACGGGCTTGATCCCGAGCTGTTCAAAACCTGCTTTGCGACCTGGGTCGAGGCGCTGCGCGACGAGGCACCCGATATCATCGCGATTGGCGGCAAGACGTCGCGGCGTAGTCACGCGAGGAGCAAAGGCCGCGCGCCGCTGCACATGGTTTCAGCCTGGGCGTCGCGCCAGGGGACTGTCAGGGCCAGGAAGCGGTAGACGTACAATCCAACGAGATCACCGCGATCCCGTTGCTGCTCGAACGGCTGGAACTGACCGGTGCGCTCGTCACCATCGATGCGATCGGAACACAGGCCGCGATTGCCGAGACCATCGTGGCGCGCGGCGGAGATTATTTGCTCGCGCTGAAGGGCAACCGTCCGGCACTGTTTGCCGATGTCGTGGCGTTCTTTGCCGATCCGCCCACCGATATCACCCTGTCGGCGCACACGACAACCGACGCCGATCATGGCCGCATCGAAGAACGCCGCCACAGCGTCTGTCACAACACACAATGGCTGTTTTCCGACCGTCGCTATCCTGATGAACCCCATTTTCCCCATCTCGCGATGATCGCCATGGTCGAAAACCATGTCGAACGGGAGGGCCGCAAAAGCACGGAACGGCGCTATTACCTCTCTTCCGTCAAACTCGATGCCCAAGCCTTCGCCGCCGCAGTCCGCGCCCATTGGGGCATCGAAAACCGGCTCCACTGGGTGCTCGACGTTGTCTTCCACGACGACCTCACAAGACTGCGAACCGGATCAGGACCCCAGAATATGGCCGTCGTCAAACAGATCTCCATTTACCTGGTGCGAAATCCAAACGACAAACACAGCCTCAAAGTCCGCAGAAAACGAGCCAATCTCGACCCCGATTACCTCGAAACACTCGTCACTCAACGACAACCGTTAATCTGAAGCGATTCCCCTGGCACGCGAAGCCAAGAGCGGCCCGCCTCGCGGGAGGGCGCTCACCGCCGAACGATCGCCGGCTCGATCGGACTATTCTGCAACACGGCAGGAGGCAGGTAGGGCTCCGTGCCGCCATATTCGCAATTCGTTAGTCGTCAGTGCTGGCGATTTGGTGCAGCGGGGGCAGAACGGCGGCGGTGCGCCGCCGCAAACGCGCGCGGCGCCAATTGGGGAAATCGGCTTACTGACGATGAATGGCGTCGGCCATTTCAAATCTTCCACGGCTCCTATCGAGGAGGCATGTCTTCCGATCCGCTTTCGAGATTGCCGGACATTTTCGTCAGCAATGCGCGCACCGCGCGTATCTCAGTTGGGGAAATCATATGGAGCAGCCGCGCGTAGATCATGTCGGCTTCGGCGCGCAGCTGGGGCAGGATTTTGACCGCTCGGGGCAAAAGATGAAGCTCCCAGACGCGCCGGTCGCCCTTGGCAGCGCGCCGTTCCGCGAGCGCCATTCTTTCCAGCTGGTCGACAACATGGCCAACGCTGGCACGCTCCAGTTCGAGGCATTTGGCGAGGTCCGTTTGGGTCATGCCCGGGGTCCGATAGATATAGACGAGCGCGCGCCACTGGGTTCGCGTCAATCCGAAGCGTGCCGTTGAGGCATCAAACATGCGGCGCAGTTTGCGGGGTACTTCCTCGATGAGAAAGACAAACTCGTCTGAGGCCGTCAGAAGACTTTTCGCGGGGGAGATGCCGCTCGTATCGCGAGGTTCAACCATCGTCATGGACTGTACAGCCAACAACATATTCTGAAAACCCTTTACTGTAAGATATGATACAGTATGGTAGTTGAATGATTGATCAGTCGATCACGCTTGCCGGGAAAGCGGGCCATGAAATCGCAGCGTCGGTCGATGGCCCGGAACTCGGATTCCCGGTAATCCTCGCGCACGGTGGCGGACAAACCCGAAGGGCATGGAGGGCGGTAACCCACCGGCTCGCGAGCCATGGTTTCCGGACCATCGCAGTCGATATGCGGGGGCACGGCGAGAGTGCATGGGCCAGCGACGGAGCCTATGATATCTCCGATTTTGCGGCAGATCTTGTCGAGATCGCTGCGGCGATGGCGAGCAAACCGGCGCTGATTGGCGCGTCGCTTGGCGGGCTGGCCGGGGTCGTCGCCGAGGGAAAATGCGCACCGGGAAGTTTCGGATCGCTGACGCTGGTCGACGTCACACCTCAGATGGAACCGAGCGGCGTCGCCCGCGTGGTCGGTTTCATGGCGGCCCATGCGCGCGATGGTTTTGCGTCGGTGGAAGAGGCCGCACAGGTCATTTCCGACTATCTGCCCCATCGCCCCAGCCGGAAGGCTTCAGCGGGGCTGGCACACTATCTGCGCCGCAAGGACGATGAACGCTTCTATTGGCACTGGGACCCCGCCTTCATCGAAAGAGTGACGCAGCAGGGCGGCGTCTCCAGCGACCATGGCCGCACCGAGCTCAGCGCCGCCGCTGCCTGCTTGACCTTGCCGGTGCATCTGATCCGCGGCGGGTCAAGCGACCTCGTCTCGCTGGAAGCCGTCAAGCATTTCCAGGGCCTTGTCCCTCATATGGCGTATAGCGACATCGCGAATGCGACTCATATGGTGGTGGGGGACGAGAACGACGCTTTCGGGCAATCGATCCTAGAGTTTTTGCTCGGCATCCATGAAGCGGAGATGAAATCATGAATGCCCCCGCCGTCCCGGGGCTTGAGGAATTACGTGACCTATTGGCGCTGGCCCCTTTTCACCGCTGGCTCGGGCTCAGCATCGCTGAGGTCGGCGCCAACGAGTTGGTGATCTC